>Ga0137415_10000637_pt1 | contig 34246 bp, 7 predicted proteins | sample CZODoug3_1_1_16f_FD_183082 | JGI IMG/M metagenome (GOLD analysis project Ga0137415, IMG submission 183082) | Vadose zone soil fungal communities from Angelo Coast Range Reserve, California, USA - CZODoug3_1_1_16fungal (Hybrid Assembly) | ecosystem: Environmental > Terrestrial > Soil > Vadose...
CGCCCCGTCGAAACAGACCCAACCCAGCAAACCCGCCCCGTCGAAACAGACCCAACCCAGCAAACCCGCCCCGTCGAAACAGACCCAACCCAGCAAACCCGCCCCGTCGAGCCCACTCAAACCAACAACCAAGGTGGCGGCACCCAAAACAACCCGTCACCTAACAACAACGAGGGCCCGAACCGGGGCGGCTCGCCAACCAACACCAACGAAACCCCGGGACCGAACCAGACCAACCCAGGCCCGAACGGGGCCCCGAAGAACGAGACCAACCCACTTCCGATCACCCCGAACCGAACCCCGAACGAGACCCAGCCAGGAGGCACCAACAACAACTCCACCAACGGCTCCAACAGCGGGCGGTCCAATAACCGGGGCACCACCAACAGCCCGAACAAGTCCACCGGACAACGCGGTGACGGCGACGAGTCGGAGCTGAACAACTCCCCGAACGGCCCCGGCGGCTCCGGCCCGGCTAACCCAGGGACGCTGGGCAACGATCCGAACGCGCCGCACACCGGCGGCTCGGGCACGCCACAGCAGCACGGCAGCGACACCATGACCACGCCGACCGAGGTCAACAACAAGGGTCCCCCAGGGTTGGGTGAGTCCTCTGACACCGCCTCGACCAATGGTCAGGGCGAAGCCAACCCGGCCAAGCCCGGGTCGGACAACAACACCGTGAGGCAGGGGAAGGCAGACGAGCCGTCCTCCGCCGAAACGGGTCAGACGCCGATCCGCTACGCCTCGCCGCCACGGCCGCGGGTGAGCGAGCCGAGGCTGGACAACATCGTCGGCAACCTCTACCACGGCGCGGACAACCCGGAGGTTGGCTCGGGAAGCACGGCGGACGCGGTGCGCTATGAGCGAGCCACCGGGGATCCCGTCAAGGGTCGCTTCCACACCACGAAGGCCTCGGAAAGCGTCCGCGCCTTGAACAAGTGGGGGCGGCAGAGCCGCACTGCCAGCGCGGAGGATCGCGCGGTTGCGCAACGACTCCTCAACGACCTCCAGGACGCGCTCGGACGCCCACAGACCACGCTGCCAGAGCCGCCCACGCCCTTCGTGCGCCCCGCCGCCAGCGCGCCCGAGGCACCGGGCGCGGAGAAGCTGACTGACCCCGCCACCACCGACGGCGGCCCGAAGGGCTCGGACGGCGACACCGGTCCGACAGGCCGGTATGGCGGTATCGGCCCGAACGACCCGACCGGTTCAGTCGGCAACACCGGTCCGAAGGACTCGTCGGGCTCGCACGGCGGCGACACCTATACGCCTGAGGATCTTTCCCGGGTCGCCGATCACCTCGCGCGTCCAGAACTAGATCACTCGCCGGCGAACGACGCCATGATCGCGGGGATCCGCCAGGCCATGTCGGAGGGGCGTCCGCTCTCCGAGGGTGAGCTGAACTTTATGCGGCACGAGCTCACCGAGGCCGGGCTGATGGATCAGGGGATGTCCTACGAAGACGCGCACGAGCAGGCGTTGCGGACGCACCCGCTGATGAAGAACTACACCCCCGAAGTGATCAACGAGTTCCCGGAGATGTTCAACAACAACTGGCGCCGCGCGTGGGGACTGGGGAACCTGGAGCGCCCCGCGCAGACCTCCGACAACACGCTGGGGAACAACCAAACAAAGGGCTTCGGTGGGCACAAGCCCGGCGAGTTCGAGCAGGAAGATCCCTCGAACAGGGAGGGCGAGAACGGTGTCCGGCCGGTGACCGTCGCCGGTGAGCAGACCGCTGCTCAGGCGACGCTGCCTGGCGCCGGGGACTCGGTTGCCGGCCAACAGCCCGGTGCCGCCGGCCCGCGCGCCGACCCGCTCAACCGGACCAACGCGGGCTCCCCCACGCTGTCCAATGTCAAGGCGGGTGAGGCTGACCTGCCGCCGCCAGGTTCGGGCACCACGCTCTCCGGTCCGATCGGCGATGCCGGTGAGGCCGGTCCAAGCCCTGCCTCACAGGGAACACCACCCGCCGAGAGCGGGCAGGGTGCACAGGCTCGGGTTCCGGGCGCGGACGCGAAGACACCGGCGACCGACCCGGCCGCTGGCACAGTCACGACCAAGACCGACGCGGCTGCCGCGCGCGACGCGGAGCAGCCGAGCCAGGGCGGCGACGGTGTCCATGGCACCGACAGCGCTCCCCCGGCGGCGGGAGAGCCCTCGGACCTGAAGGGCATCAGCCGGGCTTCGGACAAGGCATCGGTGTCCCCGGACGCGTACGAGGCCTACGTGCGGCGCCTCGAAGGGGCCCGCGACGAGGTCATCGACGGGCTCGCCGCGAAGCACGGCTTGAACCTCGACCTGAAGCCTGGTGAGAAACTCGAGGACCCGAAGGCCCGCAAGGCGGTCCAGAAGACTCTGACCAAGGCCCGCCGCGAAGAGGTCAACGCGAAGCGCACGCTGAGTGAGCTGCGCAATGACGAGGAAGCTCTGCTCCGGGTGGCTGCCCTGTCGGCGGCTGCCTACAAGCTCAACGGCAAGGACCTGCGCTTCGACCAGCTCGTCGGGGTCATCGCGATGGCACGTGATGGGCACATCGTGAACATGGCCACCGGTGAGGGCAAGACCCTCGTCGAGGGCATGGCGGTGGCCATCTGGTCGACGAGCCGAGGGGGCGCGGGCTGGGAGACCATCCACACCAAGCTGGTCAATGACTTCCTCGACAAGAACTCGCCGGCCTACCAGCTGCTCGGCATCAAATACGGGCGGACTTTCGAAGGGCAGGGCCTGGGCGCGAAGCGGTGGGCGCACGGGCAAGAGGTCACGGTCGGCACCTACGACGCGTTCCGCTTCGACCTGGGGCACGACCAGCTGAAACCGCGGTCCCCGGTATCGCGGCCTGGCCGGCCCATGATCATCGATGAGATCGACTGGATTCTGCGGGACGAGAAGAACACCCCGTTCATCCACTCCCGGCCCGTCGCCGGCGCTACCGCCCCGCTCGACGATCTCACCTGGGCCGATCTGGTCGCCCCGACGCTGGAGCGCGGCGAGCACTTCGACCCGCGGACCTTCGAGCTGACCGACAAGGGCGTGGCGTTCATTCGAAGCTTCGCCGGTAACGAGGAGCTCGCTCCGCTGGCCCGTGACCTGGGCGCGAAGCAGAACGCCCCGCTGCGCAACTGGCTCAGCCAGCGGCTGGTCGCCGACCAGGAGTTCGGCGGCCTGCGCAAGGACGTCGATTTCGTGGTCGAAAACGGCGAGGTCATCCCGCTCGCCACGAACAATCAGTTCTACTACGGACGCCGCCTCGGTGGCGGATTGCAGGAGACGCTGGAGTACATGTACCTCGGCCCGGGCGGGGTCCGGCCACCGAGCGAGACCGTGAACACGGTGTACAACTCCGACTTCTACGACGGCAGCCGGGAGTTCGCCGGGGCATCCGGTTCGATCGACCCCGCGACACAGGGCGAGTTCGCCGCCGACTACGGCAAGCCGACCGTGTACATCGACCCGCACAACGGGGTCAACCGGCTCGAGAACGAGGCTCAGATCTACTTCCGGGCGGTCGAGTCGCGCGCGGCGGCGGTCGAGCGGGGTGTGCTGTCGCACCTGCAGGGCAACCCGGTGAAGTTCATCGCCAACTCGCCGCTGGAAGCCCGCGAGATCTCCAGACTGCTCACCGAGGCCGGGATCCAGCACAACCTGATCACCGGCTCGGTAACCGACCGGATCTCGATGCAGGACGCGTTGGACGTGGCCGGTGAGCCTGGTGCGGTCACCGTGATCACGCACATCGGCGGCCGGGGCATCGACGTGATCGCCGGCGGCGACGTCGAGGTGATCGCCGCGCGCATCATGAGCCAGCAGCACCCCGACCTGCGACCCCAGACCGCCGAGTACGACGCGGTGTACCCACAGGCCCGCCAGCAGGCGGAAGCCGAGGTCGCGGCGAACCAGGACCTCCTCGAGCTCGACCCGGAGAAGTACGAACCGGGCGGCGGGTTGCACGTGATCGGCGTGGGGCGGGTCGGGGAACGGTTGGGACTACAGCTGCGCGGTCGGACCGGGCGGCAGGGCCAGAACGGCCAGACCTGGATGTTCATCTCGCTGGAGGACAAGCCGTTCCAGTCGGCGAGCAACGGTGTGTTCACCTCGGAACTCCCGGCCGAGGTGACCGCCCAGGGCCCGATCAACTGGCTGCCCGGAGTGGTCGGGTTCGTCGCACTGCACAGCTACTACCAGGACGTCACCGCCAGCCTGATGCGTTCGGGCGCTCAGCCGGGGCAGCGCAGGCAGGACAAGCCGGCGAAGCCGGTGCTGACCCCGGCACAGGGCAAGGCACTGCCCGCCGCGCCGGACACATCCGCTGGCCATGACCAGGCGCGGGTGGCCGCGCTACGGATGGGCCAGGACATTCCGGGGCTGACCAAGGAACAAAATGCTCAGGCACGCGAGTACGTCGGCCAGCTGGCCAAGCCCGAGACCAGCGCGAGCGCCGCCGTGGAGCTGGCCAAGCTGATCCCGGCTCGTTCGTTGCTGCCCTACCGGTACACCGCCCACGACTTCGCCGCGGCGGCCGAGGCGCAGCAGGCCACCATCAACGAGCTGGAAGCGTTCCACCGCAACGCTTCGCTGCGCGGCCAGCTGGGCATGGACCGCCAGACCTTCGCCGCGACCGTGATGGTGGCCGCGCAGCTGCTGGCCCAGCGGGAACAGGACAAGCGGGACACCCGGTGGAGCGCCTCGGCCGGCCGCGGCGACGAGCAGGCGCCGACGACCGCGCTCGACCCGACCCAGCGGCTCCGGCTAGCCGGGTTGCGCGACCAGGAGCTGCGGGCGTTCCTGGACTTCGTGCGCGGCCTGCCACTCGAGCAGATCGCGGACAACCTCAACGCCGCCAGCATCAACACCGACCCGCGCTTGCGGGTCACGCCGGACGACATCACCCGGTTCTACCTCGACGCGGTGGTGCGGAAGCTGACCCGGCCGAGGGTGAACACCGGCCTCGGTACGACCGAGCCGGCCGGGCGGGGCGTGCGTACCGAGACCGACCTGCGTAGGGAGATCCTCGGCTCGGTGGCGGGACTGGGCGAGGAAGAGCTCTGGGCCTACGTCCGCGACGAGCTGGGTGACGCCGAGGCCAGCCTGCACCCGGCCGAACGGGCCGCGTTGTGGCAGCGCTCCGACCGGATCGAGGAGCTCATCGGGCGGCTGAAGGACACGCGGCGCGACCTGGTGTACCGGAGCTTGATCCGGGCCGAGATCACCTCGATCTCGCAGCTGGCCGGTTTGACCACCGACCGGCTCGCCGACCTGGGGCTGCCGGCCCGCGCGACCAGGGCGCTGCGCAAGGCGCTGGCTCAGGGCGACACGCCACGCCGCTCCGACACCCGCAACCGGCACCTGGCTCACGAGCTGGCCGCGCACCCGGACTGGGGCCACGATGAGCTGTTCGCCGCGTTGCACGTCCTCGCCGGCATCAACCTGGATCCGACCAAGGACGCCACCTTCGGCCGGATCGACGGGCTGCTCTGGCTGACCGAACTCCACGAGTACGCGGTTCGGGCCGGCGCACTGCCCGACGACAAGGTGGGTCTGCTGGCCCGAGCGCGGGAAGGGAACCTCACCCGGGCCGAGCTGGCCGACCTCATCGCCTACGCCTCCGGTTCGCTACGCCAGCCCCAATCGGCGACCGCCACACCGGTCGGCGAGCTGAGCCAGCGCGTCGCGCTGCTGGTGCTCAACGAGTACGTGCGGGCTCGACAGGGGCTGCCGCCGTTCGACCGGACGGCCCCGTCGCGGCGCCAGTTCCCAGCCCGCACCCTCGCCGTTGTCACCGTGCTGGGCGGCGCCGCCGGCGGCGCGCTGGGCATGCTGGCCGGCGCGGCGGCGCTCAACGTGGGCATGTTCGGGCTGGTCGGCGGTGTGCTGGCCAGCGCGGCGGTGGCCACCATCCACCTGGTCCGCAACCGGGGCCCACCGGCGCGGCGGAACGCCACCACACCCACCAACGCGGGCCTGGCCGCGCGGCGGTGGATGGACCGAGTGATCATCGGCGCACCGTTGCTGAGGGTCCCGGTCGCGCAGCGCCCCGCGCTGATCACCCTGGTTGGCGCGGGCCTGATCGGGCTGCCGTTGATGCTGTTCGGGGCGCCTCTGGCGGGGACGTTCACCATCGGAGCCGCGGTGGTCGCCGCCAGCTCGGTGATGGGCGGGCTGCCTCGGGCAGTGCGGGCCAAGTCGCCGCGCGCGGCCACTGCCGGCTACCGGCCGCGGCCGACGTACCGGCCACGTGGGCTGCGCGGCGTGCTCACCACGACCAGCCCCGCGCTGAGCATCGCGACATGGCTGTGGCTGACCGGCCACGGTCTGCTCGGCCCGGTGGTGCTGCTGGGCGGCGGGGTGCTCGCCGCGACCGCGATCGTGGCGATCCACGCCTCGGCGACGCCGGCCGCACCGCGCGGCTCGCCGGCCAACGCCAACACGACCAAGTCGACCAAGACGGCCAAGACGGCACCGCGGGGCACGGGCCGGCGGATCGCCATCGGCGCGGCCGCCGTCACGCTGCTCGGGGTGCTGGGCCTTTCGGTCGTGGGCGGTCTGGCCCAGCAGTCAACCGTGCCGGAGCCCGCGCCGCATTCGGTGGTGATGGTCGACCCGACCGCCACCCAACAGGTCGCGCTCGCGGGTGTGGTGCTGACCGTGCCGACCCAGACCGGCCGGGACATCGTCACCGCGCCGCGGGACACGGTGGCGAGGCTGGCGGACGGCCTCGGCATCACCCCGGCCCAGCTGCGGGCGGTAAACCGCGACGCGAACCTGCCGGCGAGCGACGACCACGAGCTGCCGAGGGGAACCAGGCTGCACACCCCGGCCGGGACCGGGGCGGTGTGGAAGGTCCAGGACGACGGGGACAACCTGTCGTGGATCGCCGAGCGGTTCGAGCTGCACGACTGGACCGTCGTGGCAAAGGCCAACCAGCAGCAGCTGGCCAACCGAAACCCGAACCTGATCTACCCGGGCGAGGACTACAACGTCCCCGGCGCGACCCAGGCACCGCCGACGACGGTTCCGCCGACCGATGCGCCGCCGACGACCGGCCCGGCGACGACAGTTCCGCCGACCACCGGTCCGGCGACCACCGGTCCCGCGACCACCGGTCCCGCGACCACCGGTCCCGCGACCACCGGTCCCGCCACCACCGGTCCCGCCACCACCGGTCCCGCCACCACCGGTCCGGCGACCACCGGGCAGCCCGCTATCGGCGCGCCGTCGAACTTGACGCCGATCCTGCTGCTGACCGGCGGCGGCCTGGTCGCGGTCGCGGTGGCCTGGTTCGGTCTGCGGCCGCTGCTGCGCTTGCTCGCCACGCGGCTGCGCACGGCGTTCGGCCAGGGCGGTCGCGAACCGGAGCCCACCCCGGCCGAGCGGGCCTACCGACAGGCCGAAGCCGACAGCGCGACGGCGGCCGCGGCCCAGGCGGAGGTGGCCGAGTGGGCGCCGTGGCTGGTGGTGTGGGTGCGCGGCAACGGCCGGCGCGGCGAGGCGCAGGTCTATGCCGCCGTCGCCGAGGCGCTGGGGCTGGACGTGGCCTACGTCGGGGCGCTGGTCCGGCTGGCGGCCACGGCGAACCCGCCGAATGCGTTGGCCCCGGACATCCTGGAGATGACCCCGGCCCAGGCGTTGAAGGCGGTCACCGCCGAGGTGCGCCGCCGCACCCAGCGGGCCGACGCGGCGGCCGACGCCCTGCGCGAGGCCAAGCTGGCCCTGGACGCCGAGCGGGCCGCCGGCACCACCACAACCACCCCCGCCTCGGCCGGCGGATCCACCGGAGGCGGTGCCTCGGCCGGCGGCACGCCGAAGGCCGGGCTGGCCAAGCCGCACGGCTCCGGGCTGGACGAGACCACGTTCGGCAAGCGGCTGACCGGCCCCCGCCTGACCAAGAAGGCCAGGTCCGGGCTCGCCGGCCAGCTGAACAGCGGCGATGGCTCGCTACCCAGCGGGTCGGGCCCGGCCGGCGAGCTGATCCCGCTGTGGCGGCAGGCGGCCGCCGAGTACCTGGCCGGCGAGACCGGCGGACCGGCGATGACCCAGCTGCGCAGCCGCTTCCCGGGCGCCCCGCGCGGCCCCCCGGGCACCGTGGTGTTCCACCGACTGAACACCCCGATCGTGGACCGGCGCACCGGTCTGAACGCCGACGCCGGCCACAAGTGGGTCAACGGTGAGCTGCACATCTACGCCACCGCCGACAACGCCGCCGGGGTGCTGCACGAGTTGGTCGAGGCGGTGTTCGCGCCGTGGGCCGGGTTCACCGCCGCGCAGGCACACACCGTCGCCACCCTCGCCGAGCGCGGGGTGGCCGACCCGACCCACCAGAGCGGGTCCTGGCTGACCGCGCGGGCCCGCGCCGAGCTTGCCCAGCTCGCCGTCGAGGGCCGGATCGACGCGCTCACCGTGCTGGTCGGTGAGCACGACGCGGTCGTCGCGCACATCATGACCGTCTTCGACGACCAGCCCGCCTGGCGTGACGCGCTGCTCGGTTACGCCGCGGAGTTCCACCAGCTGGCCGAGGCAACGCTGCGGCCGATGGTGAAGGACTACCACCGCGAGCAGCGCCGCGCCCGGATCGGCGGATTCGGGCCGACGGTCAAGCGCGTGCTGCGGGAGATGGTGAACGCCGCCGCCGCCGACTCCGGCCTGGACGCCGCGGTCGAGCACTACAACAGTGCCGGCGACCGGCTCGACCAGGCGGCGCGGGAGTGGCAGGAGCGGGCCGACTGGGCCTCCTTCGCCGTGGCGAAGCTCGGCGAGACGCTGGCCGAGGACGCGGCGATCGAGCAGGCCGGGATCGTGCTGGCGCTGCCGCGTGCGGTGGTGCGCCACGCGGTGTACTCCGGGCAGCCGGCGACCGCACCGGCGCACTGGAACCCGAAGGTGCCGGCCGCCCTCCAGCTCCGCGAGATGGTGAAGACCAACCGCGCCGAGCTGGCCGCCGCGAACACCGGGGTGGACGAGACGCTGCACGAGGTCGGGCAGCGGCTGGTGCCGTTCCATGACGCGGTCGCCGACGTGGTGCGACAGGCCGGGCGGGACGGCATGTCCAACTACCGCATCTCCCGGTTCACCGGGATCGACTTCGAGACGGTGGCCGGGTGGACCAACCGGCCGGAGGCGAACCCCGGCGAGCGGCTGGCGTGGGTGGACCGGGTCGTCCCGGCCACCGCCGGGACCTGGGCGTGGCTGCAACGCTGGGCGCACGGCGAGCCGCCGGTGCCGCCGGAGTACCGCGCCGCCGCGGCCTCGATCAACAGCACCGAACTGGCCGAGCTGCGTGCGCGGCTGGTTGCGTTGGGCGTCGAGGAGCGGGCCGCCGAGCTGATCGGCAAGCAACGCCGCGCGCTGGGCCTGCTCTGGGACACCCACCTGCACCACAACGACTACTCCGACCCGCGCTACACCCGCATCACCAAGCAGCTGAGCTTCATGCGCGACGCCGGCATGCAGGGCGTGGCGATCCTCTCGCCCATCCCGCAACGCGGCCGGGGCCTGTTCACCGCCGGCTCGGGCACCTTCTACTACGCCCAGATCGGCGTGATCCGCCTCGGGGTGACGTTCGGCGTCCGGATGCTGAGCATGCACGGCAAGTTCCCCGACGTCCGGCTGTTCGACCGGGTCCGCGCCATCGAGGACAAGGACCTGCGCTGGCGGGCCATCCCCGGTATCTCCGGGGCGCGGCTGGACATCCCGGGCGCCAAGGGCTACCTGCACGCGATGCTGGTCACCCACCCGGACCTGGCCTACGCGGTCGCCGAGACCACCTTCGCCAAGGAGGGTGTGACCAGGCTGCTGGGTAGGCAGGCCGCGCACATCCTCGACCCGGACTACCAGGTCTACGCCGGCAAGCTGATCGACGCTGCCCGGCACATCAAGCTCGGCCTGGCCGAGGGCCGGATCACCCGCGCCTGGCTGGCCAGCGAGTTCCCCGACCTGGTCGCGGTGTTCCCGCCCGGCGACACCAAGCTGGACGCGGTCGAGCTGCTGGAGCGGCTGACCGGCAACGTCGAGGGCCTGCGCGAGCTGCTGAAGGCGCTGTCGCTGGAGAAGAAGGCAAAGACCCTGCCGGAGAAGGCGCCGGAGATGTACAGCCCGTACACCCGCGAGCTGCTGGAGGCCTCCGAAGACACCGGCCAGATGGTGATCATCCACAACGACGCCGGGCTGGCCCGCCTTGGCACCGACGGCCTCTACCAGGCCGGGGAGACCGACGAGCGGTTCCTGATGCAGCTGCTGGGGCTGCTGCGCAAGTACCCGAAGGCCAACGTGGTGCTGGCCCACCTCGGGGTGGGCAAGTGGACCTCGCTGTCCGAGCGCCACCTCGACGTGATCGACTGGATCCTGGACAACTTCGACGAGAAGAACGTCAACTTCGACGTCTCGTGGAACGACTTGGCCCAGCACCTCAAGGCCACCCCGGGGATCCAGGCGCGGTTCGTCCAGCTGGTGCTCGACCACCCGAGGAGGTTCCTGTGGGGCTCGGACTCGGTCAAGGCGCCGACGGCGGACAACTACGAGCGGCACTACCACGACATGGCGCCGCTGTTCGAGCAGATCGAGGCCCGCCGGGCCAGCACGAAGGGCAAGGTCAGCGGCAGACGGGCCGTGCAGCTGGTGCTGCACGGCAATGCCGCCCGGGTGCTCGGCGACGCCCGCCGCCGAGGCCAGCAGTGGGCCTTCGACGAGATCAGCTCGGGCCGCTGGGACGAGTTCCTCGACGCGCTGCCACCATCGCGCAAGCAGCACGTACTGGACTGGATGGCCGAGCAGAGCGACCGGCTCACCCCGACCCGCAACGCCGACGGCGAGATCGTCGCGCGGGGCCCGCGCAACTGGCGCAATCACGAACAGATGACCTCGCTGATCCGCTGGCACCGCGCGGTCACCGAACGGGTGGTCGGCGGGCGCGACTCGCCGCGGCTGCGCTGGCGAGCGTTCCGGCTGATCCTGCTGGACATCAAGATCGAGTTCACCGAGCTGGCCAACTCCCTGGCCTTCCGCAGGCTGGAGCGCGGCGGGCTGCGCCCGGCGGACGACGCCGCGGTGCTCGGTTTGGACTACACCACCGAGGCCATCGTGGCCGCCGACCAGGTCAACCTGGCTACCCAGACCCGCTTCGGCGATGCCGACCGGGCCAGCTGGATGGACCAGGTGCTCCACGATGTGGACGCCACCCAACGGCAGGCGAACGCGAACGAGAACAAGGTCGCGGCGCTGCGCGGGGCGCTGCTCAAACGGTTCTGGGTCAACCTGGGGATCGGCGCCGCGATCATGGGCACCGGGGTGTGGCTGGCCTGGTTCGGCCCGCTCCCGCAGCTGGCCCCGGCCGGGTTGTTCGCCATCACCAACAGCGTGGCGTTCATCGTGCGCGGCACCCTCACGCTGGTCCGCACCACGCACGGCCAGCAGGCCCGGGTGTTCGGTGAGTCGATCCTCGAGCGGGGCCGGATCGACCTGAACGTGATCGCCTGGCAGGCGCACCTGGTCCGGAAGCACCTGCCCGACGAGCTCACCCGAGTGGTCGGTAAGTGGGATCCGACGCTGGTGGAGTACAAGCTCGCCGAGTTCGACCGGCTCACCGACGAGTTCCTCAAGCTGGCCGCCGCGATCCGCTACACCCCGCTCAACGGGGTCTCCGCCGCGTCCCGGCAGAAGCTGGCCATCGCCGAGTACTCGATCTACCAGGACCGGATCAGCCGGTTGATCGGCGCCACCGCCAACTCGATCGTCGGGCTGAACCCGCACTCCGGGCTCACCGGTCGGCTGCTGCACACCACCTTGGCGATGACCTTCGCCACCAACCTGATCGGGCACATCTCACTCGCCGTCACCGCCGGTGGCCTGCCGTTCCTGACCAACCTCAGCTACGCGTTGTCCGATGCGATCTTCGGCGCGCACGCCCTGGCGTCGGCCGCCGGCGGCTGGGCCGGCTACGACGCCGGCGCCCACCCGGTCTTCCGGTTCATGCTCCAGGTGCCCGGATTCCTCGTGCTGACCGCGGGCAACCTGCTGCTCAGCCTGCAGTTCGCGCTGGCCGGCAACGTCATCGCCGCGGCCTCGGCGGCGGTGCTGACCGCCACCACCGCCTACGTTCTCAACCGAGGGGTGTCCCTGGAGCTGAACCTGGGCCGCCAGGCGCCGAAGCGCGGCGCCGCCGCGAACTTCGTCATCGGTTCCTCATTGATCGCCCTCGGCCTGATCAGCCTCAACCCGGGCGACGTCTCGGTTCAGCTGATCGGTGTGGCGTTGGGTGCCTCGGTGCCGGTCATCTACCTCGGCCGGGGGCTGTGGAACCGGATCGCCAAGTGGCTGCCCACCCGGTCGGCACCGAACCGGTCGATGCCGACCAAACCGCCCGGTCGCTCACCCGGCCCGAGCTCGGGTGGGCCACACGGCCCGCGCGGCCCAACCTCCGGCGGCGGCCCGCCGGGACCGTCCCCGGGTGGCCCGAAATCCGGTGGCCCGAAATCCGGTGGCCCGAAATCCGGTGGCCCGAAATCCGGCGGGCCGAAGTCCGGCGGGCCGAAGTCCGGCGGGCCGAAGTCCGGCGGCCCGAAGTCCGGCGGGCCGAAGTCCGGCGGGCCGCGGGGACCGTCCCCGGCCGGCGTGGTCCGCGGCACCCTGGCCGCCGTCGGGGTCGGCGTGGTGCTGCTGCTGGGCGGCCCGCTCGCGCACAACCCGGAGTCGCCCTCGACCTCGCCACCCGCGCCCTCGACCACCATCAGCGCGCCCGCGACCCCGGGCGCCGGCTCATCCCCCGCGGTGACGCCCCCGGCGTCCTCGTCCAGCCCGATGACCGGCGCCATCGTGCCGCCCGGCGGCCGGACAACCCCCAACGCCGGCGGGACCCACACGCACCAGGCGCCCCCGACCCAGCGGAGCGGCAGCTCCTTCACCGGGCTGCTGATCGCACTCGGCGCGCTCGCCAGCGGATTCGGCCTGCGTGGGTGGCTGCGGGTGCGGTCCGGGCGCTCCGGTCCGGGCGGCGCGAACCCGGACGTGGTGATCCGACGCGCCACCGAGGCCGACATCGACGCGATCGTCCAGCTGCGCCTGGAGCGGGCCGCCTGGCTCGCCGCGCGCGGCTCGGACCAGTGGACCGGCGGCATCACCTTGGACATCTGGCGCGAGCGGGTGGCCACATCGGTGCGGGCCGGGCGGACCTGGATGGGCACCACCCGCGACGGGCGGGTGCTGGGCACCATGGCGGTCGACTTCACCGCCACCGCGGGCCTGTGGAGCGAGGAGGAGCTGGGCACCGCGGTGATGGTGCACCGGCTGATGGTCAGCGTGGACGCCGCCGGCCAAGGTGTGGGCGCCGCGCTGTTGGCGCACGCCAACCAGGTGGCCATCGACTCCGGCCGGGAATGGGTCCGGTTGGACGCCTGGACCACCAACGCCGAGCTGCACCAGCTGCACGTCGGGTTCGGGTTCCGCTACGTGCGCACCGCGACCGGGGCCGCCACCCGCTCGGCGGCACTGTTCGAACGCCGCGCCCAGGCCCGCCGGCCGGCCACCCGCATCGGTGTCGAGTACCGGCACCACGAGGTCGAGGTCCCACCGGTCACCCGAGGCGCTACTACCGAGCGGCAATGGGCCCGGACCGCGCTGGCCAAGGCGGCCTGGATCGCGGTGCCGGTGCTCGGCCTGGTCGCGGCGACCCAACTGGTCCTCGGCGCGCTGACCGGGTCCGGCGCGGTGACCGCCGACGGCTTCCACGCGCTGTTCGACCTGCTGCCCGGCCTGGTGGGCATCCTCGGCGCCCGGATCGCCGCGAACCGCTTCGACACCTTCGCCCAGCGGCTGGTCGGCTCCGCCATCCTGACCGGCGGCGGGCTCCTCGGGGTGGCCGCGCTGACCGGGCCGACGCTCGTGGGCGGTTCGCCGTGGATCGTCATCGCCGGCGTGCTGGGCATCCTGGGCAACGGCGCCGGCGCCTGGCGCTACCGCCACACCGGGCAACCCGCCTACGGGCACGCGGTCACCGACATGATCGGCTCGGTGGTTGTCACGCTCGGCGGCCTGGCCGGCCTGACCGTGCTGCCAGCCGGGCTGGCCGACACGGTCGCGGCCACCGCGGTGTCTGGGCTGATCATGCTGATGGGCCTCGAGGTCACCACCGGCCGCGCCGTCGGCCTGCTCCAGCTGAACCACCCGCTGCGCTGGCTGACCGAGATGGGCCGGGCGGTCCGGGACCTGGCGCGGCTGGTCGGCAGCGTGATTGACCACCCGCTGACCCACCTGGTCAACGGGCTGCGCGAGCTGCGCCGTTGGGTGACCGAGTACCGCCTACACCTGGCGCTGCGCGGCGACGTCATCGCGCTGCCCGTCGACGACCCGAGGCTGCTGCACATCCGCCGGCTGCACGAGGCGATCGCCGGCAGCGAACGGTTCACCGTGGTCGGCAACCTGGTGGTCCGGACCTGGAGCCTGTGGAACCGGCCCGCCGACTACACACTGACCACGCTCGGCTCGGGCGAGCTGATCGCGCTGCGCCGCGACGCGGCGCTGGTCGCGCTGAACAACGGCATGAGCCCGCGCCAGGTCGCCCGGCTGGTCGGCCTGCCACACCGGGAGGTCGCTGCCTGGCTGGCCGCCGGCCAGGCCCCCACCCCGCTCGCGGTGGCCCACCAGGAAGCGCGCCAGCGCAACCACGACGCGTTGGCCGCGCTGGACGATTTCACCCACAACGTGGCGCCCTGGTTGGTCCGCGAGCTCCGCTCCACCGGCCGCCGCACCGAGGACCAGATCAACGAGGCGGTGGGTGCCGCGCTGGGCCTGGACCCGGAGGTGGTGGCCGGGATCGCCCGCGACCCTGACCTGCCGATGGACCCGCCGGGCGAGCCGCTGGCGCCGAACATCTTGGAGATGGCTCCGCTCCAGGCGTCGCGGGCGGTCAAGGCGCGCGTGGCCGCGTTGACCGCGGCGGTGGAGCGGTCGACCGACGAGCTGATCGCAGCCCGGCGCGCGCACGCCGCCGAGCTCGCCGCCGGCGGTGGCCGGATCACCCGCGGCGGCCCGACCCGGGGAGTTGGCCCGACCACGCCGGGCGGCTCGTCCGGGTTCCGCAAGCCACACGGCTCCCGGATGGACGAGGCTGGGTTCGGCCGGAAGCTGACCGGCCGGTTGTTGCGCCAGGCCGAGCGGGCCGAGCTGGTCGCGGCGCTCCGGACCCCGGGTCATTGGCCGTTCGGCCGGGGCGAAGCCGCCGAGCTGATCGATCTGTGGCGGGGCGCGGCCGCCGAGTACCTGGCCGATGAGACCGACGGGCCGGCGATGACCGAGCTGCGCCGCCGCTTCCCGGGCGCCCCCCGAGCCCCGCCGGGCGCCGTGGTGTTCCGCCGACTGGCCGCCCCGATCGTGGACCCGCGGACTGGGCTGGCCGCCGACGCCGGACACAAGTGGGCCAAGGGCGTACTGACCGTCTATGCCACCGGTACCGACGCGGCCACCGGCGTGCTGCACGAGCTGGTCGAAGCGGTGTTCGCGCCGTGGGCGGGGTTCACCGACGAGCAAGCGCACGCCGTCGCGGTACTCGCCGAGCGGGGTGTCGCCGACCCGGCCCACCAGGGCAGCGGGCTGCTCACCGCCCGGGCCCGCTCGGAGATCGCCCAACTGGTCGCCGACGGCCGGGCCGACGTGCTGACCGTGTTGGTGACCGACATCGACGCGGTGCGCAACCACATCCTCGACACGTTCCGCCACCAGCCGGCCTGGCGACCGTTGCTGCTGCGCTACGCCACGCAGTTCCACAACGCGGCCCGGACCGCCCAGACTCAGGTGGTCACCCAGCACCGGCGGCGGATGTGGCAGACCCGCCTCGGCGGCTTCGCCCGCACGGTGAAGGCGGACCTGCTGGCCGTGATCGCCGACAAGACCGGCCAGGTGGACGCCACGATCGACGCCTACCACGCCGCCGTGACCGACCTGCGGAACCGGCTGAACGAGTGGCGGGACCGGGGCCAGTGGGTGACGTTCACCGTCGTGGCGCTGCGCGCGGCGGACTCCAGCCTGTCCGAGTCGGCCGCGACCGGGCGGGCGGCGAGGCTGCTCGCGTTGCCCAGCGCCGTCGCGCGGGCCGCGGTCGCCGCCGGCCAGCCCTCGGTGGCCCCGCCCGGCTGGAACTCCACGATGGACATCACCACCGACCTGTCGGCGCTACTGGCCGCAATGCGGCTGGACCTGCGCACCGCGACCAGCTGGGTGGACCAGAAACTGCACGACGAGGGCGTGGCCCTGAAAGCGTTCTACGACGCGGTGTCCGGCGCGGTGTCCGACGCGTCAAAGCGGGGCATGTCCAATGTGCGGATCTCCCACCACACCGGGATTCCGTTCCAGAAGGTCGCGGAGATGACCCGCTTCCCGGAGGCGAACCCCGGTGAGCGGCTGCGTTGGGTGGACCGGTTCATCCCGGTCCGGGCCTGGCTGTGGGCGCGCTGGCGCGCGATGGTCGACGGCGACCCGCCGGTGCCGGCGGAGTACGGGTCCGCCGTGGCCTCGGTCGACACCGCGAACGTCGAACGGCTGCGCGAGCGGTTGGTCGAGCTCGGGGTGGAGCGCAGGGCGGCGGAGCTGATCGGCCGGCAGCGCCGGGCACTGGGGCTGCTGTGGGACACCCACCTGCACCACAACGACTACTCCGACCCGCGCTACACCCGGATCGAGAAACAGATCTCCCTGATGCGCGACGCCGGGCACCAGGGCGTGGTGATCCTCTCGCCGATCCCGCAGCGGGGCATGGGCCTGTTCACCGCCGGATCGGGCTCCTTCTACTACGCCCAGATCGGCGTCTACCGGTTGGGCCTGACGTTCCAGGTCCCGATGCTGGCGATGCGCGGCAAGTTCCCGGACGTCCGGCTGTTCGACAGCGTCCGGAAGCTGGACGAGAAACTCCGCTGGCGCGTGGTGCCGGGCATCTCCGGGGCACGGCTGGATGTCCCGGGCGCGCGGGGTTACCTGCACGCCATGTTGATCACCCACCCGGACCTGGCCTACGCGGTGGCCGAGACCACCTTCGCCAAGGAGGGCGTGACCAGGCTGCTCGGTCGCCAGGCCGCGCACGTGCTCAACCCGGAGTACCTGGACTACGCCGGCAAGCTCATCACCGCGGCCGAGAACGTCAAGAGCGGGCTGCGTGCCGGGCACCTGAGCGTCGATGACCTGGTCCGCGTCGCGCCCGGGCTGGTCGAGGTGTTCCCCGCCGACCCCGACTCGACCGGCCTGGACGCGCTGGAGCTGCTGGAGCGGCTCGGCGCGAACGTGCCCGGGCTGCGCGCGCTGCTGTCCGAGCTGTCGCTGCACCGGCGGGCCGAGACCCTGCCGGACACCGCGCCGGACATGTACAGCCCGCACACCCGCGAGCTGCTGCGGGCCTCCTCGGAAACCGGCCAGATGGTGATCATCCACAACGACGCCGGGTTGGCCCGGCTGCGCTCCGACGGCCTCTACCGGTCCGGCACCTCGGACAAGCGGTATCTGGTGCCGCTGCTGGGCCTGCTGCGCCAGTACCCGAACGCGAACGTGGTGCTCGCGCACCTTGGCGTCGGCAAGTGGACCACCCTGTCGGAGAACCACTTCAAGGCCATCGACTGGGTGCTGCGCAACTTCCCCGAGAAGCAGGTCAACTTCGACGTCTCGTGGAACGACCTGGCCCAACACATCCAGGAGACCCCCGCGCTGCGGCGGCAGTTCGTGGACCTGGTGCGGGCGCACCCGACCCGCTTCCTGTGGGGCTCGGACTCGGTGAAGGCCCCCACCGAGGACAACTACGAGCGGCACTACCACGACATGACGCCGCTGTTCGAGCAGATCGAGTCGTACCGGGGCGGCAAGCGGGCGGTCCAGCTGATGCTGCACGGCAACGCCAACCGGGTGTACGGCAACGCCCGCCGCCGAGGCCAGCAGTGGGCCTTCGACGAGATCACCTCGGGCCGCTGGGACGCGTTCCTGCGCGCGCTGCCCATCGAGCGGGAACAACACATCCGGGACTGGGTCGCCGCGCAGCGGACCGACAACCGCGCGAAAGACCCCGCGCACGTGCCGGTCGGGCCGGGCAACTGGCGGGCGCACGAGCAGATGCGCTCCCTGCTGCGTTGGCACCACGCCGTCACGCCCGCCGTGGTGGACGGGCGCAACACGTTCAACCTCTACAGGCGGGCACTGCACCTGGCGGTCACTGAGACCGTGGCCAACCTGCGCGCCAAGCTCGACCGGCGCGCCGAGGCCTGGCTGGGCCGCTCCGGGCTGCGCCCGGCCAAGGACGCCGTCGAGCTCGGCATCCGCTACACCGTGCCGGCCATCGTCACCGCCGCCCAGGTCAACGCGGCCACCAGGACCGTGCCCGGCGGTGCGGGCCGCGCCGAGTGGATGGACGCGGTGATGGGCGATGTGGAAGCCACCCAGCGGGAGGCCAACAAGACCGAGCCCGAGATCGACGAGATGCGCAGGACGCTGCGCACCCGCAACCGGGTCAACCTGGGTATCGGCGGGGTCATGCTGGCCACCGGGATCGCGATGGCCTTCGGCCCGGTCACCGCGCTGGCCCCGACCGGGATCCTGACCATCACCAACAGCCTGGCGTTCATCGTGCGCGGCACCATCACGGTGGTCCGCACCGCGCACACTCAGCAGGCCCGGGTGTTCGGTGAGTCGATCCTCGAGCGGGGCCGGGTAGACCTGAACGTGATCGCCTGGCAGGCGCACCTGATCCGCAAGTACCTGCCCGGTGAGCTCAAGCCGGTGCCGGGCCGCGGCCGGGAGGAACACCTCAGGGAGGTGCTGGCCGAGTTCGACCGGCTCACCGAGGAGTTCCTCAAGCTCGCGGCGAGCCTGCGCTACACCGGTCTGCTGGTCGACCTCGGCGAGCGGGCCTCGGACCGGCAGAAGCTGGTGGTCAAGGAGTACTCGATCTACCAGGACCGGATCAGCCGACTGATCGGCGCCACCGCCAACTCGATCATGGGGATGAACCCGCACTCCGGGCTCACCGGCCGGCTGCTGCACACCACCCTGGCGCTGACCTTCACCACCAACTTGATCGGGCACATCGCCCTCGCGGTGAGCAATGGCGGGCTGGGCCTCTGGGTCAACACCGTCTATGCCTTCTCCGACCTCGCGTTCGGCCTGCACGCCCTTGCCGGCGCGGCCAGCGGCTGGGCCGGCTACGACGCCAGCGGGCACCCCCGGTTCCGCAAGCTGATCCAGGTCTTCGGCTTCCCGGTGCTGACCCTGGGCAACCTTCTGCTCACGATCCAGTTCGCGGCCAGTGGGCACTACTTGGCCGCGCTATCCGCGGCCGTGCTCACCGGCACCACCTACTACTCCTCCCGCCTCGGTGTAGCCCTCGAGCTGTCGCTGGGCCGCAAGGCACCTAAGCGGGGCGCGACCGCCAACTTCACCATCGGCGCCTCGTTGCTCGCCCTCGGCTTGATCAACCTCAACCCGGGCGACCTCACGGTTCAGCTGGCCGGCTTCGCCTTCGGTGCGTACGGACTGATCAATTTCCTGGGCGTCGCGGGGCTGCACCGGCTGCAGCGGACCCACGCCTGGAAGACCCGGATCCAGCCGAGGCTGCCGTTCGCGGCGGCCCGCCCCCGCGGCCCGCCACGCGAGGTCAGCGGCGCCGGCGCGTTGGCGGTGGCGCCGTTGGGTGGGGTCCGGGACGGCTACCAGTCGGCGCTGCGGGCCGCCCGCCCGGTCCGGTTGTTGACCGGTGACGGCGGCGCCGCTGGTGTGCTGGTGTCGGCTCGACGGTTGCGCGATCTGGGTGTCAGCGACGAGACGCTGCGCAACGTGATCGCCTACACCCTGGATGGCCGGGTGTACGTGACCGACGAGCAGCTGGGCACCATCCGCCGGTTGCAGGCGAAGGGCTTGCTGCCGGCCGACTGGTTGGCGCAGGTGCTCGCTCACGAGCACACCTACCGGGTGAACCGCCCCGCCGCCGACGCGACCGCCGACGAGCTGGCGGGATGGCGGCAGCAGCGCCAGCTCAGCGCTCAGCGGCTGGTCCAGCGGTGGCTGGGCGCCCAGACCGCCGGGCCGCCGGCCGCCCGATCGCCGGTGCGCAGGCAGCCGCGTACCGAACCGCGCCGCGGTTACCTGCCCCGACTCGTCGCGGCTCTCGGCACGTTCCTGGTGTTGGGGATGGGCGGCGTGTCCGGCATGGCCGGGATGAGCGCCAGCGCCGAGGCCGCGGGCGTACCGGTGGTGGCCCACGCGTCGGTCAACGCCGGCCCCACCGCGCCCGGGGTGACGTCCGTCAGCCCCGCCACCGCGGTGTCGGGTGCCGGGGTGGTGCCGGTCGGTTCCGCGCCGCTGGTGGGGCAGGCAGACCCGGCGGGTCGGGAGTTCACCGCCGCCTGGAACGACCGGGCGGGCGAGGTGGCCCACGCGCTAGGGTTCAGCTTCGAGGAGTTCAACGCGGCCAACGGCTACCGGTTCACCGGGCCGGGACAGTGGATCGGCGGCCAGCGGGTGATGGCCCCGTCGGACTGGTCCGGGGTGTGGACCACGCTGCCGGGCGACTCGTACTGGCGGATTTACCACGACCGGTTCGGTGATCTGGCCGGCTACCTGCGAGCCAGCGGGCACGATCCGACCCCCAACCTGATCCGGCCCGGCGACCAGCAGTGGGTGCAGGCGCCGCCGACGAAGCCGACCCAGCCGACGCCTGGCACCGCGGTCCAGCCGACGCCAGCCACTCCGAGCCCCTCGATGCCCACGCCCTCCACCAGGCCGGCCGCGCCGAGCGCGACCACGCCGGCGCCGCACATCCGAGGACCCCCCGTGACAGGTATCGGCTGGGTCTGGCTGGTCGCCGCCGTCCTGGCGGTGGTGGCCGGCGCGGTGGCCGGCGCGGTGGTCGGGCGCGCGCTGTGGCGGGCCGGCGCCGGCCTGCGCAACCGAGTCGGTCGTGCCATGGCCGCGGGAGCGGTGCGGGGTTGGCTGGCGCGGCGGTCGGGGATGGACCTGCCGATGGGCCAGGCCGCGCGGCGGGTGTGGGGCCCGGTGGGCGCGGCACTGCTCAGCTCTGGTGGCGCGCTGGCCGTCTGGGGTGCGACCGGTCCGGCCGGGCCCGTCGCGGTGGGGCTCGTCGCGGTGGGGCTGGGCACGGCGGTGTTCGCGCGGTCGGTGTGGTCGCCACGGGGGGCTCGCGCGCCGCCGGTGGAGGCGTTGAAGTGGGCTTGGCGGTCCGGCGCGGTGCGGCGGGTGGCACTGGGCGTGCTGGCCGGCGGACTGTCGGCGGCGGTGGCGCCGTGGTTGGCGGGGGTTGCCGGACACCTGCTGGTACGGCTGGTCACCCAGCCCGGGTTCACCGGGCTGGCCTCGGTGTTGGGTTCGGTCGCCGGCGCGGTGATGACCTTCCGCTATGTCGAGGCTCGGCAGCTGCGCAACCGGGGTCGCGGCATGCGCACCCCCGACCCGGTGCGCGCGGCGTGGGCCTCAGCGGTGCTGGCCGGGGCGGCGAGCGCAAGCTACCGGCTGCTGGCCAGGTTCGGCCCGCACGGCTGGTGGTCCTCGCTGATCGGCCCGGTGTCGGCGGGCGCGATCGTGGCCGCTGTCCTGGGCTCGGCGGTACAGAGCAAGGACACCGGCCGTGCCCGGCTGGTCAAGGCGCTGCTCGCCGGCGTGTTGACCGTCGCCGTGGGATGGGTGAGCCCGCTGGTCACCGGGGGTCTGTTGAACTGGCTGGGTTACTGGTGGGGCCCGGTGCTGGGCTCGGCGATCGCGGTGGCGGCGAACACCCCGGTGGCGGACTACCTGGTGGCCTGGGCCGGGCCGAAGATGGCGGCCGCGGCGCGCACCCAACCCCGGCACTGTGGGCTGCGTGGGCTGCTGGCCCGGTGGGGCGGCCGGCTGTTCCCGGCCCGGGAGAGCTACTCGCGGGTCGACAGCCGGATGTTGGTGTTCAAGTCGCTGGATCCCGTGCTGGCCGTGTTGTACTCCGGGTTGATCTCCCACCCGTGGTTCGGCTGGACGGACACCCCGGTGGTGTTCACCGCCCGGGTCGTGGCGGTTCTGTTGTTGATGAAGGTGGTCAACCTGCGGCGTGACCTGGCCGAGCACCGGCGCGGGTTCACCGGCTACACCAGTACCCGGGCCCTGCGCGCGCCGAGGCGGCCGTGGCTGGGGCGGGGGATCCGCGACGGCAACAGGCTGGTCGGCCGGCTCACCCAGCGGACCAGGGAGTTCCGCACGGCGCTGACCCTGGTGGCCAAACTGGCCGAGCTGGGGGACGTCGACCTCGCCGCCGGCCTGGACGCCCAGGCGCTGGGTCGGCTGGCCGAGTGGCTGGCGGTTTGGCTGACCGAGCCGATCCCGGCCGCGACCCCCTGGTGGGCCGGGTCGGTGGCGGGCACCCCGGGCATGGTAGATCCGGTGCTGCTGGCCGCCTTCCACGGCGCCGCCGCCGGGCGCCGGGCACAACACCTGACCGCCGTGGCCAGCGCGGTCATGGTGTTGGCCCGGAAACCAGTGCTCTGGGACGAGCTGGCCGGTGGGCTGGAGCGCGGGGGCCGCCCGGCCGACGCGGCCCTGGTGCGGGCGGCCTCGGCGCTGGTGAGCGCGGTCGCCGCCGATCCCCGGGTCCGGGCCAAGACCGGGCAAGCCCACCCCGGCGCGCTGACTCCCGAGCAGTGGGCCGCCGAGCTGACCAAACAGGTCAAGATCCGGATCCGGCTGCGCGCCGCGTTCCTGGCCGGGCCGAACCGGGCCGTGCTGGAGGCCATCGTCCGCCACCACGCGCCAAGCGATCCCGACCACCCCGACTCGGTGCGGGCACAGCGCGAACTCAACCAGCTCGACGACGAGCTGAGCCGCGAACACGACCGCAAGCCACCCACCGACCAGGACGAGATGCTGGTCGAGCTGTTCGACCAGCGCCTCGACAGCGCGCACGGCTACAACCAGGCCGAGCTGGCCGCCGGCATGTGGCTGGGGCGCGCCGCCGGGGAGCTGTTCGCCGAGTTGGGGTGGTCCTGGCGCGGGCGCCAGGCGCGGCGGGCGCCGTGGCGCCAAGCCATCGCCAAGGCGGCTAACGGCGCGGTCCGCCCGAGCCCCGACCGGGCACTGGCCACCCTGCTGGTGCTGGCCGGGCGGCCCGACCCGGTCACCGCCGCCGGCCTGGCCACCCAGTTCGCCGGCGAACCGGCCGACTGGGCGACCACCCTGGCCAGCTGGCGGGCGGCCGGGGCGCTCACCGGCGATCCCACCGGCGGCTACCGACCCACCGACGACCTGCGCCAGGCCTGGGCCAACACCGATCCTCGGCTGCGCAGCGCGCTGCGCGCCGATCCAGGCGCGCTCACCGGCCCAGTACCCGGGGGCGCCGCGCTCACCAGCGCCGACCCGGCCAGCGCCTACCCGGTGTTGCTGGCGCTGCTGCGGGAGGCCGCCGCCGTCCGGCTCTACTGGCGAGACGGAATCATCGACGACACCGGCCGGATCCTGCGGCGCACCACCGACCGGTTCTTCGCGCTCGCCCACCCGACCGGGCGCGGCGACTGGCTGCCCGACCCGCGGGCCCGAGGCCTGTTGACGCGAGGGTGGCGTGGTCTGGGCCAGGACGCCCGCGCCGCCCGGGACCGGGTGCGGGTACCGGCCCAGCAGCGGCGGGCGTTGCGCGCGCTGATCACCCAGGTCCGGTCGGCCGAGCGTGGCTACCGGCGACCGCGGCTGCCCGGACACGCCACCGACACGGGGTGGCAGGAGGAGCTGATCGCGGCCAAACAGGCGGTCATGGATGCCTACAAAGCGCTGGCCCTCGGCCGGGAGAACGCCCGAGCCGAACTGAACCGGGTCGACGCCTACCCGCGCCAGGTGGAACGGACCCTGCGCCGAGCCACCGCGATGCTGGCCGGGGCCCCTGGGCTGGACAACCAACCCGACGCGCTGCAACAGCTCAACCAGGTGCGTATCGAGCTGCACGCCGCCCGCCGCGAACTAGAACGCAACCCGACCCCGGGTACCGTGGCCGCCCGGCTCGCCGCGGTGTCCGCCCGGTTGGCCCGCGAGTACCGATCGGCTCAGCGTCGGCACGACAACGCCGTGGCCAGGGCCCGGACCGCGTTGGAGCGCTACGAGGCCGCGCTCGAGGACGCCCGCGCGGCCAAGGTGTTGCGCACCACCGCCGGGACTTGGGCCCGTGAGCGGGCCCGCGCCGCCGCCGCCCGGCTGCGTGCCACCGACCCGGCGGTACTCATGCCCCGCCCGGAGGCCCCGGCCGCCGGCACGGCCGCTGGGGGCCCGGCTTTCATTCCCGACGCCACCGGCGGCGGCCGACTCACCCACTCCGACGCCGGGTTCGACGCGGCGGCCGCCACCCGCCGCGGCCGGGGTAACGGCGTCAACCAGGACGGTGCCACGATCGGAGCGCTCGCCGCCGTGCTCACCGACGGGCTGAGCACCGCCACCGACTCCGAACGGGCCTCCCGCGGCGCCGCGCTGGCCGGCATCGACCAACTCGCCGACGCACCCGCCGACGCGCCGGCCTCGGCCATCGAGTCGGCCTACCACGCCGCCTGGGCCGCGCTGGAAGCCGACCCGAACTGGACCCCGAACTCGACGAACTGGTCTCCGGCAGCGGGCCGGTTCACCCCGCCGCCAGCCACCACCTGGCACGCCGTCCACCTCACCCCCAGGCCCCGGGGCGCCCGCGTCGTGTGGGGTGGCGTCGGGGACGGGCACATCGACTGGATCCCGGATCCCGCGACCCCCACCGCATCCGACCAACCCCGCACGTTGAGCACGGACGAACACACCAGCGCCGGCGTGCTCACCCATTGGCTCGCGCCCGACCATCGCCCGACGCCGAGCACCGGAGACGTCCAGGTGAACGGACCGGGGTGGCTCATCCTGTCCACCGACGGCTTCTGGCAACGCCTACCCACCGCCGCGGACCTGGCCCGCGCCGTGTACGAGGCGCGCCGGGCCAACCCCACCGCCACCGCGGCCGACATCGCCGACCACCTCATCCGCGCGGCCCACCACGCCGGCTCCGACGACGACATGACCGTCATCGTGATCGCCATCCCAGACACCCGCTCCCCCACCTCGAGCAGCCCGACCTCATCCCCGAGCGCTCCAACCTCAGCGCGCACCACTCCGGCGACGAGCCCGAAAAGCGTCGCCTAGCTGTCCGCCCGGTCCTGCATCTGCCAGGCATGCTCGAGGACGTGCCAGGCGATCCCGCGGGCGCCGGGCCGCGGCTCGGCGTAGCTGGGCGGAAGCTCGTTATCGGCTCGGGAGCGATCGCGGTAGCCCGAACGATGGGAGCACGCTGCTCTCGAAGCGGGTGAAGGCGCGGATGCGGTCGCCGGTGAGGGTGAGGACGAACAGGCCGGATCCGTGGCGGATGCCGGTGGAGGCGCGCAGGTAGGCCCCGAACGCCGGCTGACCGTTGGCTCGGGTCGGGACGAGGTCGGCCCTCCTGCCTGAGCCGAAGATGCTGGCGAAGAGGCGGGCCACGACGTCGCGGCCTTCGTATTCGAGGGGAATCGGCGGCATCGAGACGAAGATATCGTCGGTGAGCAGGGCGACCAGCCCGTCCAGATCCCCGGACTCGTAGGCGCGGACGAATTGCGCCACGAGCGCCTGCTCGGAGGGCGAGTCGGGGGCGGGAGCCGGTTCGTGCTCAGCGGTCGGCGGCTGCCGGCTCTGCAGGCTGGCGCGCGCCCGTTTGAGGGCGCTGTTGACCGAATCCACTGTCGAGTCGAGCATGTCGGCCACCTCGTTGGCGTGGAATCCAAGGACGTCACGCAAGACGAGGACGGCGAGCTGGCGAGGCGGCAGGACATGAAGAGCGGACACGAAGGCCAGGGAGATGGATTCGGTCTGCTCGTAGCGGGCCTCCGGGCCGAGCGGCACGTCGATCGCCCCCTCGAGGAGGGCGTCGGGAAATGGCTCGAGCCATGGGAGTTCGCCGAGCCGGGTCGGCTCGGGCGGCTCAATCTTGGGCATGTTCCACTCCTTGGCCGGGCGTCGGCTCGCCGCGCGACGCGCGTTGAGGCACCGGTTGGTGGCGATCCGGTAGAGCCAGGTGCGCGGCGAGGCGCGCCCCTCGAACCCTCCGAAGCCTTGCCAGGCGGCCAGCAGCGTGTCCTGCAGGACGTCCTCGGCGTCCTGGAAGGACCCGAGCATCCGGTAGCAGTGCACCAATAGCTCTCGGCGGTGCGGCTCGGTCAGCGCTCGGAACGCCTCACCGTCCCCGGCCCGCGCCCTTGCGATCAGGTCGGTTGTCACCACCTGCACCGGCACACCACCTTCTTCCCGCGCCTTGTCGCACTTCCATCGTCATATGGACACCGGCCGAGGGGCGAAACTGGGCGGTCGGTCGGCGCCCATATTCCCGACGTCGCGGTGTCTAGATCAGTGCCCTGACACCGCGAACGAAGGAGAACCGAAATGGGAAAGATGGTCATCAGCGAGAACGTCTCGCTCGATGGAGTCTTCCAGCACCCGGCCGGTGAGAAGGACTTCAGCTGGTGGTTCGGCCAGATTGGGGACAAGGACCGCGAAGCGTGGGCCCAGGTTGAGCTCAACGAGGCGCTGGGCACCGAAGCCTTGCTGTTGGGGAGACGGACCTACGAGTTCCTCGCCGCGCGGTATCCATCCCGCGGTGGTGAGTGGGCGGACAGGTTGAACAGCCTGCCCAAGTACGTCGTGTCCTCGACCCTCGAAGATCCCGGCTGGAACAACTCGACGGTACTGAAGGGCGACGTGGTGAACGAGGTCTCGAAGCTGAAGCAAACGGTAGACGGCGACATCGTCGTCTATGCCAGCGGCCAGCTCGTGCACACGCTGATGGAGCACGACCTCGTCGACGAGCTGCGGCTGATGATCTACCCGTTCGTGCTCGGGGCCGGCCAGCGCCTCTTCGGCGAGACCAGCGACAAGAAACCCATGCGCCTTGTCAACACCCGCACCGTCGGTGAGGGTCTCGCCTTCCTCACCTACGAGCCCGTCCGGGACGCCTAGCAGATCACCGCCTCGACCTCCGCGAGCACCGGAACGACGGAGCCAGCCTGATCGTCCCGTCCTGGGGATCCTTCCCGAGCCGGCGGCAGAACGGAGCGATTGCGGAGCGCCCAACGTCTGGGACTCATATCCGCGGGACTGGCAGGGACGCCCGCAGGTACTGCGCGCCTACGACGCACGCGGTTGGATCCACCCGGCCAGCACGACCCACGACGGCTCAGATCCGGCCGCCGCACTCGCCCGGGTACTCGCCGAACCCGACGTCGTCGAGGTGCACAGCCGCGACATCGCCTACGGCTGCTTCATGTTCGTAGCCACCTTGTGTCGACCTTACTGACCTGTCAGTGTAGTTGTATGCCAGCCGCGGCTCGGGACAGGTTGTTGGATGCCGCACACGCTCTGTTCTATGAGCAGGGAATCGTCGCGACCGGGGTGGACACGGTCGTGGCGGCGGCGGGGGTGTCCAAGCCGACGCTGTACGCGCATTTTGGATCCAAGTCCGAGCTGGTCGCCGCGGTGCTGGAGCGCCGGCATGCCCGGCGGGTGGCGAGCCTGCGAGCGTGGGTCGCGGATTCCTCGGATGATCCTCGGGAGCGGCTGTTGGCGGTGTTCGACTGGTTGGCGGAGTTCTATGGGCGCGACGGCGCGCGCGGGTGCGCGTTTCTCAACGCGGCCGCGGAGACCCCGGACTCCGGTGCGCCAGCACGAGAGATCATCCGTCGGCAGAAGCGGTGGATGCGCGGCTACCTGGCTGAGCTGGCCGGTGACGCCGGACTTGCTGACCCACAGCGGGTGGGCTCGCAGCTGTTGTTGCTCATCGATGGCGCGAGCAGCCGGGTTCTTGTCGAAGATGGGCCCGATGAGGCGGCGGAGGTGACCGCGCAGGCTCGACAGGCCGCCACCGTTCTGATTGAGCGGGCGGTCGAGCGATACTAAGGAGTCAGGTTGCGACCCCGTATTTTCCGAGCCCGCAGGATCGTCACTCTGGACGGGTCCGAGCCGGAGGCATTCGCGACGTTGGGGCAGTGGGTAATTGCCACTGGCGGCTTCGATGAGTTGCGTCGGCGCCTACCGGACGCGGAGAGCCTCGATCTCGACGGCGCGTTGGTTGTGCCGGGTTTCAATGATGCTCATTGCCATCCCTCGGTGACTTCGGAGACGCGGCTGCGTATTGACGTGTCGCCGGCCGCGGCTAATGACCTCGGCGAGATCCGCCGGCTGCTCACCGACCGCGCGGCGGACACACCCTTTGGTGAGTGGATCTTTGCTTCGGGCTACAACCCGGCGCGATCCGGAGGCGGTCGGTTGGATCGTGCTGTACTCGATGAGATCTCGACCCGGCACCCGATCGGAGTGGTGCTGTTCAACTGGCACGGCGCCGTGGTGAACTCCCCGGCGCTGCGACTGGCCGGGCTTAGCGATGACGATGCCACGGCGCCGGTGGGAGGCGAGCTGGGGCGCGATGGTTCCGGGCGGCTGGACGGCTGGCTCTACGAACAGTCGTTCCTCGGGCCGTATTGGGGCGGCAGTGATCAGCCGCCGTGGGTTCCGGGGCTGGGCATGGCGCCGCTGGTGGATGCTCTGGTGGAAGAGAACCAATTCCTGCACTCGACCGGCATCACCTCGTACTGTGACGCGATCGTCACACCCAGGATCTGGCGGACCTACCAGACCGCGCGGGCATCCGGTCGGCTGAGTCCGCGGGTGGGAATGCTGCTGTGGAGCACCTATTTCGACACCGTCCGCGAGCTCGGGCTCGCCGCTGGCTTCGGCGACGAACGACTCCGGTTCGTGGGCATCAAGATGATGTACGACGGGGCATTGAGCGGCGGGACATGCCTGTGCGGCGAGGCATATGCCAGCGCGACAGGTGGCGAGAACGGCATTCAGTTGGTTGATCGGGCCGAGTTCACCGACCTGGTTCGGGAGGTGCACGCCGCTGGCGGGCGCGTGTGCGTGCACGCCAACGGGGATCGCGCGATCGGCGAGGTGCTCGAGGCCATCGAGGCCGCGCAGTCCAGTTCACCGGGCGCCGGGCTCAACCACCGAATCGAGCATTGCAGCATGGTCGACGCGGCGCTACTCAAGCGCATCCACGCCGCCGGTGTGACGCCTGTGCCGTTCGGGGGCGCCATCCGCCAACACGGGGAGCAGCTGATTCGGTTCTATGGCACGGATCGGGCGGCGAAAACCCTGCCGCATCGGGCCTTCCTCGATGCCGGCATCACTGTTGGCGGCTCGTCCGACTATCCGACCACACCCGTTGCACCGCTGCTCGCTATCGAGTCGATGACCACCCGCGCGCTTCCCGACGGCCGCCCAGTGGGACTCGACCAGCGGATCAGTGCCCTCGATGCTTTGCGGATCTACACTGTCGGATCGGCGCACGCGAGCGGCGAGGCAGAATTCAAAGGGCGCCTGCGTCCTGGACACCTGGCGGACTTCGTCGTACTGAACACCGACATCCTCATGGCCGAGCCGCCAACCATCGCCCACACCAAAGTGATGTCGACCTGGGTCGGTGGCCAGCAAGTTTGGCCACCTGAATGAAGTACGTGCCGTGCCGAGTGCGACCCGTTACCGCCGTGACGCGGTTCAGGCTCGGTGGGCCTCGCGTCGGGAGTACGCATGCTGGGTCGCGGTGTCGACGGACTATTCGTAAACAAATGTCCGTGGCCACTCATCCGCCGTTCCTCGTGACTGGCGTGCCTTGGGCGATGTCCGAAAAACCGGCCGTCGGAGGCGAGACGGCGGCCGGCGGGAGTCGGGACTCCCGCGTCACGATTCCCATCACCACGACGGCCGCGGCGGCGCAAAGTCCCGCGGCGGCGGCGACCCCGAACACGGCGGGTGCTCTGGCGCCGGCGCCGATCAGGAGCCCGCCCAGGACGGGGCCGATGATTCCGCCGATGCGGCCGGCGGCCATGGCCGCGCCGAGCCCCGTTGCCCGCAGCGACGTTTCGTAGAAGATCGCGCTCACCGACACCATGCACATCTGGGCCCCAATGGCGCCGAAGCCGGCGGCGAAGGTGACGAGCAGGAGCGCGCCGACGTGGGATCCGACATAGCCGACGGCCGCGATGGCGGCGGCACCGAGCGCGAAGGCCACACCGAGTACGACCGTGGGGCGCAGCTTGTCGGCCAGCCGGCCGAGCGCCAGGCAGCCGACGATGACTCCGATGTTGAGCGTGGCCACGGCCAGCGCGGAGCTGCTCGCGCCGGCCCCGGCGGCCCCGGCGACCAACGGGAGCCAGTTGGTGAGCAGGTAGCCCATCACCAGGGCCATGAAGGTGGTGACCCAGATCAACAGCGTCCCCGGCGCGCGCCCCTCGGTGAACAGCCGCACTATCGGCGACTGGACTGGTGCCTGCTCCGCCCGGACCTGTGCGGCGTCGATACTTGACCCCATCCGCCGCAGCACGGCCGCGAGACCGACCCGGTCGCCGCTCAGGGTGAGGAACTGGGCGGACTCGGGCAACGACTTCCATAAGACGGGTAGCAGGAATAGCGGCAGCACGCCGCCCACGACGAAGACGCTCGCCCAGCCGAAGGCCGGAATCAATGGCGCGGACAGAGCGCCGGCCAGCACGCCGCCGAACGGATACCCGCAGAACATCAGGCCGACCATGGCGCCGCGGGACCGCCGAGGCGTGTACTCCGAGGTGAGTGCGATGGCGCCGGGCAGCGCCCCGACGAGGCCGATTCCGGTGAGGAACCGGATGATGACCAACCCGGCGACCGAGCTGACCAATGCGGTGGCTAGCGAGCATACGGCGAACACCGCGACCGAAATCAGGAGGATCTGGCGGCGGCCAAACCGGTCGCTCAGCCTGCCCAGAAGTAGTGCGCCGATCAGACTACCGACCTGGCCCACCCCGAACACGGCGCCGAAGGAGGAGGCGCTGAGGCCCCATTCCTTGGCGATGGCCGGGGCGGCCAGGGCAATGGACTGGAGATCGAACCCGTCGAGTGTGGTGACCGCCGCGCAGAGGAGTACGACGACCCGGCGCAGCCGTCTGGTCCCGGGTTCGTCGAGGAGCTCGTCGAAGGTGAATCGGGCCGGGTACGTCATTGTGGGCCTCGGGTATATCGGGTAATAGAAGCTACATGAGGCAATTTGCCACGACGGGGATTTCGGCGCTGTTATCCCGCGGCGAATAGCGGCGTGGGTTTACGGTGCCCGCGGTCGCCGAGCTCATGGATGGCGTTGATGACGACCGTGATGCGTGGTGAGGTGTACTCGCCCGCACGGGCGACGAGCACGAGTTTGCGGACGGCTTGCACGTCCCGGATGCGTAACCGGACGATCGCCGACTCGGGGATGGCTGGGGCGAGTTCCGGGGCGATCGTGACTCCCCACCCGCGTGCGGCCAGTCCGATGGCGGTACTGAGGTCGTCAACCAGCCCGCTCACCTTCGGTTTGAATCCCGCTGCCGCGCAGAGCGCGGTCGTCAGCTGGCCGAGCGCGGTGGTATGGCTGATGATCCATGGCTCCGCCCGCAAATCGGCGAGGGCGCAGCTGCCCTCTCCGGCCAGTCGGTGGCCAGTCGGCACGCAGACGCGAAGCGGGTCCACCCCCAGCTCCCATTCCCGCAGGCCGGCCGCGACTTCCTGCCAGGGTGGCCCGAACCGCGACATCACGGCCATGTCGAACCGCTCGCGCCGCACGTCATTCTCGGCTGTCTGGTTCGTGGTGGAGAACAGCTGGATCCGCAGTTCGGGGTGCTGTTTTTGGGCGGCGGCAAGAACCCTGCTCATGAGAGCCGAGCCTTCGCGAAAGGGCACCCCTACTCGCAGCGTGCCGGTGACGTCGCTGGACTTGCCGTTGAGCAGGGCCTCCGCATCCCGTAGCTCGGCCAGGATCCGTTCGGTGTGCTCGACAAGCGCCTCGCCGAGGCGTGTCAGGCGGACGTGGTTGCACGTTCGGTCGATGAGCTGAACGCCCACCTGGCTCTCCAGTGCGGTCAACTGCTGTGAGACTGCCGAGCGCGTGCACTGCAACGACCGCGCGGCCGCGGCGATCGATCCTTCCGTGGCCACTGCCCGCAGCGTGGCCAGCTTGCGGACATCCAACATATACCTGTCCCTACTCGCGCTCGGCGTCATTACCGTTGCGGCTGAACCTTTGCTTGGCTGTCGTATTAAGGACGTGTGCGTTGCTCAGAACAGCTTCATGTCCCAGGTGAAGAAGCGTTCCGCACCGTGCCGGCTGACATGGGCGATCTCCTCCAGGAACAGGTGTCCGTTCTCGTCGCCAGGGTGGTAGATGTGACTCGAGATCACCATGCCGTCTCGGATCGGCCAGTCCCGGGTCGTGATAGACATATCCTGGTCGAGATGGTCGAGGCCGAGACCATGGAAGAAGATCAGTACCTCGTCGTCGTTGACCCCGTGCTGGCGGAACGTCTTGAGCCCGATCTCGGTCAACTGATTGACCGTGAGCCCGGGTCGCAGCGCGACATGGATCTCGTGCATCGCCGCGGTCACCGCCTGCCACGCATGATTCAGCCCCCGACTCGGCTCATCCCCGACTATCCACGACTTACCGCCATCCCAGCAGTAGCCGTTGTAGGCGCCGTGACAGTCGAAGATGATGCTCCTTCCGGGTTGTAGTTCGAAATCCACTACCTCAAGTTCGGCGTGGATTGTTGCATCGGGAACCGGTGAGTTTGCTAGGGCGAACGTGTCGGGCAAATTCGGTGTGCCGCCCAGGCTCATTGATTGAATCTGGTAGGACAGGGTGAGGTCGTGGTAGGTCATCCCAGGCCCCCACGAGTCGACCGTACGTTCAAGCGCGGTTTGGTTGATCAGCGTCGACTCCCGCAGCAACTGCACCTCGACTTCGGTCTTCGATGCTCGGGTATGGCGCAGTGGTGCATCGCCACGCACCGCCGTGAGATTCGGGAATTCTGCGGCGATCGCCTGGCCCGCTGCCAAGTTATCGAACCCCACCACGCCCCGATCCAGACCTAGGTCTCGCATCGCCGCGTGGATCGCGGTTACCATTTCTGGGTAATAAACTCGGTTCCCCAGTGAGGCCCCAGCGTCGGTAAATGCCTGGTCCGGCACAAACCGGGACAGCTCATCCCAACGCGGCTGCACACCAGGGGGGAGCACCGATTGGAACGGACGCACGTCCTCGATCCATGTCGGCTGAAAACTCAGTCGTGCGAGATCGAAATCTGGCATCACCAACACTGGATGGTCGGGGTGGTGCCGCGAGAACACCACTGGGAAAAGACCGTTCTCTTCCGGGATCGAATGATGACGTCCAAAGCTCGACAAATAGAACTGATTGGTCGCCGTCAATGCCACGATTCCATCGAGGCCTCGGTCGGCCAGTACCGTGATTAGCCGATCAACATTGCACAACCGCGCGGGGGCTGGTCGGCGGACGTACTCCCGCCGAAACGGCTCAGAAACAAGCGTCACGAGAAACCTCTCCGAATCGACTAATGCTAGTGAGCGAGGCCCGTCACAGTCCACACCTACCATGCGAATCTGTCAACCCTGTGTCGAACGTCAAGGTCAGAGTCTCCAGTGCCCTATTTGCTAACGGCGGCGTAAGCACTTCTGACGGCTATGGGTTATAGCTCTCGCGTGATCCACACCGCCGAGACCTACGATTCCGGGGAGGGATGCACCTGGAACGGGAGGCGCGCCCCAGCGATTATCACCTCGGACTCGACGCACCGGTCCGATGGTGTCACCGTGCCTCTCCGGAAGCCCGCGCGGCATCCACCGGTCCCGAGGCGATCGATCGTCGAGCGGCGGGCACCATGCCGATGGCAATGGCGCCGAGCACCGCCGGCAGGACAAACCCGTAGAACCCGGCGGCCGGGACGGCGAACAACACGATGATCAGGGTCACGTAGCTCGGCCCGAGGATCGACCCGAAGCGTGCCAGTCCGAGACTCACGCCCAGGGCCGAGCCGCGAAGCCGGGCCGGGAAGAAGTGGGCCACGTACCCGTTGACCAGGTTCTGCGTTCCCAGGGTGCCCAGACCCGCGACAGCCGACATCACGAGGATGACCCAGCGTGCTTGTTCGCTGCTGAGCACCAGCATCGCGACCGCCGCGCTGAGGAAGCAGATCACCGTGCTGGACTTGAGATGGCCGCGGTCGGCGATCATGGCGGCGGCGATCGTGCCGAGGATGGCACCTCCGTTGAAGGCCATGGCGAACTCGAGCGCGGAGCGCAGGTCATATCCCGCCTGCACCATCAGCGTCGGAAGCCACGTGCTCGCGCCGTAGACCAGGACGAGCCCGAA
>Ga0137415_10000638_pt1 | contig 34164 bp, 22 predicted proteins | sample CZODoug3_1_1_16f_FD_183082 | JGI IMG/M metagenome (GOLD analysis project Ga0137415, IMG submission 183082) | Vadose zone soil fungal communities from Angelo Coast Range Reserve, California, USA - CZODoug3_1_1_16fungal (Hybrid Assembly) | ecosystem: Environmental > Terrestrial > Soil > Vadose...
CCTTATCTGCATGGCGGTGTGTTGCTCCGCGATACGCGCCCAAGCGCCTAGTACGCCCCAAACTCCTCAAGCACCGGCCCCCAGTCTCGCGCAGCAATATCCGACCGCCCCGCAAGGACCTGTTCCCATCAGCGATGAACCCCATCATCGGCTGGTGCTCCAAAATGATTTCGCGCGTGTTTACAACGTGACCGTTCCGCCGCTCGATACCACGCTTTTACATCGGCACGATCTGCCGTATCTATACGTTGTGCTGGGCTTCGCGGACATTATCAACGCCATTGTCGGCAAACCTGAGCTCCATCAGGTGCTGGAAGATGGGGAGACCCATTATTCACCCGGACATTTCGCGCACATCGTGCGCACGGATTCCGGCATGCCGTTTCACAACATCACTATCGAGCTCGTCCGCCCTCAGGGCACAACGAAGAACCTGTGCAAGGACGTGCTGCCGGGGGCCCCGCTGAATTGCCCAGAACAGGCGCCTCCCGTTGCGAGCAGCAAGGGCAAAAAAGCTACGCCGCAAGTTGCATCGGACGATAGCCCGTATTTTGAGAGCGATGAGGTTCGCGTCGAGCTGCACAAAGTATCCAGCGGCGATGACTACGTCGACGCAGCACCCCAGGCTGCCGCGCTGCTAGTCGGGCTGACCAATTCCAATCTCGAAGTGAATCTTGCCGGCGAACACATCGGATTTCTGCACGGCGGCGACGTGCTGTGGCTGCCTGCCGGTCAGCATCGGCGAATCGTCGATTTCCTCGGGACGCACTCTGGCTTCCTATTGATCTCATTTAAGGACAGCACGGCGCGGCCGACGGCCCAGTAGCGAACGGAGGAGCCCGTCGAGGCGCTACGAGCATCTTTCCTACTAGAATTTTATCCGGGCGCATAGAATTGGCCTGCGGATACGGATAGGACGCGGACTGCCTTGAACACACTTGAGTTCACCGCTGTCATTGGATTGGGCGGTCTGGTGGCGGGATTTCTGGGTGCGCTCACCGGCCTGGGTGGCGGCGTGGTGATCGTGCCGCTGCTGGCGGTGGTGTTTGGCGTCGATATTCATTATGCGATTGGCGCGGCGCTGGTTTCCGTAATCGCGACGTCGAGCGGAGCAGCGGCAGCGTACGTGCGCGAGGGGTATTCCAACGTGCGCGTGGGCATGTTTCTGGAGATTGCCACCACGGTGGGGGCATTGGTGGGCGCGGCGCTGATTTTGCATCTCCGCGTCTCAATTATCTCGATCATTTTCGGAGTGGTGCTGCTGTGCTCCGCGTACGCATCCCTGACAGAGCACACGCATTCCGGCGCAAACGACGGACGGGACCCCATCGCAACCTGGCTGAAGATGGACAGCACGTATCCCACCGCGAACGGGATGGAAAGCTACCACGTTCGAGGAGTGCCGCAGGGATTTGTGCTGATGTTTGTGGCCGGAGTGCTTTCGGGATTGCTGGGAATTGGCTCCGGTGCGGTGAAGGTGCTGGCAATGGACAGGGCGATGAAGCTGCCGTTCAAGGTGTCGACCACCACTTCTAATTTCATGATCGGCGTGACCGCAGCGGCGGGCGCAGGGGTTTATTTGCGGCGGGGCTATATCGATCCGGGGCTGGCGATGCCGGTGATGCTGGGAGTGCTCGCGGGATCGTTGATTGGAGCACGCGTGCTGGCGGTCGCTAAAGTGAAAGTTCTGCGACTAGTGTTCAGTGGCGTCATTGCGGTGCTGGCGGCCGAGATGATTTACAACGGATTGAAGTAAGGACGCGCAAGACATGGAAGCGACGATCGAAAGGGAAAACGCAGAGAAACGCATGGACGACATCATGGGTCGTCTGCTGCGTACCGGCGTGATTTTGGCAGCGGTGTTTGTGCTGGCCGGGGGCGTCGTTCACGTTGCGCGACATCCGCAGCCGGTTACGGATTATCGAGTGTTCCACGGTGAGCCGGAGGAGTTGCGCACCGTTCCGGGGATTATCCACGAGGCGCTGGCACTGCACGGGAGGGGATTGATTCAGTTTGGGTTGCTGATTCTGATTGCCACGCCGATTGCGCGCGTTGCGTTCTCGGTGGTGGCATTTCTGCACCAGCGGGATTGGACTTATGTTGTGGTCACGCTGATTGTTCTTAGTCTTCTGTTCTATAGCTTACTGGGCGCCCACACGTAGTGGTCCGGAGATTCGTAGCGCGCTATTTCTCAAGGCTTTGAACGAATCTCCAAAAATCCTCATTATTGCGGTAAGGCAGGAAAGAATCGTCTTTGGCGGGATCTGGCAAGGCCTCGCCGGGTATGACGTTAGCCTTGCGTTGGAAGGCCTGCTGCAAATGAACTCGGGCGTCCGCGAGTTTCTTCTCTTGTGCATCGGCACAGGCCAAGTTGTAATAATAAAGGGGATAGTCGGGATCCTGGGCAATTGCTGCGTCAAAAAGGGCGCGCGCTTTGTTCGTGTCTCCAGAGATTCCGTAGGCCATTCCGGCTTGATCGATGGTGACGCGTCTCAAGTTGGCGTGGTCCTTGTCGTCGCCCAGCTTGGCGAGTGATCCTTCAAAGATGGGCGCGGCTTCCTTGTACCTCCGATCCCGATAAAGAATCTGGGCATACAGGAACAAGTCTCTAAACTGAGGGACGTAGTTTGGATCGAGCCGATAGCTCTCAAAGACCTTCTTTATACTCGGCTCATCGGGAGTGACTGGAGTATTGCTGTAAATTTCCAAGTCACCGCAAAGGTCGCCCGTTGCGACGAAGCCACGTACCATGTAACTGGTTGAGTGACCGGCACCTTGGGCGGTGTATGTCACCAGCTCAATAGGGGCATTGTCCTGACGGCGGAGCTGAGACGTACTCAGGACCTTGAGCGTCTGGTTTTCCTTTTTCTCCGGTTCAAGCGCACCGTCACGACACTTTGCGCTAGTGAGAGTGCCCCGTTCGGAAACAACAAACAAAAACCCAAGAAAGTGAAGACGGCCATCGGTGTCCCTGCCCCGTATGCCAATTTCCATCCCGTTTGGCTTACTGAGGACTGCACGATCTTGAAGTTATCCGCCTGCCAGTGGAGTTGCCCGTTGTGAGAGGGCAAGGCGATAGCAAAGTCCTCGGCATTGCCCGGAACGCGAGCCACTATCGAACCGGCAACTACATGCAAGAGTAAAAATAAAACAGCCAGTTTGCTCATGAGCAGGAAGTGTACGCATACTCTCCCGCGGTCGCAAGAATCGGACACCTGCCCTTTGGCCCAATTGCTCCATTCTCATCTGCGGGCGTAAACTGTTAAACAGTCAGTTTAGTCATGGACGCTTCATCATCGGCGAAGAGGAGAAATTTCGATGGCGACTGCAACGTTTACCAAGGCCGCTGCCAAGGGCGGGAGCTTTTTGCTGGAATCGCCGTTGCCAGGCGATGTATTCACGCCGGCGGATCTTACCGATGACCAGAAGCTAATTGGGCAGACGGCGGAAGAGTTTGTGGTGAAGGAAGTGCTGCCGCTCGCGAAGGATTTGGAGAACAAGAAGGCCGGGTTGATGCCCTCGCTGGTGAAAAAGGGCGGCGAGCTGGGATTGATGGGCGGCGGCGTGCCGGAGGAGTACGGCGGAGCGGGGTTGGACAAGATTGCCACCACCGTGCTGACGGAAAAATTATCGATCTATGGCGGCTTTGCCGTGACGCACGGGGCGCACGCAGGTATTGGGACACTGCCGATCGTTTATTTCGGAACGGAAGAGCAGAAGAACAAATATTTGCCGAAGCTCGCGACGGGCGAGTTGATCGGAGCTTATTGCTTGTCGGAGCCGCAGGCCGGATCGGACGCGCAGAATTCGCTGACACGCGCGGAGCTCAATAGCGAGGGCACACACTACATCTTGAACGGGCAGAAGATGTGGATCACGAATGGCGGTTTCGCCGACGTCTACGTGGTATTCGCGAAGGTCAATGGCGAGAAATTTACCGCTTTCATCGTGGAGCGGACGTTCCCGGGGTTCAAGCCGGGGAATGAAGAGCACAAGATGGGGATTCACGGGAGCTCGACGACGCCGATTTTCCTGGAGAACTGCAAGGTGCCGAAGGAAAACGTGCTGCACGAAATCGGGCGCGGGCACATTGTTGCCTTCAATATTCTGAACGCGGGACGGTTTACGCTGGGAGCATCATGCGTGGGTGGTGCGAAAAATGTGCTGGCCACGTCTTCGAAATATGCCAAGGAGCGCAAGGCGTTTGGCAAGCAGATCGGCGATTTTGGATTGATCCGAGAGAAGCTGGCGGAAATGGCGATTCAGATTTTTGCCGTGGAGTCGATGGTGTACCGTTCCGCGGGAAATATTGAAGGGGCGATGGCGGCGGCTTCCGTTTCCGGCGGCGACAAAATCCAGAACGCGATGAAGGTGCTCGAGGAATACGCGATCGAAAGTTCTATCGCCAAAGTGTATGGCAGCGAAATGCTGGATTACGTGGTGGATGAAGCGGTGCAGATCTTCGGCGGGTATGGATTCCACGAGGAATATCCGGTGTGCCGCGCGTATCGCGATTCGCGCATCAACCGAATCTTCGAAGGCACGAACGAAATCAACCGCATGCTGATCATTCAGATGCTGATGAAGCGCGCGATGGGTGGGCAACTGCCGTTGATTCCGGCGGCGATGAAGCTGGCGGATGAGATCCTGGCCGGTCCCTCGTTCGAAGAGGCGCCGGAAGGTGTGCTTGCCGATGAGGCGCGCGTGGTGGCGAACGCGAAGAAAATGTTTCTACAGGCGGCGGGCGGAGCGGTGCAGAAGTTCCGCGAGAAATTGGCGGACGAGCAGGAATTAATCGCGGCGCTATCCAACATTGTGATGGAGATTTACGCGATGGAGTCTTGCCTGCTGCGCGCGCAAAAAGCAGCGGCGGCGAAGGGCGAATCCGCCACGCGGACGCTGATCGATGCGGCGCGAGTGTTTATCGCGGAAGCGGCGGAACGCGTGGAGCATGAAGCCAAGCGGGCTGTGACCGCGGTTAACGAAGGCGACATGCTGACGACGCAGATGGCCGTGCTGAAACGGTTTGGCAAGCGGGCGCCAGTAGACACGATTGCGCTGCGGCGCGGCGTTGCGGCGGCTGTGCAGACGCAGGATCGGTATCCCTTCGAAGGCCGCTAGAACCGCGATTACAAAGAAAATCGGATCAGTCGAAGGCTGCCTTGCGCGTGGTGCGCAGTCGCACGAACAAGTAGGTCGAAGTAATCAACAGAAAAGGCGAAGAGTAAAAGCCCGGAGCCGGTCGCGGGAACCGGACCGAGGGAACGGTCTGCCCCAGCACGGAAAAAATCGTGTGACCCATCCCATTGAGCAGCATTACGCCGGCGAAGAAATAAGCAAGCGGACGCAGGCCACGCGCATTGCGAAAGGCAAAGGGCGAGAGCGCCAGCAGTAGCAGATTGACGAGAATGAGCCCGACTAACCACTCACGATATTCGAATGTGGGCATCGGGAACCAGCCCAGTCTTGTTCGCATAGCTACAACAGTGGGATTGTAAACGCCGAGGAAGCCCGTAAGCGCCTCGTCCGCGACGTGAACGCAAAAGGCAAGGCACAGCAGGACCCAAGCAAACCCAAAATTATCAACCGCGGCCGAAGCCGGCGTGGTGGCTGGAGCCATGGCGCGATTGTAGCGCTCTAAGCTCGTGGGTGGGACTGTTTGCTTTTGGGGTACGAAGGAGCACGCAAACGCTTTAGCAGGTTAAGCGTTTACCATACACTTCTATCGCAAGCGATATAAGGCCGCAGTGCAAGGAGCAGCTTGGGATGTTCCGAAAGCTGTTTGTCTTGGCGCTCTTCATTATTGCGCTGCACATTGCGGCGGTGTTGACGCTCGGAACCTCGCCGGCTGGGTCCTTCGCTGGAAATTTGCTGCAGATTGTTTCGTGCGGGCTGGCGGTTGCCGCTTCGTTTGTGGCCTCACGCCGGGCCTTTGGCCTTTGCCGGCCGTTCTGGTTGTTCGTTGGCTGCGGATTGGCGATCTGGGGCATCGCAAACCTGGGCTGGATGTATTACGAAACCGTCCTACAGGTGGAGCCGCCGCCAGGGTCGATCGTGCGATTCCTTTTTGGGACGCAATCGATTTTCTTTGCGCTGGCGGTATTTCTAAACCCCGATAAAGACTCCTCTAGCCTTGACCTAGAGTCGGTGCTCGATTTCATGCAGATCGGCATCGTTTTCTTCTTTATTTACATTGGCTTTTACTATTTGCCCGCCCATCACCTGGAAGCGCGTAGCGCATTCGCGCGAGAGATTTGGGTGGAGGCTGGACAAAATGCAGCGCTGGTGGCCCTGGCGTTAGTGCAGGCGGCACGCGCGCGCGTGGCGGATGTTCGAAAGGTGTATCGCGGTTTTGCCGTGTATCTGCTGGCCTTCACAGTATTGGCGTGCGGCGCTAGCTACGTGCAGTTGATGCAGGATTTGCACACCGGAACGTGGTTCGACCTGGCGTGGACCGTACCGTTGCTAGGCGCCGCCTTGTGGGCGGCACGCTGGCAACCGGCAACTACGCCGCAAGCCCTCCCCAGGTTGAGGTCCAAGGGCATCGGCGACCTGGTTTTAACGAACGCTACACTTGCGCTGGCGCCCTTGATCGTTCTGCTGCAGGTCGCGCAACTCGGAACGGAATGGCGCGCGGCGCGGTTCACGCTGTTAGGCGTGTCCATCGTGTGCTACGCGGCGCGGCTGGGAGTCACGCAATATCGGCAGAGCCGCGCCGAAGACACGTTAGAACGGCACAATCGCGCCATGGACTCGGCGGTGAACGGAATTGCGATAGTGGATAAGAAGGGCCGGCACTCGTATGCGAATGCCGCGTTCGCACAGATGCTGGGCTATGAGACTCCGGAATCCATTGTCGGCAGACCGTGGCAGGACATTTACGCTGCGCAGGATATTACAAGCCTGCAAGAGGAGATCCGCCAATCCCTCCGGAGAGGTGGAAGGTGGCAGGGAGCCGTGACTATTCACCGCCGCGGCGGGAGCGCGCTTCCGGTGGAAATGGTGATCACGAGCTTGCCGGACGGGGGCGTGGTTTGCGTCAGCCGCGATATCACAGCACGGCGTGAGGCGGAAAACGCGCGCGCGCAAGCGGAGGCGAAGTACCGCATGCTGGTCGAGCAAGTGGCGGCGGTCAGCTATATTGCCGAGCTCGGAATGCATGGAGAGTGGCTCTACGTCAGCCCGCAGGTGGAAGCGATGTTCGGATTTTCGGCCGAAGAGTGGCTGACAGATTCGCGGACGTGGACCAAGCACGTGCATCCGGAAGATCACAACGTCGTGGAAGCCGCGGAGGAAGCAAGTCAGCGAGGACAGCGTTTTCAGGCGGAGTATCGCATCATTCGCAAAGACTGCCGCGTAATTTGGGTAAGCGATACGGCGGTCGTGGTTGAGGGGAGCGGCGCGCATCCGCTGATGGAAGGAATCATTGTCGATATCACGGAGCGCAAGCAGCTCGAGACGCAATTGCAGCAGGCGCGGCGCATGGAGGCGATTGGCAGGTTGGCCGGAGGAATCGCGCACGATTTCAATAATTTGCTGACTATCATCAAAGGCTATACGGAGCTGGCGCTCAATCGGCCGAGGATTTCGCCGGAACTGCAAGCGGACGTGGAGCGCATCGAAGACGCTTCCGAGCGAGCGAGCACGCTGGTGCGGCAACTGCTGGCGTTCAGCCGCCGACAGGTGTTGCAACCGAAGCTGCTGGATCTGAACAGTATCGTGCTGGGGTTGGACAAGCTATTGCGACGCTTGATGGATGAAGACATCGGGATGTCCACAATTCCAGGACACGATATTGGGACGATCAAGGCCGATCCTGGGCAGATGGAACAAGTGATTATGAATCTGGTAGTGAACGCTCGCGACGCTATGCCTAAAGGCGGGCGTCTGACCGTAGAAACGGCGAACGTAGACCTGGATGAGGCATACGCAAGTGATCATGCGACCGTGAAGGCGGGGCGGTACGTGATGCTCGCGGTTTCCGACACCGGCACCGGAATGAGTCCGGAGACAGTAGCGCATATTTTCGAGCCGTTTTATACGACGAAAGAAAGCGGGCGCGGAACAGGGCTGGGGCTTTCTACCGTGTACGGAATTGTGAAGCAAAGCGGCGGGTACATTTGGGTGTACAGCGAGTTGGGGCGTGGATCATCGTTCAAGGTTTATCTGCCCCGCGTGGAGCAAGCGCCGGAAGCGTTGCCGGCAATCAAGCCCGTAAGCGGGGAACAAAAAGGCTCAGAGACTGTTTTGCTGGTGGAAGATCAGCCGCAGGTGCGCGAACTTGCGCGGATGGCGCTGTCTGGAAAAGGATACACGGTGCTCGTGGCCTCGAGCCCCGAAGACGCGGAAAGCGCGTGCTCGAAGCATGGGGCGGAAATACATCTGTTGTTGACCGATTTGATTCTGCCGGGGATCAGCGGGCGGGAACTGGCGAAGCGTTTGACGGCGCGACACCCCAAGATGCGAGTGCTGTATATGTCTGGCTACACATACAGCATTATGAGGCAGGGACCAGGTCAGGATGGGCTGCTGGAGGATGGCGTGGCATTCCTGCAGAAGCCGTTCACGCCAAGCGCGCTTACCGAGAAAGTACGCGAAGTGCTGGACCGCAGCGTCGCGACAAGCAAAAACTGAAATGAGCCTTCGCTATCCGCGTTTGCTTTATTGCGGCTTCGGAACCGTAGCGGGCAGAGTGGTTTCAGCGTCAGCCGCGGCCCCTTTGGGTTTGCCGATTGCAGCAATGCTCTCGACGTTGAATTTCTTGTAGTCCGAATAGCGCGTCACTTCGTTGACCTTGAAGGCCTTCACCAGCAGAACACGCACGCCGACATGAGCCTCTTCGTACGTTGGCAGCCAGACTTCATTGTTGATGTAGGCTTGCTCAAACACAAAACTGGTTCCCTTCTGCAGATTGGCGATGACGCCGCCGGCGAAACGGAAATCTCCCACAAAGTAAGCTTCAAGGCGCGCGACATCGTGGGCCTTTTCGTCAATCCAGACAACACCCGCAAGCTGGTGCACTACTTTCTCGGCTAGTTTGTGCGGCTTGAAATCGGGGTTGGGCTCGAAGTCAAAGACCAGAACGTCTTGACCGCGGAAGCGTTCGCGCCGGGGATTCACAAATTGGCTGGCGCGAAGGAATATCTCGATGCCAGGCTCGTCGTCACCTCCTTTGTCCTTCCCCTCTTCTTTCGCTTTTTCCTCTTTGGCTTCCTTTTTTGCGTCGCGCTTCTCGATGTCTTGAATTTCCTTTTGCACTCTGTCGTTTTCTTTCTTTTGCTCTTGCTCGCTAAGCGGCTTGCCATCCTTCTTGACCAATGTGGAGACTTCGTGCCCGCTCAAATAGAAAAAAGTGTATTCGTGCAGCTCGCGCTTGCTGATTTTCCCGGTCTTGTCGTATTCGGTCTCTTCTTCGCTGCGGGTGCCCGCGTAGTTTTCCTTGAGTTTGTCGATGGCCTTCTGGTTATCGTCAATTTCTTTGAACAGCGCTTTCAAGTCAGGCAACTGGACTTGCGACTTCCTGGGGAAGTCGAAGACTCGTTCGCCGACCTGGCCGTTTACCTCCGCGCGGGTCACCGTGATGTCGTAGGTTTCTGGTCCGCGGTGCAGCTCGATCTTGTAAGGAATTTTCAGGCCGTTCACCGGACGGTAGTCATCGTAAAAACTTTGCTCCTCGATTCCGCCAATTGTTGCTGCCTCTTCCACGACAAGGTGCGTTTGAGAATCGAAGAAGACGTGGCGCTTCACGCCGCTCATGGTGGTGACTTCAATTTCTAGTGCGTCTCTGCCGCGCACCTTGGAAGAACTAGCGAAACCGATGCCGATCTTGTTTTTCTTGGCGTCGACGAGATGCGAATTGTAGTATTGCCCCGCGGCTTCGAGCTGGCTGCCTTCCGCCCCCACCAGGGTGGCGAATTCGCCATTCGCGGTGCGGCGCCATGCGGACTTGCCGTTGTAGGCATCAATTAAAGTGGTGTCACCCGAGACGATTTCCGAATAGTAGCGATTGGGAAGCCTCGTATTGAGCGTGTACGTCCCGGCCTTCCCAGCGGACGTTACGAAGGTCCCTTCAATCACGATCGTGCGCGCCTTGGAAAGCGCTTTGGCGCCACCTACGGCCTTGATGTATTGCTCAACGAGCTTTTGCGGATCCTGCGCGGATGCGGCTCCAGCGAGAAGGGTGAGACAAACTATGGCTATTGAGGCGAGCTTGTGGGTATGCATGGCGTTCATTATAGGAACGCAGGTCTATCGAAAAAGTTTCCCCTGATTTACACAATCAGCCGAGCCTACTCGTAACGCAAGGCGACGATCGGATCCACGCGGGTTGCACGTCGGGCGGGGACGTAGCAGGCTGCGACGCTAATCAGCGTCAGGATAAATGCCACGGCCAGGAACGTGGCAGGATCGAAGACGCTGACGCCATACAAGAATGTCCGCAGCACCCGCGTGAGTGCGAGTGCGGCGATCAGGCCCGCGGCGACGCCGAGCAGAGCGATGCGGGCTCCTTCGCCGACGATGCCGCGAAAAACGTCAGTGGACTGAGCACCGAGAGTGACGCGAATGCCGATCTCGCTGGTGCGCTGCGTGACGGTGTACGACATCACGCCGTAGACTCCGACGGCTGCGAGCAAAAGCGCGAGCGTGGCGAAAATGCCGATGAGCCAGGTGCGAAAGCGCGGTTGCGCCACGCTGGCGGACATGTTTTCTTCCATGCTTCGCACTTTCACGAGCGGCTGGTTGGGATCGATTTCCGCGAGCGCGCTGCGCAGCGCCGAGGCTTGCGTCAAAGGATCAGCGGCTGTGCGCAGGACGACGGACATCTGGAACACGGGCAAGAGCGCGTCGGCCTGGCGATAGGGCAGGTACATTTCGGCGGCGGGCCCGAGGTCGAGCCCCTGCAGAAGATCTCCGACAACGCCCACAACTTCCATCCACGGGACTTCCTTATCCGGTATCGCTCCGAGTTGCATGCGCTTCCCGAGTGGATTCTCGCCGGGGAAAAACGTACGCGCCATCGTGGCGTTGATGACCACAACGGCTGGCGCCTTGTCCGTATCGGCGGGCGTGAATACGCGGCCCTGCAACAACGGCACGCCAAGCGTTTCGAAGTAGTGTGGCGTGACGGTGCGATATCCGGCGGCGATGAATTCGTGTGGACTCTTTGGCGGGCGTCCGTAAATGTTGAAATGGATGATGCTGCCGCCGCCGCTCACGGGAAGAAAAGAGGCTGCCGCGGCGGAGCGGACGCCCGGAAGAGCTTTGGTGCGATCAACAAGACGATCAAAAAACTCAAAACGCTGCTCCGGCTTGGCATAGGCATTCTGCGAAAGAGGAATGTCAGCGACGAGCAGATGATCGGCCTGGAAGCCGGGAGGCACGTCCTGCAGGCGCGAGAAGCTGCGCAGGAGCAATCCCGCGCCGACGAGCAGGAGCATAGCCAGGGCGATTTCCGTGGCTACGAGAACGGCGCGCAGGCGATGCTGGCCCGGACCGGCCGTAGAACCGCGCGAACCTTCGTTTAGCGTTTCGCGCAAATCAAGTTTGGCGGTACGGAGCGCGGGCACGAGACCGAAGACCAAACCGGTCAAGACGGACAGCACTAACGTGAAAAGCAAAACCGAGCGATCGAGCGTGACGGAAAACGCTTGAGGAACGCTGCCCGCAGAAAGCCGTAGCAAGGGCTCAAGCGAGGCGGACGCCAGGAATAAACCCAGAACGCCGCCCGCGACCGAAACCAAAACACTTTCTGTGAGCAGTTGGCGAACGATGCGGCCGCGGCTGGCGCCCATCGAAGTGCGGATGGCGACTTCCCGCCCGCGTGACGCGGACCGCGCAAGCAGCAGATTAGCGACGTTGACGCACGCAATGAGTAGAACAAAACTGACCGCGCCGAGAAGAAGGATTAACGCCGGGCGGACATTCTGCACCATTTGTTCCTGCAGACCGACGATGTCTGCGCTCGTGCCGGTGTTGTAGTCCGGATACTGCTGCTCGAGGCGCTTGGTGATGGCCACCATTTCGATGCGCGCCTGCTCGCGGGTAACGCCGGGCTTGAGCCGCGCGATTGCGATAATGCCGGGGTGCCAGTTGCGATCATCGGGCAATGTTTTCGCCCACGGCGTGAACGGGACGAAGACGTCGGCGGGCTGCAAGACTTGGAAATTTGGTGGCAGCACGCCAATCACGGTGTAGGGCCGCGAATCCAGATTGATGGGCTTGCCGAGAATCTCTTGCGAGCTGCCGAAGCGGCGCTGCCACAAACCATAGCTGAGTAAAATCACGGGAGCGCCGCCGGCGCGATCCTCATCAGCGGTGAATGTACGCCCCGCAATGGTATTTATCCCAAGCAACGGGAAAAGGCCGGCGGTGGCCATACGCGCGCTCAGGCGCTCGGGTTCACCCGCGCCGGTGAGGGTCAGCGTGGTGCCCCTGGTGCCTTCGATGGACTCGAACGAATGGCTTTGATCGCGCCAATCGAGCCAGTTCTGATAGGAAGTGGAGATGACCGGAAAAGAACTTTTCTCCGCGACGATCACCAAGCGGGCCGGATCGCGGAATTCAAGCGGGCGCAGCAACACAGCATTTACAACGCTGAAAATCGCGGTGTTTGCGCCGATCCCGAGGGCCAGCGTGAGAATGGCGATGGCGGTGAAACCGGGATTCCGCGCGAGAACGCGGAGCGCATAGCGCAAGTCATGCAGGATGGTATCCACGGGGTTACTCCCGGATTCCGCTGGATTCTAGAGTATCAGACGCGTGCCATGCGAAGACGTTTCCGCCACTGCACGAGCAGCAGAACGCTGGTTGAGGCGCGGACCGTATTGCGCCTCTGCGCATTCCTGACCGGCTATTATTTCGCTTTAGGGCGATTCAAATACTTCTCGTACAGGGCTTTCTGTTTGTTGTCGAGCGAAGTGAGCTGTCCCTTGATGAAGAGATAGCGCACCTCCGTGGTGAGCTCGAGCGGATCACCGTTGGTGACGATGACGTTGGCAATCTTGCCTTTCTCGAGGGTGCCAACTTGATCGGCGAGACCAAAAATTTCGGCTGGATACAGGGTCACGGCCTTCAGCGCTTCGTCATAGGGAAGACCGTAGGCCACGGCGTTCGCCGCTTGTTGGCCCAGGCGGCGCGCAAAAGAATTGTCAAAGCTGCCGAAGGCAAATTTTACGCCGGCGGCAGCCAGCTCCGCGGGCTGCGTCAGCAAGCGGTCGTATGGGTCGTCTTCTTCGCGGGGCAGCGTCAGCGTGGGACCAAGAATTACAGGAATGCCCTTGGAGCGCAGCAGGTCCTTTACTTTGTACGCTTCGGCGCCACCGGCGAGAATCATTTTTAGTTTTTGCTTTTCGCAGAATTCCACGGCGCCGCGAATGTCGCGCGCTTTTTCCGCGAACACCAGGACTGGCAGTTCTCCGCGCGTGACCGGCACGAGCGCGTCCAGCTTGACGTCGCGCTGAAAATCGCCAGGACCGCCGTGGCCCAGGGCTTGCGCGTAATGGCGAGCACGCTCGAGCCATTCCGTGAGCTCGGTCACTTGCTTCTCGTATTCTTGCTTCGCGTCGCTGTAGGATTTCGGCTTTCTGGAAAAGGTGGAGAAATCAAAAGTCTGCGTCTCGATGGTCGGCCAGTTCAGCACCATCGCGACGTTCTTCTTCAGCAGCATGTCGCTGATCGTCCAGCCGGACATGTGAATCGCGGATGCTTGCCCGCCCAGAATTCCCGACGCACCGCCGGAATCCATGCCGCCGCTCGCCGGAACGGCAAGAACCTCGGTGATCCCCGCGGCACGCGTCACGGGAATATGTTCGCTCGAAGGCAGCACGGCTTCGGCAGCGACCACGTCGGGATTGAACGGGCCGGTCTCAGAAGAATCAACGGTGGAGTTGACTGCGCCGATCTCGCGCAAGCCCATCTGCGTAACCGGATCGAATAGCCCCGGATACACCTGCAGACCCTTTCCATCGATGACCTGCGCGCCCGCCGGAACTTCCACGGCCGCTCCGACGTTCGCGATTTTGCCGTTCTGAATCACGACCGTGCCATCATCAATCGTTGCGCCGGAGAGAGTGAATATCTTCGCGTGGGTGATTGCGTACGTAGTTGGCTGCGCTTGGGCGCTCGCGGACTTTGGAAAGTAAAGGATAGTTAGAAAGCAAGAGAGAAAAAGCAGTGTGCGCTGCAAAATGGGAAGGTTCATCGAGCACCTCCGAAGACAGCATCAGCTTGCGGCGGCTTCGGTTTTTCTTCCGGTTTTTTCTCTTCTGATTTCTTTTCGCCGGGCTTCTTGCCGGCTTCGCCGGTCTCCGGTTTTTTCTCGCTCTTTTTCTGTTTTTCGAGCAGCGCCTTCTTTTCCTTTTCACGATCGGGACGTTCTGCGATATCACGCTGGCGATCAAAGTACACGCGGCCGTCGATCAACGTCTTCTGGACGACAGCGTAATCGCTAAGCGGATCGTGATTGTAAATGACCAGATCAGCGTCTTTGCCGGCATCGATGGTACCGACGCGCTTGTCGATCCCAAGCTGAATCGCCGGATTCAGAGTGACGAGCTTGAGCGCTTCGTCATGCGATAGCCCGCCGAACTTGATGCTCTTCGCGGCTTCCTGATTGAGGTGCGTAGCTTCCTCCGCGTCATCGGAATTTACGGAGACGAGCACGCCGCGGCGGGTCATCAATGCGGCGTTATACGGAATCGCGTCATAGGCTTCCACTTTGTAAGCCCACCAATCCGAAAAGGTGGACGCGCCCGCGCCCGATGCGGCGATTTCGTCGGCCACTTTGTAGCCTTCCAGAACGTGCTGGAACGTGCGCACCTTAAATCCAAATTCCTTCGCAACGCGCAACAGCATCAGGATTTCGTCTTCGCGATAACAGTGCGAATGCACGTAGCGCTTGCCTTCGAGCACCTCGACAAGCGGCTCGAGCCGCAGATCGCGCCGGGGCGGAATCAAGTTTTTCTCGCCGGCCCCCGTGCGCTTGTTATAAAGATCCCACGAAGCCTTGTAATCGCGCGCTTCCGTAAACGCGCCGCGAATCGTTTCCTCGACCCCCATGCGCGTCGCCGGATAGCGCGCGGTACCGCGGCTGAAATTGGAGCGCTTGGGATTCTCGCCAAGCGCGAACTTGATGCCCGGCATCGCGCCTTCGAATGGGAGGTTGGACGCGGGCTGCCCCCAGCGCAGCTTGATCACAATCGTTTGCCCGCCGATGGCGTTGGCGCTGCCGTGCAGCACATTGGCCACGGTGACGCCACCCGCAAGGTCGCGATAAATGTCCACATCATCGGGGTTCAGCACATCCGCAATGTTGACGATGGAAGAAACCGAGATGCTGCCCTCGTTCACGCTTCCGTCCACAGCGATATGCGAGTGGCAGTCGATAATCCCGGGCATGACGAACTGCCCGGTCGCGTCAATCACCTGCGCGTCTTTCGGAGCCTTTACCGACGCGCCGACTTCCGCGATTTTTCCGTCTTTAATCAAGATCGAGCCACGCTCGATCGTGCCGTGGCTGACCGTCAAGATAGTGGCGTTTTGAATGAGAATGACCGGAGATGGCTCGGCGGCGACGGCAGCAGATTTTGGAGCGCCGGCCAAAAGCGCCCCCGGCAATGCCAGCAGCGCGGGGCAAATAAGGAACCTTGCGCAGATCAATGTGACCGCTCTCATATCGCACCTCCAGCAAGAGTCGCGTGAGCGCCGGGCTTGGTTCCCGTAAAGTCCGTCTCGAATCCTTGCACGCTGAGCGATCCTTTCATCGTTGTCCCATCGAACGTGCCGGTGAAGAGCACGTCGGCCGGCGAACCCTCGATGGGAATATTGATCGTGAAGCTGAACTTATCGACGCTGAGATAGCCGCTGATAATGTTTGCGTTGCCGCGCGTGCTGACAATCGTGCCGGAAAGCGAGCCGTCGCTGGCCATCACGATATCCGCGGTTGCGTCTTCCGCGCCCTGCGGCGTGTTGTACGAAAGCTTCCACTTGCCGGTGAGGTCGCCCTTCGGCGGATCTTTGGGCTTTTCCGGTTCCCGGACAGTGAATTTGCGGCCGTCGACAAACACAAATGTAATTTTTGTTTTTTCGTCGAAGATGTCGCCATCGGTAACAACCAGATTGGCGATTTTCCCGTTCTCGATGGACCCAAGCCGATCCGCGACGCCAAAAATCTCCGCGGGTGTCAGCGTAAACGCGCGGATCGCCGTGTCCGGCGACAGCCCGGCGTCGATAGATTTTTTCGCCGCCTTCAGCACGTCTTTCGGCGCGGTGATCGCACCGGAATAAAAAGCAAACTTCACGCCGGCTTTGGCAAGCGCAGATGGCGAAGACGGCGCACGGTCCCGAAAACGCAGCGTATTGAGCGACGGCACCTCGTCAGGATCAGCATCTTTATCAGCTTCAGGCCACTTCAGGTCGATCAGAACCGGCAGCTTCTTCGCGGCGATCTCATTCGCCAATTCGTAGCTCATCTGACCGCCGTAAAGGACTGCGTTCACATGCCAGCGATCGGCAAGGTCAAACGCGCGGCGAATCTGCGTCGTATTGTTTGCGGGGATAAGCACCAACGCATGAGCCTCCAGCGCATCGGCCAGAGCCTCGTCCGTGCGGTCATACCGCGGTCGCGCGACGCCGCGCGGATTTTTTTCGTAGATAGCCTGCGACTTCGTGCTCCAGTCGGTATCCAGCCACACCTGACGAACGTAAGCGAGCGAGCCCATCAGCGACCCCGGAAAGCTCGAGAAATTGCCAGCGGGCTGCAAGGAAATGGGCACCGCAACGGGCGATTTCACCACCATGTCGCCATTGCGCTCCCCGCCGAGATTCAGCAGAGCTGCCTGGCCAGGAAACATTCCGCCCTTCGGGGCCGAAATCACACTGGTGAATCCAGCAGAACGCCAGGTCTCCACGCGCTTATCGCTCAGGCTCGCCTCATCCGCCGCAATGCACCACGCGGTGGCGCCCGGCCGATCTTCCGGCCCGTGCGAGGCGGGCGGCTGCGGTCGCGCACCGCTTTCACCGCTGGCGGGCGCGGGAGCCGGTAGGATGCCAACGTCCGTAAACGAATCGATGAATCCGGGATACACGATGAGCCCTTTGCCTTCGATCACCCACGCTTCATCGGGGATGGTCGCATCCTTGCCCACCGCCTTGATCACCCCGCGCGCAATGATAACCGTCGCGTTTTCCAGCCGCGGTCCGGAGACGGGAACAACCGTAGCTCCGCGAATCGCGAAGTATTGTGGCTCGCCGCCCTGCGCGGCAGCACGCGACGCCCCGAACGTAGCCACACAACCGACCGCGACCAATCCCAGCGCAAACCTCATCCTTTGCAACGCAGAACGCATTCACGACTCCTTAGTGTTTGGAAAGCGCGATGACGCGATCCGACCAAACCTTCCCGCAAACCGACGAGGCTAGTGGGAAGTAGCCGCAGAGTCAAGGAGATAGGCGGCGAAAAGTGAATTGGTAGGCCGTGATTGGCTCTAGAGCGCTATGAAAATCTTAGGGAACAAATCGGCGGTGGTGGCCGTCTCTTATATTGGCAACCCATAGGGCAGATACCCTGTGATATGGTTATCCCATAGGAGCAGAGGCAAGCTGAGGTGGTTCTTGGGCATGTGTAAGGACACATTATGAGAGCGCTGCGAGCGTGGCTCCTGCGTCTGGCCGCGATGTTCCGGCGTTCGAGCGACGAGGAACTCGCCGCCGAGATCGAGTCCCACGTGCAACTGCACATTGAGGATGGTTTGCGGCGTGGCATGACTGCGCAGGAAGCACGCCGGGAGGCGCTTATGAAGCTGGGTGGAGTCACACAGACGCAAGAAAGCTATCGTGAGCGGCGCGGCCTTCCCGTAATCGAAACGTTTCTGCAGGACTTGCGCTTTGCGGCGCGTATGCTGCGAAAGAATCCAGGATTCACGACGGTCGCAGTGCTGGTCATGGCGCTTGGGATTGGCGCGAACACCGCTATGTTCAGCGTCGTCAACGCAGTGCTGCTGAAACCGCTGGCCTTCAGCGATCCAGATCGCATCGTCACCCTCTCCTCGTTATGGAAAAGAAGTGGCGGGCACGGGCAGGTCTCCGCGCCCGACTTGCGCGACTGGCGCGACCAAAGCACAGCATTTGCGAGCCTGGCTTATTACGGTTACACAAGCGAGGGTCAGACCTCAGTGGTCGTAGGCTCGTCCGCGGAATACGCTAATGTCGCCATGGTCTCTTCGGGCTTTTTCCAGGTGTTCCACGTGGAACCCAGCATCGGACGCGAATTTTCCCTCGAAGAGCAAACGAAAGGCGGAGCCGCGGCGGTGATCGTCAGCAACGCGTTCGGCATCGCTCATTTTGGCGATACCGGAAGAGCGCTCGGGCAAACTTTGCGAATGTTTGGGAAAACGCTGAACGTTGTGGGTGTGATGCCCTCAGGCTTCCGATTCCCCGACAAAACCGACATCTGGTTCCCCACCAACACGATTTTCCCCGACACTGAGTCCCGCTCGGCACACAACTATCACGTGGTCGCGCGCCTTAAGCCGGAGGTGAACCTCGCAGAAGCGCAAGCGCAAATGACCGCGATCGGCACGCGCCTCGAGCAAAAGTATCCCGACAGCAACGGCGGCAAAAACGTGGCGGTCACACGCATGCGCGATGCAATGGTCAGCAATTTCCGTCTCACGCTTTGGATCATGCTGGCCGCAGTTGGCGTGGTGCTGCTCATAGCGTGCGCCAACCTCGCCAACATGCTGCTCGCAAAGTCTGTCGCTCGGACCAGGGAAATCGCCATTCGCGCCGCACTCGGTGCCGGCAAGGGCCGAATCCTGCGACAACTGATCACGGAGAGCTTGCTGATGGGCCTGCTCGCCGGAAGCCTCGGCGTGTTCTTGGCGTTTTGGGGCGAGCGCGCCCTGGTAGCCCTCGCGCCCGGCGATGTGCCACGGCTTTCTGAAACGCACATCGATCTTGGCGTGCTGGCATTCGCGCTTGGCATTTCCCTGTTCGCCAGTGTCTTGTTCGGCCTCGCGCCCGCCTTACAAACCCTGCGGGTCGACCTGAATAATTCGCTGAAGCAGGGCACAACTCGCGCGACCGGTGGCGCCATTGCCGATCGTATGCGCGCCGCGCTGGTGGTAGCGGAAATCGCGCTGTCCATGATGCTGGTCACCGGAGCCGGCTTGCTCCTCAAGAGTTTCGTGGCACTGCAGAATGTCGCGCTGGGATTTCGCCCGCAACGCGTGCTGGTGATGGAAGCGAATGTGCCGGCTTCGGGCTTGGAAAGCGCGCGCCGCGCTACTCGTTTTTACAAAGATTTTCTCGCTGACGCTGCCACAACGCCTGGCGTCTTAAGTGCGGGCGCGACAAGGACTACGCCGGGAAATGTTTCCTCCGACGGCGGCTATTGGCTCGATCATCTGCCGAAAGAACTGAACGTTACCGCTCCACAAGCGGTCTTTTCCGTGGCCGCGCCCGGCACGTTCGCCACCTTAGGCATTCCTCTGCTGAGCGGCCGCGACTTCGATGAAAGCGACACGTATGACGCGCCATTTTCCGCGGTCATCAACCAAAAACTCGCGCGTGATGCATTTCCCGGACAGGATCCACTAGGCCACGTGATTTACTGCGGCCTCGATTCGCTAAACCCCATGAGGATCGTTGGGGTTGTAGGCGACGTGCACCAATACGGTCCAGCCAGCCCGCCTTCCGCGGAAATCTATATGGCCTATCAGCAGCACCCGGAACCCGCGGCGGGCATGAGCGTCGTGGTGCGCACGGCTATGGAGCCGCCTGCGCTGATTGAAACGCTGCGCGGCAAAGCGCACGCGCTTTCCACGGATGTGCCGCTGAAGTTCACAACGATGGAAGCATCGCTCAGCGAAAACATAGCGGCGCCGCGTTTTCGCACTCTACTTCTTGGAATTTTCGCGGCTCTCGCGGTGTGTCTGGCAATGGCAGGAGTTTATGGCGTAATGTCCTACGTTGTGGGCCAGCGCGCCAACGAAATAGGCTTGCGCATGGCGCTTGGCGCGAGTCCGAGAGACGTGCTTCGCCTCGTGTTGCGCCAGGCGCTGTCTCTCACTTTCCTGGGTATCGTGATTGGACTCGCTTTTGCCGCGGCGATGACGCGGCTTCTCGGCAGCATGCTCTTCGGCGTCAAGCCCACTGATCCGGCTACCTATATTGCAGTGGTGGCGCTACTCGGGGTCGTAGCTCTTGCCGCCAGCTACATCCCGGCGCGCCGAGCGATGCGCGTCGATCCCATCGTGGCGTTACGCTACGAATAACGATAGGCTCCGAGCATGCAGGATTTCTCGACTACTTCGTGTCCTTAGCTTTAATCGAGACGAGCTCGACTTCGAAGATCAGCGTCGCGTTGGGACCGATCTGAGGCCCGGCGCCACGCTCCGCGTAAGCCAATTCCGCTGGAACGAAAAGTTGCCACTTCGATCCCACAGGCATCAGCTGTAACGCTTCCGTCCAACCTTTAATCACCGTCCCGGTAACCGGAATTGTAATCGGCTGCCCACGCTTGTACGAGCTGTCGAATTCCGTTCCATCCAGGAGCGTGCCTCGATAGTTGCAAACGACCTGGTCCGTGGCAGCCGGCTTAGGTCCGGTTCCTTCCTGCAAGATTTTATATTGCAGGCCGCTGGGCAGCGCCACCACGCCCTCTTTAGCCTTGTTCGCTTCGAGAAAAGCAAGCCCCTGCCTTTTGTTTGCTTCTCCCAGTTGCTGTGCCGCCTCCTGCTGCTTCGCGCGCATGTCATTTTGGAGCTGCGTGAGCGTCGCCCGCATTTCATCTTCGGTCAAAAGCGTTTTCCCGTTTGAAATGGCATCTTTCAACCCGCGTGCGAGGATCGCCGGGTCGATATCGATCGATTGCTTACGAAATGCGCTGCCAAAGTTCATGCCCATCGCATAGCTGACTTTGTCTTTTTGCGTTTTCAAAGTAAGCGGCTGGCTCTTCGCTGCCGGCGTTCGTGGCTTTGCAGCGGTACCGGCGCCTTGCTGCGGCTTTGCCGGAGCGGCCGGTTGTGTCTTGGTGGGCGGTGGCGTCTGCTGTTGCGCGATGCTCACAGAAAGGACGCCTGCCGTGGCGAGCAAAAGTAACGTGATACGTATTGAATTTTGCATCCAAGCATTGTGGCACGGCTGCAAAGCTTGGCCAAATTTCGACACATGCAATTGCTTAGGGCTTCTTCTTTTTAAACAGCCCGCCAATGGCGTCGATTGGATTGTTTGGATTCGGCTGCTGTTGTTCTTGAGCACCCTTGGCCTGCGAACCGCCGCCTCCGAAACAACCCAATTGAGACTTCAGCATGCTCGCGGCTACTCCCCCCACGTCGGGGACAAACTTCGGATCTTTCGTCGTTCCTTTGATCTGGAACGGTATCGTCGGGCCGCTGCCACCGCTCGCATTCTTGCAGTTGCCCATGATGTTTCCTGCCGCGCCACCGATGCCAGCCGCCCCTGTAACTTTTCCGAGCAAACCTCCCACGGCATTAGAGGCAGCCCCCGTTGCCGCGCTTCCCGCAGCTCCTGCGGCCGCGCCCGCCCCGCCTTTCAGCGTCGCCGCCATCTTGAAGTCCAAATTATTCTTGGCGTCAATGGCTCCTTTGCCTGACAGCGTGCCCAGCGAGGGCACCACCGCTTGCGTGTTCTGCACTTCGATCCCTGTCGGCGCCACGCGTAGATCGGTGGTCATCTTTTCGATGTCCAAGTCCTTGCCGGTGTTTATTCCTACAAGCGAACCCACAGCGGACAATTTCGAGCCAAGGTCGAAGCCCACGAGTTTCGCGTTAAACATGCCGACGTTTCCGGAGGTTACGAGCTTGTTCGTCGGGCCGCTGAGCTCGAGGTTCATGTTGAGCGTACCTCCCTGCAGCGACGCGCCGCTAGGCATGTTGATTCCCACTGCGGGAAGGAACGCTTCCAAATCTTTCGCCGGCATGTTTTGCCCTTCCGCTTTGACGTGCAGCACAACGGCATCGGAATCGGCCGGCACGTCATACGTGCCGCTCAGATGCGCGACATCGTTTCCGATTTTCAGCGTCGAAGGCTCGAGGACGCCGCGGTTCTTGCGCAGATCGTATTTCGTCTTGAAATCCACAATAACTGGAACAGTCGCGGGCGAACCGCCGGACACAAGGAGTGCCTTGGACAACTTGGCGCTGCCACTGACCCCGGCTTCACCGTTTTGCGAGGCAATGGTGGCGTCCAAATCGAGCAATCCACCTAGTCCCGCCGAGGGATCAAGAAATCCCGTGCTGGCCAGATTCAAATTGTTGACTGTCAGCTTCGCATTGACCGGAGTCAGCGCGGTGTTCTCCTGATCGAGCGGTCCAGCAGTGCCATCAAGCTTGAGAGCGCCACCGCCAGGAAGACTCGCCGTAAGTGTCACAGGAAATTTGGTGGTAAGGGAGACGTTGGAAGCAGTCAGATTTACTTTGTCGTATGTATTGCGCTTCTGCGATTTCGTGGACCCGACAATCATGCGCCCGTTCCGCATCTCCAGCTTTTCGACCGAGAACTCGCCACCCTTTGATGGCTGTTCCGCTTGCGGCGGGAGCTGTTGTGCTGGCGGGGCCCCTGCTTGCTTTTCCTGCGCCTTTGCGGCGGACGCGCCGAACGATGAGTAGTTCCATACCCCTCCGGGATTGCGCAGCAGCGTAACTTCGGGACTGTCGATCACGATGTTCGTGATGTTCAAGTCTTTGTGCAGGATCAGGGGAACAAGCTCAACGCCAACCTTGATGGACTTCGCCGTAAGAAACGGCGACTTGCTGAACTTCGGGTCGTCGGCAATCGACAGATTGTCCGCTGCCAGCGAACCGGTGAAGAGCGACAGACTCAGATTGCCGACCTCGACCTTCCGACCCAGCGCCGCCGAAGCCTTCTCTTCAATTGTTGGCCGGAACTGGTTGACGGGAATAAGGAATGGCGCCACCAGCACGAGAATCACGAGAACGACAATGACAACCAGTAGGACGCGAAGTGTACGGCGCATGAGCAACCTCCGAATTGGCGGGTACGAGAACGTGAACGCGAGCGCATCGCGGCGAAGGCGATAGTAGCACACGCATATTGAACAGCGTCTACAGGGGAGACCCGACGAACCGCGCGTTGTAACCTCAGGCGCTGCACCAGGACCGTGCCATCGGGGCGCCTACATGGATTCCCGTAGAAATAGTTTGAAGGCTGCCCGACAAACGGGTAACGTAGGCGCACCTCATTCTCCCATTTTGGTCGCACCGAGCCGCCAAGAAAAAAGGACGAACAATATGGAGCACATCACTCCAGTCCCTTATCAACGACTATCGCTTGTACTTATTGCGCTGTTCCTTTCGTTGGCGGCTGGACGCGCGTCCGAGGCTCAAGTACGCATCGTCGCCAATCTCCCCGACGCTCCTATGCCCAAGCAACCGCCGAGCGACGACCAGCAGAAATCCAACAATACCCACTCGACCTACGACATTTTGAGCCGAAGGTCGTTCTTTTTTCCCGACCTCGCCTTTACGACGAAACCGCTGAGCAGCGGGCAAAAGTTTTTGCTGGCCGTGGACGAAAGCGCCGCCCCTTCAGCCCTCATAGTGGCGGCCATGAGCGCGGGCATTACCCAAGCCCGGAATTCATGGCCGGGCTACGGCCAGGGCTGGAACGCCTACGGCAAACGCTACGGCGCAACCCTCGCGCTGAATGCCTCCACCGATATGTTTGGAACATTCCTCCTGCCTTCCGTGCTTCACCATGATCCGCGGTATTTCATCCTCGCGCATGGCACCTTCTCTCAAAAAATCGGCCACGCCCTCAAAAGTGTGCTCGTTACGCACACGGATTCCGGAGAACGCGCGCCAAATATCTCCGGCATCCTTGGCCCTCTGGGTGCCGAGGGTCTGGCAAACACCTATCTCCCCGATGCGGAGCGGACCGCCGGCCAGACCTTTGAGCGATTCGGAATTCAGATGGCAGTGATCGCCGGCGCCAACGTCGCCAAGGAGTTTTGGCCGGCGATTTTCAAGACGCTGCGAATCGGCAAGGTCGTGCCCGGCGCGAGTCCGGACGCTCGTTCCGACTCCTCCAGGCAGTAATTTGTCGCGGTGCGTCGCGGGCTTGTTGGTTAAGCCGAAGCGTCCAAGCTTCCGGCTGCTGCGGATCTCGCTTCCATCGGTGGCGGCGGAGTTATGACCGGGAGCCTCGCCGTCACAATCGTGCCTTTGCCTTCGCCGTCCGATCGGATATCCAGCGTCCCTCCAAGCTGTCGCAAGCGCTCGCGCATTCCCCGTATTCCCACGCCAGGAGTCGCCGTCGGCGATGAAACAATTTCAGACCGCTTCTGCGGAGAAATGCCTTTCCCCTTGTCCTCTACCTCAACCCGGACGTGCCCATCGCTTTGCGCGATAACGATCCGCGCCACCGGACTTTCCGAATGCCGATGAATATTCGTCAGGCATTCTTGCACCATGCGAAATATTGCGGTCTCCAGGTCGCGCGACAACCGCCCGAAACCCTCAGATATTCGCAGATCGATGTCAATCTTGCTGCGTTCCGAAAATCCTCGTATGTACCACGTGAGTGCGGAGGAAAGGCCAGCTTCGTCGAGCAGCGGCGGATGCAAAAGGTAAGAAATTGTCCGGATATCCGTGCTCATATCGTTGACCAGCGCCGTGCTGTCCGCAATCACCGTAGCCGTCTTAGCCAACTTCTCGATATCCGCTCCCACCGCCGCCAGGTTCATCGACAATGCCGCAAGCGTCTGCCCCACGCTGTCGTGAAGCTCGCGTGCGATCCGTCGCCGCTCTTCATCCTGCAGATGCAGCAGCCGCGCGGACAGCTCGCCCAAGCTGTGGTTGGCGTCGTTCAGTTCCGCGGTTCGCTGCTGCACTTTTTCTTCCAGGTCACTTTGCGCTCTGTGCAGAGTCGCACTATCGCGGCGCACTAATTCACCGATAGCGGCTATCGCTGCTGCACCCACCGCAAACGCAAGTGCGCCCACGACTTGCGGACTGTCAGGAATGCTCAGCGTGTATTTGGGAGAAAGAAATAGATAGCGCGCTCCGACAATCCCCACGAAAGTCACCAGCGCGGAAGGTCCCACCCCGCAGCACCACGCAGCAAGCGCCACCGCAGGGTACAGGGTTACGTAAGGCACGTAATCGCCAAGCACTGGGCTCAGTGCCCAGCGCACGACGAGTGCCAGAATGACCGCGCAAAAAGCAACAATGTAGCGCGCCGCGGGATCGCTGGAAATGCGGGCCGAAGTAGCAACCAGCCTGCCCATAGTCGTGCCTTTATAGATGCAAAAAGTCGGCCGGGGGGACGCAAAAGATGTTAGTGCCGCTCGTCCAACCAGTCAAGCAAGTCAGTAACCAATAAAAGGTTAGCGACCGAATCGAGCCTTAAAGTGGTGGGGCTGGCGAGAGTCGAACTCGCGACACGCAGTTTAGGAAACTGCTGCTCTATCCATCTGAGCTACAGCCCCACATTTACAAATCGCTGATTGAGCATAGGTTAGCACAAGGCTACCCGCTCGCTTCAGTGGATGCGTTGCACAAAAGGTGCACTCTTGCCGTTAATGCCTTCGCATACAGGCGAGAGCCTAAGCCGGAACCAAAGCCATGCCAGAGATTCATTAAGCGTTTCGTTTGGAATGAGCGATTCGCGAAGCATCTGCCGAGTTGTGACGCTTGCAAAAGAGTGCTCGCCTACCTAACAGCGCGAGTCCGAGATTGATATGTATGTCCGGGAGCATCGGAATTAGTTCCTGCCGAGACGTGGCCCATACTTCTTATCAGCGAGAGCTTTAACAATCTTGGCCATGATCCGCTTGACGCGCGGTTTGGGAGTCGCCTTTGCGGGTTCTTTTCTAGCAACAGAGGGACGCATAAAGGTAAACCTTTCGGGGATTTTGGGGATATACACTCTTATAGCACTCTCCCACTTCGCGGTCTGTCTGGTAACGAACCGTGAGGATTCTAAGGGGGCAGATCAATGCCGCAATGCCTACTGGAGATTCTCGTAGGATTGCGAGTCTCGCGCTCCCTATCGCTATCGTTTTGCTAGTCCTCAGAGCGCGTAAAATCCAAGCTCGCCAGAAAGCCGAAGCGGTGGAGTCACAAAAGGATTAGGGGGTATGTTAGCTCGCGGGATTACTCGGATGGAGTTTGTGGTCTGTCAACGTCTTGAGAGCCTGGGCCATGTCGCTAAGGCTTCCCTTCGCAAGCACGAGGTCTACCCCGGACTTCAACGCCAGCGCCGTGCCTATGTCTTCAGTGTAATTGGTGAAGAGAACGACCTGCGTTTTTGGGAGCATCCGCTTGACGACTGTTGCCGCTTCGATGCCGTTCATTATGGGCATCCTGAGGTCGATCAGGATGAGGTCTGGTTTCAGTACCTCCGCCTGCTTGATGGCCTGTAGCCCGTCGCTGGCTTCACCGCAAACGGTGTAACCGGAATTCACGCGTGACAGGAATGTGCGAACAATATCACGCACTTCGGCGCTGTCATCAACAATGAGCACGCTAGTCATTCCTATAAGTTTGCGTCCAGTGTTCAGTTCTTGGATATACAGGAATTGCTGTATGGTGCTTTCATCGTTGCAGACGCATGCACAATCGGGTGCACAGAAAAAATACTAGTGAGCCGTCCCTCTCCGAATTACATGGACTTAGCAGAAATGGGGCAATCCGTATCTGATTGAAAATGCTAGAGATTGCCCCTTTAGGAAACCGCTGCTCTGTCCATCTGAGCTACAGCCCCACGCCAATAATTCCATCTTATTAGAGCCTGGCGATTACCTAGTAGAAGTTAACAATCGGAACTATCCGCTATCCTCGGCGTACGCCGCCACTGCAAATCGCAGCCCTAATCGCCGGTGGTTTCCGTCAGGTCCACCGTAACCACTCTTTCCGCGCTCGGCAGAGTCGCGGTAATCGTCGTGCCCCTGCCGCTCGAATCCACCTGCAACGTTCCATGCACCTCTCGCACACGCTCTTGCATCCCTCTAAGCCCCACGCCAAACTTGCCTCGGTCATCCATGCCCCGCCCATCGTCCGAAACCGTCAGCGACACCACACCTGCAGCACACCCAACTCGGATCACCACCAATTTTGCTTCCGCGTGCTTCAGGATATTGGTCAGGCATTCCTGTACGATCCGAAAGATCGAGATTTCCAGATCCGGCGAGAGCCGCGGCAAATCCTCCTCAACCTTTAAATCGGCGACAATTCCGCTCCGCTGCCCAAATCCTTCCACGTAAATTCGCAGCGCCGCCCCCAAGCCGGCTTCATCCAGCAACGGTGGGTGCAGCAAGTGCGAAATCGTGCGAATCTCGCGAATGATCTGCTCGACAAGCTCCCTGCTGTCTCCCAGCAGATGCACTGCCTTGGGGCTGAGATTTTCCTGGTCAAATGCAGACAGATTCATATTTATCACCGTCAGCAATTGACCCACGCTATCGTGCAGTTCCCGCGCGAAGCGGCGCCTCTCCATGTCTTGCATGTGCAAAAGTCCGGCGGTAAGCTCTCGCAGCTTCTCGTTAGCCTCCGCTAATTCCGCCGTGCGTTGCTTCACTGCCGCTTCCATTTCGTCATGCGCGGCGTTCAATCTTGCTTGCGTGCGCCGCGCGCTCTCCGATGCTGATGATGATCCCAGCGAATAACAGAAATCCCATCATCCCGGTAAACTCGCCGAGATTTACCCTGTTAAACGTGCCGAACGGCGGAATGAACCAGTACCAAACCCCGAAAAGCATGATTGCGGTCGCGAGTATAGAGGGACCCACTCCGCAGAACCACGCGCAGTAAACCACTCCGAGCCATACCGTGTGATAGGGATTTGCCGTACCCAGAAGCGGCGCCAAGACAGACCGCAACACGAGTGCCACGATCGCCGCGATAGCGGCGATCGCGTACCGGCTAGAAGCTCTCTTTAAAATCTGTGTTTCGGAGAACCGGAGCAACGCAACCCCACCCCTGCGCTGTAAAAACCCCTGCCCAATAAAAGGATGGGGAGGATTCTAGCATGTAAGCAACCCAGGTCAGGCTCGCACGGCAAGGCTCCGCCTGCTTCGATTTTTTGAATTTACTAACGTTGCCGCCGCTGCCCAGCGTGTTTTTACGCCGCCCGCGGCGCAAGCGCCAAATCTAATCTTCCTCGTCGTCTCGCTCGTCGCCTCGCGCACGCATCGCGTGTCTCGATACGTAATCCGCCACAGCTCTGCCCAACGTATTCGCACGCAAGCACGACGTCCGGAAGTGAATGCCTCCAAACACGCGCGCATCGACGATTTCCGCTGTCGCATCCGAAAAGCTCGAATACGAACGGGTGCCTGGACGTATCTCCGACGTGACGCCAAACGCGGTGTTTTCTCCAAACGCGGCGGCAAGGATGAAAGCCGCTGCTCCACTCATCGAGGAATGAGCCGACGGATACTCGGGATGCGCAGGCGTGCCGGTCAAAGAGTCTAACCATGGCTCCCACAGCGGGTCGGCGTCCGCAGGCGTCAGACCCGCTCGGATTGCGGTGATCGGCCGCCAGAAAACGAAACGGTACTTGCTGTCCCAGCACGCGATAAGCGCGTCGGAAAGCGTGACATTCAGCAGCGCAAATAGGTGTGCATTCTGGGTTAGGGTCAACCCTCGTGCAGCCGAAATCTGCGCGGCAATACGGTTCCAGGCAAGGGGAGTATTCAATGCCCAAAATAGCGCGAGTTCCGATTGATCAGGAGTGCGGTGCGAGCCAGACAGGGTACCCATGTCCTTCACTTCATTGAGATCCGCGGCATACTCTGCGCTGTTGAGGGCCAGCGGCGGCGGCAAGCGAAACTGCGATGGCCGCGTGAGCACCCAGGGCGTCATGGTAGCAATCTGCGGTGTTGCGCCGGATGCGTTAGCCGGCGGCGTGGGGCGCCAGAAGCCCCCGGCACCCGGTGTTCCGACGATGCCAAGCACTCCAACGAACGGAGGCGGCGGCGGCGCGAACCCGTCGCTGAGCCGCGCGGTCCAAATGGCATCCGCAACAATTTGCCCCCAGGCGACTCCTGCATCGATCGACTGAGCTTTTTCCGTCGATGCGAGCGCCGTGAGCGATGCATTCCGCTGCGTTGCGAGCGTCCCGCTCTGAAGCGGATACACGTGCAGGAGCATGACGTACGCCGCCTGAATCGCCGCTGCGCGTTGCGACGCTCCATGTGGCGCGTTCGGTTTCACAAGCAGCGGCCGATAGCGAGGATCAATGCCATTAACGGCGTCGAATACCGACGCCGACACTAATGCGACTATGCGGCTGGTCACATTCGGGGCGGTACCGGCCGTAAGGACTGTCGTGTTCATCACGCCGATCCACTCCAGCACCGGGTCTGGCGTGGCCCCCGAGACCGGCAGCGGACTGGCGGCGAGCAGTCCCGCAATCAGCAGCATCACTGCGCTACGAACCGTTGCTCCGGCACCTTGCCTGCAAATTAATAGAAATAGGTCCATGTTGGACCGGAATGTAATACGCGTTCTGGGCATGCGAGCCTCCATGGATGCCTACTGAGAGAGCGTCAAATCAGGGGACAGTACGACAATGTACCCGTCGAACCTCGACTGGATCGCTTGTGGCCGGATGCTGCGCTTCCGCCACCTTTCGGCGCAAGCTGCAAAGAGAGGCAAAGAGGGGCACAGTGCAACATTCCGTGGATTTTTACCTCTTCAGGCAGTTGCCACGGACACAAACCGGTGTAATACTTCTTCCACTTAGCAGGAGCCTACCTACCCATGTCTGTCCAGGCCATATCCGACCCCAAGGGCCACCCCGACTCCCGGTCTCGACGCCTGGAAGCTTGGAAGGAAATCGCCTCCTATCTGGGCCGTGACGTCACGACCGTCCGTCGATGGGAGAAGCGCGAAGGCCTCCCCGTCCATCGCCTCCATCACAGCAAGCTCGGCTCGGTCTACGCCTACACATGGGAACTGGACACTTGGCGCAACGAACGTGTCTCGGGCGCTCTTCCCCCTGCCTCGGATTCAGATTCCGTGCCCGCCACCACCTGGCTTGCAGGTCGTTCGATCAAGGCAATCGTACTGGGGGGACTGACAATCGGATTGTTGGTGATCTTGGCCGCGGGCTTTGCGTGGTTCGTGCGCGCGCGGACCACCTCGACCGCCAGTCGCAGCGCACGCATCCGCGCGCTCGCCGTTCTTCCGCTCGAAAACTTTTCCGGCAATCCCGAACAGGACTACCTCTCGGACGGCATGACCGAGGCACTGATTTCTCGGCTTTCGGCGATTCACGATCTCCGTGTAATTTCGCGCACTTCCGTGATGCGCTTCAAGGGCACGCGAAAGCCTTTGCCTGCGATTGGCAAGGAACTCAACGTCGATGCGCTCATTGAAGGCTCGGTGATGCGCTCGGGTGACAAGATTCGCATCAGTGTTCAGTTGATTCGGGCCGACACGGACGAGCACCTCTGGTCCGGCACCTATGACCGCGAACTGCAGGACGTGCTGAAGCTGCAGAACGAGGTGACTTACGGCATTGCCCATCACATTGAAGTCGCTCTTACCGGTTCGCGCCCGGGCCTACCCTCGGACCCGCGCACCGTGGCGCCTGAGGTCTACGAATCCTACTTGAAGGGGCGCTTTGCTCTTCATAAAGCCACTCTGCCTGGACTTCAGGACGCTGTACGGTACTTTCAGGCCGCCATCGATGCGGATTCCACGTTTGCTCCCGCATACGCGGGCCTGGCAGCTACTTACTCTAATCTCGGGCTCGTTTTCTTCGGCAAGCCTCCTGGCGAGAGCCGCCCAAAGGTGCTCGCTGCGGCTCGAAAAGCATTGGAATTGGATCCCGAGCTTTCCGAAGCGCGCGCGGAGCTTGCGGACGCCCTGCAGAAAGACTGGCACTGGGCGGAAGCGGAAACCGAATACAGGCGGGCCATCGAACTGAGCCCAAACAATGCGGCCGCACACGGAGGCTTGGCCCAATGGCTCCTATGCCAGGGCCGTACGGAGGAAGCCCTCGCCTCGGCCCGCCGAGCGCAAGAACTCGATCCGCAGGAGTTTAACGGCCATCAGATAGGGGGCCTCCTTTTTTATAGTCACCGTTTTGATGAGGCCATTCGTGAATTGCACACCACGCTGACTATCGATCCGAACGATCCGATGGCCGCCTGGTATCTCGGCTTCGCACTCAACGGCGCCAAGCAATACGACGAGGCGATCACAGCCCTGCAGAGAGCCGCTTCCCTTTCGGATCGCAGCTCGGCTGTGCTCGGTGTGCTCGTGCATGCTTATGGCGAGGCCGGTCGCCGTGCGGAAGCCCTGCAGGTTCTCGACGAGCTTTATCGGCGGCGAAAGAAGGGTTATGTCCCGCCAGCCGCGTTTCTCAATGCTTACCTGGGACTCGGCGACAAGGAGCAAGCGTTTGTATGGATGGAGCGTGCCGCAGAGGAACGATCAAACATCATGCAGTTCCTCAAAGTACATCCCTTCTTCGATCCGCTGCGCAACGACCCGCGATTTGGCGAATATCTTCGCCGCGCAAACCTCTCGTAACAATCGACCTGTCAGCGGGTATTTCGCTCAAGCCGCCGGCCTCGCGGCGGTAACAAGGTCATGTAGGTTCTCGACTGCAATTCCTAACTCCGTAGCGTTCGGAATCTCTAACTAACTTCAGCACCTTCCGGATTGCCCGTGAGAACGAAGCCGCCCGGCGGCGGACGCTACGCGTGAGGCGAACGGAGCAGTGGTTGCTTGTTGGTTGAGATAAGTTTTGGGTCACAAGGAGGTCCCTGTGACCCATCTCAGAAAAATGATGCTGGAGGAACTCCAGCGTCGTAATTATTCCGAAGATACCACACGCTTCTACATCCGCACAGTCGAAGACTTCTCTCGACGATTCAACCGTCCGCCGGATCGCTTGGGCCCGCGGCACATTCGTGAATACCAGGCCGAGTTGTTTCAGAAGCGAAAGTTATCACCGGGCACCGTTGCGCACCACCTGGCAGCTCTGCGTTTTTTCTACGTCAAGACTCTGAAAAAAGGCTGGGGCATCGCCGAGACTCCCTACCCGAAAAGGCCATTTCACCTTCCGTCGATCCTGAGCCAGGAAGAAGTCGCACGACTCATTGATGCGGCGCTCACTCCCTGCCATCGCATTCTGCTCATGACGCTTTACGCCACCGGAGCACGGAACGCCGAGCTGACTCGCCTGAAAGTCAGCGACATCGATAGCAAGCGCATGGTGATTCACATTCAAGGCGGCAAGGGACGCGTAGATCGCGATGTGATGCTCAGCCTAAGACTGCTCGAAGAACTGCGCAAGCACTGGCGTCGCTTGCCGAGAAAAACCAGCGTCTGGCTCTTTCCAGGCAACCGCTGGCACAGTGGCGGCCAGCCGATCGATACGAAAACACCTCGCAATGCCTGCAAGCAAGCGGCCCAACGAGCAGGCATCAAAAAGAGAGTATACCCACACATCTTGCGCCACTGCTTCGCCACTCATTTGCTCGAAGCAGGCACGGATCTGCGCACCATTCAGATCCTGTTAGGTCATCGCGATTTGAAAGAGACCGCCATCTACCTCCATCTCTCCGAACGTCACCTCCATGCGACTTCGAGTCCTCTGGACTCGTTGAAGTTGAAAGACGAACAGCGGAACGAATAGATGAGCCGGCCGCCCCTCGAGGTGGCCGATCTCATCCGCAACGCGGGAGCTGCTTTCCTCGAGCGAAATCGCCAGTGGCTCAGCTGGAAGCACATCAAAGTGCTGCTGGCCATTGCGCGGTGTCGTACCGCTGCACTCGGCGGCCATCTCGATCAGTGCACCCGCTGCGGGCATCGCGCCACCATCTCCTACAACAGTTGCCGGAACCGCCACTGTCCGAAGTGTCAGATCGCGGCCCGGGAACGCTGGATCACCGCACGTCAAAGAGAACTTCTCCCGACGCGCTACGTCCACGTGGTCTTCACCCTTCCTCACAGATTGGTGCCCGTGGTCTTACAGAACAAGAAGGTCATCTACGATCTGCTGTTCCGCACCAGTGCGAAAACACTTCTCGAAGTCGCTCGCGATCCGAGACACCTCGGCGCGGAAATTGGTTTCTTCACCGTACTGCATACTTGGAGTCAGAAGCTCGCGCTCCATCCCCATGTCCATTGCGTTATTCCCGCCGGTGGGTTGTCGCTCGATCACACGCACTGGGTAAAATCACGCGATCGGTTCTTTCTTCCCATCAAAGTGCTCCGTCGCGTTTTCCGTGGCAAGTTCGTCGCCGGTCTCCAGCAGGCCTTTCAAGAAGGCCAACTCAACTTCCATGGAGATCTGACCTGTCTCGCTCAGCCCAAGACTTTCGCCACCTGGCTGCGGCCACTGTTCAGAAAGGACTGGGTGGTGTACTCGAAACCACCTTTCGGTGGCCCCGAGTATGTGCTCCAGTATCTGGGTCGCTACACCCATCGCGTAGCCATCTCCAATCATCGCTTGGTCTCGTTCGCCGGAGGGACGGTCACTTTTCGCTGGCGCGACTCTGCTCACAACAACGAACAGAAGTTGCTGACCCTATCGCTGGATGAATTCCTGCGCCGCTTCCTGTTGCACGTGCTTCCGAAAGGTTTCGTGCGCATTCGGAACTTCGGCTTTCTGGCCAATCGCAGGCGCGCCACGCTCCTGCCACTTTGCTTTCATCTGCTCGGCTCAGCACCGCAGACAGAGCAAGACCTATCAGGCACCAAAAACTCAACTGATCTTTGGCTCTGTCCAAAATGCGGTGGACCGATGATGGTGATCGAAAGACTCACGGCTGCCGAAATCCAACTTCGTTCTCCTCCCGCCGTGGTCACTGTTGCCGCATGAAACGACTCTCTACAACACGAAACTCTTGCGTGCGTCAGCACGCTCAGTCTCTCTGTGTCTTGCCGTTCTGCAAACCGCGTCTTTCTACTTTCTCAAGTCTTCTCTTCGCGAGAGTCTTGCGCTTTCGCCACCTTTTCATCTCCCGGTGTCGTCTGTCGTGCTCTGCCGCACAGCTCCGGTGCATCTCGACACCGCACCTTCCCTCCATTGAATTTGCATAGGGCCCGCGTCCGCCGCAACCACGGGCGGCTTCCTTCTCACGGCTTTATCGAACGCGCGCCGCAGCACCGTGCCCGCGCGAACTTTTTTCCTGAAAGCGCGCCTCCGATAAAGCGCTAACGT
>Ga0137415_10000640_pt1 | contig 34116 bp, 35 predicted proteins | sample CZODoug3_1_1_16f_FD_183082 | JGI IMG/M metagenome (GOLD analysis project Ga0137415, IMG submission 183082) | Vadose zone soil fungal communities from Angelo Coast Range Reserve, California, USA - CZODoug3_1_1_16fungal (Hybrid Assembly) | ecosystem: Environmental > Terrestrial > Soil > Vadose...
GCAAGTCTTCGTCCGCGGAAATTGCACGATGATCGCAGCACCCGTCCAATGTGACGTTGATGGAATACCGAAGGGGTCGCATTACGCAAGAGTACCGCCGATTGGGTAGACGAGCAAGGTTAGCCCGCTTCAGGGCTAGGAGCCACTCACGTTACGCATGACGATGACAATTTGAGAGTGGACCGTCCGAACGACCTGAACAGCGATCATGCGATGCGCCTCGTCGGATCGGCGTAGGCCCACCGGACCGGCTTGGTGGTCTTGTTGTACTGCTTGATGTATCGCATCAGCTTCCGTCGGAGATCGGTCACCGAGGTGAACACGCCGCGGGCAATGACATCTCGCTCGATCTTCGAAAACCAGAGCTCCACCTGGTTCAGCCACGACGAGTACGTCGGCGTGTAGTGGAGCCTGACGTTCGGATGTGCGACGAGAAAGGTGCGGACCTTCTGCGTCTTATGAGCGGAGAGATTGTCGACGATGATGTGGATTTCGCGTCGCTGCGGCTGCGTCTCGACGACGGACGTGAGGAAGACGACAAACTCATCGCTCGTATGGCGCGGCACGGCGCTGCCGAGCACCTCACCCGTGTGGGTATTGAGCGCCGCATACAGGGACAATGTGCCGTGCCGGTAGTACTCGAACCCATGCCGTTCCGCGCGGCCGGGGGAGAGCGGCAGGATCGGATCACCTAGCTCACACAACAGCCGTCATGACGCCCTGGACGCGGGGCAAGCCTTTGCCCAACGTCGCCCAAGAGTCCCCCTCGCTGTTCGTGCCGTAGACTTCACCGCTCGTCGTGGCAAAGTAGACCCCGGCAGGTGTCAGCGCGTCTGTGTCCATCCCATGGCGCAGCACGACACAATGGACCTTCTTGGGAAGGCCGTCAGCCAGTCTCTCCCAGCGCCGGCCGCCGGTGCGGGTGCGGTAGACTTCGAGCGCGCCCATGATGCAGCTGTTGTGTTTCTTGCACCCTTTGCGCTGACCCGCTGGAACGACATATGCGGTATTTGCATCCCGCGGATGCACGGCCAGGGGGAATCCGTGCCGGTCGGGTAGTCCCGCCGAAATGTCCTGCCACGACGCGCCGAAATCGTCGCTGCGATATACCCCGCAATGCTGTTGGCGGTAGAGCACACTCGAGTCCGCTGGGGAAATTCCCATGCGGTGCGTGCACGCATGCACATTGGCCAAATGCTCCTCTGCGGCCTTGCTCTGGTCGGCGTCACTCACGGGTCGGGTTAGATCAGATTGCCCCGCCGTTGGACACGACTCGTACACTCCCTTGCGCGCGAGCTCCCATGTCTGGCCCCCGTCCACCGTGCGGACCGCGCCGTGGTTTGTGCTGCTCACAACGACCATGCGCTTGGGGTTAGAGGGATCAATGTGGATGCCGTGGAGTGAGTTGCCAATCGTCCCGAAGGCCCAGTCGCCGTACCTGTGGTCGGCGCCGGGTGCCGTCAGATACCCAGGGTGCAGCGTCCAGGTGCGCCCGCGGTCGCTGCTGCGAAAGAGGTAGCTGAAGTGCGTGCCGGCCCACAACTCATCTGCATCCTTGGGGTTGATGGCCACGGTCCACACTTTGCGGATCGGCAGGCCGTCGTTTAGCGGAGTCCAGGTCCGCCCCAGGGTCTTGGTGGCGAAGATGCCCTCGCTGGACGTCGCCGCATACGCAGTTTTCGTTTTGCGATCCCAGGCAAAGGTATTCACCGAGAGGCCGGCTAGGTAGGGACCGCGGCGCTTCCACTTTGCTCGTTTGGCGTCACTCTCAAAAACGAACAGACCGTCCGCCGTCCCCGTAAATATCATGACTTTTGCCATGAGATCCTCCCGCCCGCATCCGGCTGCGCCTTATGACAGTTTCGGAAACCGCTCGTGGAATCTGAAGGGAGCGTTCGGGATGCGCAGAACCACCCCTGCCGAACACCCAAGCCCGGGGAAACGGGCTCAACCTGGAGGACGACCTATGCGTCTGGCTACCTACCAAACGGGACGGGATACTTCCCTCGGCGTCATCGTGGAGGACCGGCTCGTGGACTTGCAGGCCCTAGCCCGCCGGAAAAAGACTTCCGTCCCGGCCGACATGATTGAACTCATCAAAGCAGTGCCGACGACCACCCTGGTACGACTCCTCCGGGAAGCGGCCACGTGGGTTCAGGCCGGACGGACATCCGTCCCTCTCTCGCGTGTAAAGTTGCTCGCGCCCATTCCCCGACCACGGAAGAACATCTTCTGCGTGGGCCGCAACTACGCAGAGCACGCCCGCGAGACCGGCTCGGCGCCTCCGGAGGTGCCTGTGTACTTCACGAAGCCGCCCACGAGCGTCATAGGGCCGCAAGCGCCGATTCTGTATCATCGGGCGACCCAGCAACTGGATTACGAAGTGGAGTTGGCCGTCGTCATCGGTCGGCGTGGCCGGGATATTCCGCTGGCGAAAGCGTTGGACTATGTGTTCGGCTACACCATCATGAACGACGTCACCGCCCGCGACCTACAGAAGCGTCATGGCCAGTGGTTCAAGGGGAAAGCGCTGGATACATTCGCCCCGCTCGGCCCGTGGATCGTCCATCGCGCCGCCCTCTCCGACCCCCAGCAGCTACGTCTGTCCCTGCGTGTGAACGGGGAAATCCGGCAGAACTCTCACACCTCGAAGATGTTGTTCACTGTGGCGCAGTTGATCGCGACGCTGTCTGAAGGGTTAACTTTGGAACCAGGAGACATCCTCGCGACCGGCACCCCCGAAGGGATTGGGATGGGCTTCACGCCCCCGCGGTTTCTCCACGTCGGCGACACGGTCGAAGCCGAAGTCGAAGGGATCGGGGCTTTGCGCAACGTGGTCGCCGCCCCACCCTCCTGATTTCGAATCGACCGCGGAGGTACACCGCCACCATGGCGCGTGTTCAGCGATGTTCGTGGGCAAATGACAGCGCGCTCATGCAAACCTACCACGATCGGGAGTGGGGGACCCCGCAGCATGGTGACCGCCAGCTGTTCGAGTTCCTCATCTTAGAGGGGATGCAGGCGGGATTGAGCTGGGCCATCATTCTGGCCAAGCGTGTTCAGTTGCGTCGTTCCTTTGCGGGCTTTGATGCCAAGCGCGTCGCGCGCTTCGACGCCCGCACTGTCCGACGCCTCATGGCGGATCCCCGGATCATCCGCAACCGCGCCAAGATTCGCGCGGCGATTACCAACGCCCGGCAATTCCTCCAGGTGCAGCGCGAGTTTGGCTCGTTTGACCGCTACATCTGGAGTTTTGTCGGGGGACGACCCGTCGTGTCGCGGTATCGCACCCTGGGTCAGATCCCGGCCCAGACCACGGCCTCGGTAGCGATGAGTGCGGATCTCCGCCGTCGCGGATTCCGCTTCGTGGGGCCTACGATCTGCTACGCCTTCATGCAGGCGGTCGGGATGGTGAACGATCACACGGTGCACTGTTTCCGCCGCGCCCAGCTGCTCAGGAAGCGATGACGCGAGGGCGGGTCGGACGACGACTGCCGCTATCACAGTCGGGGCGCGGACGCACGCCCCTTAGGCGCGTCCGTAGACGGGGATGGCGGCACCGGTAATCGACGTACTCTCATCCGAGGCCAAAAACGCCAGCACGCGCGCGAGGTCCGCGGGTTTTACCCACCGGTCGTAGTCAGCTTTCGGGAACGCCGCGCGGTTCGCCGCCGTGTCCAGGATACTGGGCAGGACGCAGTTGACCGTGATCCCGTTCTGTTTGACTTCCTCCGACAGCGTCTGGGTCAACGCGATAACCCCCGCCTTCGCCGCGTTGTAGGCAGCCTGCATGCCCACGGGCACGACCGCGGTGCGGGAGGAAATGTTGACGATCCGGCCCGCCCGCTGTGCCAGCATGGACGGGAGCACCGCTCGAGAACACAGGAACGCCGACTTCAAGTTGAGGGTGATCATCGCATCCCACTCCTCCACCGACACCTGATGGAGGGGCGTGCCGCCTTTCCAGCCACCGACGATGTTGACAAGGATATCGATCCGACCGAGATCGCGCAGGGCGTGCGCCGCGAGTTCGGCACACCCCTTTTCGGTCGTCACGTCATATCGCGTAGGCACGTAGCGGCGCCGCGCTTCTGCGCTCAGGCCCATCGCCTCCACAGGCACCTCGGTCACGTCGCATGCGCAGACGCGAGCCCCTTCGCTAAGGAACTCCTGGACCGTGGCTTTGCCCAGCGCGCCGGATGCGCCGGTGATGATGGCAGCTTTGTCGGGGAGCGTGCTGGACACCGCTAGCGGCGTGCCGCGTGCGCGGTGGAGGTGCTCGTGCGTACTCCGGCCAGTACCGCGGCGACGCGCTCGAGGAAGCGTTGGTCCTCTGCCCCGAAGGCATTCAGGGCGCTGGCATCGATGTCGATCTCCCCGATGACAGAGCCGTCGGCGAAGATCGGGACGACAATCTCTGACTTCGTGGAAGAAAAACAGGCCAGGTAGCGGGAATCGCGGGAGACATCACCGACGATCTCGGTCCGTCCCGAGGCGGCTGCCGCCCCACACACCCCCGTGCCAATCGCAATGCGCGTGTGCTCGGTGGCCTCTGGACCCTTCCACTCGCCGAGGACTAGGTCAGAGCCTTCGACCCAGTACAGCCCGACCCAGGAGTAAGAGGCGAAATGGTCATGCAGGTAGTTCACGATGGCCTGCGCGGCATTCGGCTGCTGGGCTAACTGCCCGATCGTGGGATAGGCGCTCTCGTAGTCCATCGATCGTCTAGCCGTACGGGACAGCTGAACTCCCGCGTCCAGCCCTGCCCACCGGATCAACGCTCAAACCACAACATGTGCGGACGCAGGTGGCGGGTAATCCCGAGTTGCGAGGCCATGAGGCTGGTCCATCGCAGCACGCCTTCGATCATCCCAAGCGTCTGCTCCTCAACCTGATCGGCCGGCAGGGAGGACTTCTCCAGGGCCGCCACCATTTGCCCGACACGGCGGCTAATCGTCTCGACATCTGTCAGCAGCTCCCGCCCCACTCGCAGCGCCATGGCACTCAGCGTATTGGGAAGACCACCCCGGGGACCCAGTTCTCGTCGTTGGGCCACGGCCCATCGGGCAAGTTCGTCTAGCGCGGGGCGGGCACCGGTCGGCCCGCGCTCCATCGACACGGTCACATACACCTGACAGGCACGCCAGACTTGGTGCACGATCCCGGCGAGATACTTGCGTTCGTATGGCGTGAATGGCGGCAGCGGTGCCACGTCTTCCCCTCCAAGTTTCTGACGACTCCCTTTTTTCCGCACTCGCCGTCGGGTCTCCTTGTAGGAGATGACTCGCGCTCAGACGAGGGTGCCATGAACGCGAGTCCCTATCCACGTCGGCACGCGAGGACGAAGATAGAACAGGGGCTCTCGCCATCGCGGTGAACTTCTTCCGGTGCCGAGCCGACTGTGATGTTGATGCTGCGGGATTCTGACTTTAAATGCGATCACGCGAGGTGGCCCTGATGCGGCACGTCCGATGGGGGATCTTGAGCACAGCGCGGATCGGCGTCCGTCGGGTCCTCCCCGCTCTGCTGCGCAGCCAGACCGGCAAAGCGCATGCCGTCGCGAGCCGCGATCTCGCCCGAGCGCGCACTGTCGCCACACAATTTAACATCCCGCGCGTCCACGGGTCGTACGAGGCGCTGCTGGCGGATGCGGAGGTGGACGCCATCTACATCCCGCTCCCCAATAGTCTGCACATGGAGTGGACCGTGCGGGCAGCTCAAGCCGGCAAGCATGTCCTCTGCGAGAAACCGCTCGGGCTGACGGCGGCGCAGGCCCAGACCATGGTCGAGGCTGCCTCGCGTGCCGGGGTCCTCTTGCAAGAGGCGTTCATGTACCGATTCCACCCACAGATTGACGAAGTACGCCGGCGCCTCGAATCGGGGGCCATCGGCACACCGTGGCTGGTCCGGGCCGCGTTCACGTTTGGCGTCACGAGCGCCGACGATATCCGTCTGAGTGCCCCCCTCGGCGGCGGGGGGCTGCTGGATGTGGGGTGCTACTGCGTGAGCATCAGCCGCCTTCTGCTGGGCGAGCCCGAGTCGGGATGGGGGACGGGGACGTTCGAACGCGGCGTCGACGTCCGCCTCGCCGGCATGCTGAAGTTTCCCACGGCGACCGCCCTGATCGACTGTGGTTTGCGCGCGCCGTACCGTCAGTTCTGCGAGGTGGTCGGCAGTGAGGGGAGCATCTCAGTCCCCCGACCGTTCCAACCAGAAGAGGACCCTGCCGTTGTGGTGGTGCGCAGCGGAAAGCAGGAGGACCGGGTTGAACTGCCCGGGACCAATCAGTACACGCTGATGCTCGACCACATGGGGACGTGCATTCTAGAGAAGCAGCCCCCGCGGTTCCGACCAGAGGATGCAGTCGCCAATATGGGGGTATTGGACGCCTTCGCTGCATCCGCGCGCTCGGGGCAGATCGTTCCGATGTGATGCGCCTCGCGCGGATGTCCGCCTTAGGAGCGGAGCCTTGCTAGTGGAGGTGGCGGACAACGAGGTTCACTCCGCTCGCGAGGACCAGCAGCAAGACGAGCCGCCGGAACAGCGTGACTGGTAAGCGGTCCTGAATCCAAAACCCCAACCATGTGCCGACAACGACAGGAACGAATGTCGCCACGGCGTACGTCACGAGGTTCCAGTTGTAGAGGCCAAGCCGCCAGTAACTGAGCACCTGGACGGCGCCTCCGAGGAAAAACGCGGCCGTCAGCCAGTAGACGAACGCGCGCTTGTCCACCTGGAGGGCGTGGACGTAGGCCGCGATCAGGGGGGCGTAAATCCCTGTGGCCCCGCCCAACACCCCGGCTGCAACTCCCACCGTCGGTCCGGCCACTCGGTGCGCCTTCGGGGAAATCGGGGGCATCAGATTCCCCCAGGACAGTACGGCCAGCAGCACTGCCGAGATGCCTACGATCAACGACACCACGCCCGGGTCCAGCCGGCCAAGCAATTGGGCACCGATGACTGTCCCCGCGACCACCCCTGCCAGCATCCCGCCGAAACGACGCAGTTCCTCGGCGCTGCCGCCACCTCGCATGAGGATCAGAAAATTGCCGAAGACGACCGGGATCGCAATAAGCACTACGGCAGTGCGTGCACCGATGAGATTGGCTGTGAGTGGAACGGCAATCAGAGGGAATCCGAAGCCCAGCGCGCCTTTCACCGCGGAGGCAAAGGCCACGACGACTAAGACGAGCGCAAACGTTACGTCGGGCGCAAGCTGGGTCTCCACCTACAGCGCGATCTCCTGATAGGAACTTCGGCACGGCGGACCAGCAGCTACATACATCCGGCGGGAGGTCAGATCCTCCAGCACCGACACCACGGTCTCCAGTCGTTCCTCGTCCGGGAACGCCGGGTTGGGGTGACGGCAGATCGACTCGGGATGCCCGACGTGGTCGCGGAGGATGTCCTTTAGCCCTGTCGCGTGCAGCGTCCCCGTGCGCCGACCTGCGTCCAGCAGATGCGTCATGCGCGCCGCCCGGTTGTACGTGGACGTAGTCTCTTCATCCAGCGGCTGCCAGATATCCAGCGCCTCAGGATCGTAGAAGTGGTTGGTGTGCGCCAGGACCCCTCCGGTCGGCCGCAGCGTGCAGGCGGCGTGAGGAGCCGCCTCCACATCGACGACCTCGGCGTGCCCATTGGCCTGCCCCAGCAGAAAGTTGGCTGAGCAGGATCGTTCCTCGCGCGTGACGACAGCGACCGCATCGGCGAGGGAGGAGGAGTGGAGCATGCGCCACGTGCGCACGTGAAAAGGCAAGTGGAGCCGTGTCCAGTCGTCACGATTGGAGAGCAACCCATTGATGACAAGGCCCAGGCCCGCCGAGTTCATCCCGATCTTGCCGCCCACGATGCCGGCCTCCGTGAATGCCGCCACGGTGAGACCATCATCCCGCCGCATGCGCATCACGAGTCCGTGGACGTGTGGAAACCAATCCCAATTTTGCCCGAGCCACAGATGCCCATCGGCGGAGGCCTCGGGGGTGACGGCAAACGCCGTACACCCACCGGCGACGTGCACTGCCTTTCCTTGATTAATGGCTGAGTACTGGCTATAGATCAGCTCGTAGCGCATGTTGAGGACCGCGAGGTCGACGAGCGGCACCTTACTGCTCTCGGACACGCCGCGCATCGCCTCGACGTAGGTCGGCTCGCGATCTTCGACGACCTGCAGGTACCGACGGGCGCGGTCGCGGACCTCATCTGCGCCCAGCTGCGCCTCGCGTTGGAAGCGGTCGAAGTAGACGGCCACATTGGCAGCGATGAGCGCGCCTGCCTGACGACCGTGCTCGAGGCCGGCTCCGTGCGGTGCGGATGGAAGATCCACAACCAGAAGGTTAGACATGTGCTCCTGCTTTCGGCACGGCGTCCTTTACCTCGTGCTCCCGCCCGACAACGCCTTCGCACACAGAATCCATTCAGGTTGACGCACAAATCCCAGCTTCGTATTGATCGCGAGGATGGCGGCGTTGCGGCTGCTGTTGAACGTCCGAATTTCCCGGAAGCCGTGCCGTTGCGCGTACTGGATCGTCAACACCTTGAGGGCGGTCGCCACTCCTCTCCCCCGGTACTCCGCTACCACGGCCGTGAGTTCCTGGTTCAGCACCCCGCCGTCCACCGCGCTGCGTTTCATCGCACTCTCTCCTACGAACATGTCGCCTCGCCTGGCGAGGAAGTAGGCGTCCTTGAGGACCAAGGGATGCTCGACCTGCCACGCCCGGTACGCCTCAAATGACACGGGAACGGGGAGGTCCGGATCCTCGCCTGGGATGGCGAACCCGAGCGCGCTGTGGGCCTGATAGACGCCACGCAGGCATGTCGGGTCGCGGGCCAGTTCGTCCGCCAGCGTGGTCAGTTCGATCCCCAACGCACGCGTCTGATCGACAACCCCCGCAAACAGTGTGAGGTCGCACGCGGCAACTAGCAGCCGGGATTCGAAATCCCGACCGATCTCGGTGAACCCGGCCCGCTGGAGGAACGCGACGCTGCGGGGCTGGTCCGCGCGCGCGAACGATTTCACTTCTTGCGCGCCCCGCGCGTGGAGGACGTCGAAAGCCCCCTCCATCAGCCGTCGGCCAATCCCCCGGTGCGCCCAGTCGGGATGGACGTACCCCCGCAAGAAGTACTTCTGAGGGTGCACCATCCGCTGATGGAACCAGACGCCGCCCACCACCTCCTCGGTGCGCTGCTCGGTGGCGAGGATCCACGCGCTATACAAACCCCGGTCGGCCTGCTCGCGGACCCAGTCGCGTACCTCCGCCGCCGTGGTCGGGGTATCGGGGTAGGTCACCGTGTGCAACCGCGCGACGGCTTCGTAGTCCGAATCACGGAATTCTCGCAGGGCAACGTCGCTGATTGTCCGCATAGTCATCTCCCCTCGAGATCCCGGGCGTAGATCAGCCACGGCGGCTGGCGGATGAACCCCAATTTGTCGTTGATCGCCACAATGGGTGCGTTGTTGGTCGCGTTCCAGGTCCGGATTTCACGCGCGCCGGACGCCCGGGCGTAGGCGATCGTCTTGAGTTTGAGCGCGGTCGCCAGGCCGCGGCCGCGGAACCGTCGGCGCACCCCCGTCAACCCCTGCCTGAGCCAGTCCCCCGCGGCGGCCTTGTACAGCACACTCACCCCCGCATACACCCCGTCGACGGTGGCGAGAAAGAACGCGTCGTTTAAGGCAACCGGCGATATCACGGTGTGGTCCAGGTACGTCGTGAAGTCGATGGGCGTGTAGGCATCCACCAAGGGCTCGTCACGGCAAATTTCTTGGTCCATTTCATAGATACGGTGGAGGTTCTCCCCATCGCGGGCCCGCTCGTGGGCGAGCGTGGTGATCTTCACCCCACTGGCCAGCACCCGGTCCACCAACGGCTGAAAGCGATCGAAGTCGAACCCGGCGATGGTGAGGCGCGATTCCCATCGCCGCATGACCTCCACAAAACCCCGGTGCTGGGCAAACTGAAGACCGTCGGTGTGGTTTTCGCGGACCTCGGTGCGCGCGACGTGGGCACCTCGCCCCCGTAGCGACGCGACGAGATGGGCCCACAGCGCCTGCCCGATGCCGTGTCGGCGGTGGCGGGGATGGACACAGACCTCCACCCAGTATTTGTGCGGATGGAAGTTCCAAAGCATATGCCCGAGCCCGGCGTGCCCTACGATCTCCCCGCGCGCGTCCACCCCGAGGTGGCGCTCGAGGTGGTACCGGGATCGGTCGAGGCGCGCCTCCTCGTAACGCCACTCCTCCGCAGTCCTTGGATGGTCGGGAAAGCTGGCATTCGACACGCGGACAAGTGAGTCGTAGTCCCGCGCGTCAAAAGCGCGGATGAGCAAATCTGTCGTGCGTTCTCGTTGCTCTGGTACAAGCACGCAACTCTCCTCCACACGTGATGTCCTGCGACCAAAAGACAACGGGCGCAGGGTCTCGCCAACCCTGCGCCCGGGACATCGTGCGGTCGGACGTCAGCCTGCTATAGACGTGCTCCAGTAACAGACTGATGCCCATGGGCGCAGGGGCGGACCCGTTCGGGACCGCGTGCGGGATCGGCACATACGATGAAGATGCTCACCATGGGAATCACCTGCCTCAGAACGCGAAGACACCGTACCACGAGGCGGAACTCTGCGTCAACATGAAACACGTCATAAAGACGGGTGAACGCTTAGGGGAGCGCGTGTTACGTGAGCAGGCCCAGCTCCGTCAGCCGGATGCGCATGGCCTGCTGAGATACTTTGAACTCGCGGGCCAAATCGGCAATCACGGTGCGAATGGCCTGAGATCGCTCGTCCCCGCCAAGCGCCCGCAAGATAATATCCTGCTCACGCTGAAACGCCTGACGGACTGAGGCCGCGGGCATCAGCAGCTCGGCCGCAAAGACTTTCGCCTCGCGTTCCCGGATCTGGCGGACGGGTTCGTGCATCTGAGGGGGTTGGCCCGGCTCTTCACTTGCAACCAGAGTCCCGTGGCCCAAGACGGCATGCGCCAACTCCTCGACAATTGCCCAGCGCCGTTCCACGTCCGTGCGGAAAGGGAAATCGCGGTTGAGCAGGAGGATCGGATGGCCCGCATCCCCGCCCACCGTCCCCCGCGTGCTCGGGGGCAACGCCTGCCACCGCACCGGGTAGCCTAGGCGCTCGGCGAGGCCTTCGACATCCAGCGGGACCTCACCACCGAAGGCCTCAAAAATCTCGCGAGCCTGCCGCGCCGCCGGGGGGTGTGATCCCACCGCACGCCGCTCGGACGCCACCTGAGGTGCGATCGCCTGGATCGCGGCTTCCTCCTCAGCGGTGAAGCGCCGTCCCCCGCTCTCGAGCTGCAGCAGCCCGCACTCCACGCATGACCACGCCACAGGCGGTTCGCACTCGCTGGCGAACTTAGGGATGAGATCGCTTCCACAAACCGGACACTGTCTCACGCAGGCAAACCCGCTTTCGGCCGCGCCGTAGTCCGCACAGACGTATGGCTACTCCAAGACGTGCGGCCTGATTTTGCGAGATGGTAGGAGTTGCGCCTTGCTGGCTTTCGAGCCACGCGCATGATCCCCTGCCGCTATACCACCGGCGAGCGCAGCAGCCGCGTACGCGCATCGCGCGCGGCCGTTCGGACGTCGGGAAAAGGCAAGCCCTCGATCTGCATGAGGACCTCAGCCGCCTGCAAGATGATCCGTTGCAGATCCCCTTCTTCCGCCTGGCTTTCGCCGACCAGGGAGGCCCACTCCGCCCCGCGCATCCAGGCCATCACGACATCCGCGCGGCGATCCGCCGGAGACGGAAGCCGCCTGCGGGAGCGGGGATCCCATTCGGGCTGGAACTGCTCGACGAAGTCATCGGCAAAAAGCGCGTGCTGCCGGTGCAGAACATCAAGTTCGCGGACAAGTTTGCGCAGCGCATCGAGTCCGGCGTCCCCGCCGCGATAGGGTGCACGCTCGGTCCCGAGCGCCCCCGCCATGGCCGCCCAGCCCGCTGTCGATCCTCCGAGGAGGCTGCGTCGCACAACTTCGGCCAGCACCAACATCCGGGGATGCCGGAGATCGGCCGCCCATAGACCCTCAGGGGTGAGGCGGGAGTGCTCGTCCAGGTACCCGAGTTGCCGCAAGACCGCCGCCCGGCGCATGAACTCATCCGTCAGGACCCCCTCGAGGTTGTGCAGGGTTTGCCGCAGCGAGGACCGACGGAGTTCGCGTGCGCGCAGGGCCTCAATTGTACTCAGACACGTGGGCTCCACCTGGCAGGTGGCGCACGGCCACGCGGCGATCTCGGCGGACAGGGTGGCCGCCTCCTCGCCCGCCCCGCGCTGCTTGACCAGCCGGCGCTGCCGGTCGCGCATGCGCTCGTAGCGCCCGCGTGTGACCAAGCGGTCGTCACAGGGCCGCTCGGCTAGTTCGTCGGGCGGAATCAACTGGATGGCCTCTCTCAACCTGTGGACTTCGGCGCGCCGCTCGTACGCCGCCAGCGAGCGCTGGAGTTCGCGCAGTGCTTCCTCCAGTGACACGCGCCGCAGCAAGTTGAGGACCTGGACGTAGCCCGGGGAGAATGATGACGTCACCGGATCAGGCTCTGCATCAATCAGTGCGAGGCCTTCACGCGCTTCATCCCGGGAGACCGCGGGCAAGACCACGACGCCGATGGCGTCTTTGCCCCGCCGCCCTGCGCGACCGCTCATTTGATGAAACTCCGTGGCCGTCAGGACGACCGGCCCATCAGGACTGTTGCGCACAAGGGTCGACAGCGCCACCGTGCGGGCGGGGACATCAAGGCCTGCGGCGAGCGTCGTCGTGGCGCAGACGGCGCGTAGCAGGCCGCGCGCCAGCAAGTCTTCCATTGCCAGACGCCACGCCGCCGTGTGCCCCGCATGGTGGGGCGCGATGCCGGAATCGATGACGGCGGAGCGAAACGCGTGGGTGCGCAGCACGGGGAACTCCCGTTCCCAGCGGGCCAACGCCGCCGCACGCAGCTCCGGGCCAAATGCGCGCATCCCGGCCAGCTCTCGCGCGGCCTCATCGCACATCCGTCGTCCTGGATAGAAGAGGATGACCGGCAGTAGGCTGTAGTGCTCCAGCTCGCGCATGAGTCCAGTCAACCACCCCGACGACCGACTATGGGTGGGCAGATGGCTCAGGGCTTCGGTGGGAAGCAATCGGCCACGCGCATCGGCCAGGACGTACCGCAGCGGTACCGGTCGCACGCGTTCGGCGATGACCTCGGGGCGGTGCCCGCGGATTTCGGTGAGCCAGCTCGCGATGAGGTCCGCATTGGGAAACGTCGCCGACAACAGCAGCAGCCGGCTCCGCGACGGCGCCAGCAGCAAGATTTCCTCCCACGCGGTCCCGCGTTCACGATCCGACAAGTAGTGCGCCTCGTCCAACACAATTAAGGTGGGAGACAAGCGCCCATCGTAGAGAGCATTGCGCAAGATCTCAGTCGTCGCGACCACGACGGGGGCCTGCGTGTTGAGCTTGCGTTCACCGGTGAGAAGTCCCACCGACTCGGCGCCGTACAGTCCCGTAAAGCGATGGAACTTCTGGTTGGAGAGCGCTTTCAGAGGGGTGGTGTACCAGGCGGAGCCTCGGGCGGCCAGGAGCTCGCTGATCGCCTGTTCGGCGATCCATGTCTTCCCGCTGCCAGTGGGGGCGGCCACCAAAACATCGCCACTGCGCACGGCCGCCAGCGCCGCCTCTTGAAACGGCGCCGGGACAAACGGACCGGACGGTGGAGTCCCAACATCCTGGAGGATCGCGCGGAGCTTGCCAGAGGTGGGGCGGCGCACGGGCTGCCGCGCGGCGGGTCTGAAGGTGGCCATGTACGTCCTTATGATACCGTACGCTTTCCTCCGCGACCACAGACTAAAGAAGTTGAGCGGTTATTTCTTCTCGCGATGGTGGGGTACGCCTCCGCCCCCGGCGGGAGCAATGCCGCTGGAAAACGAAAGATTCTTCCTCGCTGATGGCGACCGCGGATGTGATCGTGCTGGGTCTTGGGGCGATGGGCAGCGCTGCTGGCTACCACTTAGCGCGCCGCGGAGTGCGTGTCATCGGACTGGAGCAGTACACCCCGGTCCACGACCGCGGGTCCTCGCATGGCCAAAGCCGCATCATTCGCGAAGCATACTTCGAGCACCCCGACTACGTCCCACTGCTCCAGCGCGCCTATGAACAGTGGCGCGCGCTGCAGGAGGAATGCCACGCCTCCTTGCTGATCATGACGGGGGGCTTGATGATCGGACCCCGCGACGGGGTCTTGGTCCAAGGAGCCCTCGCGAGTGCCCGCGCACACAACCTTCCACATGAACTGATTTCCGCCGATGAGATCCAGCATAGGTTTCCGCCCTTTCGAGTGTCCCCGGAGATGGTGGCTGTCCAAGAACCCAACGCCGGCGTCCTGCACCCGGAGGCCTGCATCCGCGCCCACCTGGACGGAGCGACGACTGCTGGGGCCATGCTGCGTTTTGAGGAACCGGTCTTGCAGTGGACGGCCGGGGAGCACGCGGTCGACGTGCTGACGACGAAAGGGCAGTACTCTGCCGCCCGCCTCGTCATCACAGCGGGCGCCTGGGCACCCCAGGTGCTAGATGCGCTGCATCTGCCGCTCCAAGTCGAGCGGAACGTGATGTACTGGTTCGCCCCGAAGGCGGACGCGAGTGCCTTTGCGCCCTCACGGTTTCCGATCTACATCTGCGAATACCGCACCGGCGCATTCTTCTACGGCTTCCCGGCGCAGTCCGACGGGACCGTGAAGGTGGCGCATCACCACAGCGGGGATTTTTGCACCCCCTCCACCCTCCGCCGCGACGTCGCCCCGGCGGAGGTGGCCCGCATCCGGGGCCTGCTGGAAGCGCACCTCCCGGCAGCCAGTGGGGAGTTACGGGCAACAGCGGCCTGTATGTACACGAACACCCCTGACCTCAACTTCATCATCGATCGGCATCCGCAACACCCTCAGGTCACCCTCGCCTGCGGCTTCTCCGGCCATGGCTTCAAGTTCTCGTCCGTGGTGGGTGAGGTGCTGGCCGACCTCGCCCTCGACGGCTGGACACGCCATCCTATACACCTGTTCAGACTCCCCAGATTCGGCTGATCGTGGTACACTAAGAGGGTGACTCCAACCCGCCGACCCCCGCGACGGGATCCGTATCAGCTCTACTCGATCCAGTCCGATTTTGCCGCGGGTCTCGCACCTCATCAGATCGCCGCGAAGCATGGCCTTCCGCTTCCGGCAGTGTTGCGCATCGTTCGCCGCCCGAAGGACGAACGCTTGCTCAATCCATTCCACCTGAGGAAAAGCACCGTCCGGACCCAAGGGGCGACGCAGCTGTATTGGCTCGGCTACATCGCCGCCTCGGGGCGCGTGTTTTTGCAGGGGGCGGCGCCAACGTTGGTGCTGACCGTCGACCGCCGAGACGTGAAACACGTCCTGACCCTTGTGGAAGACCTCTGCGCCGGGCATCCGACCTGTGAGTGGTGCGAGAGCAATCACGACGGACTCCAAGCGTACATCCGGGATCGCGAGCTGACGCAGATGCTGGCTGAGTGGGGGGCCCCGGGGGCCGACCCGTCCGAAGGGTCCGTCCCGGTCGCTCTGATCCCCTCCGCCCTCCTACCGCACTTCGTCCGGGGATACCTCGAGGGAGGACAGCACACACCCCCCTTCGGGCGACGCAATGTCCCGGACTCAACAGCCGCCATTCGGCTGATCGCGCTCGAGGGACAGGCGGACTTCCTCACAGGGCTCAACGCCGCGCTGGCCAAACATGCTGGCGCCGGCGGAGGGGTCCTGCGCCCAAAGCGTAACGGCATGGGAGTGCTGACTTACCGCGGGCGGGGAGCGAAACACCTGGCCCAGTTCGCCTACCGCGATGTTGGCCGGTCCCTTCCCCGCGCCGCGCCTCTGCACCAGGGTCGTGGACTCCGCACCACCAACGGCAACGGCAAGACCAACGGCAACGGCGCCGCTTCGCGTCCCCTTTGACCACACCCGCAGCACATCACGCATCAAGGAGCTGATGATGGCCACGAAGAGTCTGTACGTGGGGAACCTTCCCTACGACATCACGGAACAAGATCTGCGCAACCTTTTTGAGGCGTGGGGACCGGTGGCTGAGACCCGGCTCATCTCCGCCCGGGGATTCGGATTCGTGGAAGTCCCCGCGGAGAAGGCCGCCGACGCGATCACGGCGATGAACGGCAAGGACTTCAAAGGCCGCGCGCTCGTGGTCAACGAGGCGCGCCCGCGCACTGAGCGTCCCGCGTATCGGGACGGCGGCGGTGGCGGGGGACGGGACCGACCTGGTGGAGGCGGGCCGCCACGCGGCGGGCGAGGCGGTGGCGGGGGACGGCGCGACCGAGGCGGGGATCGCGGACCGCGCTGGTAGCGTTTGACAGGTCCGTTCCAGTAGTGCTACACTAACAGCGTCGTCATAATGCGTTCTGCGAGGGATGCCAGACGGCATCCCTCGCGCTGTGTGTCGCGGGCCTTCTTTGCGGATGGGTTGGTTCCGGCGAGACACGCGCAGATGCCGGCACCAACTCACGCGGCTTCGGCCGCATCCGGTCACACTGTGACCGGAGCAAAGGAGGCTTTTGCATGTCAGTAAGTAGTACATCAGTTGCACCACAGGAGGCGTCCGAGAAATTCGGCGACCTTCCGATACGCCCGGAGACCCGCCGGGCAATTCAGGCGCTGGGCTGGACTCAGCCCACCCCGATTCAACAGAGGGTCGTTCCGCTGCTACGCGAAGGGCGCGACCTCGTCGGCCAAGCGGAAACGGGGTCAGGCAAGACGGGGGCCTTCGGCATCCCGCTTATCGAGCGCATTGATCCCACGCGGCGGATGCTCCAGGTTCTGGTCTTGGTTCCCACCCGCGAATTGGCCCTGCAGGTCGCCGACGACCTGCGCGTGTTTGGGCGCTATCGAGGCTTGTCGATCGTGGCCCTATACGGCGGCGCGTCGATCGAGCGGCAATTTGCCGAGCTCAAGCGTCGTCCGCACCTGGCCGTGGCGACACCCGGACGGCTGCTGGACCATACGCAACGGGGGACCGTGCGGTTGGACACCATCAACACCGTCATTCTCGATGAAGCCGACCGCATGCTGGATATGGGATTTCTCCCCGATGTCTCGCGCATTCTCGCTCTCACCCCGGCCAGCCGGCAGACCGCCTTGTTCTCCGCCACAATGCCGCAAGCCGTCCGCGCGATCGCGGAAAAGCAGATGCGCAACCCGGTATGGATTCGGATCACAGCACCTCAACCCACCGTGGACAGCGTGACGCAGTATTACCTGGAAGTCGCCGAAGAAGATAAGGTCAAGGCGCTGCGCCGTGTGCTGCGTCACGAACCCGTCGAATCGGCGCTGGTCTTCCGGCGCACCCAGTACCGTGTGGACCGGCTCGCCAAAGCGCTGGGACGCGAGCACAGCGTCGGCGTGCTCCATGGAGGCATGCGCCAGGGCGCGCGATTGGCGGCGCTGCGGGCGTTTGCGGAGAAGCGCACCCCGATCCTCGTCGTCACCAACGTGGCGTCGCGCGGGCTTGATCTCCCCGATATCTCCCATGTCATCAATTTTGACATGCCGGAGGATGTGGACACGTATGTCCACCGGGTCGGTCGAACGGCCCGAGCGGGGCGACCGGGAACGGCCATCACCTTCGTCGGCCAACATGACATTGAGGTGTTTGACCAACTGCGCAAGGCCTTAGGACCCAGGCTCAAGCGTCACCCGTTGAACATCTACGCCAGCTAACACCTGGTGCAGTGACCGGGGCCTGCGGGATTCCGCAGGCCCCGTCTCATTTCTCTCTTTCGCTTCCAGCAACACCCGCAGGAAGGATGGGGTCTCCCTACCGAACGAACGCACCGGGAGCCGTATGCGCATCGTCTCGCTGTTACCCAGTGCCACGGAGATTGTCTGTGCCCTTGGGCTGACCGACAGCCTGGTCGGGATCTCCCACGACTGCGACTATCCTCCTGAGATCAGCGGCAAGGCGGTCCTCAGCGAAGCCATCGTCACCACCAACCTGCCAAGCGGCGTCATCGATGCCACGATCCGCGGTCACCTCCACAAAGGGAAGAGCGTCTATCATCTCGATGAGCGGCAACTGACGTCTTTGCAGCCCGACCTGATTCTGACGCAGGAGTTGTGCGCGGTCTGCGCGCCGTCTTACACGTTGGTCAAACAGGCGGCGCGGCTCTTAGAGGCGCAGACGCGGCTCGTCTCCCTCGAACCCGAGAGTCTGGCGGGCATCCTGGACAACATCCTGTTGGTGGGGGACTTGACGGGACGAGCCGCCGAGGCGGCCGCACTCGTGGATCAACTGCGGGCGCGGATCGAGCGAGTGCGAGAAGCGGTTACTGGACGCTCCCGCCCCCGCGTCGCCTGCATTGAATGGCTCGATCCTCTCTTCGTTGCCGGGCACTGGGTGCCGGAGATGGTCGCACTCGCGGGCGGGATGGATGTGCTGGGCCGCGGGGGCGAACCGTCGTTTGTGGTCCCGTGGCAGACGATCATTGACTCCGAGCCCGACGTCATCGTGCTCATGCCCTGTGGGTTCACGGTGCCACGGACGCGGCAAGAGGTCTATCTCCTGACGGAGAGGAAAGGCTGGTCCAATGTGCGGGCGGTGCACGCCGGTCAGGTCTACCTCACCGATGCGTCGGCGTATTTCAATCGACCGGGGCCGCGCATCGTGACGGGCGTGGAGATTCTGGCGAGGATCCTGCATCCGCAGGTCGCCTCAGCCCACCTCCCCGCAGACGTATATGAACGCCTCGAGCACGCACGGGTCGAGCTTCCTCTCCCCAAGCCCCGCTAACCGACGAATCGACTCTCCACACGCTGACGCGACCGACGGAGGGAGCGCCGATGCCCGATACCCTATCGCAGTCCCTGCAGAGTTGGCAGAACTTCTACCTGCTGATGGGAGGAGCGTCGGCGACCTTGGTCGGTCTGATGTTTGTGGCGATTTGGCTGGGGTCGAACTTCTTTACGGAGCAAACTGTCGTGGGAATTCGGACGTTCGTGAGTCCGACGCTCATGCACTTCGTCTATGTCTTGATCACGTCAGCGGTCCTCGTGATTCCGACCGTGACAAGGACCTTCCTGGGCATCTTGCTCCTGTTGACGGGGTTGATCAGTCTGGGGATCTCCCTCAGCGGCGTTCCCTACATGCACCATCAGTATCGCACCCAGCAGACCGACATGACCGACTGGATGTGGTATTTCCTCATCCCCTCGGCCAGTTATCTCCTCTATGTGGTCAGCGGCGTGGCCTTACTCAAAGACGCCGGTCAAGCGTTCAACGCTTTGGCGGGGGCCACCGTCTTGCTCCTCATAGTCGGCATCCACAATGCGTGGGACTTAGTTGTCTGGTTTGTTTTGAGAAAACGCCCCACACCCAAGAGATCAGATCCACCAAAGCGGGGGGCTTCCGGGCGCGCACGGGATGAGGATCACCCGCAGACGCACGGGACCAGATGATCCGCTCAGTACTCGTCCCACTTCTGCCGCGGTACGGTCCAGTCTGAAGGACCGACGCCCTTGACGGAAATGTGGCACATCGCCGTGGTCTTCGTAGCCCCGTGCCAGTGCCACGTCCCTCCGGGGATGACGGCGATCTCCCCTGCTCGCAGGGGGCGGCGCTCCGTGCTCGTGACCACGAGTCCCTGGCCCTCGACGCAGACCAACACTTGATCCGCGGCGTGGATGTGCGGGATCGTGCGCGCCCTCGGATCGAAAAACACCGCGATGAGTTCGGCCGCTCCGGCTTGCTCCGGGCGCCGCAGATACTCTGTGTGCACCCGCCCGGAGAAGTACTCGGGCCGGTCCGGGAGACTTGCCTTCGCGCGATCCGGCTTGAAGATGTCCACGTGATTCCCCCTTTACGCCTTCGATCTGACGATCTCATCGACGCTGCGGCCAAGAAGTAGACGCCCCAGCTTGCGATGGCCAATCTTGAGGTAATGGGCCCGCCAGACACTGAGGACATCGGCTTTGGTCTCGCAGGCGTCCAGTTCCGCCTTTACCTTCGTCAGGTATTCACGTTCCTCAGCAGGAGATGCGAAGGTAGGCTCACGCGTCGACATGACATCCTCCATTCCCCGCGCCCTCGGATCCCAGAGAACCATTAGCGCTAATCGGCACCTGTCCCTGGCGGTTGCGGCGAGCACACGCGAAAGGCATCGCCTCACCCACGTGCGAAATAGTCGGCCCATGATACGACCGCACCCGGCGCGGGAGGCCTTCACCCGCGAGGAGTGGCGGATCATTCAGCGGCACCGAACTCCCGAGCAAGTCCATCGCTGGCTGCGATCGCTCCCGTACAACTGGGAGCGTGGCGGAGAAACGCTGCGATCCTTCAGGGAAGTTGTCCGCCGCAAGACTGCCCACTGTCTGGAAGCCGCCCTGGCCGCGGCAGTGATCTTGGAGCAGCACGGGTACCCGCCTCTGGTCGTGAGCTTCGAATCACAAGACGGCATCGATCATGTGATCTACGTCTTCCGTCGCCGGGGGCGCTGGGGGTCCGTGGCCCGATCCCGAGATGCCGGCCTACATGGCCGCAAACCGGTGTTCCGCACTATCCGCGATTTGGTGTGGAGCTATTTCGATCCCTACGTGGACTTCACCGGTCGCATTAACGGCTATCAACGGGTGGACCTGCGTGCGCTGGGAGACTACGACTGGCGTCTGGCGCGGAGGAACATGTGGAAAGTTGAAAAGTTTCTGCTGGATATCCCCCACCGCAAATTGAGATCGTCTAACCGGCGTTACCGTCGCCTGCTGGCCCAGTTTCAGGACTACCGCCGGCGACACCCCACGGGCCCGGTCGTGGAGATCTACAGCGGCCGCCAGCATTGGATGTAGATCCCCGTGCCTGAGCTCCCGGATGTGGAAACGGTCGCGCGGATGCTCCGGCGGTCGATCATTGGGCGACGCATTACCGGTGTCCGGCTACTGACGCCTTCCACGATTCGCACCCCGCCTCCCCAGCAATTTGCTCGTCATCTGACCGGCCACCGCGTCGTGGAGATTGGCCGCCGCGGGAAGTATCTGCTTATCCGGTTGCGTCCATCCGGGACATTAGTCACGCACCTGCGGATGACCGGCGACCTCCTGGTGGGCCCACGATTGGCTCCAGTCCACCCGCATACCCGCGTCGTCATCCAGTTTGGACGTCTCGAGTTACGGTTCGTAGACCAACGGCGTTTTGGCCACATGGATGTGGTGGAGACTGAGGAGGACTTTGGGCCACTCCAACGGCTCGGCGTCGAACCGCTCGAGCGTGCTTTCACGCTCTCCCGATGGCGTGAACTCCTGGCAGGCCGACGGGGCACGATCAAGGGGCTGTTGCTCCGTCAGGACCTCATCGCCGGAATTGGCAACATCTATGCGGATGAGATCCTCTGGCAGGCGCGGATTCATCCAGCTCGCCCCAGCCACCGAATCCGTCCGGACGAGATCCGCCGGCTCCATGGAACGATTCGCCGCGTGTTGCAGCGCGCGGTCGCACAGCTCTCCAAGTACGGACATCCAGTGGGCCGGTTTCTAGACGCACGCGGGGAGGACGGTGCACGGTGTCCACGATGTGGACACCCCCTGAGGACTGCTCGCATCGCCAGCCGAACGACCTATTTCTGCCCGCATTGTCAGCGGTGGCATTATCGCTGAGCATCCACATCCACGGCCTCTTGCATTGCAGGTGTCCGGGACGCATGCTATTATATCTGGCACACCGCGACGACGGGGACTGTAGGAACTGCGCCTGCAGAAGAGAGCATCACCCACCGAGTGGAAGGTGGTGCGCAGGAGGTTCCGATCCCATCCTCTGAGCGGGCTACGACAAGCTGTTGCGGATGAGAAGGTCAGCGACAGCGCGGAAGTAGACCGGGCGCCCCCCGTAATCGGGCCAGAGAGCTGGCCGTTCGCATCGCTCATCGTGCTGCGCGACGGCCAGAATCAAGGTGGTACCGCGGAAGCCCTTCCGCCCTTGCGGCGGAGGGGCGTTATGTTTTGTGGGAGGTGGCGTTGGTGTCACAACTCGTGATCGGCATGATCGGAGCGGGGCACATGGCAGATGCCCTGATCAAAGGGCTGTTGGGCCGCCATGTGCTCCTCCCCGACGCAGTGTGGGCAACGAATCGTTCCAACCGGGAGCGGCTGGCGGCGTTGCAGGCACGGTACAGCATTCGCGGGACTCCCACGAAGCCCGCCTTGCTCGCCGCAGCCAACGTCCTGATCCTGGCCGTCAAACCCAAGGACACGCAACAGCTACTGGCCGAGCTCGACGGTGCCGTACGCGCCGACCAGCTTACTATCTCCGTGATCGCCGGGATCCCCCTGGCCGTCTTGGAGGCCAAGTTGCCCGGTGTCCCACTGATTCGGGCCATGCCCAACACGTCGGCTGCGGTGCTGGCGTCAGCCACTGCGCTCACCGCTGGTCCTTATGCCACCGACGAACACATGCGCACGGCAACCCGCATCTTTGACGCCGTGGGCGACACGGTCCTCGTCCCCGAAGATGTTCTCGACGTCGTCACTGGATTGTCAGGCAGCGGGCCGGCCTACGTCTATCGTTTGATCGAGGCGATGATCCACGGCGGTACGGAATTGGGGTTGACGGGTGACTTGGCCCGCCGGCTGGCCGTGCAAACGTTGATCGGTGCCGCACGGATGCTGGCGGAGTCCCACGAGGATCCGGCTGAACTCCGACGGCGCGTTACCTCCCCCGGCGGGACGACAATGGCGGCCCTCGGGGTTTTGGAAGATCGGGGATTCGGTCTAGCGGTCCGCGACGCGATCCGCCGAGCAGCTGAACGTGCCCGGGAGATGGCCCGCGAGTTTGGAGGACGCGACGGTCACGACGCGAAACGATAGCACGATGGCGCGAAAGAAGTCCCCCCAGCGGAGAGGGCATCATCGGATCACTGTGGATGGCGGATCCGGTCAGAACAAATTGGTGCTCTTCGTGTGCGTCGAGAACACGTTTCGCAGCGTGTTGAGCGAAGCGATCTTCAACGCGCAGGCTCCTGACGGATGGCGCGCGGAAAGCGCAGGGGTTCAGCCCGCCGGCGGCGATCAATCCGGATGTCGCGGGCCTACTGCAGGAAATCGGGATTCATCTCGGGCCGAAAGCGCCCCGAACGGTGACGCCGGAGCTAATTCGTCAGGCTCAACGCGTCATCACCTTCGGATGTTTAGATCAGTGCCCCACGGGAGCGCGGGGCAAGTCCGAAGACTGGCCTCTTCCCACCGCGGCGGGAAAAACGCGTCAGGAATTACGCGCGATCAGGGACGAGCTCCGCGCACGTATCACGCAGCTAATCGGATCTCTCCGTGCGCACAAACTTAACCCGCAACCCATCAGGCCGACGGCTTCACCGCGCGCACAGTCACGCTGAAAACCTGACCCGGGGAAGATGGCGTAGAGGCCACTGTTTCCACGCGCTCGAATCCCGCCCGGCGGATCGTCGCCAAATACTCCGTGACCTCCGCCGCGCCGGCGATGCACCCAGCCCACGCGGCCGGATCGGCGCGAATCGCCTCTGGCAGGGGCCCCTGGGACACCATATCGGCGACGATGAGGCGGCCGCCCGGTCGCAAGACCCGGAAAGCCTCGCCGAAGACGGCGTCCTTGTCGGGGGCGAGGCTGACGACGCAATTGCTGATGACAACATCGGCTGATCCATCGGCAAGCGGCAGGCGCTCGATTTCCCCTAGGTAGAATTCCGTGTTGGCCGCGCTGTTTCGCCGGGCATTTTCCCGCGCCTTCCACACCATCTCCGGCGTCATGTCCACTCCGATGGCCCGCCCATGGGGCGCGACCTGTTGTGCGGCGCGCAGAACATCGCCGCCGGCACCTGAGCCAAGGTCTACGACGGTCTCACCCGGCTGGACCTCCGCGCTCGCAAGTGGGGTCCCGCACCCCAAAGACGAGCCAAAGAGATCCTCGCTGCCTTCCGCCCCACCGCAGCAATTGGTCCCTGCGCAACAACTGCCTCCTGATGCGCGTTCAGCATAGTACTCCCGCACCGTCTGCCTGATCTCATCCGCCCGCTCCATCGCCCATCCTCCTCTTTGGCTTCCCAATTAGACCTGTGTGCTACTTCACATCGCCTGCGAGCCCAGCGCCCTCACTTTCCGCTCGGCGAGAGAGCGCTAGTGCTTGGCGACAGCCGCCAGGGGAAGGACCATCGCACGAGCCGTCGCACATACGCCTTCGCCAAACTCCGCCGATTGCTTTACGCTGGGATCCACAGCCTCCCGCGGAATCGTCTCGAAGCCCAGGCGCCGAAAGTACGCTTCCGCAGCGGTTGTCAGTAGGTAGACCGCGTACAATCTCTCCTGGCGCGCTTGGTCAATCAATCGGGTCACGAGCGACGTCGCCAACCCGCGCTCGCGATACTCCGGGCGCACGGCGACCGAGCGTAGAAAGGCGTGGAACCCGTAGGTCTCCAGACCCGCACACCCAACGATCTTCCCTGCGTCTTCGACCACCAGGAAATGTTCCAGGTGCTGACCGACGCCGGCAACGGTCAGTTCGAGCGAGGTCAAAAGGGAGCGGATAGAGGGCAGATCACCTTGTTTTGCGGCCCGCACAGCAACTGCCATAAGCGCCTCCGAGGACTACATCGATGAGAGTCGCTATTGTATGAGCGGAGGGGGAGGGATTCGAACCCCCGAGACGATGGGAAGGTAGTACGCACCACCGTCTACCTGGACCAGGGATGCGAATCGTGCGCGCCTGGTCCGCCAGCGCGTGGTCCAGGCCCTTTCGGCCTCTCAGGCACGCCCTCCACAGCTATTCTGCACCTACCGGCGTTTTGGATTCTTCCTCGGAGGCAACGGGTTTCTTCTGCAACCGTCGCCAGATCACTCCTGAGATCGAGGAAATGGAGAAAGTCATGGAGATTGGCCGACGTGCCTACCGTGATGGTGTGCCCGTTGACAAATGCCCACACTACTCCGGGCGGCTGATGGCCTACTGGCGTCTGGGATGGTTCCAAAAGTGTGATGATGGGACTCCTGCCCAGACGGAACGTGCCCCACGGGCGCCTAGAGGCCTTAGAGTGATTCCTGGAGGGAAGCGGTGACCATGCTGAGAGTGGAACACAACCCATCGTCGGCGCAGGTAGAAGAGGCTAAACGCGCCTGCTCACGCAATCGTGTGAGATTATCGATAATGAGAAGGGATACCCCATGGTTCTGGTCGCTGGCGGCGGAGAGATGGCTGACGAGATCGCGGCATTCCTTGATGCGTCTGAGTGATAGCCGTCCCGGAACCCCGGCGACTCGGTTACGATGTTGCATTCACCGTTTCAGGAGCCAGTTAAACCGGACCAAGTGAGTAACCAGCCCCCAGGCTAGTCGCCCCGACTGAATATTCTATCGCGTTGACGCCGGGTTTCGATGTACTTGCTTCTCTGCGCCAGGCGGGGTTCCTGCTTACTGGCGTGCATGAAGGTAGGTAGAACGGACCCATCGTCTAGCGGTTAGGACGCGGCCCTCTCAAGGCCGTGACGGGACGCCGGTATATCACCGAATAGTAATCATGTGCAAGCGGTTTGATAGCGGTGGGGCGATTATGAAAATAAGCGGGACGAACGTTCGGTACTGCCCGAGAGGGGATAATTGCGAAGATTGTCAATATATATGGCCCTGAACACGGCTTCCTCTCCTCGACGGTGGCGGCCAGCGTGCCCAGACAAACATTGCGGGGGGAGCCGACTGACGACTCCCCCCGCAACTTACGTTTTGTGGTCTGGCTCTTACCCGTTTCGCCCCAACCGATTCAGGAGATCATCCTGGTCGATCGTCTGCTTCATTTTGGACGTGATTTCAGCTGCATTCTCACGCATGCGACCGCCCATTGCCGCGGCGGTGGTCTTGAGCCGCTCTCCGACCACTTGCGCCTTCCCCTTCAGTTGCTCCCGGGTCTCTTGCCCGGCTCGAGGGGCAAGCAGAATCCCCAACCCTACTCCCACCAGCGTGCCCATCATCAGTCCGGCCACAAACCCTACTCGGTCCGACATTCCCATCTCCTCCTTCCCCATTGAACATGCTCACTCCCTGCTCCATATTATACGGCCCATCGGACGCAGCGCATTCCCCTGCGTCAGGGGAGCCGCCGGTGGGCATATCCGCTATAGGACCGTCGACGGAACGCTGGACGTTGCAAGGGCGCTTGTGTTAAAACAGGGCCCATATGGCCACGGTCGCACAATAATGCTTAGACGTCCGATCCTTCCTATAATCGTGGTTCTAGCCGTGCTCCTCGCGGCCTTGCCGGGTGCTGGCGCAGAACGGCCTATCCCGACCCATGTCAACGTGCTGGTTGTCGGTGGATCCCCCGCGGGCATCGCCGCAGCCGTCGCAGCTGCGCGCGCCGGGATGACGACCCTCCTGGTCGAACCAGGGGAGGAGATCGGCGGCGACATCACCCTCGCGTGGCTGAACATGCTCGACCTCAACCGCGGGCCCGATGGGCTTCCCCTGACTCGCGGGATCTTTGCCCAAGTCCACAAAAAGATCGGCCAGACCTACGACATCAAAGCCGCTCGGAAGGCATTCGCAGACCTCGTCGGCGCGCAGCGCACCCTCACCGTCGTGACGCACACCAGCGTGCCGTCGCCTCTGGTGTCTGATGGCATCCTCACGGGGATTGTCCTGACCGCTGGCGGGCGGACCCAACGCGTGACCGCGGACCAACTCATCGACGCGACAGATGATGCCTCCTTGGCCGTCGCCAGCGGCGTGCCGTATCGCGTCGGTCGCGAAGAGACCGGGCTGGACCGGCGCCAACAGGCGGCCACGCTCATCTTCCGCCTTAAGGGCGTGGACTATGAGACCATCCGCCGCTACATCGCCGCGTTCGAAAAACCGGGGCACATCGGCGGCGTGAACGGTCGGTACATCTGGGGTTTCAGCCGCATTGCCTGGCGGTACGTGCCGCGCAATCCGCGCATGGGGCTGTATGATCTGAACCTCGGCTGGCAAAGCGACGGGACGGTGTTGGTCAACGCGCTGCAGATCTACGATGTGGATGGTACGAATCCGACGTCGCTGGGCGAGGCCCACGCGCAGGCGGTGAAGGAACTGCCGTCCGTTGTCCGCTTCTTGCAGGCGAGCATCCCGGGGTTTGCGCAGGCGACCCTGGTCGACGCGGCCCCGCGCCTGTATGTGCGGGAAACACGACACATCGACGGGTTGTACCAGATGTCGGCAGAAGATATCCGCGAAAGCCGCGACTTTCCCGACCGGATCGCCGTCGCGTCTTATCCCATTGATCTCCACCCGTACGGCAAAGGGCAGATGAACCCCTATCGGGTCTCCCGGCGGGTGTATGCGATCCCGTTTCGCATTCTCGTCCCCCTGCGCGTCGACCACCTGATGGTCGTGGGCAAACCTGTAAGCGCACGCTACGCAGCCGCCGGGTCGCTCCGCATGATCCCCACGGGAATGTCGATGGGTGAGGCCGCCGGCGAGGCCGCGGTCCTTGCCATCTCCTCGGCCACTACCCCCACGCGGATCGCGACCAGTCCCGCCCTGATCGCCCAGTTGCAACGCCGCCTCATGGCAGCCGGTGCCTACCTCGCCAGCCCCCAACACGTTCTCGCCACCGCCAAGAAGCCCTAATCTTACAGACCCCGTCGAGTCTCACCCCACCCTCTCCAGCATCGAGCAGGGATGCGCGCATGCGGGCGGAATGATGGAGTGCCAATTGTCGGCTGGATCAATCGGTAGCGCTGGGGGTTTGCGATATGCCGCTGTGGCGGTCTGCGTCCGCGAAAGTGAAACTGCTCCAGGGTATCCCCCTCTTCGAGGACCTCTCACCGCGCCAATTGGGGCAAATCGCGCGCCTCGCGGAGGAAGTCGAGGTCGCCGCGAACAAACGGCTGACGGTCGCAGGAGAAACCGGCAGAGAGCTTTTTGTCATTCTCGAGGGGACCGCTTTGGTGAGCACCCCGCAAGGGCGCACGGAGCAACTCGGGGCGGGTCAGTTCTTCGGAGAGATGAGCCTGATCGACGGCGGTCCGCGATCGGCGACCGTGGAAGCCTCCACGCCGATGCACTTGCTTGTCATCGGGCACCGGGAGTTCTGGGCGCTGCTGGCAGATGCACCGTTGATCACCAAGCAGATCATGCGCACGCTGTCCCGTCGACTCCGGAAGGCCGATGCTGCGTTCTCCGCTTATAGCTAGGGACGCCACCGCACCGAGACCGCCACGACTGGATCGGCAAGTCCTTGTAGATTGAGGGTCTTGGGTTCAGAGGTCGGAACGCGCAACGATGCTCCCCGCAGGCTCGCTTGACTGACGAGGATGTCGTCAGGCCCCGCCTGTGCCACGAGACGTGCGGCCAGGTGCACACCCTTGCCTGAAAAGCCCTTCCCCCTGCGGAGCGCAGACGTCGCATGCAGACCGATGCGGACCTGCGGGGCGAATCCGTGCGTACGCCGGTGCTCGGCGAGAGTGCGCTGAATATCGACGGCGCACGCCACGGCCTCCTGAACACTGCCAAAAGCGATGAAGAACCCGTCCCCCGCGTGATCAATCTCTTCGCCCCCATGACGCGCCACCAGTGTGCGCAGCGTCTGATCGTGCCACCGCAACACGTCCTGCCAGGCGTGGTCCCCGATCGCGTCCACCAGCGACGTCGACTTGACCATGTCGGTGAACATGAAGGTCTTGCTCTCAGATTGTGTCGCAAGCCTCGGCCCCGCGGCGATACTCCCGAGGAGCTGGGTGGCTCGCTGGGCATCAGGAACTGCACCTAGGCGCTCGAACGCTGACCTCGCCGCTTCAACCTCCAAGGCAGCGTTCTCGACGTCCCCTACCGCCTGACAGGCCTCGCCGAGGAGCATTCGGGCCAGCGCTGTTTCATAGGGCGCGTCGACGTCCTGCCACAGCTGCACGCTGCGCTTCAGGTCTCGCCTGGCTGACGCCGGATCACCATCCGCCAGCGCAACAGTCGCCAGGGCATACGCCGCGCTCGCTTCCAGGGCGGGGGTCCCGTACGTCCGGGCGATCTCCGCAAGTTCGCCTGCGGCTGCTGCAGCCGCGGTGCGATCACCCGCGGCGGTCGTGATGGCCACCGTGGCCGGGAGGAACCTCGCCCGGTGGAGCCGGTCGCGCGTCTGATCAGCGAGCGCTTGGGTGATCAAGGTGAGCGCCGCTTCGGGCTTGCCCTGGGCCAAGCGCAGCATCGCCAGACCGGGCTGAGGATCTCGACCCAGCTCGTGGGCCTGCCGAAACACATCTTCGGCTGCCGCGAAGTCGCCCATGCGCAGCCGGATCTCGCCAACCTCATAGAGGGCCGCCGCCGCGTACCCCACGTTGAACTCCCGCAGTTCATCGCAGGCGCGCCGAGCCTCCTGTTCCGCCTCGGCCCAGCCCCCCTTGAGCCGGATGATCTCGGCGCGATAGACCCGGCACATCCCGGGGAAACCTGCGATCGCCTGGCGTTCACACCAGCGTTTCGCGGCCTCGGTCCACTCGCGGGCCCGACGGTAGTCAGCTACCCCCTCGCACGATTGGATCGTGTTGCAGTAGATTGCGGCTGTCGTCCAGGGGGTGAGTTCACCGGCCAGAGCCGCGACCGTGGCTTCATCCATCAACGCCACGCCCTCGTCAACCCGACCCAATGCGGCCAGAATCCGTCCTTGATCATGCAGACCGAGGGCCATTAGATCGCGGTCGGCCAGACGCGTGGCGATGTCGAGGGCCCGACGTGCGAGGACCAGCGCGCTGTCAGGATCGTGCTGTCCCTCAAACGCAATAACCGCCTGTGTTCTCGCAAACCACGCGGTTTCCACACATTCTGGCTCGGGCGCGAGCAGCCGTTCAGCCCTATTCAACCAGCCCCTTGCGACGGCCCCTTCACGCTTGCTGAAGTAATCCCGAGCCAACTCGATCGCCTGGTATCCTGCTCGGCGGTGGTTCCCAGTCTCCAGATATCCTCGGTGGGCGCGTTCTCGTGCTTCGATGCAGGCCGCTAGCCGCCCGGTCCACCAAGCGGCCTCAGCGAGACGTTCCAAATCGTCCGGCAGGAGCGGCTCCGCGCGATCGGCATCAGAGAGGAAGTCAAACCCCTCTTTCCAGGCATGCCGGCTGATCGCGCCGCGCCCAGCTTCGAGTGTTGGGCTTCGTGCCGTGCTCATCACAGCCCCCGGTTCAGCGTCCACCACCGATCATCCTTCGCGCATCACCCCCGCACTCACTGCGGTGTACGCGACGCTGTGGGGTTTACTTGCCACCCAGCGGACCAGGTGGATCTGTTTCCCCGTCGATTCCGAGGCGTCAGTGGGTGCGACGGGAGCGGTGAAACGTTAAGGAGGGTTTCCCGAGATGACCGGCACTAGTAAATGAGAATCCGACGGCCCCCCACCGTAGATCGTGACCCGGCCGGCGTAGACCTCAGGGCGCCGATCCCAGGGGTGGTTGTGGAGGAACGGTCCGGATCCCCGCAGCCCTTCCCACGGACCCAATCGCCCACTGGGCACCGCACGCTCAAGGTCCCGGCCTTGGACTGTCAACGCCAGCGTGTAGCCCACCGGAACGACGATGCAGGTGGGCCAGATCTCGACGTCGACCTCATACATGCGTCCTGATGCAAGCGGCTGAATCTCGTCGTGCGCGTGAAAGGGGCGGTAGGGCACGGACAAACTCGGGTCCAGCTTGCGGTGCGACGCGCGTAGCCAGCCTTGCGCGATCGGGGCACGCGGCTCAACGGCGCCGGGGAAGGTGACCTCACTCCCGGTCGGATCGAACAGTTGCAGCACCACGAATATGTCCGCATCGCTTGTACTCGAGGCGATGAAGAGCTTTGCGGTCAGGGGACCGGTGATCTCTGTCTCTTCCGTGAACGCCGGAGTCCGGAATGACACCTCCTCAGAGAGTGCCGCATAGTCCACCGCGCTGCGGCCGGTCACCGGATACCGATCGAGACGACGATGAGTGGGATTAAGGTACAGCTTCATCCACCGGGTGCGCGCGAGCGGCCACTCACGTTCCGGCCGCGCGACGAACCCGTCGACGTGGCGCACATTGAGGCGCAGCGGGGGTTCCCGATCCCACCCGTTGTCCTGTCCTTTGAGGAAGTGATCGAAGAACCGTTTCTGCAGCGCCAGGCCATAGTTGGTGGAAAAATGTGTCCAGTGCTCCAGCCCGTGAATCTCCAGCCACTTCTGCGGTGATGCCGCCCGCACAAACGCTTCGACATTCCCGCGTAAGTGCAGCCCCTGACCGCCCCAGTTGCCGCCGGAGAGAAACGGCACCTTCACCTGTGTCCAGTCCGCGGACCGTTCCCGATACCACGGGCCGTCGAGTTCAGACATTAGCGCACGCTGGAAGGGATCGACGCGGCTCTGGGCGAGCGCGTAGTCGGGTAAGGTCTCCGGCCCGGCGACGAACTCTCCCGTATTCGGATTCACCGCCCCGCGGGAACCGATGCCATGTTGAATCGTCCTCACTTGCGCGTCAAACCACGACCGGGTGAAAGTACACAGAATGCCACCGTGGCGGTGCCAGTCACGGTAGTAGTCGGCGGCTCCCTCCCACGCGCACATCGCGGTGAGGTGCGGAGGCTGGAGACCCGCGACGAGCCACTGATTGATCGCGTAGTAGGAGATCCCATTCAATCCCACTCTCCCCGAGCTCCAGGGTTGGCGGGCAGCCCACTCGATACACTCGTAGTAGTCGCGCGTCTCCCGCGGCGAAAAGATATCCAACACCCCCGGGGACCGTCCCGCCCCCCGCGAGTCCACGCGCACGCACACGTAGTGATCCGGGACCCACCGCTCGGGGTCGACGACTTCCCAGTTCTGATAGCGACAGGTCGACGCTGCGGCGACTTCCGGAAAGCTCCGGGTGAGGGTGTTCCACTGGTCGGGGTACCCCAGTTGGTACGGGAGCCCCTTCGCATAGGGCCCATAACTGAGGATGACGGGATAGCGGCCCGCCTGCGGCGGACGGAAGACGTCCGCTCGTACGACGACGCTATCGTCTAGGGGGATTGGCACGTCATAGTCGATGCGCATCCCGTGGGCTAGAACGGACTTGTGTGGCGCAGCCGCAGTCCGTTTTGACGTGCCTGTCCTCCGACGGGAACGTGATCTCACGAGTCCACCCCTCCGAGCCATCGTCATCGAGAGGGCGCAGCCGCAGAAACACGGGTGACCCACTGGCCCCACCCAGGCGCGCCGGTGGGCCGGCCATTAGCGGCCACTTGCTGGCCCCGCACGAAGGTCGCGACTACCCGACCCCGCACACGCCGCCCCGCATAGGGCGTCCACCCGGCTTTCGAGACGACATCCTGGTCGTGGAGAATCCGCTCTTGTGTCAGATCGACGAGGACGACGTCCGCGTCAGCGCCGACCTGCAGCGTTCCCTTGCGGGGAAAGAGCCCGTATAACCGCGCCGGCATTTCCGCCGTCACCTGGACGAGACGTGATAGAGCAAGATGTCCTTCGTTGACTGCCGTCAACAACATCGTCAGGGTGGTCTCTACACCAGGAAGTCCGAAGTGGACGTGCCAGACGTCAGAAGCCTCCTTCTGAGCGCGGGTGGCAGGCGCGTGGTCGGTGGCAATGTAGGCGATGTCGCCTCGCCGGAGGCGCGCCCACATCTCGTCCACATCGGAAGCGGTGCGGGCACGCGCGGGGGGCGTGAACTTGCGAAAGGGGCCAAGCGTCAGGACTTCGTCTTCGCGCAAGTAGAAATATTGCGGGCAGCTTTCGACCCATACCGCTCCTCCCGCCTGCCTCTCGCGCACGGCGAGGTCGACCGTCTGGGCGTTGCTCGCGTGGGCGATCACCACTCGCGCGCCGCTCAGGCGCGCGAGGAGTGCCACGGTGTTCACGGCCACCCACTCGGCCTCGCGCGACCGCCACAGGGGGATCACGCCGAAGTCGGCGCGGCCGGCCTCATGCAGCACACGCTCCGCCGCCGCCGTGATGCCCTCATCTTCGCAGTGCACGAGACAGATGCCGCCTGCCGCCGCGACGGTGCGGAAGACTTGGACAAGGTCGGGAGGCAGGAGGCCCGTGATCCCATGCGTCGTGCAGGTGAACGCTTTGAGGTACAGCGCGCCCGCCGCCCAGACATCGGGAATGGCCTCCAGGCGATCTGCCCGCACGTGTGCGGCAAGCCCAAAGTCCACGAGTGACCGCTCACGCAAGTGGTCAGCTTTCGCGTGCAAGTCATGCGCATCGTAAATGGGATGCGCATGGGTGTGCTCGATGACAGTCGTGACACCCCCCGTGGCGGCTGCAGCGCTACCCGAGATGAAGTCTTCTCGTTCCGTGGCGCCGGGGTCCATGAAGTGGACGTGGGCATCCACCATCCCGGGGAGGATGTACAATCCCGACACATCGAGGATCCGGCGGGCCGAGACGCGTTGCCTGCTGACGGCGGCCACACGTCCCCCGTCAATGTAGAGGTGCATCGGGACTTCGCCATCGGGCGTGACGAGGGTTCCGCCCTCTAGCGCGAGGTCGACCATTACCGGGCGGCGGGGACAACGGCCCCGCGACCGACAAGCGCGCCGTGGCGCAACTGATCGTGCAATCTCCCCACCTCAGCCAACGGCACGACCTCCGACACCACGGGGGTGATCTTTCCCTCGGCGACCAGGCGGGCGGCCTGGGCGACTTCCCATCGCGAGGCGTAACGCGACCCTACGATCGTCAACTCCGTCAGCACCATCTGCCTTGGGCTGACGGGAACCGTCACGCCCGGAAAAGTGGTCAGGACGACCAAACGGCCGCGGCGGTCAAGGACGTCGAGGGCGCGGGCGAGAGTGTCCGGCTGACCCACGAAGTCGATCGCGACGGTCGCCCCCCGCGGGGCAACCCTCCGCACTTGGTCGGCAAAATCCGCCGCGGTGAAGTCAATCGCTGCCACAGCACCGGCCGAACGCGCGGCCTGGAGTTTGGACTCCCCCAGATCGACGGCAATGGGGTCGGCGCCGAAGACCCTCACCATCTGAGTCATGTGGATGCCCACTCCGCCCCCAGCGCCGAAGATCACCGCCACATCTCCCGGCCCAATGCCTGCGCGGCGGCAGACGTGGTACGGGGTCGCAACCGCATCTGGAATGACTGTCGCCTGAACGGAAGAGATGCCACCCGGCACAGGGAGA
>Ga0137415_10000642_pt1 | contig 34066 bp, 23 predicted proteins | sample CZODoug3_1_1_16f_FD_183082 | JGI IMG/M metagenome (GOLD analysis project Ga0137415, IMG submission 183082) | Vadose zone soil fungal communities from Angelo Coast Range Reserve, California, USA - CZODoug3_1_1_16fungal (Hybrid Assembly) | ecosystem: Environmental > Terrestrial > Soil > Vadose...
CCCATCTTGGGGTAGTCGTCGAAATTGTTGTACTGGAAACTGTAGCGGTTGTAAGTGCCGGTCGCGTCAGAGGTGGTGGAGACGGCGATACATTGCAGAAACGGCGTGGTGGAAACGGAGAACTGGCTGAAGATCCAGCGTTGCGCAGCCTTGTCGTAGAGAACGATGGGGTCGCCGTCGTTATTGGTCTGGCAGCCGCCGCCGAATCCGGACCAGAGTGTGTTGCCGGCGGTTGGGCCAGCGATCAGTGCACCGGTCGTCTTGTTGAAAACCGCAAAGGACGTGTTGACCCACTGCACGTACTGAGTCGAGCCAACCGTACCTTCGGTGTCTGGGGGTGCGCCAGTCACCGTGAATCCATACTGCCCCCTGCCCAAACCTTCAAAACTCAGGCTGGCCCCTGGAGCAAAGGCGGTCGCAAACGCTGCTGTCCGCTGACGAACCGGATCTTCCGGCAATGTGACGAGGCCGAGGGGAAGAGGAATCTGCCGTACTGGTTCTGCCTCGTGCAATACCAGGGCTTGCTGGGGAGCTGTCGCGATCATATCTCGCAATGCCGCAGAGACGTCCCGATGCTCTTCGACGCGTACGGTCATCAGCGACTGTGCCGTTGAACCAGAAGAGCAGAGAAAAGGCAGCAACAGGCCTAATACGAACTTGCAATTTCTCGACCTTAACCAGTCAGACGCTCTCATCTCACGGTCCTAACCTCTTAAATGGTGCACAAAAATCAGCATCGGTCGACGAAAGTCTGCTGCAAGCATATGAAAAGAGGCCCGTGCGGAGCAGGGTAGTTCGCGTGCGGCTAAGAGTCAACTGCCATTAGGTCATGATGTCGTTAGATCATGCCGCGTTAGTATGATCTTCTTGTCCGTCAGGACGTTGGCGCTCGTGGCTCCTGAATTTCACGTTGCGGAGAAGTTTGACGGTCGACGCGTAACCTCTTCCTAGGTGGGCAATCGCATACGCGCTTCCTTTTCGGAAGGTCGTGCCTATGCTGTCACAACTTGGACCAGATGATGGCGAGAACTTTCGTGGCTATCCCTTCACTGGTGACGGTCGCTGGTGCTTTGAAGTCAGGGGAGAAGGATTTCGATCCTTCAATCTCGGCAGAAGCGGCCTTTATTGTGAGGAAGGTTGGTCCGCTTTGTGCGTTGTGGAAACGGAGGGTTGAAAGACTAATTCAGGGACGCTTATTTCGATGCGAACCAAAGGCCAAATAACTTTCTTTGCGGCCAAACTCGTGCATCCTCCTCGCAGTAGTGGACAGATTTGGCTAGCTTTCGATCGGCGCATCTTGTCAAACCCGGCCATCAATTTCGCAAAATTCCGAGAGCTTGACAACGGCTAGGGACTCCATTTGGGACTCCAATTGATCCAAGAGTGACCACTTCGAATGAGAAGGGCTTATACGATTGGAGCACCTTCAAAGCTCGCTAATAAGAATAGACTTGGCCGATTCCCAGAATTTCGGGGCCAGGGAGTCGGAGGTTCTAATCCTCTCTCCCCGACCAACTTTTTGTGAGTCAACAACTTGCAGTTTATGGAATCGGGAATGAACCCCTGGCCAAGCGCCAGAGGGTCGATTTCGCGAAATCTCCCTCACATCTTATTAAGGAGTTACAGACCTAACTTGCAGGGTTGCGGTCTGTATTGCGGCAGATCATAGAACACCGCCGAATCCGCTTCGCTGATCTGTGAGAATCCATTGGCCTACGCGCCGCTCTTTAACACACCGTGTCAATTCCTGAGCGGCAGCCTGAGGATCCTGCAACGGCAACGCCGCGAACCCTTTCAGTCGTTTGGGATACTTTGCGATGTGCTCGGCCAGATGGTCGTTCGATCGCCGCCACATGGCGATAGCTTGCGCGACGCTAGGAATGGCTTGGATCCCGGGTGAGACGAGCGAGAGGATACAAAGTTCCACAGCACCGCGGTCCATCTCCGCGATGCGTCCTCCGCCCATGTCTTTTGTCTGGAGCCGCAATTCGGGTGTGGATCGTGCGTAACCGACAATACTGTCGACGTCAGTTTCGGGAAGCGGGAAGTGTTCCTCCAGCGCGACATGTATGGCTCTTGCCACGCGAATTCGCTTGGGAAAAGCGAGCACGAGCATTCCAGCCGGAAAAGCATGTTCTCCCAAGTTGGAGGTCAATGGCAATGCGCGACGATCACCGTGATGTCGTCGGCCTGGGTGGATCCGCTGAATTCCTGTACGCTTGCCTGAATAGTGGCCAATTGTTCATCTACAGGCAAGTCCCTATTTCTTTGTATGAGCTCGGCGAGCCGCACTTCGCCATACTCTTCCCCCTGTGGATTCGGTGCCTCGGTCACTCCGTCTGTGTAAATGACCAATAGATCCCCCGGGTGTAGCTTTGCTTCCTCGATAGGGCTTTCCCAATTGAGAAACAATCCCAGCACGGTCGTTGCGCTCGTTAGCCGTTGTATGGATCCATCGGTGCGCAAGATCAGCGGGGCGACATGGCCACAGTTGGCGAACCGAAGACTCCGGCAGGAGTCGTCATAAACGCCGAAGAACATCGTGGTGTAGGTCCTGAGAGTCGCTAGCTCCGCGTATGCTTTCCAGATTTCACGATACAACCGAACAAACGAATCCCATTCTGGGTCGGTCATTTCAGCAGACTCCTTGTTCGGAAAGAGATGTTAGCGCCGGAAGGTCCTTCGCGTTCCGCTATTCCCGTCCGGCTGTCATCGTATGCCGGGTCCGATAATCCCGTCGGTCACCACGGTAGTGGGGCTCGTAGGGCCTGAGAAAGGCCAGAATCTCCTCACCGATGGCGGGGTCATGGCGTACGTCCAGGTCGCCCTCGGAGAACCAGCGCTCGAGAACATCCGGCTCGTTAATTTCCGTGAGGATTACGCTGACGACAACCTTGGTGGCTAGTGTGTCGTTGGGTCGGTAGAAGGCCACGGTGACAACGGAGTAACCGCGAAAACCAGGGCGGAAATTCGTGTCCAACCACGATCGGATGGGCGGTCTTTTCTCGCGGAATCCCTTCCTTCCTTTCACCAGGGCAATGTACGCCGTTCGCCAGGTTGTCGGAAACTGCGATTCGGGCTCGGAACATCAACCAGCGGCAGGGACCCCCAGGTCAAATCTGTCGTTCACCGGGTGTCCAAGGTTTTGCTTGCAGCCGAGGTAGCGTTCCGTCGTCTTTGCCGGAAATTCTGGCGGAGAGGCAAGAGCCAGTCAACCCCTTCGCATCGCCCGAGGAAAAGTGCCGCTTGGTCAGCCAATATGCAGCGTCACCGACTCCAACAACGCTTTGATCACGTTCCAAGCGATTTGCACGCCAATACAAACCAAGAAAGATTACGACAAATGCGTGATCATCGTCATCCCCGTTGCTCCCAGGATTCGTGCCAACCAGTAAGCAAATCCATAGCACAGGAAAATGCTGATCGCGATCAACAACCAATCCAACGAGTGCAGCCAAGATTCGTCAAAGGATGGAACGCGTGACAATGAGCCGCGTGTAATGATTCTGTACGACGTTCCATCTCAAGAGTTGTTGGCGCGAGTCAAGGGTCTGATCGATGGAGACTTAAAAGAAAGGGTCTCGTCACCTCCGGGGACAGCAAGGTGGCCGATGTACCTCCACTTCCGCCAGGCTCACCGTTCAAAATAAATGAGCCCTTCAGCCGAATGTCTCGCGACGAAGATCCGACCAGCACTTCGAACTGACCTGGTTCCGTCACCCAGTCTTTCTTTGCGGTGCTGTAGAAAGCCATTGCGCTCCGGTCGAGCGTGAAATGCACAACCTCCATTTCTCCGGGTGCGAGATCGACTCGGCGAAAGCCTTTCAGTTCCTCGACGGGGCGATCCAAGCCAGGGTGTCCATCATGTACGTAGACTTCTACCACCTCTGCCCCAGAACGGGATCCGCTGTTGCGGACTTGGAGACTTACTTCTACCGGTTTGCCAGGCGATACCTCGCTCGGCGAAATCTTCAAATCGCTGTAGTCAAATTTCGTATAAGAAAGACCGTACCCAAAGGGAAAGAGCGGCTCAATCTTTTGCTTGTCGAAATATCTGTAACCCACATAAATGCCCTCCGCGTAATCCACCTGCAGGTTCTGGCCGGGATAATGTCCGTGGGTTGGAGAATCCTTCCACTCCTTCACAAAGGAAACCGGGAGCTTTCCTGAGGGATTCGTGTCGCCAAAAAGAATATCCGCGATTGCGTTTCCGCCTTCCTGCCCGTCATACCACATGTCCAGGATAGCGGGAACTTGCGCGATCCACTTCGTCATAACGACCGGTCCACCCGCATTGATCACCACGACGGTGTGTCTATTGGCTTTTGCCACGGCCTCGATGAGGTCGTCCTGCCCGGCGGGAAGATCGAGCGACTTGATGTCAAAGCCTTCCGACTCCAGCGCCGGGGATCTGCCCACCACAATGATGGCAACATCGGCTTTCGCCGCGGCATTTGCAGCTTCATTCCTCAGTTGCTCTCGTGCATCCCGAGTCTCTTTGCTCGGGTCTTCGCCCTCCATGGCGGCGCCTAGCGCAAAACTCACCTGCACCCGCTCGCCCGCTCGATCCTGAATACCCTTCAGTGGCGTGATTGAGTATTTCGGCTTCACCAGCGAACTCCCACCTCCCCCGGTCCTGGCTACCGCGGCATTGGGCCCGATGACAACGAGGGAGTGGATCTTTGATGCGTTGAGAGGAAGAAGATCGCCGGCATTCTTGAGCAGAACGATGCTCTCGGTCGCCGCCTTGCGCGCCACAGTCCGCTGCGCAGGTGTATCTATCTCACCGGTTGGGGGGTGTGGCTTGTCGAATTGTCCGCTGATGAACATTACACGCAGCATGCGGCCTACGTTGTCATCGATCGTGGCCGTGGATATTTTGCCGGACTCTATTTCCGGAAGAACCTTGTCGGAGACCAGCCAACCGCCACCGTTGCCCGATGCTTGTGTGTCCGGTTTGTTCAGCCACGCTTTCATCGGCTCACCGCCTGGCATCTCCAAGTCCATCCCGGCATTCACAGTGTCTACGGTGCTGTAGGTGCTGCCCCAATCGGACACCACGAAACCCTTGAAACCCCATTGTTTTTGCAGCACATCCTTTAACAAGGCAGAATTTTCAGCACAATAAACGCCGTTAACCTTGTTATAGGCCGACATCACAGACCAGACACCAGCCTCCTCAACTGCCGCTTTGAACGCGGGGAAATAGATTTCGTGCAAAGCGCGCTCGTCAACTTTGGCATTGATCCGATGCCGTTCGAACTCCTGATTGTTGGCGGCAAAGTGCTTGACGGTCGCGATAACGCCCTCGCTCTGAACTCCCTTGATATAAGCCACCGCCAATCGGGCATTGAGATAGGGATCTTCGCCGTAGCCCTCGAAGTTTCTACCCCAGAGAGGAGTTCGGTTAATGTTCACAGTCGGCCCTAAAATCATGTCGCGTCCTAGAGCTTTCACTTCCTGCCCAATTGCCTGTCCCTCACTTTGCAGCAGATCGGTATCCCAGGTGGCGCCCATGGCAACCCCGGCGGGAAAGGCAGTCGTGAGAACTTGTGTTTCGCCAATCTCCATCTTGGTCTCAGAGGAAGGTCCGGCCCACGACCTTATGCCGAGCGGCCCATCGGCCATTTTTATCGAAGGGATGCCAAGCCGTTTATTCGAGACGGTCTGCATCCAATTGGCCCCACTCAACATGGCAACCTTTTCTTGCAGCGTCATACGCCCCAGCAGATCCTGAACGCGTTGCTCGACCGGCAGACTGCGGTTCTTGTACGGGACGATGTCGGAACCGCTTTGGTTCTGAGCAATGCCCGGGATGGCCACGATCAGAATCGAAATCAGGCAAGGCAAACGCCTCATTGTCATACCTCCAGAGAATTCGGATCGTTGGCAAGGTACTTGCGATTAGGGCCGGAGTCTTTTGATTACTGTGGCGACGAACGTGGAAATGCTGATCGATGATCAGTTCCGATCAGAAGCAACAAACCGCCAAAGAAAAGGTGCGCCGCTCACACCAACCTATTTTGCCCGCAGGGAACTCGACGGCCTTGTTGAGGTTCGCCATACGCTGTTGCACCTCAGTGTCGTGACCGTGGAACCGACAAGGAGGACGGCCGATTGATCCGCAACGGAAGGTAGGCCCACTGGAGGCAGTGATGTTGGTTTGCGGCCTCCCCATCGAGTCCGCCACTGAAACGTTCGATTGCGCATCCGTAGCTCCACCGCGCACCCTCAATATACTACACAGTTTCCGCGCGTTTTCGAACGAGGCGTGCCGCCTCTGGGTACTTGGCGGTTCCAGGTTCAGCGCGAGTCCCTTTGCCTGATGTCGGCGTTACCTCCATCAGGGAGACGTGTACCGCCTCCTGCGAGGACATTGCTCCCCGGTCATGGCTCCTACAGACTCATTCGTCAATCCCGCCCGGCTCTCCCCTACTTCGGCCTAAGCCTCGTTCGAGGAGTCTCTGCGGGTTGCTACCAGCCCCTGCTGCCGGCGGGACCTTCCCGACGTTATCTCTGTGGGAGTAGGGTTCGGCTTTCGAATCGCTACCCCTCTCGAATAGACAATCTGCGCCTTGACCGAAACCGTGCCACAAACCTGCCCCTCCTTCCGCCGTCATCTACGTCACGGCCAGTATTCTCGCTGCTCCTCAAAGTGCCTCCGTGCGGGCTTCGCTTTTCAGGTAAGTAGTTGATGTCAAAATGAGTTGAGAGAAAATCGCGACCTGAGTCCGACTGATCGAGTGCACATTGGCCGGTCAATCGACCGTCAGTACGCTGGAAGGGTTCTTGACATCGCAGTACGCTGAAACATCAACTAACCAGGCTCGCACGGAAGCAGAGTGATTTGCCACATCAATACAGAAGCAAACTCGATTTCAGTCGAAGCGCACGGCACACTCACGGCACACTCGCGTGGGGTGAACCATGCCTCGCGAGCGAGAACAGTTCAAGATCTTTCAAGACAAGGGGATTGTCATTGTCGTGTTGAGCACGACGATCTTGAAGCCCTTGCGACCGGAGCGGATCTAGTGCAGCTGCTTCGGGCAGCGCTACGAGCGTGTACGTCTAGACCTTTCAGGCGCCAGGATGCCGCTACTGAGGTGCTCGAATGCGTCGCATCACCTCCGACTCGGTGAAGCATCGCCGCATCACTTCGTTGGGCAGGCTATCATAGATGCAGTCGGTCACAGCACGCGCTCGGGTTGCCAATTCGTCGGTGCCGTCGACCCCGATCAGCGCATCGAGGGCGAGTAGCAGGAGCGCCGGATCACCCATCCTGTCCGCGACGCGCACAGCGGTCTTGGCGTCAGCGATAGCGTTGCGAGTTCGCGCGAGTGCATGCAGACCGCGCGCCCTGGTGATCAGGCCGAGCGCCTCGTACTTCGGCCGCCCTCTCGCGCGGCTCTGCTCGATGCTGTCGGTCGCCGTGGCGATCGCCTCGTCGAAGGCGTTTCGCGCCAGCGCCAGTTCGGCCCTGGCCTGAGTCAGACGGAGTTGCCACAACCACTGGTGCCAGCCGCCGGTACTTGCTGCCGCAGCGGCAATTTCCTCCAGCAGTCGCTCGGCTCGGCCGGGCTCGTGGCGACGCGCGAACGTCAAGAGCGAGTCGATTCCGGCGCTGACGATTGGGGGGACAAAACCCACGCCGCGGGCCAGTTCGCACGCTTCCGACTGAAGCGCCTCTGCGCCTTCAAAGTCAAACAAGATCAAGTGGAGTCCAGCCGCCATCGCCGTGGCACGAGCGAGCATCGGAATAGCGCCATACTTTCGGCCGAAGCTGCGGGCTTCGCGGAACGCCTCTGTGGCCTCGGCGTAGCGCCCCACGGCAGCTAGATTCAAGCCGAGGTGCGTGAGGGAGTACATGATGAACGTGGTGTCGCGGGATGACCGTGCGGAATCCGCCGCCACGGCGGCCGATGCCAGCGCCTCCGTCGATCGTCCAGCAAGGTACAGCGTGAGCGGCCCCATCGTGTGAGCTGCTGTCATCACACCAGGCGCCCGCGACATGGCGCTGCGGTCCATGTCGATGGCCGCGCCGAGATCCCCATTTGCCTGCCGGCAGCGTGCCAACCAGGCGATTGCGTTCGCGGCGAGATCGGAGCGTTGCAACCGTTCGGCAAGTTGCAACGCTTCGGTCGCGTACTGTTCCACTGGACGGACATCGAGCAGGAGGAACCATGCTCGCGCCAGAGCCAGCACGAGCTCGCACCGCCGCTCAATCTGCTGCGGGTCCAAGTGATGCAGGGCTGCGTCTAGCTCGCGTACCTCCAGCGTCCACTGTCCGAGCGCCTCGAAGGAAGAGGCGCGCCGTGTGTGCAGGTCGACCCGCCGCAGCTCGGTCTCGGGTCCTGTAGGCCTGAATTCGAGCGAGTGAAGCGCCACGTCGAACAGGCGCGTGGCCTGTTCGTGCGCCCGCCCGTCGGCGGCCCGATCGCCCGCCCGTGTCGCGTAATCGACGGCCTTGTCGACCGCGCCGGCCGATGCCGCCTGCGAGAAGTGGTAAGCGAGTTCGGCCAGCGGCGGATTCGGCATATGCTGCGTGAGACGCTCGATGGCGTCGGCGACGCACCGATGCAGTCTTACCCGACGCGGGGAACTCAGCTCGTTATACAGCGTCTCCCGTATCAGCGCGTGCATGAACTCAAAGCGACCGCTCACTTCTTGCGACTCGCTGACGAGCTGCGCGCGGGTCGCCTCCTCAACCGCGTCCAACCGCTCGTTGCCTGGCAGATCTGCGATGGCTTCGAGGAGAGTAGCATCGAATTCGCGACCGACAATGGACGCAACGCTGAGCACTCGATTGCATGCTTCGCTTAGCCGAGACAGCCGTTGGCCGATGACCTCCTTGATCCCCTCCGACAACCCAAGATCCCCGATCTCGATGGTCCTTCCCCATCATCCCGCCAACCCCGACGATCGCTCCCGTCTCCTTCAGATGCTGGAGCATTTCGGTCGCGAAGAACGGGTTGCCGTCGGTGCTGTCCATTACGGCCTGAGGCAGCTGTGACGGCACATTCGGTCCGACGATCGAATCGACCAGTGCCCTGACGTGGGTGATATTTAGTCCGCGTAGCACGAGCCGCGTTACCCTTGGTTGGCGCCGCAGCATGATCAGAAGCTCTGCCAGCGGGTGCGCGCGACCGAGCTCGCTCTCCCGGTAAGTCGCGATGATGGTGAAGGAGGCCGTGCGGGCGGACCGCATGATATGCCGGAGTAGCAGCACTGTTGGCTTATCAGCCCAGTGCAGGTCGTCGAAGATGAGGAGCATCGGTCGCGCCCGCGACGCAACTGCAAGCATGGCCGCCACAGCTTCGAACAAACGGTATCGCTGTCCCTCAGGATCCATCGGCGGCGGGCTCGGAAGGTCAGGAATGCGATTGCGCAGCTCCGGGACGAACGGTGCGAGCTCGGCCCCGCCGCCGATGGCAGCGAGTTGACTCCGGAGTTCGGCCTGCGGGCAATTGCGAAAATACCAGCTTAGACAGTCGACGAAGGGCTGGTACGGCACCAGATTCTCCTCATCGCTGTACCCGACGAGGACGGTACTCCCTTCGGCACCTCGACTGCGGGCGAATTCCAGCGAGAGTCGCGTCTTTCCGATGCCTGGCTAACCCGCGACGAGCAGCAATTCATGGCGACCACCTTTCGCACGTTGCCACACATCCTGCATCTGCACGAGCTCGCCTTCGCGTCCGACGAAATCAACCGCAGCGGTCGCAAGGATCGACGGCGGCAGCGGGATGCCCAATCGTGTGCCATCGAGTTCATCGTCGGTTGTCTCGCGAACGTGTGAGATGAACCGATACCCGCGCTTCGATACCGTTTGAATGTAGTCCTGTCCATCGGCAGTCGAGCCGAGCACCCGTCGCAGCGACGAAATGCCGCGGGTCAGGCTGCCCTCTTCCACAGCAACGCCGGACCAGGCCCTATCGAGCAAATCCTGTTTCGGAAGCAAACGACCCGCGTTCTGGACACGCACGGCCAATAGATCGAACACCTTCGGAGCAAGCGGGACCACCTGGCTGCCGAGCAGAAGTTGGCGCTCCTGCTCATCGAGCCGGTACCGATCGAAGACGAAGAGGCGCTTGGGTGACATCCGAAAAATGCCGGAATTCGTCCGAACGCGGTCAGGACTTTTTCGCTCTCTCGAGCGATCTTTGCGATGGCTATTGTACCTGTTCACGCATTCGAAGGAAGCGAACGGGAGGCGAGGAGGATTTTATGGGCAGAATGGCGTTGACCTCTATCGCGCTTTGTGTGATGACTGTGATGATTCCCGCGACTACTGTGTGCGCGGATGCGGTCCTGGATTGGAACGCGCATGCGGCGAAGGCGATTGTGACCGTCGGCGGCCAGGTGCCACCACGCGCCTTGATCCGGCTCGCGATGGTCCACCTGGCGATTTACGACGCGGTGAATGCGATCGAGGGAGCGCCATTTGAGGGCTATGCCAGCGTCCCGGCTGTGGATCGCCCCGCCTCAGTAGAAGCGGCCGCAGCTACCGCCGCTCACGATGTCCTGGTGGCGTTGTTTCCCGCGCAGGCGGCTGACCTCGACGTACAGTACGCGGCATCGCTCGCAGCACTTTCTGACGACATCGCCAAGGCAAATGGGATCACTGTCGGCCAGCAGGCGGCGAGCGCCATCTTGATCAAGCGTGCTGAGGACGGTCGCGATGCCACTGTGATCTACACACCAGGCTCGGGTCCGGGCGTTTGGGTGCCTACGCCGCCAGCGTTTCTCGCCGCGCAGGCCCCAGAAACCCCGTTCGTGCAGCCATTTGCCCTGAACTACGCAGCGCAGTTCCGTCCTGATCCCCCATTTAGTCTCACCAGCGAAGATTGGGCGCGTGACTATAACGAGATCAAGGCGCTCGGGTCTGCGGTCGGAAGCAGCCGAACCCCAGAACAGACCGATATCGCTCGGTTCTGGAGCGACAATCCGCCCTTGCAATGGAATCGTGCCTGGCGCGCGTTGTCGGTGGCCAAAGGCCTCGGATTGGCCGACAGCGCCCGGTACTTCGCCATGCTAACCAGTGCATCCGCCGACGCGCTGATTGCCTGCTGGGACGCGAAGTACTACTACAACTTCTGGCGGCCCGTTACGGCCATTCGAGCGGGCGATTCCGACGGCAACCCGGAAACCGCGCCGGATGCGGCGTGGAAAGGGCTCATTGTCACCCCAAACCATCCAGAGTACCCGGCGGCCCACCGGCTGCTTCAGCGGCGCCTCGACCGAGACCCAGAAGTATTTCTTTGGCACCGAAAACGTCGCCTTTTGGATGGACAGCACCGTTGCGGGGGTCGTCAACCGTATCCGAACTTATAATCGCTTCTCAGACGCGCTGGCGGAGGTTCTCGAAGCACGGATTTATGGCGGAATGCACTACAGACACTCAACCCGAATCGGCGCGAACTTAGGAAAGCAGGTGTCCAGGTTTACGACGACACACTTCTTCCGCCCCGTTAAACATCACAGGAACAAACCGAACGAATCGTGCATGCGTTGACGAAGGGCGACAGTTGCTATTGGAGCAGCAACTGTCCCCCTCTCGATGACATCCAGGGCCGTACGAGTTCTATGCGAGAGACCGTCGCTTGTTCAGAATCGGTGTCTTATCCGACTAACCTCGGGATCTTGCGTTCGACATGGAAGGGTGATGAGCGAAGGGTCAGAGCAATGAAATGCCGGTAACGGTATTTTCCATCCCTTCGTGCTGCGCCTGCACCCGCATGACCAGAAGAGTGATGTCAACTGCTTGCGGGCTCCAGTCTCCGGGAAACTGTTGGTTCAAAACACGTCGGGACCTTCAGCCGCGCACGTGACCTGCTTCCAGCCAGTCTTCTCTGGCGGGATGTTTTGGTTCAGCCGGAAAAAATTTTCCGGGTCATAGCGAGATTTGACACTGATCAGGCGTTGCCAGCGTTCGTGATAGGCTTCGCGAACCCGGTCGTCCTCATCTCCACTCATGAAGTTAATGTAGACACCGGGAGTCATCGATGGCCGCAGAGACTGGAAGAGGTTGCGAACCCAGGAGATGTTGGCGGCATCTTCTGACTTCTCGGACCAGTTCCCTAGCAGGTTCAGCACGTACGGTGAACTGCGATCTCCGAACCCCGTCTCCGTGGCGGCCACTCTGCTTACGGCTCCACCAAGGTACGCGAGTTCGATCTGAGTCGCGGGAGACGGAACGGTGGCGAGGGACTGCACCATGACATCGATGGCATGGTCGCTGAGCGACTTGAAGTAACCAGATTTTGTGTAGTAACGGCGCCCGTGTGGGAATTCCTCGTCGGCCATGGTCTGCAACTCCGGGAATGACATGGTTTTTCTTGTGATCCCGACTGGATTGCATAGGGAAAAGATGTGATCGAAACACAGGCGACCTTTCTCGGCGTCGCCGATCCAAACACCCGCTTGCATCACCGCCGGACGTCCGCGACATTCCACCGGGATGTTTTTGGCGTCAGGTGCGATGCGAAGAGAAAGGCTCCATCTCAAATTGTCGGGAGATTCCGGCATGTAGTCCCTCCAGCGCCGGAGCAGCGTCGGAATGTTATCTCCTATGCAGAGCCCCTCACCCAGCTGCACAGAGCTAACGGGATGAAGATTTACTTCGAACTCTGTCACAACTCCAAAGTTACCGCCGCCTCCACGGAGAGCCCAGAACAAGTCTTCACTCTCTCGCGCATTGGCGCTAACGAGTGAGCCATCTGCGGTAACGAGCGTGAACCCCTCGACATTGTCACAAGAGAGTCCGTACAAGCGTGTCAACCAGCCGAATCCTCCACCCAAGACCAGTCCGGACGCACCGGTATGGGAAACGACGCCGGCAGGAAATGCGAGGCCTCCTTTCTGGGTTGCAACGTCAACTGTACGAAGGAGTGAGCCGCCTGCGAAGCGTGCGCGCCGTGCCGCACGATCGACCGTGATCTGACGCATCTTTGATAGATCGATCACGACTCCGCCTTCGCAGGTGCTAAATCCTGCAAGGCTGTGGCCGCCGCAACGAACCGCCGTGGAAACTTCGGCACTAGCACAGGCCCGGACGGCTGCCTGCACATCAGCGACATCGGCGCAACGGGCGATCAGTCCCGGCCTTCGCGCTACCATGCCATTCCAAATGCCGCGTGCGGTTTCGTACAAGGTGTCGTCCGGACGGAGCAAATCTCCGTGGAACTGTCGCGCCAGTGATCGGTGGACCTCGCGGGTTGCCTCATTCATTTGTTTTTTCCAGCCTTAATCCGCCGTGAGGTGAACAGGCAAGGCGGCTCAGCCGCTGCATAATTTGCCAACCCAGCCAACTCGAGATTCCGGAGAGTTAGGCGCGGTTCGTTTTGTATCGGTTTCGATATTTAACGTACACCACCGACATGATCAGCAGGAACGGCGCAAACGTCGGTAATGTGTAGCGCAGTCCGTCCACCCAGATCGTGCTCAATGCGATTGCGGCGATGGCAGCAATGCTGGCCAGCGTTGGCAGGGGATGAGCGCGCAGTCTAAGAGGCAAAGCTTCCAGTGTTTGGCGGCCAATGGACTTCCGGAAGCAAAGATGCGTAAGCAGAATCACGATCCATACAAAGAACATGCCTGCGACGGCAGTTCCGTACAAAAGCAGAAATGCGTTTTTGGGAGCAAATATTGCTAAAAGGATCGCAGCTACCATGCCGCCGGCGGAAATCGCGAGTGCGCGATGGGGTACGCCATTGCTGCTCAGTTGGCTCAGCCAAGCCGGCGCATATTCTCCCCGCGAGAGTGAAAATAACATCCGCGTGGAAAGATACAGATTCGTATTTGCGCTCGAGAGCGCGGCGGTGATTACCACTAGATTCATGATGCTGGCTGCATACGGAATTCCCGCGGTCGCGAAGGCGCGTACGAACGGGCTTCCGCCCAAACTTGCGCTTCCAGTGCGGTTCCAGGGCGTCATCGCAAGCATGATTGCGACCGCGAATACGTAGAAGACGATCAGGCGAAACACAATCGTCCGCATCGCGCGCGGGATGGATTTGGTCGGTTCCTGAGCCTCCCCCGCCGTGACTGCAATCACTTCCACTCCCATGTAGCTGGTGATGGCGAGCGTTAGAGCCAGCCAAACCCCCCGCAAGCCGTGCGGAAAGAAGCCTCCGTTCTGCGTTAGATTGGCCAGGCCAATGGCGTGCCCTGGGCCCAGGCCGGTAATCAGTGCTAGGCCGACAGCGATGAAGCCGAGGATAGCCACGACTTTGATCATCGCAAACCAGTATTCGAATTCGCCGAAGTTGCCCACCTGCATGGCGTTTACTATGACCAGGCCGGCAGAAACCAGCACCACCCAAGTCCAGCTCGGAACGCTTGGGAACCAGAACGCAAAGTAGATAGCCACCGCTGTGACTTCCGCTCCGATGGCGATGATCTGTACCAGGCCGTAAGTCGCCCGGACGCAGAATCCCGCCCAGGGGCTGAGATACTTCTCGGCATAAATCCCGAAGGAACCGGACACCGGGTGCACGACCGCCATTTCCGCCAGCGAATAAGCAACGACCATGGCGATGAGCGCACCCAGAAGGTAGGTAACAATCACACCGGGACCGGCAAGTTCAATGGTTACGCCACTGCCGAGAAAGAGTCCAACACCGATTGCACCACCAATCGCGATCATGGTGAGCTGTCGTTGGCTCAGTCGCCGCTGCAGTCCGTCTTGTTCGCGGGCAATTCGCGAGGCGGCGTCATCCTCGACCGTGATGTGACTTTGGCCGTCCGGCACGATTCATGCCTCTTTCTTGAACTCGAAACAATCTTGCAGATTCGAAGAGCTTTGGTCCAAGATAGAAAAGTTAGTCCCCGGCAATTTCGTGAAGCGCGATCAGGAAACGGTCGACTTCTTCAAAAGAGTTGTAGTGGGCCAGGGAGGCGCGCACCGCACCTCTTTCCGGCGCGATCGACAGGCGCGTGAGCAGGCGCGGAGAATACATGTTTCCATCACGCACGCCAATGCCCCTTTCCGCCAATTCCGTAGCAACCTTCGCTGGCGAAACGCCGTACACGTTGAAGCAGATGGTGGGCACACGCATGTGCAAACGTTCGGAGTTCTGTATTCCATAGACTGTCACCGAATTCGACTTCATCCGAGCTAGTCCAGCCAGAAGTCTGAAGGAAAGCGTCGCTTCGTAGCTCCGGATCGCTTCCATCGCACTGACCAGCATCGATCGCCGCGACGTGGGACGCCCGTTTTTCGATACTCGGGTTCCCAGTGCCTCCAGGTAGCCAATGGCCGCATCCATCCCTGCAACATTCTCGTAAACGAAAGTGCCCACTTCGATCTTCGTTGGTACTATGTCGGGGATGAAGTCTTCACGAAAGGTGGGTAGGGCCTGGAGTGCCTTGCGTTTGCCCCAAAGAAAACCCATGTGGGGCGCAAATATCTTATAGCCGGAGCAAACCAGGTAATCGCAATCGATGTTCTGCACATCGATGGGCCCGTGCGGTGCATAGTGCACAGCATCCAGAAAGACCTCAGCGCCCACGGCGTGCGCCAGACTTGCGACTTTCTTGACGTCGACGATTGAGCCCAGAGCGTTGGACGCCAGAGTGCACGCTACAAGCCGCGTGCGCTCGTTAAGCAGCGGTATCAAGTCGTCCACGTGGAGAGTGCCGTCGCCGCGCATTTTCCACCAGCGAATCTGCACGCCATGACGCTGCAGGATGAGCCAAGTCGCAACGTTCGCCTCGTGGTCCATGTCACTGACAATGATTTCCCTACGCTCCGCTAGAGTCTCCGCCAGAGCGAGGCTCACGATCCGAATAAACGAGGTCGCGTTCATCCCAAAAGCCACTTCTTCCGGTTCGCGCGCATTCAGAAAAGTTGCAACGCTTTCGCGTGCGCGCTGGATGCCGGCGTCTACCTCCTGGCTCCTGCCGTATCGTCCACCGCGCTGCACATGGCGTGTCAGCAGATGGTTCTGTACTGCGTCCAGCACAACTTGCGGCACCTGTGCTCCGGCTCCGTTGTCGAAGAAAACAAACCTGTCTTCGCTGTTGAGCGCGGGAAAGGAACCACGAACCCATTCGATAGGGAAGTCAGGCGCCGCGGCTTCACTGCTGCTGGAGTTGCTGATAAATCACCTCGGCGTTGTCGGTAAACGTGGCGTGATACTTGGGATACTGTCGAAAGTCGGAGTATTTCTCCATGTGAATCTGGCGGACGCCGTCCTGTTCCTTCACGCCGCCCTGATAAAACGCACGAACCTGAGCGAAGAGATCACTCAGATAGTCGCGAAAGCGCTGCAGTTCGACCCTCGACGCCAGTTCAAAATGGCCTGGCACCACCTTGTCCAAAGGACGGGCGAGCACTTCGTCGAGGGCTTTGATCCAGTTTTCTACACTGCCTTGGTCCATCGCGGGGCACGACCGGTTCAGGAAGAGATCGCCCATCGCAATGCTGTGTTGTTGGGGGAAGTACACCAATGCATCTCCAGAAGTGTGTGCCTTACCTGGAAAATAAACCTCGACGGAATAGGGTTCCAAATAGATCGTTAGCTTCTGATTGAACGTGACATCTGCCGGCTTAAAGTGAAATTGTGGGGAGGATTGCATCACCGCCAGGGTTCGGTCGCGGGTGAAATCGGTCGAGACTATCGTTGCGTTCGGACCTATTACGGAATTTCCGCCTTGATGATCTGGATGGTAGTGAGTATTGATCACGTACAACACTGGAAGTTGCGAAACCTTGCGGATTTCTCGCAGAAGTTTGCCGCCCTCAGCGGCGTCGAACCCGGTGTCGACAACAAGAATCCCCGTGCGGCCCGTCAGAAATGTCGAGTTTGCGCTGCTGTCGTTGTCTGAGATGTAGGCATACAAGTCCGGTCCAATCGCCGTGACTTGGGGGATGGCCAAGGCGCTGGCCGAGAAGAGCAGCAGCACGAGGACACGCCAGCCGTTGCGAAACTTCGTTGGGCCGAGATGGACGGCTTTTCGCAATGCTGCTCCTCTACCTTTCTACGAACGACGCAAAATTCTAGAAACTTAACTTCACCGCCAGCTGAATCAGGCGCGGCCCCCCCGACCCCAAGCCGACGTTGTTCTGTGCCGCGTCCGGTGTTTGGAACAAGGTTCCGAAATTCGGCGCGGCCAGAATGTTCGCCGGCAACGCAAAACTCGGGTGATTCGCGATGTTAAAAAACTCTGCCCGGAATTGCAGGTTTACCGATTCGTGAATCTTCGTGTTTTTCAATACGGAAAAGTCCAGATTGTGAAATCCTGGCCCTGTAACAATATTTCGACCGGCGTTGCCAAACGTCAGAATCGCATTTTGAGTGAATGCTACCGTGTTGAACCACCGGGACACTGTATGGGGGCCGGCATTGGGGTCGCCAACGACATTGGGACGGTCATTGCCGAGACCGGTGCTGCTGTTGTCCTGGCCGCTCAACACCGAGAGGGGTTGGCCGGTCTGCAGGCTCAAAATTGCTCCTATTTGCCAGCCATCGCCGATGGTCTTGGGTAGGCCATGCGCTGTGGGGATCTGATACAAAAAGCTCCAACTGAGTCGGTGGCGAATGTCAAAATCTGAGTTACCGCGCTCTGCAGCGAGGTTGTAGTTGTCCTGCGGGAAAATCGTGGTAGCGTTGGCGCCGGAGCCAAAAAACACGGACGCGCCGTCAATCGACTTCGACCATGTGTAGGCAAGAAGTGATGACAGGCCGTGAGAGAAGCGCTTGTCCACCTTCACTTGCAGGCTGTTGTAGTTGGAACTGATCGTGTCTTCCGCCTGGAAAATCTGCGCATATCCGAAGTACGGCACCCTGGCGATGCTCGGAATCAAATTGATGTGGCCGCTCAGGAATTGTGCGACGGGCGCGGGAATCCCCATCAACTCCATCCGAGTCACCACGTCCGGCGACAGCCGATCGATCTGCGGCTGAGTGATATACGCTTGGTCAATCTGCCGGAAGCGTGGCAGCTTGGTGCCCGACGTCCCGACATACCCGACTTCCAGCAGCGTTCGTGCCGGCAGTTCTTGCTGGAAGATCAGGTTGTAATGTTGCGCATAGGGCGTCGGCATGTTCTGGCTGGTTACGGTAATCACCGGAAACCCCGATGGCGCAAAGGCATTTGGCCACTGGGCGAAGGGCGCGGAGTTGAAGTAGTCGGGCAGAAACGGAGGATTCAACATCACGTTGCCCGGGATGTTCCCGATGATGGTTTCGTAAAAAACGCCGTAACCTGCGCGCATTACGCTCTTGCCGTTGCCGCGGAAGTCCCAGGCAAGACCCACGCGTGGCGCAAAATTATTGTGATCAGCATTGTAGATCCCACTCACTTGCGACTGCGTGACGATACCTGAAGCCTGAAGTGCAGCCAGGTTAGTCTGATCGACCGTTGGACTGAGATAGGTGCTGAAGTTCTGCGGACGAAACGTGCTCAGCCTTCCGTGCGCCTCGCGCAACACGGTGTTAAGTTCATATCGCAAACCGTAGTTCAGCGTCAGGTTTCGGAAAAGCTTGAAGCTGTCCTGCGCAAAGAAGCCGTAACTGGTGGTGCGGAAGTTGCGGTGAGAATCGCCAATGAACTGCAACGCCCCGTTCGGCAATCCCTGGGCAAAATCCACCAGCGCATTTGGAATGTTGGTCCCACCGGCTCCGGCTGTATTGTTCGTTCCGCTGAACGAAATCTGGCCGTTGAAGGCAAGATCATACAATCGGTTCAGCTGTGTATATGCGACGTTACCGCCCACTTTGAAAGAGTGCCGTGCGGTCGTGTGCGCGAGGTTGTCTACCCACTGGAAGGTGTTGATCGCCGTTCGGCTCGGTTGGTCAATCCCGCCGCCCAGGTTGGTGACGGATGCGCTGCCGGACACAAAACCGCCGGAGAACGTAATCTGCGGAATGTTTCCCAGCCCCATCGGCGCGTTTGCCGGAATCCCTGTGTTGAAGCCGAACTGGGCTGCTGTCGGTCCGGGTTGCGTGGCCAAGTTAATGTTCGAGCGTGTGAACCCGAAGCGAGCTTCGTTCAACGTTCTCGGTGTGAACACCCGCGTATAGGGAATCGCGATTAAATGATTCGTGCCGTTATCGTTCACGCCCCATCCGGGAATGTTGGTTCCGCTTTGTCCGGGCGTAAAGGGGAAAAAGATGTCGGCCCGGGTTCGGCTATAGCGGGCGGAAACATTGTCGCTGCTGCGCAGGCGGTGATCAAGTTTGACCAGAAACTGGTCGGTTGCGTCGCGCTGCTCAGGAGAAGAAATGAAATTTCCGGTGGGATCGTTCAGATTCGGCAACGGAAAAAGATTGAATACAGCTGCACTCGTTGAGGTCACGGGGACCGCTACTGGATTTCCGTTTGCGTCGGTGAATTGGCCCGCCCGCTCGGCTAGCGTGGGAACGTTCGTAATACGCGTAATGCCGGCGGAGCGCCGGAATCCTTCGTAATTCAGAAAGAAAAAAGTCTTGTTCTTCAGAATGGGTCCGCCCAAGGTTCCACCGAACTGGTTCAGCCGAAGAGGAGGTTTGGCGAAGCGATTGTCATTGAAATAGTTGCGCGCGTCCAGTGCATCGTTTCGCAGAAATTCATAGGCTGAGCCATGTAGCCGGTTGGTGCCCGACTTCGTGACGAGGTTTACCACGGAACCACTGTTCCTCCCGTATTCGGCCGCGAAGGTGTTGGTCTGTACTTCAAATTCCTGAATGGAATCGATGGACGGCAACTGCGCCGCTTCACCGGCAAAATAGTTGTTGTTATCCACGCCATCGACCATAAAGTTGTTGGAGGTCGACCGCTGCCCGTTCGAGGAGAATCCGGATACGTTTCCTTCGCCCCCCTGCTGACCACCTCCACCGCCGGAGACAGCGACGCCTGGATTCAACCGCGCGAGCTGGGCAAAATCACGTCCATTTAGGGGAAGGTCTTCGACCTTTCGATTGTCAATGATCTCGCCCACCTTGGAACTCTCCATCTGAGTGAGATTGGCATTGGCTTCGACGTTGACGACCTCCGCTTTTGCACTGACGCGCACTGTCAGGTCGACCGTGCGCGTCTGATCCACGCCGACTTCAATTCCTCTAGCCAAAGTGACCGCAAAGCCGGGCTGTTCCGCCTGAACCTCGTAGGTCCCCGTCGGCAGAGCTTCAACGCGATAAACTCCGTTGTCTGCGCTGGTTGTCGTTCGTTGCAGGGCGGTCGCGGGGTTAGAGATGGTGATTTTTGCACCGACCACGGCCGCTCCCTTTTCATCTCGAATCGTGCCCACGATTCCGCCCTGGGTGGTCTGTGACCATGCGCCGCCAACAGTGAGAATTGCAAATCCAAGACTGATACTTGCCTTCGCGATTCGTATGAACGACATGCCCGCACCCCCCTCAGGCCTTGTGCCTTCGATTCTCCACGACTCGGCGTCGTTCTAGCGCTTTACTGCCGTTGTTGCACCTGCGGTATCGTCGCGCGAGACTTCATCTTTGTATACTGTGCCACCCTTCATTACGAACTGAACCTTCTGGAGCAACCGCACATCGGCAATCGGGTTGCCTCTTACTGCGACAATGTCTGCAAATTTGCCCTTGGTGATCAAACCTATCTGATCCGACCACCCCAGCAGTTCCGCGGCGTTGACCGTGCCCGCCTGCAGCGCCTGCGTGGGCGTCAAGCCTAGCTCAACCATCGACCAGAACTCGCCGCCGTTCTCTCCATGCGGATACACACCGGCGTCGGTGCCCAGCGCAACCCGCACTCCGCTGTGAAATGCCTTTGCCATATTCCTCTTGGCAGCCGGAATGATGATCGCGACCTTCTCCCGCACCCAGGGCGGAAGGTTCATCTGCGGCGCATGTTCGTCAAACCAGAAAAGCGGGTACGACGTCGGCACCAGAAACGTGTTGTGCTCTTTCAGGAGCTGAATGCCCTCGTCGTCAAGGAATATCCCGTGCTCGATCGAGTCGACTCCAGCACGCACAGCGTCTTTAATAGACAGCGCAGAATGAGCGTGGGTCGCGACCTTTCGTCCCAGCCGGTGGGCTTCCCTAATCAGAGCTTGCATCTCCGCCGGACTGTATTGTTCGAGCAGAGGATTATCGCCCTTGGAGAAAACGCCTCCGGAGGCGCAGAACTTGATCACGTCTGCACCGTATTTCACTGTTTCGCGGACTTTGTGTATCACCGCTTCCGTGCCGTCAGCCGCCCCTTCCGCCGCGTAGTGAAGTTCGAAAGGAAGCAGGTTGTTGTCGCAGTGGCCGCCCGTGATTCCGAGCGCAGGTCCGGAAGCCTGCATGCGAGGACCGATCACGTCGCCGGCATTGATGGCATCTCGAAGGGCCACGTCCGAGTAGCCTTCCGCGCCCACGTTGCGCACGGTCGTGAAGCCGGCGAGCAAGGTCAGACGCGCGTTCTTCGCTCCGATCAAAGCCTGCCGTGGTACGGAGATTCCCAACGATTCGTATCCGCCGCCGGTCGCATTTATGGTCAAGTGTGTGTGAACATCGATGAATCCCGGGAGCAGGGTAGCGTCACCCAAATCAATCACGCGAGCATCAGCAGGAGGGTTTGCAGTGCCGCCATCCACCGATTCGACGCGATCTCCCTTGACGACTACCACAGGCCTTTCAATCATGCGGCCGGAGGCGGCATCAAAGAGTCTTCCCGCTCGAATCACGATGGTCTCAGCTGCGGTTGTTGTCTGAGCCGTGCCAGAAGGGGTCGCAAGCAGGATAACGAGCGTCGCGATATAGCCAGGACGTCGCTTTGTGACCGTCTTCAGGATTTTGCTTGCCGCACGCCCTATCCCGGACATGACCTTCCTCTTGTTGCTACCGCTTACTTGGCGCTGTTCTCAACTCCTCTGTCGTAACCAACAACCCGATGTTCTTTTCCAGCAGTCCCAAGGCCGCCCGCACATCGTCGAGCGTGTTGTACACGTGAAATGAAATACGCAAACCGTCATGGCGGTTGGAGACAACCATTCCGCTTTCTGCGAAGATCTTCACCAGAGCATCTGAGTCCTTTGCCTGCAGCACCACGAGCGGTCCAAGGCTATCCGCAGGCGTCTTCGAGCGGATGCCCAACTCGCTAGCTCCCTGCAATAGCGCTTTCGTAAGAGTGCCTACTTGGCTCGCGATATTCTGCGGTCCAATTTCCTGAAGCAACCTGACGCCCTCGTTCGCCCCATACACCGGGGGAATCGCCGGCGTACCTGCTTGGAAACGTCGCGCATCTGGAGCAGGCTCAAGCAGTTTGACGTTGAAGGCAAACGGGTTCGCCTGTCCAAACCAGCCGGTAATCGACGGCACCAAAGAGAGTGCAAGCGACTTCCTCACATACAGGAAAGCCAGCCCTGGCGGTCCTAGCAGGTACTTCAAAGTTCCGCTGACATAGAAGTCAAGATCCATTGCCTTGACATCCACCGGCCGGCTGCCGCAGTCCTGATAGTCGTCCAGCAACACCAGTGCGCCCTGGTGGTGAGCGATCTTCGTAATTTCGTTCACCGGCAAACGGAAGCCATTGCGAAAACACACGTGTGTAAGTGGCACGATCAAAGTCCTGTCGTCGATGACGCGCTCGTAAGCTTCGACCGTAAGTTGCTCGTTCTGGGCGTCGATGAAGGTGATCTGCGCGCCACGACTGGCTTGCGACAACCAGATGTGCCCCATGGTGGGAAACTCAAATTCCCCCAGTACGACATTTCGCCGATCCCTCATATCAAGGGCACTCGCGATGGAATTCACGCCGGCAGATGCGCTTGCCACCAGTGCGACTTCCTCGGGATCGGCGCCTATGAAGCTGGCAAAAATCCCGCGGGTCTCCTCATATTTTTGAATCCAGAGATCCCATGGCGAACCCTGCTCATGCCAACTGTGGAGATACTCGCCGAACGCGGCTTCCACACGCTTCGAGAGCGCTCCCTGGGAGCAGCTGTTGAGGTATACCTTTCGCTCGAAGATGGGGAACTGGGAGCGAATCGCCAAGATTGAGCTGTCATTGAATGCCAAGAGCGACTCCCTCAGTTCCACGATTCACGGATCAGCACCTTACAAGACCCTTTAGGGTTGTGCCACGCAACGTGCGAGACAGCCGAGACGGACACAAACTGGCTAGTTAACTAGCCCAGCCTCTGTTAAGCCTCTCCCTTCGAATAGCAGATCTCTTACGTTGCCTTTGATGGGTCCCTTGCGTATTGCGAACATCTGCGTCACCTGACAAGAGGCTTCAAAATGTCGTTCAAATAGTCATTGGTCCCATCGATGCGTTCGAGATGGGGCGAGCGCAGACCTTCGTGGTAAGCGAGCTCGTGCGTTTCGAGCCACCCAGTATTAGAAACAATGATACTGATAGGCGCAGAGTTTGACTTCGACTGCTGGACGGCGCGTTTCAAATCATCGACCGAGAACTGATGACCGTTGATACCCACGATCTTCATGTAAGGGCTGAGCCCGGCTTGGTTCGCGGGCATCCCGGGAATAGCATCTTCAATCGTGCCGTCGGCCTTAACAATAAGACCGATAGAGGCAGTGAAATCGCCCTTGCCGGATGCATCCTGATCAGCGGCGATCATCGTGTTCGGCTCATCGTTGTAGATTACACGCCAACCTCCACCGGTGATGCCCCCGAGCGGCGCATGCCGATCGACCGACTCTAATCGATCATGGAAGAACTTCCGCCAATCGAGGGGAACCACTGCGTTCAGAGCCGAAACTACGTCCTCGAAGGTATAAGTCTTGATGACGGGCGCTTCGTCCGGTCCGCCGAGGAAGGAGCGGCAGAAGTCGTCGAGAGAGCGCCGCCCTTGCGTCTGCTGGCGGATGGTCACATCCGCGTCCAGCCAAATCAGGACACTCTCTGGATAGAAATCTGTCCCGCGACGGAAGGATGTCCACTCCGAAGGCGAGAAATAAAGGATCTGGGCGGCCCGGGCGGTATTCGCGAGCGATCGCCATCTCCGGCCGGCGCGATGATCAAGCGAGGAAACCACTTTGGCCAGATCCTCTCGCGTTTCGGCAGGCGTCCACAGTCCGCTACGTGTCGTGAGGATCGTGCCCAGGTAGGTTGTGAGCCCTTCATACACCCACAGAAGTTCACCTTTCATCGGCTGCTGAAAATCAGGAGTGGCCAAGCCTTCAGGACGCCGGTATTGTCCGTTCCAAGAATGCGTGAACTCGTGGGGAAAAAGTCCCGCCTCGAGCAAACGTTTGTTGGTATCGACTAGCGTGTGCTCGGGAACGCGATCGTCGCTACTTTCGTGGTGTTCCTGGCCCAGGCCCATGGTGTGGTCACTGAGCGTGAGCAGGAAATGGTAGTCGCGATAATGGTGGGACTGATAGAGTGCACGGGCTTCGGCAACGAGCTTTTTATAACCATCGATCAATGCCGGCGGAATCTCGAGCGCCCATGCGTGGTCGGCGACAACATCAAGGTCGTGCGAGAGTGTGTCGCCAGGAGTCAGGGGAATGACTTTCGTGAATTCGCCTGATTGCACGGGAGAGTCGATGAGAAGGTCCAGAGGCACAGGCGCGAAGTTCACCGTGCTGCCAGCCTGGCTGGAGACAGGCAGGGAAGTGTTGAACTTCCATCCCGGTGGTAACTGCAAGGTGGGGTGGAATGTGATTTGATGGGTGGGCAAACCAGCGGGATAGAGCAACACCTCATGCCACATCAGGATGAGTAGCTTCGATGAACCAGAAGCGCTGAAATCGATAGTGGGCCCAGGCGCAGAGAGCAGGAAATCCAAGTGGACGTCTATAGCGTCAGCACCCTTGGGAACGTCCAGATGAAACGCGTACATGTCGACGTCATCTTGCTGCCAAGGAAGTTCTTTATCGTGGGAAGAAAACCTAAGTCCGGCGAGATTAGAAATGGGGCCGTCGGGAGAGTGGTCTGCGGGCAGCCACTTCGGGTAATAAAGCGTGAGAGGCCCGGCGGGAGCGGGTATATGGAGTTCGGCGTGGAGAATCTTCTGCGGCGCCTGGGTAGCGTCGACATCAATGGTGATGGGCCGCGAAGATTGATTCTGAGCACCAACGAGTGAAGAGCTGATCGCTAGAAAGGCACACCCGCAGACGGAAGCATGCCACTTCATGCGACGTTTGACGGCCACGCCCCCTCCAGCACTCAAGAGTTCTCGCGCTTCAATCTTCACCAGGAAATCTTCGCCATGAACTGAATGTTTCTGGGCCCCCCGACACCAAAGTGAGAATCGAAGCTGCCGTCGTCAGCGGTCGCGGTGATCGTGGTGCTTAAGTCGGGAGAAGGCTCGGCAAAATTCGGGTGATTGAATGCATTAAAGAAACTCGTGCGAAACTCAAAAGAAGCCCGGTCTCCCAGGCGGAAGGTCCTCTGCAGGGAGATGTCCCAAGCATTCAGTCCGGGCGCGACAATGGGATTTCGGGGGCAGTCCCCGAACGTTCCGGGAGCTGGAGGAGCAAACGCTCCCGGCAGAACATACGGCTGCGTAAAGTCCCTTAATTGATACCGAATGGGACCGATGCAGTTCGGACGCTCGTGGAAATTGTCCACACCGCTCTCCCCGCCAAATGTCAATACCGGCGAGGCGAGACCATCACGGAAGGTTGTAGTTCCTGACAGCTGCCAATCCTTCAACACAGTGCCAACGAAATTGCCAAACTTCGGCCCCGGAATTCGGTAGACGTAAGTGATGATCAGGGAGCGGCGCTGATCGAATTCCGAGTTCCCGACGCTTCCCGCGAGGTGGCGCGAGTCCTGCGGGACGTAGCCGCTGGTTCCGAAGAAATCTTCCACCTCGGATGCGGTGTCAATGTTGTGCGACCAAGTGAAGGCCACTTGCGTGGTGAGGCCATGGAAGTCGGTCGACTTCAGGATGGTCTGGAGCGAATGGTAATCGGACCAGCCGTTCGACGAGATGGTGTTGATCTGGCGCAGCGTCGGAAAGAGCGTGTTGTAAGGCCGTCGCGACTGAGAGGTATTGGTTGCAGTGTTGATGCCGGGAGTTGGCTGATTGATATCCAGCAGTTGAAGCTGGTGGTTGCTCCGATTGCCGACGTAGCCCACCTGCAACACAAACTTGGGCCCCAGTTCCTGCTGGACATTCAGGTTCCAGAGCTGTGTATTCGGAGTTTTTAAGTGAGGATCGATGCTCGCGATGTTGAAGGGAGGCTGGGGAGCACCAGAGCCGAAGATTGGCACTCCCACGTCGAATGGGATAGGCGCTGCCGGGGTAATGGTGAAACCGGCAGTAGGTCCGATCGGATTTTGGGCAAGGCCTTCCTGGAAATTGTTCAGAGGAATTGTGTCGTAGTAGATTCCGTATCCCGCTCGAATCACCGTTTGGCGTCCGGGAATCAGCCGAACTGGGGGGACCCACGCAAGCGCGATACGAGGCCCAAAATTTCGCTTGGGGGCATCGTAGATTTTTCCTCCCGGTAGCTGGCGCGCCGTCACCAAGCCCAGGCGGGGATCGAAAGCCGAGAAACGGCCCCGCGATTCACCCACCGTTCCGAAAAAGTCATATCTCAAGCCGGCAATCAGAGTCAGCTTGCTGGTGACTTTATAGGTATCCATCGCGTAAAAACTCGGGATGTTCTGATAGATGTTGGCTCGGTTGCTGCCCACCCGGGTGATGAACGTGTTTCCTGGAGTAGGAAGTCCGGCCAGCAAATCGACCAGACCTGCGAGTCCACCATCGGCGGTCAATGTGTCGCCCAGTTGAGAGCCGTCGAACGAAAACAGACCCCGACGCCCTACCACCGTGTAATCCGAGTAGTTGTGAAAGTAGTTGAAGCCGAACTTGAATGCGTGTGAGCCGTGAATCAAGTTGAAATCATCGGCAACCTGAAAAGTCGTGGCGACACGCCCGCCAGCCCCATATTGCAAACCCAGATTCGCGAATCGATCTGGAGCCGAACCGCCGATGTCAAACTCCGGGATACCAAAGCTCTCCGGACCTACCCCGGTGTTGAGGCCGAGTGAAGCAGGATCGACGTTCGCGTCCCGTCCCTTCTGGAACTGGCTGAAGCGGTTGTATCCCAACCGCAAAGTGTTAATGACATTCGGCGAAAAGATGTGCACTTCGCTGATGGCAAAGTTGGCGACGTGGGTGGGGGTGACTCCGAACCACTTACTCAGTTGCGAGCCGCCGCCCGGGCCGGGTCCACCTCCGGGGAATTCATCTTCACCATTGGCATATAGCAAGCGACCCGAAAGAGAATCGCTCTTTGAAATCTGATGGTCCATTTTTGCGACCATGCTGTTTGGTGATTGCTGGCCCGGATTGTCCACGACGAACGGGCCTGAGAGGCCGAGGCTTGAGTAGAGTCCGACCACGTTCAACCCCAGCTTATTAACCGGGATGTTCTTGGACGCGAGAACAGACTCAGCTTGCTGAATCTGTGCCGGTGTAGGGGCAAGACCGCGCAATGTGGTTCCGAGGCGGAGCCTGCTTCCATCGTAGCCGCCAAAAAAGAAAGTGCGATTGCGGCCATCGTAAACGTGGGGAATCACCACGGGGCCGCCGATGGTGGCGCCGAATTCATTCCAGACGAAGGGAGCTTTCGGCTTTCCCGCCAAGTCTTCAAAGAAGTTGGCTGCGTCAAGCGCCGCGTCACGATGCACTTCGTAAGCGGATCCATGAATCTGGTTGGTCCCACTCTTGATGATGGCATTCATGACGCTGCCGGCATTCTGGCCGGTGTCGGCGCTGCCGCCGCTCACGACGCTCACTTCTTGAATGGCATCAAGCGGCAGCCGCGTTGCTGCCGTGGCGGAGTTGCCACCTTCATTGAGGGAGGGGAGGTAGGTGGAGGGATCGGTGTTTGAGGCTCCGTCCACAAAAAAGGCGTTGGATCGGGAGCGTGAGCCGTTAATGGTGTATTGCGCGAAGGCAAAGTTGCTGTTCTGCGTGGCGCCCGGCAGGGTCAGGGCCAGGCGCGTATAGTCGCTGTTTCCGATGGGAAGCGCTTTGACCTGCACTTCCGAGAGTTGCCCGCCAACGGAATTCGTTTCGGTTTGTATGAGCGGAGGTAGGGATATCACTTCGACTTCGCTGGTTACGGTACCGACTTTGAGAACGGGCGAGAGCGTGTTCACCTGGCTCAGTGATGTGGTGATATCGGTAAGAACAACAGTCTGGAAGCCCGGTTTGCTCACCGTGATCTGGTAGGTGCCCAGGGCGAGCTGGGAGAAGTTGAATTCTCCGTTTTCATTCGACTCAACCGAACGCTCCAATCCGGTGGAGGTGTTCTGCAGCTTTACCTTCGCACCGGAAATGACCGCTCCTTGAGGGTCACGCACTGTACCGGTAATCCGGCCGGGGAAGTCTTGAGCGATCAGTTGGGTTGTGGCGAATAACGCGACTGCGGCCAAAGCGATTCGAGAAAAGCGGTCCGATGACATTGCGCACCCCTCGCGGTTCCCCGACACCTTGAATAGGTGCGCACCCTACACCGAGTTAGATTGTATGTCAAGAAGATTAAGGCCGGTATACAATCGGTACATCAACGTGCCCCGATCGGAAATGGGGTCTCGAACGGTGTTCGTGCCTGACATATCCAATGTATATTTCTTTACAGGAAAGGCGTGGTTGGCGCAGAATGGCATGCAATTCGCGAGCCGAGGCAGTGTGCAAACGACCAACCCAGCGGTTCCACTGAAACGAAATCTATGAAAAAGAAGCCTCTGACTGGAGACACAACAGCAAGGAAGAGTGTGTCTTCGTCCCGCGCGGGAGGACTTAAGATGAGGACTGCTCTGGTTAGATCGGCGAGCGACTCCAATGGGACACTCAGTCAGCGAGTCTACCAGGCGCTCAAGAAGGACATTATCACGGGCCAGTACCAGCCAGGCGAAGCGCTGAGCGAAAAGGCTTTGGCCAAACGTTATCGCGGCAGCCGAACTCCGGTGCGGGAGGCGGCAGTTCGTCTCCAGCAGGAACACCTGATGAGGATCGTAGCCAATCGCGGTTATTTCATCACGCAGATTACGATTCAGTGGGTAAACGAGATTTATGAGTTTCGAGCCGCGGTTGAAGGAGCCTCCGCCGAAGTAGCCGCGCAGAAGAACTGGGACCAGGCGACGTTAGATCGCTTGGCGCAGTTAGCGAGTACGGAACATAAGGTGGATGATCGAGCCAGTTATGTGCGTTTTATCGAGGCAGACACGGAGTTTCATAATTCGATTGCACAGTTGACGCGCAATCCGCTGTTGATCCGTGCCGTTGCCGACATGCGCTCGCAAATGGAGCGAATCATGTATGCCTCGATCGATGCCGGGTACTACGGAGAATTACCAGTAAGTGAGCATCGCGGTATTGTGGAGGCAATTCAGAATCGGGACGCCGTCCTTGCCCGCAAACGGATGTGTGACCACATCTATATCTCTAAAGACAAGGTTCTACGTTTGGCGAGCGGCAATTCCCGCTTGTAGCCCTCCTAACTCGTCTGTTGTGTCCCAATGCAATGGTTGGCGAAGAAGAATCGTTAGCTTTCCCAAGCAAGCTCTGCCTGATACCTTGTGATCACGCTCTGCACTGTCTACCCTCTCTGCGCTTGTTTTGGCCTAACCTGCAACCGCTCCACTTCTTTCCAGGCTGCCGCTTTTGTCGGGTATTTCCTGCTTCCAAGTCAGCTTTGACCGGCCGCTTGCCAGAGTCCTACCAAAGGCAATTCCAGGTCTTGCGCCGTTCGTCATAGCGCACGACCCGCGACCCTCAACCCAAAACGCGGCGTCACGAGCTATGGAAAAGACGCGCCCTGGAAAAGTCCAAAAATAGACTTTTCCACCGCGCTTGGAAATCCCGCAAAGAGCGCGGGATTCCCATCGTCCGACAAGCACCAGCATCAAGTCGCAATACCTCTATGGCGTTAAGGACGCCTCACTGATCGCTCGGCAATCGTACGAACTTAACTCGGCGCTGCTCGCGAGCTTAGGCGTAATCCAGGAACAGGCCGAGTGGATTTCGTCGTTGTCCTTTTCCGTCATGCGTCCCGTTCAAGAAGCTTGTTGAATTGTTCAACACTTGACAGATTGAACATTTAGAGCCAAGATGACGCCCCAAATTCTCCTTCCGCATCGATGGAGCGTACGCAAATTCACCGAACCAGCGTTGCCGACCAAGTGGCCGGCATTCTCAGGCAAAGAGTCCTGAATGGTGAACTGCGTCCGGGAACGCCCCTCCAGGAGCTCCCGCTTGCCGAGTCGCTTGGAGTGTCGCGGAATACGATGCGCGAAGCCATGCGCATTTTGTCTCTGGAGGGCTTGCTGAAGCGCAGCATCCACCGGGGCATTGCGGTCGCACAGTTATCACTTCAGGATGTGCAAGAGATTTATCACGTGCGCCGGGTGCTTGAGATCTCTGCCCTTCATGCAGCGAAGGCGCCTGCGCCGGAACTGCTCCGGGAGTTGCTGGCCGCCCTTGAACAATATGAGAAGGCGGTTCGAGCCCGCGACTGGGTCAGCGCCGTGACGCATGATTTGCACTTTCACAGCCTGCTAATCCGCTTTCTTGGGAACAGGCGGCTGGAATCTTTCTATCAGAAGACAATCGCAGAGTTGCGGGTGGGGATGGTGTTGGTCGACCAGCGGCATGACCATCCTGGCATTCTCATTCCCGTTCACCGCAAGCTGTACCAGTTGCTGACCGCTGGGAAGTTGAAGGAATGCGCCAAGATCCTGCTCCAGCATCTCGACGACTCAGAGTCGCGTTTGTCGAGAGTAATGGACAATCATCGGCTGGCGAAAGCAGTTGGGGCACCGACGTCAAGATCGAAGACCGGTTGAACAGAGTCCTCGCTCGAGTTCACGACGAAGGAGACGACCATGGAGTTGAACTGCAGTCCGCTCAGGAAGCCTTATGCAAGCGCGTTAACCCAGGCAGTTCGCGCCGTCATGGTGTTGATGGCGTCTCTTCCGGTCTCAGCGCAGGTCGTAACGGTGACCGTGCAGGGGCGCGTTTACGACTCCAGCGGTGCGGCCATTTCTCAGGCCACCGTCACTGCCGTGAACGCAGCCACAGGCCTCAGTCGCGGGACTATTGCGAATGCGGTCGGCGATTATCAGATCGCCCTACTGCCCCCGGGGGATTACACGGTTACGGCGGATAAACCGGGATTCCAGAAGTCCGCCAAAAAGATCCACTTGGACATCGGCGCGGCCGGAAGTCTGGATTTCTCGTTGTCTCCGGGGCAGGTGATAGCGTCAGTCGAGGTGCAGGATGTGGGAGAACTGGCGGAGCCGACACGTACCACGGTAAGCTCGGTGATCGACGAGCAGAAGATCGAGAATCTGCCAGTGAACGGACGGCAGTTTATTGATTTCGCGTTGCTGGCGCCGGGCGTGACCATCGGGGATACAACGTCAGGCAGCACGGACGTAATCATCGAGCCGGTCACCAAACTTTCCTTTGCCGGACAAAACATCCACTACAACTTCGTGGCGATTGATGGCGCGGACAACATGTCGACAGCGTCGGGAATCCAGAAGACGACGCCGTCGCAGGAGGCGGTGCAGGAATTTCGTGTCATTAACAGTGATTTCAGCGCACAGTTCGGACGCGCAGTGGGCGGAATCGTGAACATCGTCACCAAAAGCGGAACCAACCGCCTGCACGGATCCGTGTACGAGTACTTCCGCAACGATGCGATGGACGCGAAGAACGCGTTGGCGGCCGGATTCAACAAGCTCCGCCAGAACCAGTTTGGTGGTACCCTGGGCGGCCCAATTCAGAAGGACAAGACTTTCTTCTTTGGCAATTATGAGGGACAGCGGCACGTCGAGTCGCCGTTTTACAACTCGGCTGTGCTGACGAATCTAACCGCCATCAACAATACGAAAGTGAATGTTTTCGGCCTGCCCGCAGAAAATCTACGTGTGAACCGCACGATCAATTACGACAATATGCTCTTCCGAGTGGATCACACCTTTAGTGAGAAGGAAGCGCTTTTCGTGCGCTACTTCTTCAACGATCAGCGCTCGACCAACCTTTCGCCTCTGAACGACGGGTTCGACCTGCCCTCCGGATTCAAGAACAACAGCCTCCGCGATCAGTCAGTGGTCGGAAACCTGACCTCTGTGTTCTCCAGTTCTATGGTCAACGAACTGCGCTTGCAATACGCCAACCGCCGCTTCGACTTCCCCACGGTGAGCACACAGCCACACCTCGAGGTTTCGAACGTGTTTACCATGGGAGTGAACCGCGGCAATCCGGACATCTACACCGAAGGGCGCTTTGAGATTGCCAATACTGTGACCAAGACCGTTGGCTCGCACACATTTTCTTTCGGGGGAGACTTCAATCACATCAACACAACCGAATCGTTCCCGCTGTTCTATCCGTTCGAGGCCGACTTTGGCAGCCTCGCCGCGTTTACAGGCACGGACTTTGTGGCCGCGCCGCATCCGTTCGTAATCTTCTTTGAGAGGTTCGATACTGCGTCGGGTTTCAACGAGCCCTCGTTTAGCACGTCGGTGTACCAGGGATCCGCGATCTCTCAGGCGATCCGCAACCAGGCCAAAGGCACGTTAGGACATACGTATGAGGGATTGTTCGCTCAGGACAAGTGGAGAGCGACCAGCAACCTGACCCTCAACTATGGGCTGCGTTGGCAGGGAGAAACCTGGCCCAGCGCTGCCATCAATAATCCGTTGAAGAATTTTGATCCGCGCGCGGGTTTCTCCTACGCAATTCCGGGAAGCCACACCGTCGTCATTCGTGGAGGCGCGGGGCTTTTCCACGGGACGATTCCATCGCCGCTCTTGATGTGTCAGGTCCCGTCCTGCGGCGGGACGATCGGGAAATTTCCGGGCCGGGAAAACAAACAGGATGACCTCAATGCCAAGACGCGCCTCTCGGCATTTGGTTCTGATCCATTCACGATGGCCACGAAACTCGCAGGCATGCTGGGGCCGACGTTGACGACCGCCAATTATCCGCTTCCCGCGCTGGATGCCGTCATTGTCCGGTTCGCGAAGGACCATAAGCCAGCTTACGGCGCCCAGGTAAGTCTGGGAGTTGAATTGCAACCGTTCAAAGACGCGGTTCTCGACATAACCGGCTTGCACGTCCGTGGGATTCATTTGGGGAGTTTCTACAACGTCAACCAGCCAAATCCGAGTGGCCAGTTGCCGTTCCACGATTCTCACGGAAACGTCGGAACGAAGAACATGTTCTGCGCGAATTTCCCGTGCTTCCCGCCGGTCATTGCACCGGGAGTGCGTTGCGCGATCTTCACTGGCTGTCCGGTTCCCTCGGGCTTCCTGGGGTTTGCGGTGGACTTCGAAGCCGACTCGAAGTGGGATTCGCAGTGGGACGGCCTGCTGGTTACGTTCAACAAGCGCATGACCAAGCACATTGGTTGGGGCCTGAGCTACACCTGGTCCAAGGGCATCGACGATGGCCCGAACCCCAGCTTCGTCCTCATTCCGCAGGATTCCTGCTGCTTCAACAAGGAACGAGCCCTGTCCGCCGACCATGTCTCACAGCGGTTTGTCGGCAACGCAACTCTGGCGGGTCCGACGCATACGAATGCTCTGGTCAACAATTGGGAGCTCGGCATGATTGTTAGCCTGCAAACGCCGCATTATTTCACCAAGTTTGCTGGCTTTGATGCGAACGGCGATATTTTTGGAAACAATGACCGCGTAGGCATCGAGGGGCGCGACACCTTCCGAGGTGACACTTATCAAAGCGTGGATATACGGATCTCGCGTACGTTCGGAGTTCGTGAAGGCTTGCATCTGCAAGCGATGGCGGAGGCGTTCAACCTGTTGAACACACTGAATGTGAATTACTACAACACGGCCTACGGGGCGTCGGATTTTTGTCCGGTGGGCGGGCCCGCGTACTGCGGCACGGGGCCCTTCTTCAAGGAGGGTTCGCCGAATCCCTCCTACGGGACGCCTCGATCCATCTTCAACCCGCGCCAGATTCAGTTGGCACTGCGCTTAACGTGGTAGGTCGCATCGCGAAGCAGGAATCGGAACACGACGAGAACAGGACAACGACGATGCGTTTTGGGATTTACTGCGAAGTCCAGACACCGCCCGGTAAGTCGCACTACGACATGATCTGGGAGATCATGCGGCAGATCGAACACGCCGACGACGTGGGCTTCGACGTGTATTCGGTGATTGA
>Ga0137415_10000643_pt1 | contig 34060 bp, 36 predicted proteins | sample CZODoug3_1_1_16f_FD_183082 | JGI IMG/M metagenome (GOLD analysis project Ga0137415, IMG submission 183082) | Vadose zone soil fungal communities from Angelo Coast Range Reserve, California, USA - CZODoug3_1_1_16fungal (Hybrid Assembly) | ecosystem: Environmental > Terrestrial > Soil > Vadose...
CAACGGGTTGGAGGTTCGAGTCCTCCCCGGTTCACCAAACTTCTTTCGCAGTCCCTTTCCTTCCGCTGCTCAACCAAGATTGTTGCCCTTATGGTGTCCACACCGCTGAGGGCCGGTTGGTCTGCCTACCCCCAAGACCTAAGAAATATCTCGTCACCCCCTCAACTGCCCCGAATTCCAGACTGTTACGAAACTCAAAGTCGTGTCCACAAATCGTGTAGGGTAGAATTCTCATTCACTACATATTGTGGTCACGACCTGCAAAAACTGAGTTTTGCACAGTCTGAATTCCACAGACCCTCTCCAAGCCAAGGTCCAAAACACCTTATCCCTTCCGCTGTCTGCTCCCTGTTTAACAGCCAAGCCTAGACTAGGGTGTTTACCTACGTCAGTTTACAGGCTTCACCTCCTTGTCGTTTCTCTTATGAAGTTTATTGTGACTATGGGCTGGGCACCGCTCCCCGGTCCAGTGGGTAGATTTTCCCGATCGGGACAATCGGGATCGGGGTGCGGTGAACATAGTGTTCTAGGAGAGGTTAAATTGTCCATCAGGCTTCAGACCGGGGGTCCGAAAAACGACGGTGTGGCAAGAGCCGATCAACAATCGCTGCTTGCACCTGCCAAGGATTGGCAGAATTCTCCCGGCAGTTCTGTTGAACAAGACGCGTACCGTCGAGCGGAAGTGCTCAATGACGGTTCAATCTTCGTTTCTTCAAGCCCCGCGATGCTCGCCATCCGCCAACAAATTCAGAAAATTGCGCAGTACGACATTCCCGTCCTGATCTTGGGTGAGAGCGGCAGCGGCAAAGAGGTAGTCGCGCGATTCCTACACTCCCTTTCCGACAGGGCGCGCCGTCTTTTCCTGAAAGTGAATTGCGCCGCGCTTCCGGGTCCTTTGTTGGAAAGTGAACTCTTCGGCTACGAGCGAGGCGCTTTCACGGGAGCGGTTCGCAGCAACCCCGGCAAATTCGAAATTTGCAACTCCGGAACCATCCTTTTGGACGAAATCGGAGAAATGTCCCCGGCGTTGCAGGCAAAACTCCTGCACGTCCTGCAGGATAATACCGTCTGCCGGTTGGGCGGCAGCACTCCCATTAAGGTCGGAGCCCGCGTCATCGCCGCCACCAACGTGGACATCGGCGAGGCGCTGGAATCCGGCGCTCTGCGCCAGGATCTCTATTACCGGCTGAGTACCTTCGTTCTTCGGATTCCGCCGCTGCGCAACCGCCTGGAGGAAATTCCTGTCCTGCTCGAACATTTCATCGAGCGATTTGCCCGCCTCTATGGCAGTCCCGTAGTTTCCCCGTCCCAGAGGCTCGTCGCCGCTTGTCTGGAATATCCATGGCCCGGAAATGTTCGCGAACTGCAAAGCTTCACGCAACGTTTCCTGATCCAGGGAGACGAGGAACGCTCCCTTCAGGAATTGCAGAAATCGGGAAAGGTAATGACCGGGAATTCCGCCGCAGGCACTCCGCCCGGGGAAACTTCCTTGACGAATTTGAAAAAAATCGGCCGGCAGGTAAAATGCAGCGCCGAAAAACCAGCTATCGAGAAAATACTCCAGGAAACACGTTTCAATCGCAAAGCTGCTGCCCGCCGGTTGCAGATCAGCTACAAGGGGTTGCTGAGAAAACTCCGGGAATACGACCTGGACGGAAAAACAGCGCGGTTGTCTAGCGGCGGAAACATAGAAATGCACGGGTAACCCCGTTAAGGGAGAGGGCTATGAACGCCAAGCCGCTGAAACTTTTGTTACTTGAGGACCGCCGCAAAGATGCGCGTTTCTTGCAGAAAGCCATTAAAGACGGAGGCTCCTTCGATTGTAAATTGGTCAAAATGGACAAGCTGGAGAAAACACTTTCCGCGGGAAAGAAAGAGCCGCCTCTCCTTCTCCTGCGTTCCGGTGATTCCAACGCGAAACTCTCTGCAAATTTGAAAAGGGTCCGGGAAATCGCCTCCGACATGCCCGTGTTGGTGCTGCCCGACATGCAGCGCAGCCTGAACCTGCCCGGTGCCGTCTCGGGCGAGAGCGCAAAAACGAACAAGAATCTCCGCCTGAATCTGAAAAAGCTGGCGCGTATCCTTCGCCGCGGGCTTCCGCAAAATCAAATGGAGTTGGAACTTTCGCACCTCGCGATTTCCGATGAGCTCACCGGCTTGTACAACCGCCGCGGGTTTCTGGTGCTCGGCAGCGAGCGGATGAAGTTGGCCCACGGCATGAAAAAGAACGTCCTCCTCTTTTTCGCCGACCTGGATAATTTGAAACAGATCAACGATCAGTTTGGCCATAAGGAAGGCGACCAGGCGCTCCTGAAGACCGCGGAAATTTTCAGAAACACCTTTCGCAATTCCGATATTATCGGGCGCTTTGGCGGCGACGAGTTCACCGCCCTGGTGATCGAGGAGTACGGACAAACGGCCGACACGATCTGCCGGCGCTTGCAGGACAACATGGCGGAACTCGCCGGCAACAACACCCAGTACCCGTTGTCTCTCAGCGTAGGCATGACGCGCTACGCCGCGGAAATGCGTTCCTCTCTCCACAAACTCCTGGCTCAAGCGGATCGGGCCCTCCACAAGCAGAAGCAGGCGAGCCACCCGCCAACCGGGGGGAATTCCACGGTAATGTTTCCGGGATCCCGCCGGGGTTTCGCCCAGTACGGATTTCGTGCGCCCGGCATTTCCGCGCCCCAACGATTACAGGGAAAAGTTCGGAAATCTTCCAGTGTGGCTTTTTGAGTCATTGAGAGCTGTCCGCGCTTTTGCAAGCTCGCAGGCAATCCAATGAACGATTTTTGTGCGAATCTACGACAGGAGGAGGTTAAACAAGTGATGAGAATCGCTCGTTTGGAAGACAGGACTCAAGTCGGGGGTCTGGGGCAGCTGGAACTTTTGGGCAAACCTCGCGATTCGGAATGCGCGTGGATTGAAAATGTCAGCGATCACGGGGCGCGTGTAATCAGCAGGCGCCGGTGGCGGGCGGGTGAGCGCCTGCTTATTACTTCCCGATTCCCGCCGTTTCATTCCACTCCGGCGAGCGTCGTATATTGCCAAACACTCCTGGAGGGGCTGTACGCGATCGGATGCGAGTCCACCATGGGAGGCATTCTTCAATTGCTTGAGAGAACGGCGGAGGACTCGAACCCCACGGACGCCCCGGCATTAGAGAATTCAGCCGGTTGCGGTGGTGGGCTTTCCCACGCTGCGCCCCCGAAATCGTAATCGCGCGCATTACCAAGAAGACTTTGAGAAACGATCCAGCGAATTATCGCGGCGCCGTGCTCGGAATAGTTTCCCGCGCCGGCACCAGCACCGCTGTCCACCCAGCTGGAACCAACCCAAAATGACTTACGCAGTCGACTCCCCCAGGGAATGTTCCATATAATCCCGAAGGCATCCGCAACCTCTCGGGTTTTGAGCGGACAGGAATTGGGGAGCAGACCGTATGAAACCAAACGCCGCCGTGATTGGCTTGGGATTCGTTGGTAGGGCGCACGTGGAATCTCTGCGGCGGTTGGGAATCCCGGTTCGCGGCGCTCTCGGAAGCTCCACGGAGACGACGGCAGCCGCGTGCGAATCCCTCAATCTGGAGCGGGCTTACACATCGCTCGACGAACTCGCCGCGGACGCCACCGTTGACGTCGTCCACCTCTGCACTCCGAATTATCTGCACTTCGACCAGGCCAGCCGCCTGTTGCGCGCCGGGAAACACGTCCTGTGCGAAAAGCCTTTGACGATGGATTCGGCTGAGTCGGAGCTCCTCGTCGCGCTCGTCCGCGAAACCGGAAAAGTTGGCGGCGTTGCCTACAACCTGCGCTACTACCCCCTTTGCCAGGAGGCTCGCGCGCTAGTTGAAAAAGGCGCTATCGGTCAGCCCAAACTCGTGCATGGCAGTTTCTTGCAGGACTGGTTGCTCTATCCAGGCGATTGGAACTGGCGGCTCGATCCGAAACTTGGCGGCCAGCTTCGCGCCGTTTCCGATATCGGCACTCACTGGCTGGACCTGGTTACGTGGATTACCGGCCGCAAGGTAACCGAGCTTTGCGCCGATCTTGTCACCGTGGTGCCCATCCGGCAGAAACCCCGCGGCCGCGTCGAAACGTTCCAGAAAGCCGATCCGGCGAATGCGGATCCCGTGCCTATCGAGACCGACGATTACGCGTCCGTTTTATTCCATCTGGAAGGCGACTTAAGCGGCGTAATGACCGTGTCCCAGGTCAGCGCCGGCCGCCGAGCCCGCTTGTGGTTTGAAATTGACGGCACCGAAGGATCGCTCGCGTGGAACTCGGAAGAGCCGGGCACGCTCTGGATCGGCCGCCGCAACCGTGCCAATGAGGAACTGCCGAAGGATCCCGCGCTTTTGAGCCCGCAAGCGCGCCGCTACGCCGCCTATCCGGGCGGCCATGCGGAGGGCTACCCGGACACGTTTGTTCAACTCTTCCGCGATTTTTATGGATACATCGAAGCAGGCGATCTGAAAGTCCCGCGAACGTTTCCAACCTTTGAAACCGGAAACGACGAAATGGTTCTCTGCGAAGCGATCGAACAAAGTTCCCGAACGCGGGCCTGGGTCACCGTGGTCAGCAGCTGAGCCGAAAAAATTCGGAGTCCCTCAGGGAGTCCCGGAATCCTTTACTGAGGGCAAAGGAACATTCGATTCCAATTTGCCAATCGATTTGGCCTCAAAGAATTTCTTCAGACTGAGAATTGGTTTTTCCAGAAAATTCCACGAAGCGATGGCCAGCAGATAGGAAGCTGCTACGGCCAGCCAGAACGCCGCACTCGGGTGAGCTTCCTTCCAATGAAGCCGTTTAATGGCGTCATCCGGAATCTTGTGCAGCAGGTAGAGCGCGTAGCTGATCGTGCCCGTGAACATCAGGAAGCGATTCGTAAGCATTGCCCGGAACCACCTGTTTGCCTCGAACAACGCGAGATAGAGGAAGGAAGCGGAAGCTAGCACCGTCATCGAAAAAACCAGCCACATCACACCGTACGCGGCCGTCGTGATTGCCAGTGGCACCGCAATCAGGAATAAAACCCACGCCACCTTTAAAAGCCGGCCCGGGGCAAATCCGGATTTTCGAACAAGGATCGCCAGCAGCGCTCCCGCCATCATTCCGTCCAACCGGCAGAACGGATTGGAATAAATGATCCAATGCCGGGCTATAAACTGCAGTCGAAGCATTGGCGAGGCCAGGAGCACTGCCCAGGCAATCCACTGCAGGCTCTCCCTCGATACAAACCTGACGACGAACGGCCACACCAGATAGAAAAGCTCTTCGACCGCAAGCGACCACGACACTGCGAGTGGCCCGGCAGCCAGCGTCGGTGCTGCCACCAGAAAATTCTGCAAAAAGAACGGATACGACCACCAGGGCGTGGATCGTTGAAAAACTTCGTGTGCATCTTGCGGCCGCACCAGCGGGAGAATTACAAACATCAGGATCAGCATGGAATAATACAGCGGCCAGATTCGAAGAGAACGCCGGGCATAGAAGTTCCGGAAGTAGTTCTCCGACGATTTCAAATCCAGCAGAATGCCCGTGATCAGGAAACCCGACAGCACGAAGAAGAGGTCCACCCCCATCCAGCCGTAATTTGTAACAAGCGAGAATGGCGGGGATGAGAACCCGTGAAGGTTGTGTGCAAGGACAACCAGGATGGCGATGCCGCGGACGGCATCGAGTTGCGGAATTTTTTGTCGCATGGGCGGTGCCGGCCGCTCAACGCGGGACGCAAATCCGACGCTAAGCTGCAGGCCTACGGTTCTATCGTGCGCGAAGCAAAAGGTCAAATCCAGGGGAAAGAGGCGCGGCTGTGGAGGCAGGGCCCCTGACCAATTTGCGGGTACAAAAACTAGTAAGTTAATTGCAGAATTTCATTCCCTTGCAGATGGTAGAAAACGCCCAGTTCCCGCCGGCGCAGAAGCTCATCCGCAAGAACGTCGGCTATGAACTCGATTCTCCGGAATATTTTTTCTCTGGAACCGGCGCAGGACTCAAAAAGCACCACCGTGCTTTTTGTCGCACCCTCCTCCCCGTACACATACCAGAAGCAAACCGAAGTCAATGGCCTGGGATCCTCGCCGCGCTCCATCGGGTAGGCAAGCGGCCGATCGGCAAGAAGAAGATGGAAATTCCTGCCGTCAGAGCGCGAGATCATCGGTATCCCCTCGGACAATCGGGAGAGCAATGCCTCTTCGCCATTCCGTTCGCAGTGTGGACAGACATTGAAATTTCGAAATTCTGTTTGGCAGGGTTCCAATACGTAGTCCAGCAAGACACACCTCGAATGCGAGCGTCAAACTAACTGCGGGCGCTCATGGGCGGAGTGCACGCAAGGACTGGTGGGCGGAGTGTATTATTGATTTAGTAATGACGTCAAGAGTAAAATCTATCAATTAGTACAGGGCTGGAATCAGGAGCCAGCCCGGCACGCTTCCTTCAGGGCCGCCGCTGCTTCGCTGTCGGAGTACCCCAGCTCTTGAAGGATGTTCTTGCTGTGCTCTCCAAGCAGGGGCGGTGGCAACCGGTACACGATCGGTTGCTCGCTCAACCGGATTGGGTTAGCGATGCTCCGCGCGGTTTGCAGCGTGGGATGTTCCAACTCGACCACCAGCCCGCGCGCCAGCGTTTGCGAATCCCCGAGCGCTTCACCCACCGTCTGGATCGGGGCAACCGGAATATCAGCGCTCCTCAGCCTGGACAACCAGGTGTCACTCGCTGAAGCGTCGAAATGGCTCTGAAGAATCGGGATCAGTTGCTCGCGATTCTGATTGCGTGTGGCGTTGTTGGCGAATCGCGCATCCTTGCCAAGCTCTTCGGCGCCTAGAATCCCCACCAGCCGGCACCACTGCTCCTGTGTGCCCACCCCTACGACAAAATAACGCCCCTCGTTTCCTCGAAACAGCTGGTACGGCACAATATTCGGGTGAGCATTTCCCCACCGCTGCGGCGACACACCCGCATTCAGATAGCTGCTGCCCACGTTTGCCAGCCACGTTAACTGCGAATCAAACAGCGCCATATCCAGATAATCGCCCTTCCCACTGCGTTCGCGTGCGAAAAGTGCTCCCAGGATCCCCATCGCGGAGTACATTCCTGTGGTCATATCAGCGATGGCGATCGGAAATCGCAATGGGCCGCCTCCCGGCTCACCAGTAAAACTCATCACCCCTGCTTCGGCTTGAGCGAGAATGTCGTAACCAGGCTGTTCCGCTTTGGGACCAGTGAAACCATATCCCGAGATACTGCAGTAAATCAGTCGTGGATATTTCGCCCGCAGAGTTTCCGGATCAAGCCCGCGGCGTTGCAGCGAAATCATGGATGGTTGATTGCAAATAAAAACGTCGGCGGTGGAGAGTAAACGCTGTAAAATTTCTCCACCCATAGGATGGTCGTAATTCAGAGCGATGGACCGTTTGTTGCGATTGGTAGCGAGATAATAAGCAGACTCCGTGCCGACAAAGGGAGGCCCCCAGCCACGCGATTGGTCGCCACACCCAATGCGCTCGACCTTGATCACGTCGGCGCCAAGATCCCCAAGCAGCATCGCGCAATAGGGGCCAGCCAAGGCTTCCGCGAGTTCAACGACTCGGATCCCATCGAGGACCATGCTCATGGAAATGAATTATAGCGGACAACGCGCCACTTCGCCGTCAAGCAAAAGCTTGGAACGCATAGCGATGTCCTTCCTTGCTTGAGAGGAGCCCTTCCCGGACAATATGGCTACCGAAGAAAATACGGAACATGTGGCGGCGCAACTGAACGCGCCGGCTGGAGATCCCCGAACGATGGCGAATGCGATGCACGCCCCAAGGCGATTTGTCGCCTATTTTTCGATGGAAATTGCCCTTGAAAATCAGATACCCACTTACAGCGGAGGGCTCGGCGTTCTTGCCGGAGACACCATCCGCGCCGCGGCCGACATCCGTCTGCCGATGGTGGCGGTCTCTCTACTCTACCGAAAAGGATATTTTCGCCAGCGTCTCTCGGAAGAGGGTGCTCAAACCGAGGAACCTGTCGAATGGGCGGTTGAGAAACATCTGCAGCAAGAAGAGCCGCGCATCTCCGTCACACTCGAGGGCCGCAAAGTCGAGTTGCGCGCCTGGCGTTACACCGTCAAAGGCGTTCGCGGATACGAAGTGCCAGTCTATTTTCTCGATGCGGACCTGCCCTCCAATGACCAGCGGGATCGCGAATTAACCGGGCAGCTCTATGGCGGCGATCCCTACTACCGTCTCTCGCAGGAAGTTCTGCTCGGAATCGGCGGCGTGCGCATTTTGCGCGCTCTCGGGCACACGGATCTGATGCGCTATCACATGAACGAAGGCCATGCTGCGCTTCTGACCCTGGAATTGCTGGAAGAAGAAGCCAGCCGTGCGGGCCGTACGTCCGTCAAGGGAGAAGACATCGAAAAGGTTCGCGCCAAGTGTGTTTTCACCACGCACACCCCCGTGCCAGCCGGTCACGACAAATTTCCGGTGGAGTACATGACCCGCTTGTTTCCCGACCAGAACCGCTTTTTCGATGTGAAAGATGCATCCTCTGCCGATCTCGTTCGCAGCGTTTTGCAGGTCGAGCAGAATTATCCGGACCTCGAGGAAGCTGCTCGGCGCGGCGCCTCCGTTAACATGACCTATCTCGCGCTCAGTCTGAGCAATTACGTGAATGGCGTCGCCAAGCTCCACGGCGAAGTCTCTCGCAAAATGTTCCCGAACGTGCCCATCGAAGCGATCACCAATGGAGTCCACGCGGCCACGTGGACCTCTCCCTCGTTCAAGGATCTCTTTGACCGTATGATTCCGTCCTGGCGCGAAGACAACTACAGCCTTCGCGGCGCCCTGGGCTTGCCCCCGGAAGAAGTCTGGGCCGCGCATCTGTTGGCGAAACACGATCTTCTCGAAACAGTGCGAAAAAAAACCGGCCTCAAGCTGGACCCCGACGCGTTCACCATCGGCTTCGCCCGCCGCGCCACTGGATACAAGCGCGCCGATCTGATCCTCAGCGACCTGGATCGCCTTCGCCAGATCGCGAAAAACGCGGGACCCTTTCAGATCGTCTACGCCGGTAAAGCCCACCCGCGCGATGGCGGCGGCAAAGAAATCATCAAAAAGATTTTTAAAGCGAAGAAAGCCCTGAAGAAAGCAATCACCATTGTTTTTCTGGACGACTACGACCTGAACCTCGGCGGCATGCTCACCGCCGGCGGAGATTTGTGGTTGAACACGCCGCAATATCCTCTCGAAGCCTCAGGCACAAGCGGCATGAAAGCAGCGCTGAACGGCGTGCCAAGCCTCAGCATTCTCGACGGCTGGTGGGTCGAAGGCAACATCGAGGGCGTCACCGGCTGGGCGATCGGCGAAGCGCATCGCGGCGATCCCGGCCCCGAAACTCCGGTGGACAACGCTTACGACGCGGAAAGCCTCTACTCAAAACTCGAAGGTGTGATTCTTCCTTTGTATTACGGCAGCCGGGATCGTTACCTGGACATCATGCGCCACGCCATCGCCATCAACGGCTCTTTCTTCAACACCCAGCGCATGGTGCAGCAGTACATCACCGACGCTTACTTGCGCTAATCCGTCGCGCCTGCACAACCTCCTCCGGCCGGACCTCCAGCATCATCACTCGTCGCGGCAACTCACGGAAGCCTGCCTTGCGGTAAAAGATTGCCGCCGCTTTGTTGCGCGTGGGAAGCTGCAGTTGGAACGCCCGCATCCCCCGTTCCCGGCAATAATCTTCAATCTCGTAAAGCGCCAGCGACCCGATCCCCTGGTTGCGAAAAGGTCTCTCGACAAATAAATCGCGCAACACGCCCTCAGCCCCGCCATATTCCAATTCAAAGTTGTACGTCAGCAGCGCGTACCCCACCGGCTTTTTATGATTCTCCATCAGCCACATTTTTCCTTGCGACGGATTCCTCAGCAGCACGTCCAACCCCTGGCTCAGCCGTTTGCGATGCACGGGGTTCTTCTCGAATTGGTTGTAGGCGATCACCAGTTTCAAAAGTGCCCCGTGATCCTTGGGGCCGCAGGAACGGAAAGAGACCAGCATAATGCCTCACTTTTTCTGAGCGACTGGAATGCGCTTGGTGCCTTCCAGTTCCGCGCCCTCATCCAGAATATTCGAGCGCGAAAAATCCTTGAAAAACTCCCAACCGCCGTATTTTTCAGTCAGTTCCGGCATCACCGCGGCCACCAGCGCGTCGCCCTTCTTATTCGCATCCACGCCCTTCTTCACCGCGGCCCGCAGCCAGGCCAGATACGCCTGAAATTCCTGCACGTCTTCCGCGTTGCCCACGTCGCCATGTCCCGGAACAAAAATCACCGCGCGCGGTAAGGCAGAGTTGGGCAAAGTATCCGCTTTTTCTTCCGTGAACTCCGAAAGCGTGGAGATCCAGGTCGAGGTCGTCGCGTCAATCAGGTTCGGCAGCGTGCGTCGCCAAAAAAGATCGCCGCAAAAAACGATACCGGCATCGGGAATTGATACCACGGAGTCGCCGCCCGTGTGGCCCTGCATATAAGTCACTTCAATGCGGCGTGTGCCTAGGAAAAGCGTGACGCCCGTGTCGTAGGTAACTTCCGGAGCGAGAAGATTCTGAACCATTGCTTTCTCTTCCGGCTTGATTTTCTCCCCGAAGAATTTCAAGTTTTCCGTGTGAATCCACGCCCGCACACTGTGATGCCCCACGATAGCCGCCCCATGCTCGGCGAACACGCGGTTTCCCGCCACATGATCCAGGTGATAGTGGGTGTTGATCACGAACTTGATCGGAAGATGCGTGAAGCTGTGGATTTGGCCAAGCAGTGCCTTCGCTGCGGCCTCATTTTCAAACGAATCAATCACGGCCACGCCGTCGTCGCCGACCACAAATCCAGCGTTGGCCCCCGCATCGCCTTTTGCGTCGTCAATCGCCGCCCAGATGTTCGGGCCGATAAGTTTCAGTTGAAAGGGAAGCGGCGCGTCCGGCGATTGGCCCAGGAGAACCGCGGCGGAAAAACAGAAAAGAAAAGACAATCGGAAGAGAAATCGCATTACAAGTATCGTACTGCAAGCGGGATGGTACGGATAGTGCCGCGGCTTTTTGCGACGATCAGCGCACGCGATTTTTGTACAACGCCATTCCGACAGCCGCGTCCATGCCCAGTTTTTCCAACGCCCGAATTTCCCGCCGCGACGAAATTCCCCCCGCCGCAACAATCGGAAGCTTCGTCGCCGCTCGCAAATCGCGGAACCATTCCAGATTCACCCCGCTCATCGTCCCCTCGCGGTCCACATCCGTGCACAGAAAGCCCCCGCAGAATGGCTCCAGTGCGGCCATCACCTCGCGCGGAGAAACCCGCAGGGAAGTACGCCATCCGTGAACCACGATTTTTCCCTTCGCCGTGTCCAATGCAATCAGCACTTGCTTCTTTTTTACGCGCTCCCGAAGCCTCTTGAGAAAGGCAAGATTGGGGCGCCCTTTTCGGAAAGCCGCGCTGCCAATGATGATTTGCGCCACTCCCAGTCCAACGAGCTGTTCCGCCACCTGAACCGTACGGATTCCGCCCCCAACGCGCACCTTCATTCCGTGCTCGCGTTTTGCCCGCACGCAGAGTTCTTCAACCAGCCGCCGGTTGTGGCCCTTGCCCATTGCTGCGTCCAGGTCAATTACATGCAGCCACTCATGATGGCCGAATTTCTTCAGCAACCCGAATACGTCGGAAACGGCAAGCTCGCGCCGCCGCCCGTGAACAAGTTGCACCGCCTGCCCGCCTTGCACATCAATGCACGGAATCAGCACGGCAGCCGGACCTCAACGCCGCTCCTCCTCAAAAATTCCTTCAGCGCCCGAATCGACTGCACCTGGTCGTGAAAAATCGATGCGGCCAGCGCCGCATCCGCCGCGCCGCGCGTGAACACCTCCAGAAAATGCGCCGGCACCTTCGCCCCGCCGGAAGCAATCACCGGCACGGAAACGGCATTGCTGATCGCCGCGGTCAGTTCCGTATCGAACCCAGACTGCGTGCCGTCACGATCCACCGACGTGAGCAAAATCTCTCCCGCTCCCAATTCCACCCCACGCTGTGCCCATTCCCTGGCGTTGAGCGATGTAGCTTGGCGTCCTCCACGAATTCTCACCTGCCATCCGCCTCCTTCGCGCTTCGCGTCAATCGCCAGCACCACCGCCTGCGCCCCGAATTCCGCGCAAAGCTCGCTCACCAACTCCGGCCGTTCGACGGCAGCAGTGTTCACCGTGATTTTGTCCGCCCCAGCCCGCACCACCGCACGAGCCGCCTCAAGCGAACGAATCCCGCCGCCAGCAGTCAATGGGATGGCCAACTGTTCCGCCACGCCGCGAATCGTTTCAAGAAACGTTGGCCGATTATCTCGCGCTGCGGCAATGTCGAGCACCACCAGCTCATCCGCGCCCTCCGCGTCGTAGCGCGCCGCAAGCTCCGTCGGGTCGCCCGCGTCGCGCAAGCCCTCAAAATGCACGCCTTTCACAACGCGCGCTCCGTCCGTATCGAGGCAAGGAATGATGCGCCGCGCCAGGCTCATGCTGCCGCTCGCAGAAAATTCCGCAGCACCAGCGCGCCGGCCGCTCCGCTCTTCTCCGGATGAAACTGCACGGCCCGGATATTTTCCTTTTCAAGCACCGCGATGAATTCGCGCCCATGCTCCGAAACCGCGGCGCTTTCTTCCCCCACGGCAGGCGCCGCAAACGAATGCGCAAAATAAAAATAAGCGCCGGAAGGAACAGAATCGAGCAGGCGTGTTGCGCGAATATTTTTCAGTGTGTTCCATCCCATGTGCGGAAGTTTCACGTCTTCGGGAAGTCGCGTGACGCGCCCAGGCAGCAGTCCAAGCCCCGGCAGAGTTGGAGCCTCTTCGCTCGATTCATACAGCGCCTGCAAGCCCAGGCAGATGCCTAGAAACGCGGCGCCCCGTCCAACGGCATCAATCAAAGGCTGTCGCAAAGAATGTGCGTCAAGCGCCGCAATCAGCGCCGCACAATGGCCCACACCCGGAAGCACCAGGCACCGCGCAGCGGAGATTTTCTCCGCCACATTCGTGGTCTCCACTTGCGCCCCCAGACGCCGCAACGCCCGCTCCACCGAAGGTACGTTGCCTGCCCCGTAATCAATCAGCGTGACGTTCACAGAAGTTCCTTTGTACTCGGCAGGACTTTCCTCAATCGGCGATCCCGCGAAACCGCAAATCGCAATGCTCGAGCGAATGCCTTAAATAGAGCTTCCACCTGGTGGTGCGTCGAGCGCCCATACAGCACACGCAGGTGAACATTCGCGCGCGCAGCCTGAACAAATCCCTGAAAAAAATCCTCCACAAGCTCCGTCTGAAAATCGCCAACCCGCGCCGCGGAAAACCGCGCATTCACCACGCAGTGCGGCCGCCCGCCAAAATCAATCGCCGCCACAGCCAGCGTTTCATCCATCGGCATCAGAAAGTATCCCGCCCGATTGATCCCACGCTTGTTGCCGAGGGCCGACGTGACGGCTTCCCCAAGCGCAATGCCCACATCCTCGACCGTGTGGTGCTGATCCACGTCCAGGTCGCCTGTTGCGTTCAGTTTCAAATCGAACCCGCCGTGGCGTGTCACAAGGTCCAGCATGTGATCGAAAAAGGGAATCCCCGTCGAAATCTCCGATTTGCCGCGACCGTCAAGATTCAAGCGCAGCGCAATCTGCGTTTCCTTGGTGTTACGCCGAATTAATGCGATGCGAGCCATAATCTCACCGGCCCCCGCGGTCCAGAATCCGCAGAAATTCTTGCAACTCTTTCTGCGTGCCGACGGTGATGCGCGCAAACCCCGGTCCCAAATCCTTGCTGCGCTCCCGAATCAGAATCCCATTGCGCGTCAAACGGCCAAAGAGAGCGGGGCCGCTACTGCCAAAATCGGCGAGCAGAAAGTTGCATGCGCTGGGAAACACGCGAACATTGCGCCGCTGCAGTTCCGCGGCGAACCACTCGCGCAGCCGTTTCGTTTCGCGAATGTAGCGCTCAATCGTGCGGCGCTCCTGCACGGCAGCCACGCCGGCCGTCAGGGCCGCTGCGTTTACAGGGAAGGGAGGCAACGCGCGTCGCACCAGGGCGAGAGACTCGCGCTGCGCGATCACCGCTCCCAGTCGAAGTCCCGCCAGACCCGCGGCCTTCGAAAACGTCTTCGCGATGAAAAGATTCGGATGCCGGCGAATCCACGGAACGCCCGTGACGCCCGAAAAATCGGCGTACGCTTCATCCAGAACAACAGCCGTCTGCTGAGCGGCCTTCAGAATTTTTTCGATCGCCGCTTTGTCCACTAGTGTGCCGGTTGGATTGTTTGGGTTGGCCAGGAAGAAAACGCGCGGATTTTCTCGGAGCGCCTTCAGTACTGCGGCCAACGGAAAAGCCATCTCCCGCGAGTAGTGCAAAGTCTTCACGCGCGCGCCGGCAATCTCCCCGTAATACCGGTACATCGGAAAAGTCGGCTCGCAGATCAAAATGTGGCTTCCCGGCTCAACGAAGGTGTCGAAGAAAACACGCAAAGCATCGTCACCACCGTTGGTGAGCAGCAACTCCTCGGGCTTCACGCCGAAATACCTTGCCAGAATCTTCGTCGGTGCCTGGTATTCCGGATACATCGCCAACTCTTTGCCGCTGAGCCGTCGCAACGCGGCCAGTGCGGCGTCGCCGCATCCAGTGGTGTTCTCGTTGAAATCGAGCCGGATTTTTCCCCAGCGCCCCTCGGCGGGCGCTTCGTACGTGCGTCGTTCAAGGATCGCTTTGCGGACAGGCAAACGCACCTTCATCCGCGCACCTCAACGCCTCGCGCGTGCGCCAGCAGCCCTTCGGCATTCGCGAGGCGCCCCACGTCATTCGACAAGCTTCGCAGCCCGGCTGCGGCAATCTTCTGCACGCTGATGCATTTCACGAAATCCGCTGCGGAAAGCCCGCCGCGCCGCCGCGCCCACCCGCCCGTGGGCAAAACGTGATTGCTGCCGCTTGCGTAATCTCCAAACGATTGTGCCGACAACGGGCCCAGGAAGATCGTCCCGGACGACCGGATTCTGCCGAGGAGTTTTTCTCCATCGGATGGCAAGCTCAAATGTTCCGGCGCGAACCGATTCACAAATTCGCAAGCCTGCTCAATCGAACCCGCGATTAAAATCGCTCCCGTTCCCCGAATGGAACTCTGTGCCGGATTCGTTTTCGGCAATTCCTTCAATTGTTCCATCACCTCTCGTTGTACTTTTTGCGCGAACGCCCTCGACCAGGTCACCAGATAACTCCCCGCATCCGGCGCGTGCTCGGCCTGCGCCAGCAAATCCGCCGCGATCCATCGAGAATTCCCGTTGTTCGCCAGCACCACCGCTTCCGTCGGCCCCGCGGGCATATCAATCGCGCAATCCGCGCTCACAATCTGCTTGGCCGCGGTTACAAACCGGTTGCCCGGCCCGCAAATCTTTTCAACCGATGCAATCTTCTTTGTCCCATAAGCCATTGCCGCAATTGCCTGCGCGCCGCCAATCCGCGCGAACTCCGTAACCCCAAGCAACTCCGCCGCCGCAAGCAGCGCGTCGTTCGGACGCGGGCAAACCGCCAGAATGTGCCCCACGCCCGCCACCTGCGCCGGCACGGCGGTCATTACCAGCGTCGAGAGCAGCGCAAATCGCCCGCCGGGAATATAGCATCCGATCCGCTCCAGTGGCCGCACGAGTTGCCGAATGCTGACGCCAGACTCAACGTTCAAATTCCAGTTGCGGGGAAGTTGCTGCTCCGCGACCTTCCGAACATTCTTTGCGGAATGTTCCACCGCACGCAGGAATTGTTTATCCACGCGGCCCTTCGCGGCGGCCATCTCTTTCTTCGAAATCCAAAGCCCTGCCCCGGAAACGTCCGTGCCATCCAGTTTTCTCGACCAATCTTCCACTGCACGGTCCCCGCGCCGCTGCACATCGGAAACAATCCTTGTAGCGACGCGGTAAGCCTGCTGGTCGTGTGTCTGCCGGAGCCTCAACAACCCCTCTTCACTTTTGTCCGTAAGTCGCAGGATCCGCATCACAGCACAATCTTGTTCAAGGGATATTCCACAATCCCCTGAGCCTTCGCGGCCTTCAAGCGCGGCAGAATCTGCCGCACAACTGACTCCTCAATAATGGTATTCACCGCAACCCAATCGGAGTCGCTCAGCGAAGAAATCGTCGGATTCTTCAAAGCGGGCAGCGCCGCCAGTACCGCGTCCAGATTTTCCCGCCGCACATTCAGCATTAATCCCACGCGCGTAGCCGCGGCGATCGCCCCCTGCAACATCAGCACCAGGTTTTCCGCCTTTTCGCGCTTGGCAGGATCGGCCGCCGCCTTCCGATTCATAATAAACACCGTAGCCGATTCAAGAACCGTATCCAGAATCCGAAGCCGGTTCGCGCGCAACGACGATCCAGTCTCCGTAACTTCCACGATCGCATCCGCAAGCTCCGGCACCTTCACCTCCGTCGCGCCCCACGAAAACTCCACCCGCGCCTTCACCCCATGCCTTGCCAGATATTTTTCCGTAATCTCCACAACCTCCGTCGCGATCACCTTGCCTTCCAGATCCTTCGCTTCGCGGATCGTCGAATCTTCCGGCACCGCCAGCACCCATTTCACCCGCGCCAACCGCTGCTTCGCGTAAACCAGCTCCGCCAGCTCCAACACATCCGCTCTCGTCTCCACCACCCAATCGTGTCCGGTGATCCCCGCTTCCAGCGCGCCCGATTCCACGTACCGCGCCATTTCCTGCGCCCGCACCAGCAGGCAACTCAGCTCCGGATCGTCAATCGTCGGCACATAACTCCGCGAACTCAGCGCAATCTTCCATCCCGCGCGCGACATCAGGTCAATCGTCGCGTCCTGCAAACTCCCTTTCGGAATCCCCAGCTTCAGCAGGCTCATTTCGCCTCCCGTCGTCCATAAACTTGTTCGCTCGAAAAAGATTTCTCCGCGATGATTCGCGCAAATCCATCCGCTCTCAGCTCACGAAAAAAACAGGAGCGGTAACCTTCATGACAAACACCCGGCCCAACCGGCTCCACCAGCAGCAGCAGCGCATCGGCGTCGCAATCCACCAGCATCTGCTTCAGCCGCAGCACATGCCCGCTCGTCTCGCCCTTTTTCCAAAGCTGGTTGCGCGAACGGCTGAAAAAATGCACTTCGCCGCTCTTCCAGGTCTCCGCCAGCGCGTGTGGATTCACATACCCGAGCATCAGCACTTCCTTGCTCACGTGATCCTGCAGGATCGCCGGTATCAGCCCGCCCTGTTTTTCAAATGCCAGCTCCACAAAAACCTCCCCAAAAACAAAAATCCCGCCTGGCGATCAGCGCCGGCGGGGCATTTCCTGCTTGGATGTTGCTAAATCTCTAGGCAGGGCTCCACGGGCGCGGCAGGTGGCCGTGATGATGATGGTGTAGATGCGCCCGGTAAGTCATCGTCTAGAAAAGTACAGGAACGCGGCGATGTGTGTCAATTGGAAGATTACCGGAGAAGGATTCAAGAAAACGATTCAAGCAATCGATTTCAGGTGCGGGTAACCGATCCAGGAGGCCCGCCCCCGCTGTAATTCACGGTCATCAGCAAGTGCAACGCGACCCCGTATCGCTTGTTGGGCAGCTCTTCCACCCGAACCACCTCCGCCACATATTCACAGTTCATCGGGTCGTGTTTCGAACTGAAAGGAAAGGTCACGAAAACTCTCATCCCCTTGTAGTAGCCCTTCCGCCGCGACTGAAAAAAAATCCCATCTTTCGAAGCGTTCACGCTGACCGGCAGATCTTCAAAATGCTCATCGCGTGGCTCCGAAGGCCGCACGCGCAGCGTTTTGGCAATTTTGGCACGCCGGGTCTTACGCTTATCGGCGAACTGGGGCTCGATTGGGTCTGGCATACGAGTTCCCCACAGCGAAGGGGTACTTTCATAATTGAGGTGCCAGAACGAAACGTCAAGGCATTGCGCCGAATCTGATACTCATACAGAGTGTGATACTACTGTTCTAAGAGGCAACATGAGCGAAAAGATCCAAAAGCCGGACACCGAATGGCAGAAACAGCTCACCCCGAATCAATATTACGTCACTCGCCAGAAAGGCACCGAGCCCCCATTCACCGGCGAGTATGAATCTACCGACACGCCCGGCACATACAAATGCGTCTGTTGCGGAAGTCCGCTGTTCCGTTCCGAAACAAAATTTCACTCCGGCTGCGGCTGGCCCAGCTTCACCGCCCCGCTCGAAAACAAAGCCGTCGACGAGGAAACCGACACTTCTCACGGCATGGTTCGCACCGAAGTGAAATGCAGCCGCTGCGATGCCCATCTCGGCCACGTCTTTGACGATGGCCCCGGGCCAGCCGGGTTGCGCTATTGCATCAATTCGGTTTCGCTCGCGCTCGATAAAGACAAGCGCTAACGGAACTCGCAAGTTTCTTTTCAAATTGTAAGAGCTGGGGAGCTTCGTTACGCGGCAGGGCAGGAGTACGCAACCATCTCAGCTACCGGATCAACTTCCCGTTGCCAGGCGGCCAACAGCAACACTTTGTGTCCAGTGGGATACCGGAAGACGTAATACACATTCGCAACGCCATCGAGCTCAAAGAACCCGGGCCGGCGCGGGTCCGGACGCCCGGGCAGACCTTTCTCCACCAGGAAACGAAGTTCCGCGAGTTGCTCCTCGGAGTGCTCGCGAAGGTCTTCAATCAGCGGCGGTTTTTTATTCATGTTCAACATTCTGTCTGCCAGTGCCAAGAGCATCATAATCCTTCTCCACTTAGTAAAGACGCAATAATCCGCGAAATGTTTCATGAACAACACACTAAAATATCTCCCCCTTTCGCCGCCAATACGCCTGCCCAAATCAAATCAGATGCGTCGTCCGGCAAGCCTCAACCTGTCCTTGGCTGGAAAGTCTGGACACCCGCAAAACATTGCGATATCTTGCGTTTTGTCAGGTGTTTTTGCGGATTCAGGAGGAGCGGGTGCCCCGAATTGGCATTTCGGTCAGGCTGCTGCTTAGGCTCGCAGCACTTTCCTGCTCAATCGTGTTGTTGCCGTTCTGTGCCCAGCGGTCGTCTGCCCAGGAATCAGCGGAAAATCAGAGCCAGAAGCAGCCGCTGTCGCACACCGACCGTGTCCCAAACTTAACGGACTTCGCGCTCGTGCCCAGCGCTCGTGACTTTCACCTTGATTTGATGCTGGCCAGCGAGCAAAGTTACTCCTCAATCCGTCCGCGCTCCGATTTCGCCGGCTTCGACAAACCCTCCAGGACTTCCTCGCCTCGCGTGATCCAGCGCATGGAGTCCGCGTTCTACTGCAACGACACCCCGTTCGTTGACCAGGTCCGCCTCCCGCTCGCCGCGTTCTGGCACGGCCGCGTAAAACTCGTCGGCTTCGAAAGCGACGTCACCACCGCCAATTTCGTCATGGGCCTCCCCGGCCAGGGCGCGCTGCACAATCTCAGCGCTTTCGGCGGCAATGGCTTCCTCGCCGTCCACACGCCACCCTCCGACCAATTGGCGGGCATTCACATGACAATTTCCTGGCACGCGGGTGAAGTAGAGTCCGGCGACAGCAGCGGCCTGCACGGTATCGAACGCCTCGTCCATGCCAGCCGCGGTTTCTTGCCCTTCTTCAGCGGGCGGTACGATTCGTCCTCTGCGGCATTGCCCTAGTTCCTTCTTTTAGGCTTATAATTTTCCGTGCTCGAGCGCAGGCTTTGCTTGCGAATCGTTTTCATTCTTGCGATAGTGGCATTAACGATTCTCTCAAATCAGAGGTGTCCGTGGCTAAATCGTCAACTCCACCGAAAGGTCCCCGCAAGTCAGTCCGGGACGGAAAGTCGGAATTCGGAAAGGATCGCCGTCGAAAACATCATCACTTCCTGGTCACCGTCAATTACGCCGACGGCGAAACCTTTGGCCGGGTTTACACCAACAAGGAAAAAGCCACCCGCTTTGCCGAACGCCAGCGCCGCTCGCCCATCGTCAAGTCCGCGCGCGTCACGCAGGTTTCCTGATTCGCCTGATTCTTTTCAACTGTCTGTGGAGCGTCTTGTCGTTTCGGGCGGAAGCGTGCTATAAAAGTTGTAGTCTGCGGCCTTAGTATAGTGGTAGTACGGAACCTTGCCAAGGTTCAGGTGTCGGTTCGATTCCGATAGGCCGCTCCATTTTCTTCCTCGTTTTTCCATCCGTTCGAGTATTTTCCTGTTAGCGCCGATCTTCCTCGTCGTTTGATTTGTTGGCGAGGGAACGCCTGCTTGTTCGATCCACTAGGGGTGATTGAGCCAAAATCGCTTGCTGTCCCGGCCACCCGCCCCCGCTTGGCAATGTAAGAAAATAAGCCATATAGGCGAATTCAGAAGAGGGGAATTCAGGCGTTGCAAAGCCCCGGGGCCCCTCCCCGGAGCCCCGGGGGAAGGTCCGCCAGAGGAACCTGTGGAAAACCCGAGTTTTCGGCTTGTGGAAATATAAATCGCGCCGCCCTCCCCACTTGGTGTTATAGTCACTCTCCCCCGGGGGGACAGTAACGAGGCTCCCATGGAGCGGAACTACGATTTGTTCGAGCGCCTCCAGAATAATGCGCTGGTTTGGCGTGGTTCCGTGCACGGGCTGGAAAGCACTCGCCGAAAGCTTCAAGAACTCGCGAACAGTACGGCGAACGAGTGCTTCGCAATGTACACGCCAACCCGCCAGATTGTCGCTCTCCTGAATGTAGCTCCCGCCAGTCAAGTACCCCGCAAGAGCGTGGTGTTTCAGATCGCGTACGACGAGCAAGGACTCGTCTCCACAGCCGACCTGTTGACGGACAATGGCTATCGAGTTATCTCGGTAACTGGCAATGAAGCTGCAAAGGTTATCCTCAACCCGCAGCAACATTGCGATCTGTTCATCGTCGGCGATGCGGCGCCAGAACAAACCAGAAAAGAAATGGTTGACTGGCTCAAAGTAAAATACCCCAGTGTCAGAATCCTCGCGCTAAACCTCCCTGGTCACGAACTCGCTGGCGCCGATTACAACGTCAGACTCGATAGTCATAAGCCATGGCTTCCAATGGTCGGCGCGGCTGTCAGGTAATTTCCGAAGTGAACGATTTAACATTCGATTCTCCTTGACTTGCACACTTGCGAAGCACACGATCCTTTCAGGTTTCGCGGTTTCAGCGAAACGCCCAGTACATAACCCAACGCAGTTTCTTTCAGGTCAAGCTCCGTATCGAGCGCTAACAGGGCAGAACCCCATGGGTTCCTTTTTATTCCCTCGCGCGGAGCAGGATCTCCTGTCCGACGTACAGGCCCCATTCACAAGACGCCAGCAGTTTCAGGCCACCCTGCGACTCCGCTCGCCACGTGCGGCGAGGTCCCTCGAATTTCTTAAAAGGAGAACCACCATGTCTGAACAAAATAAAACTGTCGTCCGCCGTGTGTTTGATGAACTTTGGAACAAAGGCAATATGCTGGTCGCGGATGAACTCATTGCCCCCACTTACCTGCACCATGACGATTCCACACCCGATCTTGGCAAGGGCCCGGAGGGTGAGAAGAAAAGAGTGAACCTCTATCGCACCGCCTTCCACGATCTTCGCTTGAACATCGAAGAACTCCTCGCCGACGGCGAAACCGTTGTGGCTCGTTGGTCCTGCCGCGGTGTCCATAAAGGGGAGCTCAACGGCATTGCGCCCACGGGAAAGCAGATCGCTATCACCGGCGTAACCATCTGTCGCTTCGCCAACGGCAAGATCGTCGAAGGCTTCGTCAATTGGGATGCTCTGGGCCTCATGCGCCAACTCGGCGCCGTCCCCGAGCCCACCAAATCCCTGGCCGCCGCAAACTAATAAGCCCACGGTTCCCGGAGAAACCGAAGAGCCTGCACCGTATGCTCTCGTACGGTGCAGGCTCTTCTCTCTTCATTCTCAAATGTAGCGCTGACTTTCAAGTCAGCCCGCCGCACAAGCGGTGGCCTCTTGGGTTTCTTCCGCCTTCCTCTTCGGCGGGTGGCCGACCCACTGACGGTGGGAACGATCTCGGGTGCCGCACCCTTGCGATCGCAAAGGGTAGGCCACCCGTCAGCAAAGTTCCCAGGTACTGGGTACGTGGGGATCTATGTTTACTTCAATTGTGACTTCCTGAAGCCCAAACGATGCTCTGCTACTGGGGTGGTGCAGTGGAATCAGCAGACGTCGTTGCCGATCCGGGCGCCTTTGCCGATTCGCCTCCGGCAGCGGACTTTGAAGTAAGGTCGCGACTCACCGAGAGCTTCTGTTGCGAGAACTCGTATTTCCCTTCCTGAGGGTCGATCAAGGTAACCTGTCCGTGTCCCTTCCAGCCGCCAGTCTTGATGTCGACTCGCACGAAATAGGTCTGCCCCGGCTTAGCATCGAGTTCAATCCCGGTGGATTTGTCGTTCGAGTGAAGCTTGTGCGAACCGGCGTTTACAGTCACTTGCACGGCATCCCCGTTGTGGAGATGTGCTACTTCGACCTCGTCCACGACTACGGGCGGCTTCAACGCAGCGCCTTCAAATCGATGCGCCCGGTAAAAACAGATCGTTGCCGTCTGGGCCGGCTTTTGATCCTGCGCTAACGTCGCGGCAGGCAGTAACAGAAGCAAAAGATACGCGTACCTGTGCATAGTCCCCTCCACGGGTTGTCTAGCGGATTGTTGGGTCGTTCAGACTGCTCAGTCATCCCAGCGATGAGAAGCTGGCTACAAGAGCTAGCTTCTGCCTGGAAGTTTCGAGGAGAAATATAACTATCAGGCGTTTCGAATCGCAGCGGTACGATAGTCCCGAATTGCCTCTTCTATGCCGTATTGATTACTGGCTTTGATCCCTCCCAGCCCGCCTCCTGGGCAAGCCCATCCCTACAAAAAAGAGAGTGGCAAGCTTCGCGACCCATTGCGCTGAGGCCCCCATGGTGCCAGAATCTTCATATTGCTGGCTCACCGCTCGGGGCAGGCATTTCGGCCGCTCAGGGCAGGGGAACATTCGCCGCTCGGTGGTGTCTAATACCTAGAGCGGACAAAGGTTGGGGCAGTCGTACGAAGACATGCCCAACCCAGCAGTGCCAGCAAGCCCCAGTTTCTACTTCGCAGGTGGGGCAGAAAGGCCGACCGTGTCCGATTGGGCCAGCGCACTCTCGTGGGGTAATGATGAGTCCGAGCTTGTCACCGAGCTGCAAGCCGGCTCGGAGACCGCCTTTGACTGGCTCGTCAATCACTACCACGCTCCCGTCTACAACCTGATCCTGGGGATGCTGGGAGATACGGCGGACTCCGCCGACGCGGCGCAGGAAGTTTTCTTGAAAGCCTTCAAAGGAATTCGCAGCTTTCGCCAGGGGAGTTCGCTGAAGACCTGGCTCTATCGCATCGCGATTCGCGAAGCCCTGAATCATCGCCGCTGGTTCAAGCGCCACAATCAGAAAAACGTTTCGATTGATGCCGAGCCGGCGGAAGGCTGCGCGGCGATCGAGATTGAAGATTTGAGCGCCACTCCGTTTGATCAGCTTGCGGCGCACGAAATTCAGGTGGCGGTGCAGGGAGCGCTGCAACAGGTGCCGGATGTGTTTCGCAGCGCGGTAATTTTGCGCGACATCGAAGGGTTAAGCTACGAGGAAGTGGCGGAAGTGCTGGAGTGCAGCGTGGGGACGGTGAAGTCGCGGATCCTGCGCGGGCGGCGTTCGTTGAAAGAGATTCTGGAACCGCTGCTGGCGGAAAAATCGCTGGAGAGCAAGGCTGCAGAGCGCGACACGCAGACTTCGGAAACGCACTGGCACAATGCCGAAGCGGTGCGTCAGGCTGCGGCAGCCGCGACAGGAACGAAGTTCACACAGCAGGTGGGTCTGCAAATGGCCTACGTACAAGTTTCGACGCCGGCAACGGCGGAAAGTATCACGCGCCCACAGCCAGCGCGCGAGGAGCTACCATGACGTGCGATAGAGTCCATCGCCGCCTCGCCGGTTATCTGGACGATGCGAGTGTATCGGCGGCGCGCTCGGCAGAGCGCGTAGCCATCCGGCAGCACCTGGAAAATTGCGAGCCTTGCCGCGAGGAGTTGCAGCGGTACCGGAAGCTGGCGGTATTGATGTCCCGCGTGCCGCGGGCCGTTCCCCCCGCGGATCTCGCTGTGAAAATTAAAGTAGCGGCTTCGCAAGCGGAGCCCACGCAGGATTGGCGCGGGCGGTGGCAGCGGGTGAAGGATCGCTCGGAAATTTTGATGGACAACGTGTTTCGTCCGCTGACAGTGCCGGCCACGGGCGGATTTTTTTCGGCCATCGTGATTTTTGTGTTTGTGCTGCACATGATGTTGCCCGGCATTACCGTGCAGGCGGATCCCGCCAACGATGTGCCGACCGCGCTGCTGCGTCCCGCGGAGCTGATTTCGCTGTCGAATATGCGCGCTTCGGCCGAGATGCAACACCCGGACGTTGAACTGCAGCACGAGCTGCTGGTGGACGTAGTGGTGGATGCGCAGGGCGAGATGTCCACGTACGAAATTATTGTCGGGCCGGACACGCCGGAGGTGCGGCATCACCTCGACCAGATACTGCTGTTTTCGCGCTTCCGGCCAATGATGAGCTTTGGGCGGCCAACGCCCGGCGGCCACGTAGTCCTAAGCTTCAGCGCAGTCCACGTCCGCGGGTAATCAGTTGTAGCGGACACCTTCAGGTGGCCCTGCTCGTCCTTCTTCCGGCCGATCTGAAACCACCCACCACATTAAGATTCGCAAATTTCCTCGCCTGTCCCCCCGGCCAGCTTTCTGTTTGTGAACGCCTGACCCTCGCCGCAGAGTTGTATTCCACCCCATCGTGTTCAATGGAAGCAGGAGTTTTCATTATGCGTACCACATTGCGCCTGTTCACATTGCTCACTGCGCTGCTGCTCGGCGCCATGATTTTGACGCCCGCGCTGCACGCGGCTGCTTCGTCGTCGCGTCCGCAGGGAAATTCACCGGAATCGGTTTTGCTGAATGCGGCGAATCGCGACCGCGTTTCGCTTGGATTGCAGCCGTTTCAGTGGGACACGAATCTTGCCGCCGCGGCGCGTTTGCACGCGTTGCGGATGGCGCAGCGGAGCACGTTGTCGCACCAGTTTCCTGGCGAGCCGCCGTTGCAGGAACGCGCGATGCAAGCGGGTGCGCGGTTCAGCTTGATTGCGGAGAATGTGGCCGAGGGCCCTTCGCCGCAGGGATTGCATGTGCAGTGGATGAGTTCGCCGCCGCACCGGGCGAATTTGCTGGACCGGGAATTGAACTCGATTGGGATCGCAGTGGTGCAGAGCGGCAACCTGCTGTTTGCGGTGCAGGATTTTTCCGTGGGCGTGCCGCAACTGAGCATCGAGCAGCAGGAATCGCAGATTGATGCGCAACTTGCCGCGCGCGGGATGCGCGTGGTGGACGCGGCGCTGGATGCGCGGAAGACGTGCGAGATGGATCGCGGATGGGCGGGGCAGCGGCCGTTCGCGGTGCTGCGGTATGAGACGTCGAGCCTGAGCAGCTTGCCGGAAGACATTGAGCAGAAATTGCGGACAGGGAAGTATCATGCGGCCGCGGTGGGCGCTTGTGGGGCTGGCGGATCGGCGGGGGGATTCACGCGATTCCGGATTGCGATTTTGTTGTATTGAGGCGTTTGACGCTTTAATCGAGGCCCTTCCCAATAGCCGTTCTCATGCTCGCGATAAGCCAAATCTGGCTTGCGTTTTTCCTGAAAATCAGTAGACTCAGCAACATGACGTTCTCGTTTTATAGCTACGCGTGGCGATTTACGTACCGGAACAACCGGGTGCGGGTGGCCAGCGTCTAGCTCGAGAGCACTACAGGATTTTGGCCCACTCGCACAGAGTGGGCTTTTTTGTTTTAGGGCCCAAGAAAGAAGCGACCAGGAAAGAAGCGAAGGGCCAAACGCGGAAGGGAACAGAGACCATGATTATTTCGATGAAGCTGCATTCGACGCGGGAAGAGATCGACGAAGTGACCGGGATTGTGAAGCACTATGGGTACAAGGTGCATTCGATTGAGGGGGAGGAGCGCGTGGTGATTGGCGTGGTGGGCGTGGGCGACGTGACGGCGTGCATGGAGTCGGTGGAGGCGATGCCCCAGGTGGAGAAGGTGGTGCGGATTACGGCGCCGTACAAATTTGTGAGCAAGGAATTTCGGCCGGGGAAGACGCGCATCAAGGTGAATGGCGCGGAAATTGGCGGCGACGAATTTGTGGTGATTGCGGGGCCGTGCTCGGTGGAGAGCGAAGAGCAGATTATGCGCTCGGCGGAAGCTGTGGCGAAGGCGGGAGCGAAGTTTTTGCGTGGCGGGGCGTTCAAGCCGCGGACTTCTCCATATGATTTTCAGGGGATGGAAGAGGAAGGGTTGAAGCTGCTGCAGAAGGCGAAGAAGGCGACGGGGCTGGCGATTGTGACGGAGGTGATGGGCGACCGCGACGTGGAGTTGGTGGCGCAGTACGCGGACGTGATGCAGGTGGGCGCGCGGAACATGCAGAATTTCATGCTGCTGAAGGCCCTTGGGAAGTGCGGGCGGCCGATTCTGCTGAAGCGCGGGCTAAGCAGCAGCATCAAGGAATTGCTGATGAGCGCGGAATATATTGTGGCGCACGGGAATCCGGACGTGATTTTGTGCGAACGCGGCATCCGCACCTTTGAAACCGCCACGCGGAACACCTGCGACATTTCGGCGATTCCTGTCCTGAACGAACTGACGCACCTCCCGGTGATCCTGGACCCAAGCCACGCAACAGGAAAACGCAGCCTGGTGCCCGCCGTAGCCCGCGCAGGAGTAGCCGTCGGCGCCGACGGCCTCATCGTGGAAGCGCATCCCGCGCCAGAGCGGGCCATCAGCGACGGAGCGCAATCGCTCGACCTAAACCAATTCGCCAAAATGATGGAGGAGTTGAAGCCCTACATCGCCCTCTGGAAAGAAGCGCGGAAGAAAGAAAGCTTGGCGGCCGCGGCGCGGTAGATTTTTGACCGACGATTGCGGAGTTTAGCGTCCTTTGGCGCGGTCGCCGCGGAGGACCATGCAGGTTGAGGAGGATTTGGCGACGAGGTGGCCGGCTTCGTCGGTGATTTCGCATTCGATGTAGCCGACTATGTTGCCGCGGCGAACCACTTTGCCTTCGGCGCGGAGGCGGGCTTCCCACACGGGACGGAAGAAATTAATTTTTAGTTCGATGGTGGTGAAGGATTCGCCGGGGGCCAGCGTGCTGTGGAAGGCCATGCCCATCGCGGCGTCTGCTATATCGCAGAGGACTCCTCCATGGAGAGTGCCCATGGGATTTGCGTGTTGCGATCCGGCCGCGAGAGTGACGACTGCGCGTCCATCCGCGATTTCGTTCGCTTCAAAGCCGATCAGGCGTGCGATGGGAACTTCGTTCGTGTTCGCTTTTGCCATGAATCCTCATTGAGCGCAGGTTGCCGAGCGTCGCCGCAACATCCGCGACCGAGTGGTCTCATAAATCCATATTAGCACAGCATTAACAGAACCGAAGGGGCCCACGGTACATCAAAGATGGGCTGGAGCGAAAGGGATTTGCTCGCGCAACCGAGAATGGAAAAAAGTGTCACCAGAATCAAAAAGGCGCAAGTCCGCCCTGATTGGATGCTCGGAAATTCTCTAAGTACACCAAAAACTGAACGCGCGGCGGAATTGGCCGCGGCGGCATGGGAGATCGAAAAAAATGTCACCGGCGTGCAAGGAAACGTGTCTAACCTTGGTGAGTTGGACCGGCCCTTCGCCCAAATCAAGCGGGAGAAGGGGAAGTTGGATATTGTTTTCGCGAATGCGGGCGTAGCGACGTACGCTCCGTTCGGGAAGATAACCGAGAAGCATCTTAGTTACTGGACAGTTAGTTAACCGCTTAGGTTTCGGGTGAATACCCGAGCTTCGAGCGTCTTGCAATTGGTCTGACTGGCGCGTAGACTTTTGCCGGAAGAGGATTTTTGGTGGGGTTATCCAGACTCGAACGTGCGGCGAAATGGAGCACCGCATGTAACTGTTAGTTTTCAATTGCGCCATTTCTCCCCACCTTCTTCTGGACCCGCTTCTAGAGCCCGCGGCTATAACGCCCACAGTCGCGGCGATCTTTCCGGAAAGAATTTGAATGAGGGTCCAAGTGTGTCCGCAAGCCAATCCTGATCCGATTCACTGGCGCTGGTCCATCGATCGGCTGGGCCGAATCACCTACAGCAGCTCCGCTGTGGAATTACTGTTGGGGTTCCGTGCAGAGGAGATCATTGGCGGGCACAGCCGGCAGTTTGTTCATCCCGACGATTGGGAACTCGTCGCGCAGCGCTTGGGCGCCGCCGCCGAACCGGAAGCAGAGAGCGTGGTATTACGGATCAAGCACAAAAACGGCACCTACCGGCATTTCGAGAGCACCAGCACAACCTTATTGGATCCAACTGGCGATACGATAGGATTCCACGCCACTTGCCGGGACGTCACTGCTCAAGAGCATATCGAAGATCAATTGGAAAAACAGACGGCGTGCCTGGATGAGCTATTTGAGCAGGCACCGGAAGCGATCGCATTGCTCGATACGCGGGATCATGTGATCCGAGTCAACAGGGAGTTCACTTTGCTGTTCGGGTACTCGCAAGAGGAGTCTTATCAAATGCCCATCAATGGGCTGATAGCCTCCGGGGACCTGGGGCCTGAGGCCGAGCGATTGAAGACGGAACTTATAAATGGCCGGCGGGTGGAGCGAGAGATCATCCGTCAGAGGAAAGACGGAAGTTTTGTAAATGTTTCTTTGCTAGCTGTGCCCGTCACCACATCCAGCGGCCTGATCGGCGAATATGCGATCTATCGGGACATCAGCAAGCGGAAGCAGGGCGAGCAAGCCCTGTTGGAAAGCGAAGCACTGATTCGGGCGATATTGGACAACAGTCCCAACCTAATCTTTTTGAAAGATATTTCGGGCCGCTATCTGGTGATCAACAAGGAATTTGAGAAGTCGTTGACGCTGGCCGAGCGGGATATCCGGGGCAAGACTGACGACGAGATTTTTCCGCCCGAGCAGGCCGCGGCGTTTCGAGCAAACGATAAGGTCGTCATTGAATCGCAAGTCCCTATGGAATTCGAGGAAGTATCCATATGGGAGGACGGCCCTCACACGAGCATCGTGCAGAAGTTTCCGTTGAAAGATGCGCAAGGGCGCGTTTACGCGGTTGGGGGAGTGGCCACCGACATCACCGCGCGCAAAAAAGCGGAAGAAGTGTTGCTTAGGAAAGAGGCCTACCTGGAGGAAGGACAGAGGTTGAGCCACACCGGGAGTTGGAGTTGGAATGTAAACACGGGCGAGGTTTTCTGGTCGCGCGAGACGTATCGCATTTTAGGCATCGACCCAGACCAAACCAAGCCGACGCGAGAGGCTTTTTTTCAAATACTCCACCCGGAGGACCTCGAATCTTTCCTTGCCACGGAGAAGGCGCTGCGCGAGCAACATAGCTTTGAATATGACTACCGGATCGTCCGGCCGGACGGATCGACCAGATATATCCACGCCATCCGGCGCAATATTCGGAACGAGGAAGGCGAAGTTATCGAACTCGTCGGCACGGTGATGGACGTCACCGAGCAGAAGCGGGCAAGAGACGAACTGCAGCGAGCGTTTGAGGAAATCAAGGCGCTAAAGGATCAGCTGTACAAAGAGAATCTGGCGCTGAAAGATCAAGTCGATCGGGCCGGGATCGCGGACGAAATCGTTGGAGACTCCCGCGCCCTGCGGGGCGTGCTGGACTGCGCGGCCAAAGTTGCGCCGACGGATTCAACGGTGCTTATTCTCGGCGAGACAGGCACGGGAAAAGAATTGATCGCCCGGGCGATTCACAAAGGCTCACAGCGGGCCAGTGGACCTTTTGTGAGCGTGAATTGTGCCGCGCTCCCTCCGTCATTGATTGCTTCCGAACTTTTCGGCCATGAGAGAGGCGCTTTCACGGGAGCGGTGCAGCGCCGCCAGGGCCGCTTTGAACTGGCGGAAGGCGGCACGATATTCTTGGACGAAATCGGCGAGCTGCCCGCTGAGACGCAGATTGCCCTCCTGCGGGTAATCCAGGAACGCGAATTCGACCGGGTTGGCGGGACGCAATCGATCCCGGCGAACGTGCGGGTGATGGCCGCAACCAATCGGGATCTGCAAGGCGCAATCGCGGACGGCATCTTTCGGGCCGATCTGTTCTATCGGCTGAACGTATTTCCGATAGAGGTGCCCCCCTTGCGAGAAAGGGCCGAGGATATCCCCTCACTGGTCCGCCATTTTGTGGAACACTACGCGAAAAAACTGGGGAAAAGGATTTTGAATATCGAGCCGGATGCTCTTGAATTCCTTACGTCCTATCCATGGCCCGGAAACATTCGTGAACTGCAGAATGTGATCGAGCGATCGGTTATCCTTTGCGATTCGCCTGTGCTATCGGTGGATGAGAGGTGGTTTGGAGCCGATGCGGATGAGCTGGTCTGCGCGTCACCCTCGCTGCCGGATCAGCTGACTTATCAGGAAAGGCACATCATTGAACGCGAGCTGGCGCGCAGCCGGGGCCAAGTGGCGGGCCAAATTGGAGCGGCGGCGAAGCTTGGAGTCCCAGTATCCACGCTCGAATCCAGAATAAAAACTCTGAAGATCGACAAGAGACGTTTTAAATTCAGCTAGCCTTCCTGCCCTCCTCTTTCGCGAGTCCCTCAAAAGAATTCAAAGACGCGCACGGCACGACCAAAGTCTGAGCCGGGATTGGCGGTTCGATGACGAATATTCGCGAGTGGCCCAAGGGTAAATTACCGAGTGTCGAAATATTGAAACTGCTCGCGAATCTTCGTTACGAAGTGCGAGTGCTGCGCAAGCTAACTTTTGAATTTTCATACCGATTAAAGTGGACGAGAGTTTGCTGGGGAAACAACCGAGGTAATGGGGGACGCTCGACGACTGGGTACAAGATCCATCGCAGTTGGACTAGTTTGTTCGGGGATAGAGTTGATTTGCAGAAACAGCGTGCGGCTCGCCCGGAGACGTGAACGATGTTTTTGCAACCTCAAATGATGAGGCGTGGTGTGCCCATCGGCAGTGCCCTCCAACCAGGTTCCTCCGGAAACCAGGTCATGAAAGGGACTACTTCATGAGAGAAAGACGACTGATAGCAATCGTAGTACTTTGCTGTGCTGTAATTGCCGTGGTTCTGCTCTTCCCGCAGCTCTCGTCCGCCCAGAACGGGGGCTTTGGACAGAAGGGCGGGGATCCCGATACACCGCCACCCCCCTACAATCCGTATCCACCGGGGATTTTACCGGCGGACCTGAATTCAGAGATAGCGCGGGTCCTGCGTGAAGTCGACTTTATCGAAAGCGAGGCGCTGGCGCAGTTGCGCGCATTGCCCCCGCCAACACTGACAAATCAACCGCCATTATTGGCCCACACCGGACAAAGATTAAACGTCTTAGTGGGCAAAGCCCTGAATTTCGACAGGAATATCTCGCCTTTCAAGGATAGGGCGTGCGGTTTTTGCCACATGCCGTACGCCGGCTTCAGCGGACCGATCCCATCCGTCAACCTGACGATGATTGCGTATCCCGGATCATATCAGTTTCGAGCCGGCAAGCGGACTGCGCAGAGATATACCTATTCACCCAGTTTCCCTGTTCTCAATTACAACCAGACCCAGCAAGCCTTTTTTGGCGGAAACTTCTGGGATTCCAGAGCGACCGGCTACTTGCTAGGGAGTCCGGACGCCAATCAGGCTCAGGGCCCCCCGGTCGATACTCAAGAACACGCGTTGCCGGACACGGCTTGCGTCGCGTTCCGCCTTCAGAGCGCCGTGTATAAGTCTTTCTTTATCGAACTATGGGGCGATGACATAGATACAATCAAGTTCCCGCACAACACCGAGGAGATCTGCGAGGTCCCCGGTGGGGCCAGCGTATTCGGAACGGACACCATGCCGATCAAGCTGTCTTCTTCGGATCGCGCCATAGCAAACCACGTCTACGACCACTGGGGCCAGTCACTTGATCAATACGAAGCCTCACCGGATGTCAGCCCTTTTTCGTCGAAATTCGACGCCTTCCTGCATAGCCCAACCGCAAATCCGTTGTCCGCGGATGAAATGGCCGGTTACAACCTGTTCCGCGGCAAAGCGAACTGCAACTCCTGCCATCTCGACGGAAGGTCTACCGCGCCGACGCCCCCACCGCCACAAGGTAGTGCCCCGAACAGCACGGACACGGGCGCGGCAGCATCCACCACGCCGCTCTTCACTTGCTTCGGCTCGGCTAATCTCGGCCTGCCCTTGAATCCCAGGGATGCCATTTATTACCAGAACACGCCGGATTTCTTCGGCTTCACCGCAAATCCCTTTGGCTTCGCCTTTAGAGACTTGGGATTGGGAACCTTCCTGAGAAGCGGTCCCGGTTCTTGGGCGAGCCCGAATGACGATTGGACACAATTCGCGCCACTCAATGATGGACGCATGCAGACATCCACGGCACGCAACGTCGCCATGGTTCCGCCTCAGTGTCCTACCACCGAGGCTCCCGGGCCGTACTTCCAGAAGGAGTTCTTCCATAACGGCTACATCAAGAGCCTGAAGCAACTGGTGCACTTCTATAACACCAGAGACGCTTTTCCTTTTCCCACTATAACTTCCGGGCACTGTCCGGCGGGCACCACGGAAAAGGTGGACTGCTGGCCAATGGCCGAGGTGAAGAACAATGAGGACATGACCATCGGGATGCTCGGCTTGACCGATATGGAGGAGAACCAGATCGTGGCGTTCCTTCAGACGCTCACCGACGGTTTCACAACACCGTTCCCGGATATCAACACGTTTACTGGCGTGTGCATGACGGGCGGTAACGCGGCAACCCAAGGGAATGATTTCCTGATTCCCACTCCGCCGCTGCCTCCATGTGCGACGGCGATATGCGGTGTTCCGCCGCTCCCAACAATGCCGATTCCGTAATGGCATTGCGAACTGTCAAACGGCATATACCTGATGCTTGCTAACTCTCTCCCCTGGCTGGTCCCTCGCGACTGCGGGGTCGAAAGGGACCAGCCGGAGAGAGAAATGGCGGAATTCAGTACGCTGTGTTTTTCCCCAGCCAGAGACTTATCGCTGTCCCGAAATTTGCTCGCAAATCAATTCTCAGTGAGGTGTCCAAATGAAGAGAGCGATGTTGCTTTTGGTGTTATTCACTTTCGGCGGTTTTTGGTTTGCAACGTCTCCCGCCGCCGCCCAGTTCGTCCCTTCGTCAAAAAAGGTGGACCGCATGGAAGTCAGACAGGGGCCGGAGATCGAGTTGAACCGCGAGCATCTGGCCATCATTCGGTGGACCAGCAACAATCCTGGCGGCTCGCCCGAGCACTTTGCCGTGGTGCACTACGGCACGGATCCCAAGAAACTGAACCTGACTGCCAAGTCGCACATCCGGCTGAACCCATCCCATGACTACACTGTTTTCCGCGTGCGCATGGATGAGTTGGCGCCGAAGACTACCTACTACTACACGATTGATTCTGAAGATGCGAATGGCGTAAGCGATGGTGTGAAGAGTTCGACACAATCGTTTACCACGCAATAGACCAGTCGAAGGTTTGTGGGCTTCTCTACTGCCGCCTGAAATGCAAGGTGGCGGTGCCGGTGCGGGCGTTACCGGAAAACTTGCACGTGCGGACGGATGAAATTTGTAAGAGGAATGGTGCGCTTGCAGGGGGCAAATTCCTTTTTTCATAAGTTAGTTCCAGAATTTCACATCCCAAACTCGTACGTGGCTGAAACCTTACCTATTAGCCCGTTAAATAGTTCAAATTGAGTGGTTTGTGGTGAGCCCCAATTTGGGATTCTGGCACTCGAATTGCCAAAGGGTTTGTCAGGTAGCGGGTGTGGTCCCGTTCTCCTTCCAGGTCCGGCCTGCCCTCATCGAGGGCGTACTGCGAGTACGAGTGGTCTGAGCAAGAAACCACAGGGGTTCCGCGCGCCTCAGACCGCAAAAAAAAATACAGGGGGCAAAACGATGGAAAGATCGCAGGGTACCGCTCTATCCAAACGATCCACAGTTCATGTTCT
>Ga0137415_10000644_pt1 | contig 34046 bp, 27 predicted proteins | sample CZODoug3_1_1_16f_FD_183082 | JGI IMG/M metagenome (GOLD analysis project Ga0137415, IMG submission 183082) | Vadose zone soil fungal communities from Angelo Coast Range Reserve, California, USA - CZODoug3_1_1_16fungal (Hybrid Assembly) | ecosystem: Environmental > Terrestrial > Soil > Vadose...
CCGTTCGATTCCTCGCTGGAAACTTCTCTCGCACCTTCTACCGTTTCACTTTGATTGTGACCGTTGCCGAAAGCGCGGCCTTCAGAAACGGATGCTGCTGGTTCCGATCCCCTCTGCGTGCGGCCCTCCGTTGCTGGACGTCCGGCGGGAATAGCCTCGTCCAAATCCTCGTCCTGCTGTTCCAGGTCCATAAAATCGGAAACGTAAAGGAAAGCGTCGCGTTCCAATCCAATATCGACGAATGCCGACTGCATGCCGGGCAGCACGCGTGTCACGCGGCCTTTGTAGATGGACCCCGCTAAGGTGTATTCGTTTTCAAGCTCGAGGTAGACTTCAGCCAGTTGATCGTCTTCCACGATCCCAACTTTGGTTTCGTGAGGAGTGGACGTTACGTACAATTCTTTGTTCATGCAAACTCCGGTTATTCTTCACCGGAGCGAAGTGGAAGGTGATCGGAAGGATTGCGAAGCTCAGCGCGGTTCCTGGCACACGTCCGTGAATTTCCGGAATCTCTTCCGGAACCCGCACAATCGTGAAACTTGAGGACTCGTCTGTACTGATCGCATCTTGTACTTCGTCAGGTTGTGACCGCTCTCTCAGATTCTGAGGGGGCCGTTACCCAAGCCTGACGGATTCAATCCTGTCCGGCATTCCCTTCGCCGGTGATTTGCCCTCCTTTTTCGCGAGGGCCTTCGTAATTTTCGTAATCCTGTTTCATGGCGCCGGTCTCAAGGGCGCCAGATCTTTCCTTCCGCCTCAGTTCACGAAGCGGCGCATCCGGACGTTCATTACCATCCCCAGCGCCAGAAACATGAACAGAACGGAAGACCCGCCGTAACTCATGAGCGGCAGGGGTATTCCGGTGACCGGCATAAAGCCAACCACCATGCCGACGTTGACCAGGACGTGGAAGCTAAGCACAGCCACCACCCCCATCACCACAAATGTCCCAGCGCGGTCGGGCGCCGTTTGTGCGTTCTGGGTCAAACGCATCAGCACTATGAAGTATAGCAGGAGCACCCCCAGAGCTCCTATGAATCCATGTTCCTCGGCGAAAGCCGCGAAAATAAAGTCGGTTTGGGGCACGGGCAGATAGGAAAGATGGGTCTGGGTGCCGGTTCCACCCCACAATCCACCCGAACCCACCGCGATGAGTGACTGGATCACCTGGTATCCCGATCCCTGTTTGTCGGCTTCGGGCTCGACGAAGCTCACCAAACGATCTTTCTGGTAGGGCTTCAGCTTGTGCCAGGCCAGGGGCATCATCAGCCCCGCCAGGAGCAACACGATCAGGGCCTGCTTGGCGCGCAAACCCCCTAGGAAAAGACCCATGATCGCAATGGGCATGTAGGTCAGAGCCGTGCCCAAGTCGGGCTGAGCCAGAACCATCAACATGGGCACACCCACGATCGCTCCAGCCTTGATGAAATCGGTCCAGGTGAGTTCCCGTTGATGCATGTCGGCGAAGTACTTCGCCACGGCGAGGATCAGAATCAGTTTCACCCACTCCGAAGGCTGGAAGTGCTGGCCACCGGGCATCTTGATCCAGCGGCGCGCGCCCAGATACTTCTGGCCGAAGATCATCACCGACATCAGGGAGGCAATGGCGGCGATATACACCCAGTGAACCTTGTCGAGCATGGCCTGGTAGTTCAGCAAGCTGAACAGGAACATGCCTGCGAGCCCGGCTCCCACCCAGTAAAGCTGCTTGATGTGCGCGCCCGCGAACTTGGTGTGCTCGGTGGCGCTGTGAATCTCCATGACACCGAGGCCGCAGATCATCAGGACGAAGATCAGCAGCAGCCAGTCGAAGTCGCGGTATGAGACGTAACGGGACATTGGTTCTCAGTTGCCAGTGCTTGAGTTCTCGGTGCTCAGTTCATCCCCGGTGCGGCCGCCGCCAGGGGCAGCGTCGTTTTGGGAACTTCGACCAGGAAGTGGCCAAAGCCGAGGCCGTCCCGGTTGCCCTCATCGCTGGGGGCGTTCCACAAGGCTCCGATCTCCGCCTTCCCCGCTCCACCGGCGATCTTGGTCGGCAGGCGCCGCTGCTTGTCGACGTAAGCCTTGATCACCTGGGTGGCCAGGCGCGCCGCCAATTTGCCGTGTTCGCCGCCTTCGAACAGCACCGCCACAATGATCTCGGGATTGCGCCGCGGCGTGAATCCCACGAACCAGCCGTTCTGCGCGAAGTCTTCGTTGTTGGCATGCTTGGCGCGCAGCGCGAGGGAGACAATCTGAGCCGACCCGGTCTTCCCCGCGATATCAATTCCCGGGATATGCGCCGAAGGAGCGGTCCCCTCCGGCAGCAGGACCCGGCCCATGGCGTCGGTGATGAAGGTCCACCCATTCGGGTCAATCGGAATGCTCTTCACTTCGGTGTACCGCTTGGTCTCAACGTAGCCCGGCGGCAGCTCGGTTGGATTCAGTACATGGGGCACAACCAAGCGGCCACCCATGGAGATCGCCGCGATGGCTCGCATCAACTGGACCGGCGTGGTGGCCACGGCGCCTTGGCCGATGCCAACCGAAATGGTTTCACCGGCGAACCACTTCTGCTTGAAATTCCGGATTTTCCACTCTTCCGACGGCATGACTCCGCTCGCCTCGTTCGGAAGATCGATACCGGTCTTCTGTCCCAGTCCCAGAGCAGTGGCGTATTTCGCGATGCGGTCGATGCCGAGCTTTTCCGCCAGCGTGTAAAAGAAAACATCGCACGACTGATAGATCGCTTTCTCCAGCTCCACCGCGCCGTGACCAGTTTTGACCCAGCATCCAAATCGCCGACCATAAAATGTGCCTCCGCCGTTGCAATGCACATGGAGCGTCTGGGCGATGCCTTCCTGCCAACCCGCGAACGACATCAGGATCTTGAAGGTGGAACCGGGAGCCAGTTGCGCCTGGATCGCCTTATTCAGCAGCGGCTTGTCGGGATCATTGACCAGCCGGTTCCACTCATCCCGGGAAATGCGCACCGAGAAATCGTTGGGATTGAAGGTGGGCCGGCTCGCCATCGCCAGGATTTCTCCGTTGCGCGGGTCCATCGCCACGATCGCGCCGTTCTTGCCCGCCATCGCCTCCTCGGCGGCAATCTGCAGATCAACGTCCACGGTGAGCCTGATTTGCCGGCCGGGAACCGCGGGGGTTTCATCCAGCCGTCCCACTTCCCGTCCGCGACTGTTCACCAGCGCGCGCCGGGATCCGTTCTTGCCCATCAGAATCTGGTTGTACTGTTTCTCTACGCCGGAAATGCCCACCACGTCGCCTGGGTTGTAGAGCTCAAACTGGGGCTGGTTCAGCATGTCCTCGGTGACTTCCCCGACGTAGCCGATCAGATGCGCCATGAACCCACTCCGCGGATAGAGGCGGCGGTGCGCCATGATGGTATCGAGTTCCGGCAATTCGTTTTTGTGGGATTCGATGAAAGCCAGTTCGTCTTGCGTAATGTCATCTTTCAGAAAGATGGGCTGGTACTGCGGCATGGAGGTGAACTTGCGAATGCGCTCGTGCACCTCTTTCGGATCCAGGTGCAGGCCTTGCGCGATCGTGTCAGCATCGGCGTTCAGGTCGCGCGTCGAATCGCGCAGCAGCAGCGCCGAAAACGACGGGTAGTTCTCGACGATCGTGCGGCCTTCACGATCGAGAATTTTCCCGCGCGGGGCAAGGATCGGTACGTTGCGAATGCGATTCTTCTCGGCCAGCTGTGCATACACGTCGTTTTGCATGACCTGGAGCCGCCATAGCCCATAGGCGAGGATCATGAAGATGACGAGGATGATGTACTGCACCGCCGTCAGGCGAATCGACGATATTTTTTCGTCGCGACCGAACATAAATCCGTCGTGGGTCCTTGCTCGTCTCTTAGCGGCCGCCGCTCTCGGCTGGGGAGCCTTGCTCCCTACCGGTCCGCCACGAAAATCCGACAGCCCTACCTATTTTCTCGCCCGCCGGGAATAAATGCCAACGACCAAAGGCCAGCGACCAAGGGCTCGCCTTACGTCCTTTGCTTGAACCGGTCCAGCGCAAGAAACAGGAACACTCCGACCAGCGCATTGGCCAGGCCTGCGCCCAGTTCGTGCGGCCAGCTCCATTGCAGATTCAGCGCCACCAGGCCCCGCGCCACTACGAAGTAGACAACCTCGTGCACCACGTAGAAGACCAAGGTCACAAGCAAGCGGGCGCCCGCATTCTCGACATCCAGCTTTACCCCCAGAGACGAGGCGCCGTATCCGACCACAGTCTTGGCGATGCCATTGATGCCAATCGGCAAACCGGTCAGTGCGTCCTGGAAGATGCCGATCACCCCGCCGGTCAGGAGTCCTGAAACCGGGCTCCTCCGTGCTATGGCGAAGAAGATCGTCACCAGCAGCGGCAGGTCGAACATCGCGAAAAACGGGAATTGCCGAGGCAACCAGGCCTGCAGGAAGAGCGCCGCCGCCGGGACCAGCACGTTGAACGGAATACTGAATCGGTAGACCTCTACCTGTTCCCCGGATGTGTAGGTGATCGGCACGTTATTGCGGCCCGTCCTGTGGCTTGCTCGGTTGCGGGCTGGCCGGTGGAGGAGTCGTCTGCCTGGGCTTCGGCGCCGGGCTCGGATCCGACACCTTCACCGGGGGGGGCGCTGGCTTTTGTTCCGTGGCGGGCCTCAGGGCGGCGGGCGCGGTGGGCGCGGGCTCACTCTTCGGAAGCACCGTGCCTGAGGCGCCCGGCTTGGGGGACGCAACAGTCCCGGGCTTGCGGACCGGGGTGGCGGCGCCGTCCTGCGCCTTAGCAGCATTCGGCTGCGGAGTGCTGGGCAAAGCATTCTTGTCGGGGGACTTCGGCTGGGGCGCGGCCGGGGCAGCTTTCGCGCCATCATTCGGCGGATTCGAGTCTGCTGTCGCAGGCTTGTCGGGAACCGACGGCAAGCGCTGGGCCAGGATGTCGGCGGCGCGCACTGGGCCGGCTTCCGAAGGCGTTGGCTCCTTCTCGACCACCTTCGTGACCACCAGGACTTCCTCCAGTTTGCTAAGGCTCGCCGCCGGCCTCACCCGGATGTTGAGAAATAAATCGGATCCGGTCCCGTTCGAAACCCGGGTCACGACCCCGACCGGCATGCCCTTGGGGAAGATCCTGTCCCCCCCGCTGGTGCGCACGATGTCGCCCGCTTGGACGGCTTCGTCGTTCATGACCTTCTCGAGAACAACTTCACCGGCGGAGGTTCCTCGAACGATTCCCTGCAAGCGCGACTTTTCGAGGATGGCGCCGACGCCGCTGCTCTGGTCGTCGATCAGCAGCACCTGCGAACTGGAGCGGAAGACTTTCAGAACCTTGCCCACGATGCCGTTGACGGTGATGACCGCCATATCCGCCTTGATGCCGTCGTGTTCGCCCTTGTCGATGTATACAATCCGCGACTGCTCGCTGCCGCCCGATCCGATGACCTGCGCCGCCATGGTCTGCGAAACGAATTGCTCCTTGAAGCCCAGCAATACCTGCAGGCGGCGGGCCTGCGCGGCATCCTCGTTCAAGCGGATCTGATCCAGGCGCAAGCGCTCGATTTGCTGCTTGAGTTCGCGGTTCTCCGCCCGCACACCGCGCAGGTAGAAGTAGTTGTGCCAGAGATTGCCGGCGCCAGTTTCGACCCACACCAGGACTTTCTCGATGGGAGTGATTGCGCTGACCGCCCAGACCCGAATCAGGCGGGAAGAATCGGTATCGGTCGTGCGCTTGACCTGCACGGCGAGTCCGAGAACCTGCGCGAACAGGACGGCCACCAGCACGATCAGGTTTTTGTAACGGCCGAGGACGGATTCCATGGACTACAGTTCTCAGTTCTCAGTAGGAAAGGCCACTGTTGACTCCGTCTTCGGGGTGAACCCACTTGCGAGCGCGGCCCCAAATCCCCTGTCGCGATGTCACACCAGAACCACTTCCAACATCACTTCCGGGACTCCGACGCGAAAACCAACCAGCTTGCCACCTATTCGATTGAAATCTTTCTGAGCAGCTTGAAGTCGCTGAGCATCTTCCCGGTGCCCAGCACCACGCTGCACAGCGGATCATCCGCAATCGAAACCGGCAGCCCGGTTTCCTCGCGGATGCGTTTGTCGAGATTCTTCAGCAACGCCCCGCCGCCGGTGAGCACGATGCCGCGATCACTGATATCGGCGGACAGTTCCGGGGGCGTGCGTTCGAGCGCCACGCGGATCGCATTCATGATGGTCGACACACACTCGCTGAGGGCTTCACGGATTTCGCTGTCGTCGACCGTGATGGTCTTGGGCACGCCCTCGATCAGGTTGCGGCCCTTGATCTCCATCGTCAGCGGCTTGTCGAGTGGATACGCGGAACCGATTTCTATCTTGATCTGCTCGGCGGTGCGTTCGCCGATCAACAGGTTATATTTCCGCTTGAGGTAGTTCATGATGGCTTCGTCCATCTGGTTGCCGGCCATACGCACCGAACGCGAGTAGACGATTCCGCTGAGCGAGATCACCGCGATGTCGGTGGTGCCGCCGCCGATGTCAACCACCATGTTTCCGCTGGGCTCGGTGATGGGCAAGCCGGCCCCGATGGCAGCCACCATCGCCTGCTCGACCAGGTGTACTTCACTGGCCTTGGCGCGATAGGCCGAGTCCATGACGGCGCGTTTCTCCACCTGCGTAATTTCGGAAGGGACGCCGATCACGATCCGCGGATGCACCAGCATCTTGCGGTTGTGCGCCTTCTGGATGAAGTAGTTCAACATCTTCTCGGTGACCTTGAAGTCGGCAATGACGCCGTCCTTCATCGGCTTGATGGCCACGATGTTGCCCGGCGTGCGGCCCAGCATCTCTTTCGCCTCTTTGCCGACCGCCTCGACTTCCCCCGTGTTCTTGTTGATGGCGACGATCGAGGGCTCGTTGACGACGATACCTTTGCCGCGCGCGTAAACCAGCGTGTTGGCCGTACCTAGATCGATGGCCAAGTCGCTGGAGAAGATGCTGAACAGCGATCGGAGATTGTGAAAGCGCCCCGCGCTGGAATGGAATCCGTTGGATGACATACTGTGGCTTCTCTCTCGTCCCGGACTGCCGCCTGTCCGCTCGAACCCGGTTATCATTTCGTCCGGCGGAGGTCGGGGCCCTGGTTTGAATTCTATGGGAGATCCCAGATCGCTGCCGGACACGAAAGTTCTTGGCCTCCCGGAAAAGCCCCGGGAGTCGCCCCCCTGCCTGCTACTGAATTACGACCCTCTGCTGCTTGGTATTCACGCCACCCTGCGCATTCTGCGCCGTCACGGTAATCACGCTCTCCCCGGCCGGCAGGGGCGGCGTAAAGTAGTGAAAAGTGCCGTCCGTGGTCACGATCGGGACCTCGCGTCCGTTGACCATCACCCGCGCCCCGGTCTCGGTCTTGCCGGTCACTTCAATCACGTGCCCATGCTGGACCAGGGGGTCGATCTGCAGGTCGATCGCCACCGCGTCCTTGCCCTTCGGAATGATCGTGAAGCGGTTCTTCTCGCTCTCCACCGACTCTTGCCCGTTTGCGTCGAGCGACTGGACCATCCAGTAGTAGGCTCCCAGGCTGAGCCCGGTGACGGTCACATCCGGCGTGCCCACCGCCTTGTCAACGATCATGGACGAGAAATAGGGATTTCGGGAGATGCGCAGCCGGTAGCCCACTGCGTTCACCGTCGGCGACCAGGCGAATTGTACGTCCTTCGTCTTGGCGGCTCCGACGGTAAATATGGGCATCATGTTCGCTGGAGAAATCGGGGTCGGCGGCCCGATCTCCTTGACCTTGGCCATCTTTTCCGATTCCGCTTTAAAGGTCGCTCTCTCCCAATCCGACAGGCGCACGGTTTGACCTTTGCGGGCCACCTCGCCACTGCCCTTCTTCACCAGAATCTCGTGCTCATCGTTCTTGGGATCGTTGCGCACCATGGCGGCGCTCTCCGGAGCCAGCGAAGCGGTGGCGCCAGCCACGATCACTTGCGACTTCGATCCCTGGGTATAGGTGGCGGTGGATAAATCTACGGTTCCGGCGCTCACCGCGACGGCCACATTGGTCTGCTGCTGATCGTTGGCCGAGTTCTCCTCGATCACGATCAGCGAGTCCTGTTTCACCGTGTAGTTGGTTCCGTCGTTGAACACCACCTTGGCCATCCCCTCAGAACCGGTCTGGATCACATCGCCCTTCTCGAGCGGAATGTTGTAGTCCGCCGTGATCCAGGTGTTGCTGCTGGATTTCTTGATCTTGACCGTACCGTCGAGGGCAGTAAAGCGCGCCTGCTTCTCGGTACCGGCGGCCGACCGCTCGGCCGCGGGAGCAATCCCCGCGATCCTTTCGAGGAGGCCGGTCGTCAGGTTCCCCGCCGCCTTCATCGTGCTATCGGTGAACTGCGGAAACACAAAGTGCATGGCCGCCCCCAAGACGAGCGCCACCGCCAGCAGCGCAAGCAACACGCTACGGTAAGTAACCGTCTTCCAGGCGAGGTAGACACCCGGTTTACGTTTCGACGACACGGAGGCCACTAAATCCAGCCAAACCTTAGAGAATATGGGATATTTTGAACAGTATCACAAGCCTCGGCGGGCTGGAACAGGGTATCAACCTGGGTTCAGGTCCAGGGGAACATGTCCGGGTGGTGTTTCAGAGAATTTCGATCGCCTGTGATTCCTCCGGGGATCGCTCCGGCTCCATGCGCGAACCCCTCGACCGCGAGCCCTTAGCCGGAAGCTTCCAGCCTCTCTGCAATCTCAAGCAGCTTCGTGACCGTGTTCCAGTTTCTGGCCGTGCCGGACTTCTTCAGCGCCTTCTCGATCGCCCGAGCCAGTTTGGAACGTCCCATGCCATCGGGATAGTAAATGTAGAGTTCGCGATCCCCGATCCTCACCTCCTCGGCTTCGGCCTTGATTCGACAAACCTCAGCCCGCATTTCCGGGCCGGGATCTCTGGGCAGGAACGTGACCAGGAGTTTGCCGGGCTCGATGTCGCGCCGGGCTGCGAACGGGTTCCTTCGAACCACGCCTTTCAGCTCGGATGCACTGCGAAGAATGACGTCGGAGCGAAACCCGAACTTCCGCTCGATCGCCTCCTCAATCCGCCTGGCCAGCAACACCAGGTCCCGTTCCCCGGTTCTGAAAACGACATTGCCGCTTTGTACGTAGGTTTGGGGATCCCTCAGTTTGAGGGATTCATACAGGGCCCGGAGCGCGTCCATTTTGATCTTGTGGTGGCTCCCCAGATTGACGCCCCGGAGCAGAGAAATAATCACGTTCATAGCAGGCTCCAGCATAGCGCGCTGGTCAAACAACGTCGGTCGCCAACCACCTCCTCGATCCCGCTCATTCAGGCTCATTCCGGGCCATTCACTTGCTCAGCTCTTCGCCCGGGCTGTAGCATGAACTGTTTGGCTTATGGATCAGGAGGAATTATGGCAACCGAGACCGTGACCAGTCCGGCCATCGTAGGAAGCAATGCTCCCACCAGAGTTTATAAGAACTTCATCGACGGTGAATGGGTCGAGTCCACCACCGGAGAAACCTTCGAAAACCGCAATCCCGCTGACACCCGCGACCTGGTGGGTATTTTCCAAAAGTCGGCCAAGGACGACGTGGACGCCGCCGTGGACGCCGCCAAGCGTGCCTACGCGAAGTGGCGCCTGGTGCCGGCCCCGCGGCGCGCAGAACTGGTCTTCCGCGCTGCCGAGATGCTGGCCGAGCGCAAGGAAGAGTACTCGCGCGACATGACCCGCGAAATGGGCAAGGTCATCAAGGAAACGCGCGGCGACACCCAGGAAGCCATTGACACGGCGTATTACATGGCCGGCGAAGGCCGCCGCCTGTTCGGCCCAACCACGCCCTCGGAGCTTCCCAACAAGTTCGCCATGGCCGTGCGTCAGCCCCTGGGCGTTTGCGGCATGATCACCCCGTGGAATTTTCCCATGGCCATTCCATCCTGGAAGCTGTTGCCCGCCATCGTTTGCGGCAACACCTGCGTGATCAAGCCCGCCCAGGATACGCCGCTCTCCACCTTCAACCTGGTTCGCACCCTGGACGACGCGGGCGTACCCAAAGGCGTGATCAACATCGTCACCGGATTCGGCTCGAGCGTGGGCGCGCCCATTACCGAGCACCCCGATGTTCGCGCGGTTTCGCTGACGGGCTCAACCGCAGTGGGTCGGACGGTGGGCATCACCGCCGCCAAGAGCTTCAAGCATTGCTCGCTCGAGTTGGGCGGGAAGAACCCGATGATCGTGCTCGACGACGCAAATCTCGATCTGGCCATCGAAGGCGGACTGTGGGGCGGCTTCGGCACCACCGGTCAGCGGTGTACGGCCACCAGCCGCATCATCGTCCAGAAGGGGGTCTATCGCGAATTCGTGGACCGCTACGTTTCCCGGGCAAAGGCTCTGAAAGTTGGAAATGGCCTTGACGAATCGATCGACATGGGACCAGCCGTCAACGAATCGCAGCTGAAGACCGACCTGAGCTACGTCGACATCGGCAAGGATGAAGGCGCCAAGCTGGTGTGTGGCGGCAACCGGCTCGACCAAGGCGAATACCAGTACGGCTTCTTCATGGAACCCACGGTGTTCATCGACGTCGATCCCAAGATGCGCATTGCGCAGGAAGAAATTTTCGGCCCAGTGGTTTCGATCCTAGCGTGCGACAACCTGGAGCATGCCATCGAGATTGCCAACAACATCGAATACGGCTTGTCCTCGGCTGTCTACACCAGAGACGTCAACCAGGCGTTCGTGGCCATGCGCGACCTCTATGCCGGGATTACCTACATCAACGCGCCCACCATCGGAGCCGAGGTCCATCTGCCCTTTGGGGGCGTGAAGGCCACCGGCAACGGACATCGCGAAGGCGGAATTGGCGCCATCGATTTCTACACGGAGTGGAAGTCGGTGTACATCGACTACTCGGACAAGCTGCAGAAAGCGCAGATTGACCGGGTGGACTGAACGTCGCTCAGCCGTGCATTTGGAAAGCCGTGAGCCGCATCCAAGATCGCGAACAACATCCGCGAAGGAGGCACAGAAGAACCTCTGAGTCTTGCTTTGCGATCTTTGCGGTGGTTCTTTGCGTTCTTTGCCGTTAAGCTTTTTTGCATGCCTTGGAAAACCATTTCGGCGGAGGCCGCAGGGAAGACGCCCGTCCCCCGCGTCCGCGAAGTTGCCGCCGCTCAACGCCTGGCAAACGTCCGCTACGCCATCCGTGATTTGGCGTGCGTCGCCGATGAAGTCGCCAAGAAAGGGCACAAGATCCTGCCTCTCAACATCGGCGATCCCATCAACTTCGATTTCCAGACCCCCCCGCATCTGATCGAAGCGGTCTACCGGGCCATGAAGGACGGAAAGAACGGCTACGCCGCATCGCCGGGCATCCCGGAAGCCCTGGATGCGATCCGCGGCGAGGCCGAGCGCAAGGGCATCACGAGCGTCGAGGACGTGTTTGTCACCTCCGGCGTCAGTGAGACCGTCGACCTCTGTCTGAGCGCGCTCTTGAATCCGGGCGACAACCTGCTTACTCCCAGTCCCGACTATCCGCTGTATTCCGCCGTGCTGGCCAAGCTGGGGATCGAACTGAACACCTATTCCCTGAACGAGGACGATGGCTGGCAACCCGACCTGATTGATGTCCACAAAAAGATCGGGCCCCGCACGCGCGGGATCGTCCTCATCAACCCGAACAACCCGACCGGCGCGCTGTGCTCACGGCGGATGCTGGAAGCGATTGCGGAATTGGCGCGGCGGAAGAACCTGGTCATCTTCGCCGATGAAATTTACGACAAGTTGATCCTTGACGACCCTCAACATATCTCGATGGCAGCGGTTGCTCCCGATGTTCCGGTCGTCACCTTCGGCGGCCTCTCCAAGAATTATCTTGCGCCGGGATGGCGCATCGGCTGGGGAATTGTCAGTGGCGACGCCACTGCCGTTCAGCCTTACATCGCAGGAATTCACCGTCTGCTGCGGTCACGCTTGTGCGCGAACCATCCCGAGCAGTACGCGATCAAGCCTGCTCTCGAAGGGCCCCAGGACCACCTGGCGGAGGTCACCCGCAAACTGCGCTCGCGCCGCGACCTCACCATGACGTGGTGCAATTCGACGCCCCGCGTGAGTTGCGTTTCGCCTCGAGGAGCGTTCTACGCGTATCCCCGTCTGGACATCCCCGAAGGCGATGATGTTTTCGTAAAGGAGCTGCTGCTCGAGAAGCATGTGCTGGTGGTGCACGGGTCAGGTTTCGGGCAGAAGCCGGGCACCAAGCACGTCCGCATCGTGTTTCTTCCGGACGAGCAGGCCCTGACCACCGCCTATGCGGCTATCGCGGACTTCATGAAGAAGCGTTACAACTAGAAACGCTCCCCGCCAAAGGTAAGTGGACATCTCGCTCCCAAAGGCGCGTAATTGTCTTTGGCAGGTGATCCATGCGACCCTTTTTCGTTTGCCTTGCGCTCCTCCTGGCCTCTCTGGTGCCGGCGATTGCCCAGGGGCCACCCCTGAATGGGACCCCAGAACAACTTTTTGATGCGGGCATGAATCGAATCTCCGGCTCGCCTGCGAGCCGCGACAACTTCGTTGCGCTCGACTATTTCCGCCGCTCCGCACAAAAGGGCTATGGTCCCGCCCAGGTTGTCTTGGGATATTTCTACGATACCGCTCAGATCGTCGCCGGCGACCCAAACCAGGCCGCAGATTGGTATCGCAAGGCCGCCGAACAAGGGGACCCGCTCGCCCAATGGCTGCTGGGGCGCCTCTACTTCATGGGGTCTGGCTTGCCGCGGGACTACTCCGCAGCGCAGAAGTGGCTCACGCAGTCGGCGAACCAGAACAACCCCTTTGCGGCGTACCTGCTGGGCGGTGTGATGTTGGAACGCGATTACGCCAAAGCCCCGCAATGGTTCCGGATCGCGGCCGAACAAGGTCTTCCGCAAGGGCAATACCGGTATGCGCGCGCCCTCAAAGAAGGCCGCGGGGTCGGCCAGGACCGCCTTGCGGCCTACGCGTGGTTCCTGGTTGCTTTGGAGGCCGGCTACGGCACCGCCCAAAACGATCTGGGAGAGCTCGATGGCATTCTTTCCCGGGACCAGATCGACCAGGCGAAAACGAAGGCGCGAAAGCTGGAGGACTCCGTGACCCGATCCGTGACGGCACACGGCTGCACTGGTTGGGACGGAGAGTTTAGCGAGACCCCCACTCCGCCACCTCCGAGAATCCAGCACTTTTGCCGCTGAACAGGAGACGCCGGACCCAGCACCCCGCGTGAAATGCCGGCGGTTGTGCGATGGAGAGCTTCGATCGATCGGGAGCGTTGACTACAGGGGATCCAAGGTTGCGAACAAGATGCTGCCGTTCGGGACCCGGCTCGCGGTTTTCGCTCGTCCTACATCCCATATCCAGAGAAATCGCGCAGTGCTATCGGTCCGGGAGGGGCCGAGGCGCCGGACTTTCCTTTGGTTTGCAAAAAGGTCCAAAACGCCTGTGCAGCTTGGCCTTTGCCGTTGAATCTGTTTAAATTAAATGCCGAACCGATTTCGGAATCCCGCGCGTGATCGACATCCACTGCCACATCCTGCCCGAGGTCGACGACGGTCCTAAATCCTGGGACGTAGCGGTTGAGATGTGCCGTATGGCGGCGGCCGATGGGATCTCCCACATGGTTGCGACCCCGCACTCGAATGAGCGCTATCCCTACGATTACCACTACCTCACCGATTGTCTGGCCCGGTTGCAGGAACGGGTGGGAGACACTCCAAAACTCAGTCTGGGCTGCGATTTCCATCTTTCCTATGACAACCTGCAGAGCGTGCTCGCCCATCCGGAGCACTACACGATTGCCGGTTCGCGATACCTGCTGGTGGAACTCAGCGATTTCAGCATTCCTGTGCAGATTGTCGATTGCTTTTTTAAGTTGGGCGATCTGGGCGTGACCGCGGTCATCACCCACCCTGAGCGCAATCGAATCCTCCAGCAGACTCCCCAGCGGGTGATCGAGTGGGTGGACCATGGATGCGCGGTGCAAATCACCGCCAATGCATTGACTGGCTTCTGGGGACAGCGGGTCGCCCGCGTCGCCACCTGGTTGCTCGAGCACGAAGCCGTCCATGCGCTCGCTTCCGACGCACACGACGCAAAGCACCGCACTCCGATCCTCTCCGTCGCGCGCGATGCGGCGGCCGAGATCTGCGGGGTCGAGGTTGCCCACGCTCTGGTCGAAGAGAATCCCCGCGCCATGCTCAGCGGGTTGCCGCTGCCCTACTCGCCGAAACCAGCCTTGAAAGGGTAAGTGAGAGCAATCCTTCAATTCTTGTCATTGCGACGCTGACCGGAGGGAGAAGTGAAGAGCGGAAGAGCGAAGAACGAAGGAACGAAGGACGAGGAACCTGCTTTTCCTCACCCGGCGTGCTGGCTCGCTCAGGGCTGAGGCTGATTGGCGGAGCCGGCTGGATCGCCCGCCGGGGCTGCCGTGTGCTCCGGAACGGGCGTCGTGCGCGGCGGCGCCGGCGTGGTTGTCATTGCGCTTTCGGGATTGAGCAGGTGATCGTGATTCGGCCCGAGGCCCAGCTTGATGAGCGCGCGGGAGTCGGGCACCTTCTTGTTTTGCCAGCCGCTGTCGGCCTGGTAGCGCCGCATTGCCTCTTCGGTCGTTGGATCCCACTTGCCGCTCGCATCGCCGTTCAAATAATGCTGACGAATCAGAGCTTCCTGGATCTGCCGCGCACGGGCCGGGTCGACCTTTTGCTGGCCGCGGCGCCAACTCTTGCTGGACCTTTTCCCTTTGTGCGATGCGCGCTCGGTTGAAGCCCTTTGCGGCTTTGCCGTTTGCGATTTCTTAGCGGTCGGCTGGGTTTTGACCGGCGTCGAATGGTTGGACCGGGCGAAGGCCACCGTACACACCAGCAGCGCGGTGCCCGCCACTCCCCGGATGCTTGTCCACGAAGGCTTCATGTAAGAGATCGTCGCCTTTCAAGAATCTTTCGAACCACTCAATCCGTCTCGAAACCCGGGCCGCCACGACGGCTCCCGGCAAAACGCTCGCCAGATAATACGCCAACAACACTGGCACTGGAAATGATCCCTGAATCGGGGTCCCAGTGCCAGTCACCGTTGGGTCAGTGTCTCGGTTACGGAAGTGTACCTGCGATGAAGATGGTACCGTCCTGACGGCCAGCGCCTCTCGGACGTACCAGGAACACCACATCCTGTCCGCTCTTCAACGTAGCTTCGATGCGGGTAAAATCGTCCGCCGTGTTCACCGGCTGCTTGTTGATCTCGAGGATCACGTCGCCGCGGTTCAGCCCCACATCATCGGCAAACGAACCACCCTTCACGTCCTGGACGATCACACCCTTGCCCGCCGGAACATCCAGCCGGTCGGCAAGGTCGGGCGTGAGCGGCCGCACCGTCAGCCCCAGCTTACTCTCCTTGGGCTGCTGCTCGTCGTTGCCCTGCTGATCGTCACCCAGGCGAGCGGCGAAGAGCTTGGACCGGTCAGCAATGGTGACCACCGTCTCTTCTTTCTTGCCGTTGCGCACGAACCCAACTTTGGCTTTGCTGCCGGGCTTGCGGACGGCGATGTCGGCCACCAGTTCGTCGCCGTTCTTGACTTCCTTGCCGTCGACGGAGGTGATCGTGTCACCCACTTTCAACCCCGCGGAATCCGCCGGGCTGCCCGCGACGACGTTGGAAATGGTCACACCCGACTGCACACCGTACACCCGCGCAATCGCCGGAACAGGCTGAGCGGCGAACTCCACGCCGATCGAACCGCGGGTCACACGGTGCTCTGGCCCAATCAGCTGGTTGTAGACCTGCACCAGCGTATTGGAAGGCATCGCAAACCCCACGCCCGCATAGGCGTTGGTCTCGGTCAAGATCGCGGTGTTGATGCCGATGACTTCGCTGGCCATGTTGACCAGGGGGCCGCCGGAGTTCCCGGGGTTGATGGCGGCGTCGGTCTGCACGAACGATTGGAACTGCCGGCCGGGCACGATGTTGCGCCCCTTGGCCGAAACGATGCCCGCGGTCACGGTGGCCTGCAATCCGAACGGGCTGCCGATGGCGAGGACCCAGTCCCCTACTTGCATGCTGTCGGAGTTTCCGATTTTCGCGGTTGGCAGGCCGTGATCCACCTCAATCTTGATGACCGCCAGATCGGTTTCCTGGTCGGAGCCGATCACCTTGGCGTCATGCTGCACACCGGGCGGATCATCTTGCAGGCGCACGCGGATGCGGTCCGCTTTCTCGATTACGTGCCGGTTGGTCACGATGAAGCCCTTGGAATCGACGATCACGCCTGAGCCCAGAGAGCGCTCTTTAATGTCGCCGGCAGGCCCGCCCTGGCCACCCTGACCGCCGAAGAAGCGGTCGAAAAAATCGTCAAACGGGCTGGCGCCCCCACCACCACCACCGCCGCCGGGGCCACCGTCACCTCCCTCATCGCCCGGGCCCGGCTTCAAACGCCGCTTGTGCGGATTCTTGATGGTGGATTCGGTGTTGATGTTGACCACGGCCGGTTCCAATTGCTTGGCAATCTGCGAAAAGGCGTTGGATAACTGCTGGGGCGCGGGCACCGTCAAAGGAGTCGCGTCGGCCCCCTTTTGCCCTTCTTTGCCCTTCACTCCGTAAGAGACCACCGAGCCAATCAAAATGCCCACAGTCAGCGTGGCCAGGATGCTCAGGGTGTAGAGCCAGCGATGGGCCTTGAGGCTCACCCAAAAAGCGCTTTCGCGCGGTTCCATATCGTTACTTCCTCCACGAAACTCGTAAACTCGCTCGATTATACCTGTTCGGCCGGTGCGGCCAGCACTACCCATGAGTGCCAAACGGCTCTCAACTTAGACGCTCCGGAACGAAAAATCGTTTGATCCGTTCGTCAAATCCTTGCGCCGGCGGCTTGCTGGGCGGGCCGCGTCGTCTGCGCTTGCCCCACGCCAGCGTGATCGGGACAGACCGCCCTGGATTCCAAGCGCGATCATCCCCAGAAGCACATGCGCTTTGAGGGAGCGCGACACTCCCTAGGGTAGCAAACCAGTCGGTCTTCGAGAGGCCCGCAAGTCTTCGAGAGAAATGGAACAGGGCAGCCTGCAGCGATTCCGGCACACGATCTGGCGCTTCGGCGCGCGCCTACTTCGCCTGGTATACGGTCTTCCCGCCCACAACCGTCCGGAGGACCTTGGTCTCGAGGAGTTTCTGGGGAACGACGGCGGTGACATCACGATCGAGCACCACGAAATCGGCGAGCTTTCCCGCGACGATCAACCCCTTCTCCTTCTCGGCAAACTCCGCGAATGCCGAACCGGTGGTGTAGGCAGCAATCGCCTGGTCGATGGTGATCTTTTGATCCGGGAAGTATTCGTCTTTGCCGGATTCGCTCTTGCGCGTCGTAGCCGCGTACAGCCCGCGAAACGGAGAGATCGGCTCCACCGGGAAATCGGTGCCGAAAGCCAGCGTCACTCCCCGCTTCAGAAACTCCGCCCACGCGTAGGAATGCTGGGCGCGCTTCGGCCCCAGCCGCGCTTCCGCCCACTTCATATCCGAGAGCACGTGACTCGGCTGCATCGAAGCAACGACTCTCAGATCCCTGAACTTTACGATCTGCTGCGGCGTGGTCACCTGCGCGTGCTCGATGCGCAGGCGATAGTCATCCCCGCCATTGGCGGCTTTGACTTCCTTTTCCTTCGCCGCCTTTTCGGCCTCGACAAAGGCGGCCAGGGCCATCTCGACGCCCTTGTCCCCAATCGCGTGGAACCCGAGCTGATAGCCGGCCAGTACGCGCTCTTTGGCCATTTCGCTCAGTTTGGCCGTGTCGTACTGAGGTAGTCCCGAATTCGGGAGATCGTCTGCGTAAGGCTCGATCAGCGCCGCCGTATGCGAGCCGAGCGAACCGTCCATGAAGCCCTTGAGCATGCCCGTGTGCAGCATCTTGTCGGACTGCGGATGCGCATTGCGCTTGCCATCAAGTTGCTCAAGGGTTTCGTTGAAAGGCAGCCACTCGGTGACCCGCGCAGTGAGTTTGCCGGCCTTCTCGAGTTCCTCGAGCATCTTGAAGTCTTCCCAGCTGGAGTTGTCCTGCACCGAGGTCACGCCCCACTGGGCCGCTTCCGCCAGCGCCGACTCCATCGCCTCCTGACGCCTGTCATGGGTGGGCTCCGGAATCGCGCCCGCGACGGCTTCGCGTGCCCTTTCCCGCAGGATGCCGTTGGGCTGGCCACTCGAATCGCGATCGATTTTGCCGCCTTTGGGATCGCGGCTCGCAAGGGTGATGCTGGCCAACTTCAGAGCCTGGGTATTGGCCACCGCAACGTGTCCATCCACCCGCTGCAGAAACACCGGATGGCCAGCCGACACTTCGTCCACGTCCCAACGAGTCGGCAAGGCTTTCACCGGCCACAGATTCTCGTCCCAGCCTCCGCCCAGGATCCAGTCGCCGGGCGCGGTGGACTCGAGCTTGGCACGAATCCTGTCGCGGAATTCATCCAGCGACTTCACCCCCACCAGGTTCACGTTGAGCCGCTCCCAACCACCGTTCGCCAGGTGGGCATGCGCATCATTGAACCCGGGCATAACGAATTTTCCATCCAGGTCGATGACCTTGGTTTCCGGGCCCCTGAGCTTCAGGATTTCAGCCGTCTTGCCCACCGCCTCAATGCGCTCACCCCGGACCGCGATCGCTTCCACGCGCTGGACTGCGTTGAACGCCGACACCACGGTGACGCCCGTATAGACATTGCCGTGCACGAAGATGACATCTGCCTTCGGCTTGGCAGGATGGTCTTGTGCCTGCACGGCCCAGACCGCGCCCAACAAAATGAGAACCATTCGCACGTTCATTCACCAACTCCGGCCAACGTGAGCAGTGTGAGCAAAATTCTCTTCAGCCCGATTTCGCGGCCGCTGCAGTCAAACCACTCCTGCAGGGTGTGGGCGCCGCCACCGGAGCCGCCACCACCGATCGCGACCGCCTCGCGTCCCAGCGACAAGGGTATGTTGGCATCGGTCGAAGCTCGTTGCACCTGGGCCAAGTTGCCAAGGTGCGAATCCACTGCGCGTACCACTTGCAGGATTCGTGCATTCGGCTCCAGCTCCCCCGCCGGGCGATCTCCGATGACCACAACCTCGCAGGTCACGGCGTGAGTTTTCCGCTGGGCAGAACCGCGTCCATCGGCCGCCCTTTGCTCGGCTTCTACACTATGGTCCAGGCAAACGCGCAGGGAACGCTCCAGCCGCTCCAGTTCGGTGGTCGAGGTCGAGCGCAAATCCACCCGCATGCTGGCCGACTCGGGAATGGAGTTCACGGACGTCCCCCCGCGGATGACGCCAATGTTGAAGGTGCTCTTGGGTGTGGTGGGCACTGGCGTCTGGCAGAAACTCTCAATCGCCCGCGCCAGGATCACAATGGGATTGGGCGCTCCAAAATCGCTCCAGGAATGCCCGCCCGGCCCGCGCACCATGATTTCAAACCGGCGGCTGCCCAGCGCTTCGGCAACGATCGTGTCCGATCCAGCGCCGTCGAGAATCAGACTGTAGGCAATCGAGTCCTTCCAGCGCGGGGTGGCGAAGATATGCCGCATGCCGCGCAGATCGCCTTCGCCCTCTTCCCCCACGTTGCCGATGAACAGGAACGGCAGCGCGTGGCGCAAGCGCACCGAACGCAGCAAAGCCACGATCGCGAGCATTGCGGTCACGCCGGCCCCGTTGTCGGAGACCCCAGGGCCGTACAGGCGGCTTCCCTGCTGACGGACATTCAGCGGGGTTCCGGCCGGAAATACCGTGTCAATATGCGCGCTCAACGCGATGCGGCGGCGACCAAATCCCGGGTGGATCCCGAAAACATTCCCCACATCGTCGACCTGCACATCGTCCAGCCCAAGCTCCCGGAACCGCTCCGCCAGCCAGGCCGCGCGGGCGCCTTCCCCGAACGGGGGCGCGGCAATGCGCGCCATTTCCAGCTGCCAGTGCGCCAACTGCGGCTCCTGCGTCCGAAACCAGTTGAAAGCCGAGCGAACCTCCGGCGCAGCCGAAAGGCGAGCTACCTCCTCCTGGACCGTGGGATACACATCCGACGCTTCGCCGCGGGAACTGAAAGGCATGGGGGCTCTTCCGCTCATCTTACAACGGCCCATGGACTGCCCGGGTTGCTTTTGCAGGGTACAGCCATTGCCGCAGGCCGCTGACGGTTACTTTCCCGGTTGCCATTTGTGTGCGCGGGAAAAGCTTCACGGCCCTTGAGGGAACACCGCCGCGGGTGTCCCAGCACAATGGTGAAGGGAGAAAACGCACTCAGCCGCGCGGGTGCGTCCCCGAGGTCTGCACGCACTCGGAAATCTCCGCGTCGCTGAGCGTGTGGTCGGAAGATTTGGCGCGAGCGTACACCCGTTCCACAACCTCGTCGGTCGCCGTGATCCCGTGCCGCTCCAGCCAGAAATGCACGTTGGACTTCCCGCTCATCGGTCCGACATCGATGATCTGCTCGAGCCCAAACAGGTGCGATGGGACGCCCGAGTAGACCGCATTGGCCAATTCGACGTCGTTCTTCTTGTACGCCTTGATCACCGCGGAGGCGTGTACGCCGGTGGCGGTGCGAAACGCATCCTCGCCGACCACCGGGTAGTTCGCCGGGATCGGGATTCCCGTGGCGCTCGAAACCGCGAGACAGTATTCCTTGAGCCGGGTGAGATCCTGATCGGCCCAAGGCGCCACCCCCATCAGTTTCAGGTTTACCAGCATCTGGTCCATCTGGGTGTTGCCCACGCGTTCGCCCACGCCCAGCGCCGATGCATGCACGCACTCTGCGCCCGCCACCAGGGCTGCCATGGAATTCGCCGTGCCTAATCCGCGGTCGCAGTGTCCGTGCCAGTCCACGCGAATCTTCTCTCCCGAGGGTTTCACGACTTCGTCGATGACAAACCGCACCAGCGCGAAGGCACCCATCGGAGTGGCATGCCCTGCGGTGTCGCAGATCACGATTGCCCGCGCGCCGCAACGGATCGCGGTCGAATAGAGCTTCTTCACCATCTCCGGGTCGCAGCGCGTAGTGTCTTCGGTGACGTACATCGAGTCCAGGCCGAGCGACACCGTGTACTTCACCGCCTTCTCGGTGGCCTCGAGCAGGAAATCGTCGGTCCAGCCCTCGGTGTAGCGCCGAATCGGGCTTGACCCGATGAACGTCGCCGCCTCGATCGGCAGGCCGGTCTTCTGCACAATCTCGGCGATGGGGCGGATGTCGTTCTCGTGCGTGCGGGCCGCACAATTCGCCCGGATCTTCATCCGGTGGTCCACCATCTCGCGCGCCAGCGCCGTCACGTGCTCCACCGCACGTGGCCCCGCCCCCGGCAAGCCGAGATCGAGGGAGTGAATCCCCAGCGCCTCCATCAGGTGGAGAATCTTGATTTTGTCGTGGACCGAGGGATCGCGCACCGAAGGCGACTGCAGTCCGTCCCGCAGAGTCTCGTCGTTGAGCAGTACAGGCCCCGCCGGCCACAGCGACTCGGGGTGGACGGTATTCCAGTCGTAGATAAGTTCGGAGGTATTCACTGGCATGAAATCTGGTGAGAGACTGTCCGGGCCGTCCCCGGCAGAGGCGCGAGCATCCGCCACTCCCGTGCTATTTTCTATTTCGACTTCTCTTCCTTCGCCGGAATCGTCTCCTTCGCCGGAATCGTCAGCCCGAACACCGAGAGCTGCCCCTCTCCCGCAACGTTCACCCCGCGCGCCTCTTCTGGATTGGGCAGGTACAAGGTCTTGCAGTTCTCACATCGGTAGACCTCGACGTCCGCGCCCCAGGCCTTCTCGATCGATCTGCACTCCTGCTCGCCGGCGTCGGTCGTATAAAACCACCGCTTCAAATGGCCGCCACAGAACTTTCCCTTGTCGTTTTTCTCGTTGCAAGCGCGCTGCCCGACCTTCTTGACCTTCACTCTTTGGTCGGGAAGCTGCCGGAGAGCGTGCGGAACTGTAGTTTCACCGGTTGGCAAACAAACACCTCTTTCGAGCGGTCGAAGCCGCCGGATGGAGCCTCAGCGGCTCATTTTACTCGAACCCGGATGGGAGCGACCACCCGAATGGGCGCAGCCCTGGTCACAGCTTCCCTCGCGCGAGGACGCCCGCGGATCGCAGCGCCCCCCGGAGACGCGCTCCCAGTCTCTGCGCAAACTCCAGATCCACGAATCCCTCCATCTGCCGTGCAAACGACTCGCCGTAGTTGTACCACCACAGTTTCTTCATGCTTGGCAGGCGGTCGGTATCGAGATACTTCACCCGCACCATCTCTTCCAGCCCCAATCGCCCGTGCGCCCGGCCCATGCCGCTTGCCTTCACGCCCCCATGCGGAGCTTCGCTGATCCCGAAGCAGGAGATCGTGTCGTTCACCATCACCGTCCCCGCTAGGATGCGTCGGGCAATCGCTTCTCCGCGTTCGGTGTTGCGAGTCCACACGCTGGCTGCTAAACCAAACGCAGAGTCGTTGGCCAGGCGGATCGCTTGCTCGTCATCATCGAAGGGCGCGACCGAAAGCACCGGCCCGAAGGTCTCTTCCCGCATGATCCGCATTTCGTGAGTGGCGTCGGCCAGGATGGTCGGAGCGTAAAAATTTCGCCCCAGCTCGGGCAGTCGCATACCACCCGTGAGCACACGAGCTCCGTGAATCCTGGCCTCCTCCACTTGCGCCTCGACCCTGCGCAGCTGGCGCTCGTGGATCATCGGCCCCATGTCGGTCTGCGCATCGAGTCCGTTGCCAACCCGCAGTTTGCGCGTCTTCTCGACCGATGCCTCCAGAAACGCTTCATAGAGCGAGCGATGCACGTAACACCGCTCCACCGAGAGGCACGTCTGCCCGGCGTTGACGAACGCGCCCCAGACCGCCGCGCTCGACGCCACCTCCAGATCTGCATCGTCCAGCACCACCATCGGGTCTTTGCCACCGAGCTCCAGCACAACCGGCAGCAGACGCGCCGCCGCGGCCTGCGCGATCCGCTTGCCGGTCGCCTCGCTCCCGGTGAAGACCAGCTTGTCGATCCCGGAATTCACGAGCGCCGCGCCCGTGGCCGCGTCTCCCACCACCGCCTGAAAGACCGCCTGCGGGACTCCCGCCGTACGCAGAAACGATTCCAGCCCCCGCGCCACCAGGGAGGTAAACTCCGAGGGCTTCAGGACGACCGCGTTGCCCGTGACCAGGGCCGCGAGGGCCTCGACCGCAGGAATGGAAAACGGATAATTCCACGGGGATACGATTCCGATCACGCCATGGGGCTCACGCAGGATGCGTCCGGTCTTCGTCTTCATGGCCAGGCTTCCATGCGGCACGGGTTCGTCCCGCAAGAAGCTCTGGGCGTTTTCGATGAGGAAGCGGGTGGCGTCCAGGACCACGAGCACTTCCGTGAGCAGGGCTTCCACATAGGGTTTGCCCGCCTCGCGCGTGATCAGGCGGGCGACCTCGGATTTCTTTTCATGGAGCAGGCGCTGGAACTCGCGCAGGATGGCGACGCGTTTCCGGACCCCGAGAGCCGCCCAACCCGGCTGCGCCAGTCGCGCGCGCGCGACCGCCTCCCCGACGTCGGCATCGGTCACACAATCCAGTTCCCGCAGGACCTCGCCGGTGGCGGGGTTGGCCGACACGATCCTGCGGGTGGCGATTTGAAGATCGGTGGCCATGTATCCAGGGGAAGTCTACGCGGGTCAGGATGCCCGCGCCAATCACTCGTCGCCTGCGTCGCCATACTCCACGCCCACCAGGAACAATCCACTCGCCGGTGCAGTCGCCCCCGCGGCCGTCCGGTTGCGAGCCGCGAGAATCCGCGCGATGTCTTCGCTCTTGAGCGAGCCTTTGCCCACCAGGATGAAGGTTCCCACCAGGTTGCGCACCATGTGGTGCAGGAAGCCGCTGCCGCGCACGCTGTAAACGAACTCGTCGCCCTGGCGTTCCCACCAAGAAGAGAAGACTGTTCGCACATTCGACGCTGGAGTCTGTGGTCCCCTTCGTGAGACTTCGTGTCCTTGGTGGTTGGGAGGGTTTAGGCCTTCACGCTCCGGGTCGACCGCCGCAAATGAAGTGAAATCATGTTCGCCGACCACCGCAGACCCGGCCCGCGCCATCGCCTCTTCCTCGAGCGGGTAGGGGAAATGCCACACGTAGCGCGCCCGGAATGGCGGGCAGACGGGTCCCCGAAAAATCCGGTAGCGATAGGTCTTGGCCTGGGCCGACCGGCGGGCGTGAAACGCGGCGGGCGCTTCCCTCACCTCGAGCACTCGAATCGTGGGCGGCAGGATGTCGTTCAATGCCTTAAGAAAGTTCTCCGTCGGGACGGGCGAGGAGGTCGAAAACGTCGCCACCTGGGCCAGCGCATGCACGCCCGCATCGGTTCGCCCCGACCCCTGGGGCAAAACGTTTTCCCCGGTTAACCGTCTCATGGCCGAGGCCAGCGTGCCCTGAATCGTCGCCGCATCCGGCTGCACCTGCCAGCCGGAGAAATCTGTGCCGTCGTAGGCCAGCGTCAATCGGAGATTGCGCATCAACTTTTGTTGTGAGTCCTCCGCTGAAATCTCGTCATCTAAGGTTTCCGGACGTCTACAAAGTTTTACCCGTTTTGCGGCCCGGCGTCACCGGAAACCACCGGACGGTCGGCTATACTGGGGAACTTCCCGGGAATTGCATAAACCGTCTGGTGCGGCTGGAAGCCTGGAAGGAACCTTCACCGCGTGCTTTGCGTATCAACCTCTGCTGACCAGAACTCAGGACCCCGGAAGCTTTTCGCCGTCTACGCAGTTTCGAAATAGGTCTTATATTCACGGAGAACGCGAATGTCATGGCTTTGTCTGAACTCTCCCTCCAGGTTCCTTGCCGCACTGGCGATGGCCGCTACGCTGGTCACCGGGGCCTGGGCTCAGGATTCCCAGCCAGCGGCGATGCCGCAGGCGCCCTCGGCCAGCAAGCCCGCGGCTTCGGAGCAACCAAAACCGTTCCGCGTGGGTGAGTACTCCAAGGGACGCTCCCACTTCCCCAATCCGATCGCGCCCTACGTCGGGAGGCAGGTGTCTGCGCCGAGTTTGACCAACGCGCCGCGTCTGGACCAGCTGCTCAAGAACGGCAAGCTGATGCTGTCGATGAATGACGCGATCGCGCTCGCGCTCGAGAACAACCTCGATATCGCGATTTCGCGCTACAACCTGAACATCGCGGACACCGACCTGCTGCGCACCAAGGCGGGCGCAACCCTTCTGGGCGTCAACACCGGCGTGATCCAAGGGACGCCCGGGGGCGGCGTCGGTGGCTTCGGCGGGGCAACCACGGCAAGTGGAGGCGCCGGTGGAACCACGGGCGGCGGGGGCGGCGCGGGCAGCGGAACACTGGGTATTGTGAGTTCGACCCTCGGCATTGGCTCTCCGGTAAATTCTTACGATCCCATCGTGACCGGCACGCTGCAGTTGGATCGCAACAACCAGCCTTCAACCAGCTTCTTTTCGGGAGGGTTTCAAACCACGGCAACCGCGAACTGGGCCTACCAGCAGGCTTTCACCACGGGTACTCAGATGGCGGTCGTATTCGACAACACAAGGTTCGGACAGGCCAACCCGGTCCCCACCGTGAGCCCACAATTGAATTCGAACTTCCGATTTCAGCTGACGCAGCACCTCCTTCAGGGGTTCGGCTTTCTTCCCAACAAGCGTTTTATCGTGATCGCAAAGAACAACCGTGAAATCTCCGATGTGGCGTTTCGCCTGCAGATCACAACCACGGTCGACCAGATTCAGAACATCTACTGGGACCTGGTGAATGCATACGAGAACGTCAAGGTGCAGCAGGACGCACTCGCGCTCGCCGAGAAGACCCTCTCCGATAACAAGAAACAGGTGGAGATCGGGACGCTGGCGCCCATCGAGATCGTCCGCGCCCAGAGCCAGGTGGCCACCAATCAGCAGTCGCTGATCGTGGCCAAGACCAACCTCGAACTGCAGCAGCTTCTGATGAAGAACGCTCTCAGCCGCACGCTGGTCGATCCCGCGCTGATTGAAGCAGAGGTGATACCCACGGACACGATGCGGATTTCCACCGAGGAAGCGGTTGTTCCGGCGCAGGATCTGATCAATGACGCCCTGGGACACCGCCCGGAGTTGGCTGAGTCACGGATCGACCTCACGAACCGCGAAGTGAGTATGAGGGCGGTCAAGAACGCTTTGCTGCCTAGCGTTGATCTGTTTGCCTACTACGGAGGGCAAGGACTGGGCGGCGCCCAGAACCCCGCGAACATCTGCGGAGACCCGCGGTCCATCCCTGGCCTGTGTACCGATCCCGCCAATGCTTTGCCGCCCGTCAGCATCGGCGGCACGCTGGGCCAGCTTTTCGATTCCAGCCACCCCGACAAGGGCGCGGGCATCTCCATCAACATCCCGCTGCGCAACCGCACCGCCCAGGCCAACCAGATTCGCTCTCAACTGGAATACCGCCAGGCTCAATTGCGCCTGCAGCAGGTGGAGAACGAAATCCGCATCGAAGTCCGGAACGCACAGTTCGCGCTGCAGCAGAACCAGGCGAGCGTAGCCGCAGCCCAGGCCGCCGTCGACCTGGCTCAACAGTCGCTGGATGCCGAGCAGAAGAAATATGCTCTGGGCGCCTCCACCACAACGCTCGTCCTACAACAGTCCAGCTCCCTGACCCAGGCCAGGTCCAATCTGGTCGCAGCTCGAGCGACCTACGAGAAGTCGCGGGTGGAAATGGACCGCGCCACCGGCCTGCTGCTCGAACACAACGGCATCGATCTGGCGGACGCCCAGTCCGGCGTGGTCACGAAGCTGCCGAGCGTACCCTACGTGGCTCCGAGGACAGAGGTAAAACCCGAAGCTGCGCCCCCGGCGGCCGCGCCCGACCAGCCCAAGACAAACTAGACAGGTTTCGTTCTGGCCCCGCGCCCGCCCGTCTCGGGGCGCCGGGCCATTTTCGTTGTATTTCCAATATCCTAGTAGACTTTATCGTGCAAACTTCCCGGGACCAAGGATGCCCGCCATGAAGATCGCCCACGACGTCACTGAGCTGATCGGCCATACTCCTCTCGTCTACCTCAACAAGGTCACTGCGGGGTGCCAGGCCAAGACCGCTGCCAAGCTCGAGAGCTTTAACCCTTGCGCGAGCGTGAAGGACCGCATCGGCGTCAGCATGATTGAAGAAGCCGAGCGTGCCGGAAAGATTCACCCCGGCCAGACGGTTCTGATCGAGCCGACCAGCGGCAACACCGGCATCGGCTTGGCGTTCGTAGCCACTGTCAAGGGCTACCGGCTGATCCTCACCATGCCCGACACCATGAGCTTGGAGCGCCGCGTGCTGTTGCGCGCCTTCGGCGCCGAGATCATCCTGACGCCGGGTCCTAAAGGCATGAAAGGCGCGATCGCGAAAGCCGAGGAGATCCTCGCCCAAACACCCAACGGCTACATGCCGCAGCAGTTCGCCAACCCCGCGAATCCGAAGATTCACTTCGAGACCACCGGCCCCGAGATCTGGGAGGACACCGACGGTAAAGTGGACATCCTGATCTCCGGCGTAGGCACCGGCGGCACCATCACCGGGGTGACCGATTACATCCGCCCGAAGAAGTCGAACTTCAAGGCAATTGCCGTCGAGCCGAAAGAGAGCCCGGTCCTTTCCGGAGGAGCGCCCAGTCCGCACAAGATTCAGGGCATCGGCGCCGGCTTTATCCCCGAGATCTTGCGCACCGACTACATCTCGGAAGTGATCCAGGTGGGCAGTGAAGACGCCATCGTCATGGCCCGCCGCCTGGCGGTGGAAGAAGGGCTGTTGATGGGCATCTCCTCCGGGGCGGCCGTGGTCGCCGCGGTCGAGGTCGGCAAGCGACCGGAGAATGCCGGAAAACTGATCGTGGTCGTGTTGCCCGACTTCGGCGAACGCTACTTCAGCAGCATTCTGTTCGACCATCTCCGCAAGGAGGCGATGGAGATGACGGCGGTCGCCGTACCGGTATAGTGGATCCGCTGCGAGACGATGCGGACCTCCGAGCTTCGCCTGCGCGAACTCTGCGGCCTTTCATTCAAAACTCTGCGGGTTGAAAGCGTTTGACCGCCAGCCCGCAAAGTGAGCACCAAGGCAGCGACCTGGGCCCAGCAGACACGCTCCCAATGATCGCTTTCCTCAAATCCGTCCGCGAAGACATGGACTTCATCTTCGAGCGCGACCCCGCCGCGCATTCTTACCTGGAAGTGCTGCTCTGCTATCCCGGGTTGCATGCCCTCTGGTTCCACCGGATCAACCACTGGCTCTGGACTCACAACCTCCGTCTTCTGGCACGCTGGCTCTCGCAGTGGGCGCGCCTGTTCACCGCCATCGAGATTCATCCCGGCGCCCAGATCGGCCGCCGCCTCTTCATCGACCACGGCATGGGCGTGGTGATCGGCGAAACCAGCATCGTGGGGGACGACGTCACCATGTATCAGGGCGTCACCCTGGGCGGCACGGGCAAAGAAAAAGGCAAGCGTCACCCCACCATCGGCAACGACGTCATCATCGGCTCCGGCGCCAAGGTGCTGGGCAACATCACCGTCGGCAACAATTGCCGCGTGGGCGCCGGCTCGGTGGTGCTGCGCAGCATCCCCGACAACTCGACGATCGTCGGAGTCCCTGGGCACATTGTTCTACGCAATGGCAAGCGAGTCGTGATCACGGATCCCAAAGAAATCAGCGACCCCATGTCGGATGTCTTCATCCGCCTCGCCACCGAAGTCCATCAGATCCGCGAACAACTCGAGAAACATACCGCCGCCAGACTGACGCCCGAACCCAACCTGACCATCGACCAAGAGTGGGACACCTACTCCGACGGCGGTGGGATCTAGCCGTAGCCCCAAAACACCGGACCGTATCCTCGTTCGCGAAGGGAAGCCGGCCGGGAAGACGATGGTTCGCGTCAGGGCACGCCTCGAGGCCTGCCCTCCGCTGCTTGGAAGCGTCTGGCTTTGGCCGCTGCGACTCGCAGGCTCGACCCTCCGGCCCGGGCTCAGCGACCCAACGGGTGCGCCCGTCCGTGAGACAATACGCCTTCCAAATTCAGCTCGAAGCATGCGTTGTCGCCCTGCCTCATGACTCTCTCCGTGGCCATGGTCGCGATGGATGAAGAGGCCAACATCGGCCGCACGCTCGCCAGCGTGCGCTGGGCCGATGAAATCGTGCTGGTGGATTCCGGCTCAAAAGACCGCACTTCGGAGATCGCCCGTGAATATGGCGCGAAGGTAATCGTCGAACCATGGCGGGGCTACGTTGCCCAGAAAAACTACGCAGTCGATCTTTGCACGCAGGATTGGGTCCTGTTGCTGGACGCCGACGAGGCAGTCAGCCCCGGCCTGGCCGATGAAATTCGCGGAGTACTCGCCGATCCCAACGCCCTGAACGGCTACTGGCTCCCGCGCAAGAACTTGTTCCTTGGCCGCTGGATCCGCCACGGCGGCTTCTATCCCGACCCCAAGCTGCGCCTCTTTCGCCGAGGCGAGGGATTCGTGACCGGCTCCGACCCGCATGACCGCGTGGAGCTGAAACCGGGAGTCGCCCCGCGTACCGCCCGGTTCAAGAACGCCATCGTCCACCACACCTATCCCACGCTGACGTACTACCTCGGACACATGAACCGCTATTCCTCGCTGGGCGCACAAGCGGCGGTCGCGAAGGGACACCGTAGCTTCAGCATGGTGAACATCGTCTTGCGCCCGCTCGCCACGTTCTTCTACAACTACATCGTCCGCCTCGGCTTCCTGGACGGACGCGAGGGCTTGCTGTTGCACCTGTATCACGCGGTCTACGTATCGTCGAAGTACGCCAAAGCGTGGGAATGGGCGCGCAGCCAGAAAACTTCTCCAACTCCGCCATCCTGAAGCGAGCCGCTATTCTCACCGAGCGACGGCACGGCGGAGTCCAGGGCTCCCTGGGCTACTGGCAGATGTCCTCCGCCGGCAAGCGCGCGATCGGATTGCATGCGCGACTGGCTGTGCCATCTGGGACCAAGGAACGCTCCGGCAACCGGTGTCCCGCACCAACAATCCCGGAACTCAGAAGTGCCGCCCGCGCTCGCCCTGCCGCGCGGTCCCTGCTATCTTTGAGGTCGCAATTTGCGACCTCAATCCCGCGCCACCCGGTAAAATCTCAGGATCATGCCCAAACCCCACTCGGCCCTCGCGATCCCCGTCGAATCCCGCATCCTGGTGCTCCGGAATCACAAGGTTCTCCTCGATACCGACTTGGCTGAACTCTACGGCGTTTCCGTCAAGCGCCTCAACGAGCAGGTAAAACGCAACCAGGAACGGTTCCCGTCCGATTTCATGTTCCAGCTGACCGCGGCGGAGCACGAAGCCCTGAGGTCACAATCTGCAGGGCGCGGCGGCAGGCGCTACCCACCCTATGCCTTCACCGAGCACGGCGCCATCATGGCGGCAACCGTGCTCAACTCCGAGCGAGCCGTCGAAATGAGCGTTTTCGTGGTGCGCGCCTTCGTGCGTCTGCGCGAGCTGCTGGCCACCAACCGCGAACTCGCCGGCAAGATCGACGAACTGGAGCGCCGCCTCGACACGCACGACACCTCCATTCAGGACCTCATCGAGGCCATCAAGGAACTCATGGTTCCCCAGGACCCAACGGGGCGCCAGATCGGATTCGAACTGCCTCCTGCGAAAAAGAACGCCTAACGGGGGGTCACTCGGGAGAAAACCCAAGAACCGTGTCGTCGATCCCGCAACCGCCGCCGCCCGGTTCCGCAAGGCACTCCCTGCGGTGACAGTTGATCGGCTGCGGACAATCCTTGCCGAGTCGTCTTCCTCTGCTACACTCCCTTCCGTTGCCCCAACCCACACGAAGACGGTTCCTGGCGCAAGCCGCCGCCGCGGCCGCAGGAGTTTGGTTCGGGCCGCGCGGGGCACAGGCCGCCAGCCCCAGCCCGAACCTGATCTTCCCCACCGCTCCGCGCGGACGCATCGCGGTCGCCTCCTATCCCTTCCGCAACTTCCTCACCGGCGGAGACCCCCATCCTGACGGACCTCCACGGATGGACCTCAAAGACTTCGCCGCGCACATAAAGGCAAAATTCGGCATCAACAAGATCGAGCCCTGGACCGGGCACTTCCCCTCCACCGATGCGAAATATCTGGAGGAGTTTCGAACCGCCGTCGAAAAAGCCGGCGCTCACATCGTAAACATTGCAGTGGACGGAGCGAACAGCCCCTATGCCGCCGATTCCAACCAACGCGCGCGAGCCGTGGTTTTCAGCAAGCAGTGGATCGACCACGCCGTGGCCCTCGGCGCGCCCAGTATTCGCACCAACATGGCTGCCGCCGAGGACGGCTCGCCCGATGAGAACCGAGCCGCGGATAGCCTGCTGCGGGTGGCTGACCATGCCGCCGCGAAAACTGTGGTGGTGAATCTTGAAAACGACAACCCCGTCAGCGAAGATCCCTTCTTCATCGTGAAGGTCATTGAGAAGGTGAACAGCCCCTGGCTCCACGCGCTGCCCGACTTTGCGAACACCCTGGCGTCAGCGAGCGAAGAGCACGCCTACCAGGGCGTGGATGCGATGTTCGCCCACGCTTACTGCATCTGCCATGTAAAAGACGAGGAAAACACGGAAGCGGGCAAGACCGTCCACGTCGACCTGGCGCGCACCTTCGGCTATCTCAAGCGGCACGCCTACCAGGGCTATTGCTCCATGGAGTGGGATAGCCCCGGCGACCCGTACCAAGGCACCGCCCGCCTGATTGAGAAGACCGTGCGCCTGCTCTCCTGATGACACCTGCCACTCGCGAGGGATGGGCGCTGATTTTCTTTGCGCCCTTCATCTCTTGGTTAGTTTAGTCAAGTTAGCCCTGCTTTGCGGCTAAAAGCTTTCTTCCTTCCGAATCAAAACACCCGGAAAAATATTCCTGCGGCTCACGGTGATTTCCACGGGACGTTCCCCCGCGGGAACCCTTCACCGAGCTTGCCCATCGAGCACGGAGCGTAAGCGAGCATACCCGGCCCGGCTCACCGGCAACCGTGCCCCGTCGCTCAGGATGGCGACGTGACTATCTTTCCCGTAAGGTTCCACCTTGGTCACCCGCTCCAGGTTCACAATGCAAGAACGGTGTATGCGCAGAAAGTTCTTGGGATCGAGCATCGCCTCCACGCTCGAAATCGTCTGCTGCTTCAGATGCTTTTTCCCCTGCGACGCCAGCGCCACGTAGTCGTCTTGCGCCTCTACGTAGTCGAGCTTGGCCGCTGGAATAATATGCACGCGCGTCCCCTCTTTCACCACGATCCGCTCGGCATAGTGCCCGGGCTCGCGGGCGGCCATCGCCAACTCCGCTACGGGAGGGGAAGCCGGAGTGCCCAGCCGCTGTTTTGCCCGCTCCAGCGCTGCTTCAAAGCGATCCGCGGCCACGGGCTTCAGCAGGTAGTCGACCGCATGCACCTCAAACGCCCGCAGGGCGTGCTGGTCGTAGGCGGTCGCGAATATCACGGCGACATCCGGCCCAACTAACTCGAGCACTTCGAAGCCATCCAGCTTGGGCATCTGGATATCGAGGAAAAGCAGGTCTGGCTTTCGCTCCGAGACCATCTTCACCGCTTCGAAGCCATTGCCACATTCGCCGAGAATTTCGATCTCAGAATGCCCGTTCAGCATTTCACGGATCACGGCGCGGGCCAGTTCTTCGTCGTCCACAATGAGGGCGGTGAGTTTCCGCGCGGCCTCTCCGCTCATAGGAGTGGCTCCAGTTTCTCAGCCGGAAGACGGACCGACACGCGGAAGCGATCGCCTTCGGTCCGGACCTCAAAGCGCGCTCGATCCCCGTATCGCGTCGCCAGACGCTGCCGCACGTTCACCAGCCCCACGCCGTGTCCGCGTCGACGCGGCATCTCTGGGTCGAAGTTGTTCTCCACCTGGATCAGCAAATCCCCGGCCGACCCATCGCGCCCGTCGCGATCGCCCTTGCTCCCGTCGCCCCAGCTAACACCGACCCGAATCCAGCCACCCTCCGTCAGGTTCGAGATCCCATGCGCCACCGCGTTTTCCACCAGGGGCTGCAGCAGCAGCGGGGGCACCGCACATGCAAGCGCTTCCGGCACAACCGTCTCCTCTACGGTCAGGCGGGCCCCAAAGCGTACTTTCTCGACCGACAAAAACGAGTGCACGAGTTCAAGTTCTTCGCGTAACGGGATGAGCACTTTCTCTCCCAGCCCCAGCGTCCTGCGCAGAAAGTCGGCCAGCAGGATACACATTTCGCGTGCCCGGCCCGCATCGATGCTAGTCAGTGCACTGATCGAATTCAGACTGTTAAAAAGAAAGTGGGGATTCACCTGGGCCTTGAGCGCCTTCAATTCCGAGTCGCGGGCCAGCACCCGCGCCTGAATCTCGCGCTTCTCCATCTCACGCGAAAACTCCACCGAAAGCAGCACGTAGTGCAGAGCCACCGCCAGCAGGTAAATCATCACGCCGCTGGCCAACAGCAGCGGGTAGTTGGGTGCGAATCTCTGGTCCAGTCCGTGAAACACGTCCAGGCTCGCGAGCGCGCTGGCCAGCCCCTTGGCGATCACCACCCAGATTCCACTGATGACCAGCGCGCCCATCAAATGCGTCAGCGTCAGACGGGAGAAGCTCGAGCTCTCCAGGGGCGCGCCACGGCACGAGTACCAGGCCGACAAGCACATGAACGCGTACAGCAGGCACAAGGGCAGGTCCATCGCGAGCGCCTGCGTCCAACCCAGACCGCCCGATGATTTCAGCACAACCAGCAGGATCACGGTCAGCGGGATCCAAGCCAGAAGATAAAGCCCCAGCTGCCGCAGATGCCCAAGGATGGGGTGCATAGCGCGTCAGTTCTTGACTTCCACGCCTCCGAACACCGCGACGCCGCGAACATACAGCGTCTTGCTAGGAGCGGACGGATCCGTTTGTACGTGCTGGGTCTTGTCGTTGTACCCGCCGAACACGCCCATACCCTGGAGCACTACCTTCCAGTTCATCGGAACGCGAATCTCGCCGCCTCCGAAGACAGCGTTCGCTTCGACATACGCTTCGTTCCCGGCCATCTCCGCCCGGGTCAGATCCACTTC
>Ga0137415_10000645_pt1 | contig 33995 bp, 31 predicted proteins | sample CZODoug3_1_1_16f_FD_183082 | JGI IMG/M metagenome (GOLD analysis project Ga0137415, IMG submission 183082) | Vadose zone soil fungal communities from Angelo Coast Range Reserve, California, USA - CZODoug3_1_1_16fungal (Hybrid Assembly) | ecosystem: Environmental > Terrestrial > Soil > Vadose...
AGGTCCACGTCTTCATGTTGTCCTTGTCCGGCGCTTTGCTGATGCTGACAAGCTTGCCGTTGGACACGGTGATCCACGAAGCGGGAACGGTCAGAATCGTTTCCGTCGTGAGCCGGTCGTTCGGATAGTCATAGGTGGGCAGGTAGTAGCGGGTGTCTTCGGACTCGCCTTGCGTCCATATCTGCTTGGGGCGGTCGGGATAATTCTTGTCGGGCAGGATGAAATAGAGTCCCTTCGCGGGTTTCCCTTCGTAGCGAATTTCCACATCGAACTTGTCGCCGTTGTGTGCCGCGGCAGGGAGGGGAACGACGAGCTTTGAAGCGGTGGCTTCAAATTTCGCAGGGGCTTTGTTTACCGTGACGCTCTGAATGGTCAACCCGACCGAATCGAACGCGATCTTCGGAGTGCCGTCGCGCAAGATCGTCAGCGTGTGCGTGACGTCGCCGATGACTTTCTTCTGCTCGACGTCGAAGCGCAGCGCGATTTTGGAGTGCTGCAAGTCATAGTCGCGGTTACGTGCGTACGGTTCGTCGGCGCGCAGGTGCACGGATGCAGCGGCCATCGCGGCGACCGCAGTCAAAATCAGAATTGTTGGGCGAATCCGATTCGCATTACGCATGAACATAATCGCCATTCTTCGTTTCTCCATAAGAATTCCGTTACGAAACATTGCCGTTTGACTCGACGCGGTGCCCCGCACTCTGGAGCGCTGCGATGGCACTGGTTAGCTGCTTCTCGTTAACCAGCAAATAATCCGTGTCGAACGTCGAAATCACGAACAGGCTTACTTCCGCGGCAGCCAAGGATGCCGACAGAGTCGCCAGGACACCGACCTCCGACAATGCAAACACACCATTGACCTTCAGCACGCGCCAACCTCGTTCTGAAACGACGCCGTCAGGAACTCGACCGGCGGCACAAACGATCGAAAGCTCGTCGCTGGTGCGCGTCGCTGAGAAAAATTCTCCGTCGGTGGCCCATTGCGGCAAACGCGAATCTGCCGCCAGACGCACGATCGCGAAGGAGCCGTTTAACAGAGTTAACGCAAATTGCCGGTTGGATTCGCTCATGCGCTAGAGGAGGCTCCGGACGAGGCCGCCATCCACCGCGATGGAGGTGCCATTCACGTAGCTAGCTCGCTGTGAAGCCAGGAATGCGACCACTGCGGCAAACTCCTCGGGCGTTCCGATGCGTCCTGCGGGAATCTCGCGAGCCCAGCCGGCAAATACCTCTTCTGGTTTGACGTTCGCACGGCTGGAAATGCTTGTGGCGAGAGTGTCGAGGCGTGCCGTACGCGTATACCCTGGGCAAACGTTGTTTACGGTGATGCCGTACGCCGCGTATTCATTGGCCAGCGTGCGCGCCAGTCCGGTCACGGCGGCGCGTATAGAGTTGGAGAGCAATAGCCCGTCCACAGGTTGCTTTACCGCGGAGGAAGTGATGGTGATGAACCTGCCCCAATTATTTTTCTTCATTCGCGGCAGGGTTTCGCGCGCGAAGGAAACCGTGCTCATTAGAAGCTGGTCCACCGCGGCGCGCCACTCCTCCGGCTTGGTCTCCTCAAAGGAGTGAGATGGCGGCCCGCCGGAATTCGTTACGCAAATATCGATGCGGCCGAATTCCTTGTCCACGTCCGCGACGAACGCGGAAATCGCTTGGTCTTGCCGGACGTCTACGGCCCGCCAGAACACGCGCTGCTTCGTCGCTGCCTGAATCTCGCTCGCTGTCTGCTCGACGTTCTTTGCTTCGCGCGAACAAATCGCGAGATGTGCGCCCTCTCGCGCGAATTCCTCGGCCACGGCGCGTCCCAGCCCCTTACTTGCCGCCGCGACGATGGCCACGCGGCCCTGTAGTCCCAGGTCCATTTTTCAGGTGTTCTCCAAACTTTCCATGGTCTCCCGGAAGGGCTGGCCGGGTCAAATCCCGTGGACGAAAGAATCGCGGAGCGCTCCCGCTACATCCAATGGCGTGCGCAAATCCGGGTAGAATGGACCTGAGGCAAGGAGGCGGCTATGACAGAGACGGCCACGTTTGGAGCTGGATGCTTTTGGGGGATCGAAGCAGCGTTTCGCCGCGTCCCTGGAGTTATCGACGCCGTAGTGGGTTATAGCGGCGGCCACACCGAGAATCCCACATACAAAGACGTGTGTACCGATGAAACGGGCCACGCCGAAGTGGTGCAAGTTACATTCGACCCGTCAAAGCTGAGTTACGAGCAGTTACTCGATGGCTTCTGGCAAATGCACGACCCGACGCAAGTCAATCGTCAGGGCCCGGACTTCGGCTCGCAATACCGGACAGCCATCTTTACCCATTCGCCCGAGCAAAAAGCCGTGGCGGAAAAATCGAAGGCTGCGGCACAGGCCAGCGGCAAATTTCGCAGGCCCATCGCCACGGAGATCACTCCGGCCGGCCCCTTCCATCGCGCGGAGGAATACCACCAGCGCTATCTCGAAAAGCGCGGCGCAGCCTCCTGCCATTTCTAAGTCAAGAGAAATGGGCTGGGAATGTTGAAAGGAAAATGCCCGACGAGGGCGGACTTCGTCGAGCGCGAGGCAAGAACACACGGCCAGCTATAGCTTTGCGCGCGCTATCGCAGGATCATCGGAATCCAGGCGAACGAGAATCGGAGTATGTACTGGCAATTCGACGTTTGAGCCTTTCGTGATGAAAGCGTCACAAAGTCTTCTTGCGGCGCCAAAGTATCCGAACCCGATTGCCGTTCCTACGGATGCCTGAGCTGCGGCGGCACCGAGCAAACCGAAGCCTTTTCGGCCTTCACCGGAACGTGACCATGCTGTCTTCTGCAGGGTTGAGTCTGCAACTGCTCTCGACGGGCCTATAAGGGAAGCTGGGGCGAGAACCCGCGCGAAAGTCGATGTGGTAGCCTTAATTTCACCCTCTTTACCGACGTCCAAGCCTTCCGCACGCTCGGCCTGAATGCCACCGACGGTTGAATGGATATCTCTCGTTGTGCCGTCCGGCATCTGGACTGAGCGGAATGCAAACACGATGCTTCCATTTTTCTTCATCCACCCTGCGGACGTTGCTTTCTCGACCGTCCCGGTGATTCTCGTCCCGACGGGATAGAGCAGTTGATGATCCCCCTGGTAGTACGGCTGTGAAACTACGGCCTCGATTGGCGTGCCCGGCGTGGACGTGCTTGAGTTGATGGGGGTCAAGAGGTGAAGGTGGAGATAGTCGCTCGCTCGCAGAGACACCGGAGCAGGCTGAACCGGTACGAGTAGCGTCACCGGTTCGAGCAAGGCAGTGTCAAAGACGGTTCCTTGATCAATGTATTCCGGATGGTAGGGCAAGTTGGTTACGACGGCTTGTCCCAGTCGCTGTAGCTTATTCGGTTCTCGCAGCGGGGCCATAGTGCCCTTGAGTTTGTGGCGCACTCCCGGGCGCTGCGCCTTGGGGAGATATTGCGAATTTGCCACTCGACCGAGGCCGACACAGGAGTCACTGTGAATCGGCACCGTCGTTCCATCGGAAAGCACCAGTTGATCGAACGTTACGTGCGCGGTCTTAGGCGGGGTGAAGTCGCCAGCCAGGAGCCTTCCGGCACGCTTGCGGATCGGAGTCGTACTAATCGCCGAAACATGTCCTTTGATCGTCGAGCCTGCGGGAATGGCGAGAACTTCTCCGGCGTAGACTGGCTCTAGCAGTTTTGCTGTAATGGGTTGCCCTGGAGCTTTCAGACGCGTTCCTTTTTCGAGCGCGGCACGAAAATCATTGCCTGGCTCGACAACTAAAGTTTCCTTTGCAGGCCTTGTCTCTTGCGCGTGCACTGGAGTGCCCGTGAGACCCAAGACTGAATAGGAAAGTAAAGTCCACACAACACTGCGTTTCATAATGTTCCTCGTCTCGTATGAAATTCAGGCGCTCTCCCGGCGAGCGGCCGCCCAGCATTCGAGGAAATTACCTAGAGGCTACTTGGAGCGGACACGAGTGCGGCGAGGATATGTGGACGTTATGTATGGAATTGAATGGACGGCGCCATTCGAGGCCGATGTTTGCGCCGGTTGATGCTAGAACGTTGTTGCGTGGTGCTATGCGCCGGACTTTGAGAACTCATCTCGGCGAGAGGATAGGTCGCGTGCGACGGGCAACTCGATAATAATTTCGAGGCCCGTAGGCCGAAGGTTCTGGGCACGTATCGTACCGCGGTGCAAACGAATCGCTTCAGAAGCAATCGCGAGGCCGAGACCATTCCCTACCATGGCTTCCGCGTCGCGGTGTATTCGATAAAAAGGTTGAAAGATTGCTTGGAGAGAATCTTCCGGAACTCCGGGACCATGGTCCCGAACAGAAAGAAATGTCAGCGGTTCCAAACCGCTCCGATCAGCCTCCAAAACGATCTGGACATCGCTTTCCGGCGGCGTGAAGCGAACCGCGTTGCGAATAATATTTTCACAAGCGCTTCTGAGGGCATGAGCATCGGCATTCCGGAGAATGATCGAGCCGGTTGTCCGAAGCGTCACAGATTTGCCCAAAGCTTGTGCCTCGAAGTTGCCGTCCGCCGCTACTTCCTCGACGAGTTGAGCGAAGTCCACGTCTTCTCTTTCCCCGGATGAAAACCCGGATTCCAGGCGGGAGAGTGTCAAAAGCTGTCCCATTAGCAGGTCGATTCTGACAACATCACGATCCAGACGCTGAAAGAGGTCATCGGAATCTGCAGAGAAACGATTTCTTAGAAGAGCCAAAGAGATATTAATGCGAGCGAGAGGGGAGCGCAGTTCATGCGATACGGAGTTCAGAAGCTTTTTTTGCGTTTGGATCAATGAGTCGAGCCGGCTAACCATCGAGTCAAAGTCTCTTGCCAGAGGCGCCAACTCGTCAAAGCGCCGTGAAACGTAAGACGGCACTCGCGCTTGGAGGTCTCCTTGCGCGACTCTTCTAGCCGTCGACTGAATACTGTGGATCGGGGAGGCAATATGGTACGCGAGCGCGAGGCAAAGTAAGGTGACCAAAAGAATCAGGGAAATGCTGAAGGGGAGTCCCTCGCCCCACAGTATTTCTCTGATCTGCCGCAAATCAGATCCCATATACAACATTAGTACGTAGGGATGCCCTGAGGACGAGACAAACTTGTAGGCTGCGACACGGCCTCGCAGCACCACGAGCTGGCCGTCTTTTGCATCGTGCGCGGCTCGAAGACCGTCGTCTGATACTGGGCGCGAGAGTACATCTTTATAGAATCCGTCGAGCAAGAAGAGTTGTCGATCGCGACTGCGACCGCTGCTTTGCGAAAAACGAGCAAACGCCTCAGGGCCGCCCGATTCATACGCCTTAACGGCCTCCGCCGCCATGATTGGCGCAACTGTCGCATACATGTTTGGAGCGGAGGAGATCCGCCTCATGGCCGTCAGGCGACTGCCGAGGAGAACGATGGCGATCATGCCCCAGGCAGTCAGCCAATACCAAAAAAAGATCTTCAGGAAGAGCCGGTACATGGGCACTCTCGCTCTCACCTTGAGGAGCCGTGCTTGAAGATTAAAAGACAAGAGTCTTCCTTCCTGATCCGTGATCCTCATTTTGATGCATACACCGCGACCGGCTCCCGAGCTGCGCGCCCCACCCGAGTCTTACAAATCCTTACAGAGGCTCCTAACCTGCTCACATGCTGAATCTGAAGGCAATATCCACACCACCGTGAGCGTGGGACTAGCTGTAGGATGCTCGATTGTTCTATTTAAGTATCTCGAATGGAGATCTACCTGACCTCGATACCGTTCCGCCACCATTCGGCCGCGGGACAGAACAGTGCCGTTTGGCGGCATGGTGCCCGAATTTAATACGGGGACGGCTTGTAAGGTGACCTGTCAACCCCAACTTGCATCCTATTGCTGACAAGAAGATGGCATCGAGCGGTCAGGGAAGACGATTTCTGCGTTCGGAACTTGTTTGTCAAGCATATCCGTTCGGAAGGGATTCGTTGCAGTCGTGACGGACGATAAGAGCGCATGGAGTGCGAACGCGAGGGAAGTTGCCGGCGGGGCCACGCAACAACTCAATCCGCATCTGCTCATAGTGGATGACGATCGCGAACTCTGCGAGGTCCTGAAGCGCTATCTCGAGGCGGAGGATTTCCGGGTTTCCTTTGCGCATACGGGTGACGCAGGTACAAAGGCGGCAACTGAAGGAAGTTTCGGGTTAATCGTGCTGGACGTCATGCTGCCAGACAAGAAGGGATTTAACGTTCTCAAGGATATTCGACAGAGCGCGCGGACCCCGGTTCTGATGCTGACAGCCAGAGGCGAAGAGTTTGACCGCATCCTCGGGTTGGAGCTCGGCGCGGACGACTACGTGGCGAAGCCGTTCAACCCGCGTGAACTCGCGGCAAGAATCTCTGCCATTCTCCGTAGATCTGGCTGGCAATCGGACAACAAGAACGGCCTTAGGCCTCCCAAAATCAAACTGGGAGATCTGGAACTCGATTTGGGTGCCCGCATCGTCTTGAAATCCGAAGGGACTTTGAATTTAACATCGGCAGAATTTGAATTGTTGCACATGTTTATCGAATTTCCCGGTCAGGTGCTTACGCGAGATAAGCTGGTGGAGCGCGTACTAGGTCGGAAATTTTCGCCCTTCGATCGAAGCATCGATTTTCACATTACGAATCTTCGACGCAAGCTTGGGCCGCAGCCCGACGGTGGGGAGAGAATTCGCAGTATTCGGGGAATCGGGTATCTGTATGCATGGCCGGGGAACAGTAAGCTCGATTAGGTTTGCTCTCAAGTGCAAGACCTGAGTTCGATTTCAGCACAAATAATAGGTAATCTCGCGGTTGTCAAAGGAATGGTGAAATGGCGGAGAGGGTGGGATTTGAACCCACGGTAGGGTTCCCCCTACACTCGCTTTCGAGGCGAGCTCTTTCAACCGCTCAGACACCTCTCCGCGGCTTTTGTAATCGTATCAGACGCTTTGATTGCTCAGCAATGTATCCGTTCGGGTGTGGCATTTCTTCCAAACGTTTGCGGTAGCGTCCGCCCATATGCGCCTATCGTCGCGCAGCGAAAAATGACTGCAGGATAGCGGCGCATTCGTTGGCCAGAATGCCCGCGGTCACCTCGACGCCATGATTGAGCCGAGGGTGGCTAAGAATTTCGAAGCAGGATCGGACGGCGCCGCCTTTCGGATCATCGCAACCGTAAACCAATCGCGGCACTCTCGCCTGAATCATTGCTCCCGCGCACATGCTGCACGGTTCGGTTGTGACGTACAGCGTGGTGCCCGCCAGCCGATAATTTCCGATCGCACGCGAGGCTTCGCGTAAGACGACCATTTCCGCATGCGCGGTTGGATCACAATCGCGGATGGTGCGGTTCCCGGAGCGCGCGACGATCTTGCCATCGTGCACCAGGATCGCGCCGATGGGCACTTCTCCGGCGGTTGCGGAGGCGCGCGCTTCCTCCAGCGCTTGCTGCATAAATCCGGCGTCGATGTCCATCGTGCGCGAGCATACCACGCGCTTGCTTGACAATTCCCGCAACGCCAAAGAAACTACCCGTCGTGACCAACAGAAAAAGAGATGCGCGGCACAACGATTTTCTAGCGGTTTTGCTTTGTCATCCAAGGCCCAAAACTGCGCGCACGCCGCCGGTTTTGCCAAAGAATCCCGCATGGAAATAAGACGCGATCCCATCACACAAAGCTGGGTAGTGTTAGGCCAGCGCGAATCGATAGGCGACTCCCCGCAGCCGTGCCCATTTGATTCCGGAGTGGTGGAGAAGCGGCCGTCCATCCTCACTTGGCCTGCGGAGGGCCCCTGGCAAGTCCGCGTGATATCACATCCGGACCCGCTTTACCGCATCGAGGGCGACCTCGGCCGCGTTGCGGAGGGCATGTACGACAAGATGGGCGCGATCGGTGCGCACGAAGTTGTGGTGGAAACACCGCACCATGACAAGAAGCTGTCGCAGCTCAGTGATGAAGAGATCGAGCGCGTTCTCTGGGTTTGGGCCTCGCGCATTGCCGATTTGAAGAAAGACCCGCGCTTCAAGTACGTCGCCGTCTTCAAGAATCAGGGATTGCTCGCCGGCGATGAGTGGTCACATGCGCATTCACAGATCACGGCGACGATTTTTGTCCCCCGCCGCGTCAAGTACGAACTGAATTCCGCCAGTGAATGGTTTCGCGAGCGCGAGCGCTGCATTTTCTGCGACGTCGTGCGCCAGGATGAAAAACAAGGGAAGCGTATTGTCGATGTACAGGGCGATTATTACGCGCTTTGCCCGTACTCGTCACGCGTTCCCTACGAAGTCTGGCTTCTGCACCGCCGCCACAATCATCTGTTCGAGCAACCGCGCCCCGGTTCCAATCGGCGCCAACTCGCCGCGCTGCTAAGCCGTGTCTTGCGCCGCTTGGAAAAAGTCGCCCCTGCGTACCACTTGGTGGTGCACACGGCTCCGAACACCCTCAGCAAGAAAGGCGAGCTAGCCGGATATTGGAAAACGCTTTCGGACGATTTTCACTGGCACATCGAAATTCTTCCGATCCTTGAAAAGCGCAGCAAGTCCTACAGCATCAAAGAGGTTTACTTCAATTCGTTGCTGCCCGAGCAAGCCGCGGAGCAGCTCCGCTCTCTGGATCCCAATACATGATAGGGCGCGGCGGGCAGCGCAAGGCCCCGTCGCAAACTGGCGGAATTCTCTCCTCTCTAATCACACTTGTTGCCGTCGTTCTCTTGCTGCTCGTTTTCTATCTGGCCCGGCATCCCATTTTTCGCCTTGTAGGTGAAGGCTGGCTGGTGGAAGACACTCTGGAGCGATCTGACGCCATCATCGTTCTCAGCGACGATAATTTTTATGCCGACCGGGCCACGCATGCCGCGCAGGTCTACCGCCAAGGCCTCGCCCCTGTTGTTGTCGCCAGCGGTCGACGCTTGCGTCCGTACGCCGGCGTCGCGGAGTTGATAGAACATGATTTGGTCGAGCGTGGCGTGCCAAAAGATAAAATCATCCGAGTGCCGCACGACGCGGACAGCACGCGGGAAGAAGCGAAGGCGCTCGCGCAAGTGGCAAAACAGAAGAAGTGGCGCAGCGTAATTGTGGTGACCTCGAACTATCACACCCGTCGCGCTCGCTACATTTTTTCGCATGTCTTCCCCAAGGACATAAGAATCCGCGTTTCAGGCGCCTCGGATGGCGACTTCGACCCGGAACGCTGGTGGGAAAAGCGCATATCGGTGAAAGAGCTGGCGCGAGAGATAGCTGGTATGCTCGTCGCCATTTGGGAGCAACATTCGGACTCCGACACTCCCTCCAGCGGCAAGGGGCAACCTGCTGAGAAGTCGCAACTTATTGCGGTTCCAGTCGCGCGGAACACGCCGGCAGCGGTGTAGCACGTAACGTCACATCCTTACCAGCTACTAGGTATTTTCCTTTACATTCCCCTAAGTCGTGTACTATGTTCACCGTTCCAAGTCGCGACTCCCAACCGGCCCGACGAAGAGCGACTTATTGGAGTAAAAATCCTTCGTCGAGGTGTATCGTGTGGAAGAAAGAAGACGTTAAATCGCAGGGACTTCCGGAAAATGCCCCCGGAAATGTTGTAGGCTCGCCGGCCATAGGCGGCACTCCCGTCCGCGAAACTAGCACTGGCCTTCCTGTATCCTCCAAAGGCTCCGCGTCCATCAGCCAAGGCATTCGCATCAAGGGCGAGGTCACCGGCAGCGAGGATCTCTTTGTCGACGGCCATGTCGAAGGCAAAGTGAATTTGAGCAACGGCAGCCTGACCGTCGGCCCCAATGGCGAAGTCAAAGCAGACATCTTTGCGCGGGAAGTAATCGTGCGCGGCCGTGTCGACGGTAAAATTGTGGGCCGCGAAAAAATCCAGCTCTGGAGCACTGGCAATGTTGCCGGCGACTTGCAAACGGAACGCCTCATGATCGAAGATGGCGCCGTGTTGCGCGGTCGCGTTGAAATCGAAACCGGGAAGCCACATGTCGAGGCCCGTGGTGCCGCTGCCGGAACCTCCAAGGGCGGCTCTGTTGCCGCAAGCTCCCCCGTAAGTTCCGGGTCGGCGGCGAACTAAATGAGCTTCCTCAACAAACTGGGGATTGGCATAGCCGCAGGGGCGGGCTCCAGCCGCGAAGTCCCCAAAACGATGGGTAGCTCAGGCCGGCCTCGCCCCAACGGCCCCGCTCCTGTCGCCGCGGTCGGCGCGACGCGAGCACCGGAACTTCGCGAATCCAACCGCGTTTCCAATGGACTGAAAGAATTCCTCTGGAACCTCGATGGCTTGGGTCGCGGCACGCTTCTGGATCTCGGCCCAGCCTGGCAAACCACTCTCAGCTTCTTCATCGAGCGCGGATTTCGCGTTTCCTCCGAAGATATCCTTCGAGCATGGAAGGAGTTTCTGGTGGAGGAGGAAGGCAAGCTGCGCGAAGCGACCGGTCGCGCCGCTCAGCATACCTTCGACGTGTCACCCGCCGCACGCGCCGCACGTTTCCTGGAAGCCAATCTGCAATACCCGAACTCTTCGTTTGACGCCGTTCTGCTTTGGGATTTGCTGGATTACCTCGAGCCTCTCGTCGCGAAGCAAATTGTCGTGAATCTAACAGAGCTCCTGCGCCCCGGTGGCGTGGTTTTCGCCATGTTCCACAGTAAGAAACCGGAAGGCTTTCAGCGGTATCGTGTTGCGGATTCCACTACGCTGCAGGTGATTTCCTCTCCCGTCTTGTGTCCGGCGCAGCGCGTCTATCAAAATCGCGAGATCCAGGATCTCTTCAGCCGCTATCGAACTGTGAAGTCGTTTGTCGGGCGCGACCAGCTTCGCGAATCACTCTTCATCAAGTAACCCAGATCAAGTAACCCAGATCAAGTAGCTCCGATCTAAATAACCCAGGCGTGCTAACAATCCCTATTTCAGGCGATGTTGATTTCCTCAACTATTCGCTTGCGCCCAAGCGCGCACAGGAGTAAATCAGAAGTGTGAGCTCATCGGGCTCTGGAGGGAGCATGACTCCACCGGGCTTAGAGCAGAAACAAAGCTGAAGCACACCGCTCTTGCGGTGCGGGTCGCCCGAAAACACACGCGAAGTCAGCGTCGCTTCCGAGACGACACAGCAAAATTGAAAATGGGGAGCCTGACGGCTCCCCATTTTCGTTTCTAGGAGTTGTGGCTCTTCGACGTTGTGTGGCGGCGATGATGGTGATTGCTCGTGCGATGCCTGCGCCCATGCCGGGCGTGCGACGTGGCTCGGCTGGAGGAAGAAAACGGACTATCGCTGCCGGCCTGCGGAGTGGGGTCTTGCGCGGCTTGCCGCGGTGCGGCGAAGAGCGACGGCGCTAACGCCAATACCAAAATACTCGCTATCTGTTTCATTGAAAACTCCCACGGATATAACTTCCATGGACGCGTATTGAAGCACAATTGCGCGCAGAATTGTAGCAGTTCGGCAGTCGGAGTGCCTTTGCGGTGACGAGATAGTTCGCGGGTCAAAACTTAGGGGTTGTGTTGCTCGCCTCAGCCGCCGAGCTTTGCTGTTTCCAACCAGCGAATCGCTTCCCGCTGGCTCGCGATAATTTCGGCCTGCCAGACAAGCCCGACAGCCATGATGCTCATTGCCACGATACAAAGCGCGACGATGAAACCTTTTTGTGATTCGGAAGCGGGAACACGAATGAAGCGAGCGAGCCGATTCATGGTAAGGGGTCTCCTAGTACTCGGCCGCTACGCTGGGGGCCCTCGCGAGACTTGCCGGCGGACGCGGTTCTCGCGCCGCAATACCAGCACTGGCAAGTAAAGGGCCAGTTTCAAAAAATGTGGAGCCGAGCGCATCGCCGTCGAGAATCAATAGCTTGCAAGCAGCAACGTCGGGCGAGCGATGGCGATGGTCGCTCGCCCTGTGAAAAAGCGTCAATTAGCCGATACATTTTTTCCGTTGAAATCAAGACTTGCTGCTCACCGCGTCGATAATCCGCTCCCAGACGTCCTCTGAGCCAAGCTCAACCTCGCGAAACCGACCCGGCAGCCGCTCCCTTGCGTTGTCAGGATCCTCCGCGCGAGTAGCGCTGTCCACCAGTACAAAACCGCGATCGCATGCCGAGAGAAGCTCCGACGCTTCATCAGCACGGCTAATCCCAATGATCTTCGGCTGCGAGCGCAAAGCGCGCGTATAGAGCTTGGAAACCTCCCGCACGCACTGCTTGAGGTTTGCGCCTAGAGCCAACGACCATAAGACTCCTCGCGGACGCAACTGCCAACTTCTCGCCGCGGTTTCCGTCTTAAAACGGTCCATTTCATCCTCAGCGGCGCCTGCGAAGAAAAAGATCTCATCGAAGTCGCGATGCCGCATCAATTCGGCTTGCGCTGCGGGCAATCCGGTGTTCTGCGCCAGCTCCCGGGGCGACAAAGAACGCAGCGCCACGGCAGAGACGCCCGTTTCCGCGGATAGCTCCTCCAGCGCCTCCGCCGCCGCAGGCTGCGGCTCCGCCACCGGCAAGCACGTAAACCGGCCCAGACGCAGTGTCTTAGGGGGACGCAAATGGAAATAGCCCTCCGGCAAGTACACGCCGCAGCCGCCCTCTGCAATGAAGGGGTGGCTATGGCCTAGCTTTCTGCGAGGATCATCAATCTGCAGCCGCGTGCGCGTGGTAACCCAAACATTGGGAATGGCCGCGTGCTCCAAAGCGGCGATGAAGTCGTCGAATCCGGGCGCCATTTTCCCGCGCACCGGGATGAGCCCATCAATGTCGCAAAAAAGGATCGCTGGTGTCTGAAGCAAGCCGGGCTCCGCAATCTATGCGCCGGGCTCAGCCCGGCCAGCACACATTAATCAAGTCACTGTAGCGGAGTTCATTGTAGCGGAGTTTCGCTAAGCCGCTCGCCGCAACAAAACGTACAGGGCTAGTTTGCGTGGTATCACGAGTTGGGATCGAGATGGGTTTCGCGCAACTCAGAAGTCTGAAACAAGAAGAGTGCGCTTGCACCGTATGAGGGGTTTATCTCCCAAGCCCGAAGTCCTCGCTCGCGAGCTTTTTTCAGCAAGCTAACGGCTTGCCGAGTTCGCTCAGCCGAGCTAGCCGGAAAACGACTCATGATCCGACAAAAAAAGGCGGGCAGCCGAAGCTGCCCGCCTTTGCGCCCGCGCCACACTTATCGGCGCTGGGCTTCTCTCGCCCTGTTTACCTACCGGAAGTTGACGCCGCTGCGGACGTCTGTTGGGTATTCGCCTTCGGAATGCTCACATACCCGCTGACCTGGTCTTTGCTCACTTTGTTGATCACCAGTTCTTCGGGCAGGCGCGTTCCAGAGGTGTAGAAGAAGACCGGTTCGTTCAGCGCCCGATTCTTCTTTTCAAAGCGCTTGTCCTCCACCACCATCACCACGCTGTATTGATTACGCTTCTGGTTTACGCCCTTCAGCTCCACGGTCATATTCCCGACCTTCTGGGGCTTGTTCTTGCCGGCGATTGTGAATTCCACGTACTCGCGCTCGCCGAGGCGGCGGAGCTGGTCGATTTCGTCATGGTTGCGCGCGATCAGGGTGCCCATCTCGCTGCGCGCCATCTTCAAGTCATCGCGCGTGGTGTCCAGGTCTGTGCGAACTCCGCCAACCTTGGTGTCCACGTTCTTGAGGTCATCCGACGTGGCTTTCGTCGCTAGCTCTCCCTTGACGGAAGTATCCAGCGCCGTCAGCTTTTGTGTGGTCTCATCATTAAGCTTCGTGGCTTCCGCGCGAGCAGTCTTCAGCTGCCCTTGCGTAATCTTGAGCTTCTTGGTCACCACGTTCAGGTCGCCTTGCAGGTCGGTGTTGGCCTTCTCATCCTGCGCCAGCCGATCCTTCAGCGAAGAAACGTCCTGCTGCACGGCTTGCTGAGTCGTCTTGAGTTGTGCTGCGACTGACTGCTGGGTCGAGTCAAGCTTTGCAGATGCGTTCCAGCCAAACCACAAACCGCCTACCGCGATAAGTCCCAGCACTACGATCGCGGGAAGCTGCCAAGCTGGTGTTTCTCTGGTTTCGATAATTCTGTCTTCGGACATAGACTTTCTTTTCTCCTTCACCCCTATGGGGCGAAATTTATCTCGGTTCCGTCCCCTGGTTTGACAGAGTGCATGCTTCGCACCAAACAAAGGTTTGGCCCAAACGCAGGCACTTCGCGCGTAAGTAAATGAATGTATGGGCCTTGATAAGGGAGCCTACCGGATTGGGGAGAGCGGTCTAGGGTACTAGTCCTGGGAAAGATTACGCACCTGCGTGCGTTTGCCGTGGCCAAATGCACACGCAGGCTTACCAGACCGTCAAGCCAGCTCCTGCAAGCCTAGCTCTCGTAACGAAGCTACGAGCTGTTCGGGAGACTTGAATCGGATCCCGGCCATGCCAAGTTGCTGTGCCGCCGTCACATACGCCTCGATGTCATCAACGTAGACGGCTTCCTCGGCGCGGACTTTGCACGCCCGAAGCGCCTCTCGATAAATAATCGGGCTTGGCTTGGTTGCGCCTACCGAGCATGAATACACGCGCGCCGCCGCTGGAAAATACGAAAAGAAATCGTATTTCTTCTCCATGTGCGCCACATGGATAGGGTCCGTATTAGAAAGCAGCGCCAACCGGTGCTTTTTCGATAGCTTCTCGAATAACTCCTTGCCATGAATCGGCTCCGGATCGAGCACCAGGTTCCACTTCTCCGTGAACTCCTCGAATGTCGCCGATCCGCCAAACCGCCTCTGCACGTACAAGTGCCAATCCCGCGCAGTGATGCGGCCCTCCTGCCAGTCTTTCCAGCGCGGATCTTTTTCGATGGCCGACCAAAGTTCCTCGGCCGATAGCGACAGCCCGGAGGCCATGCCCTTCATCGCGCGGCCCACGTCGATGCGTATCAGCACGCGTCCAATATCAAATATAACCGCGCGAACCTTTCGACCCGCCACGTCTACCTGGCCTCCCCGCGAGCAACTGCCCGCCGCGCCCGCACGATGCTGATCACCGCCGGAAGCAGGGACAGCACGACCACAACCGCAATCACATAATGAATCCGCTGCCCGATATTCGGCACGGACCGTCCCAGAAAGTAGCCGCCCAAAATCATCGCCCCAACCCAAAGCACGCCGCCAAAAATATCGAACATCAAATATCGCGTATATGGCATGCGCGCCGCCCCAGCTACCGGTGGGCAAAACGTCCGGATAATCGGTACGAAGCGAGCAAAGATCACCGCGCGGCCGCCATACTTCTCATAAAAATCGTGCGCTCTCTGCAGATGGCTGCGGCGGAAAAAGAGCGAGTCTTCCCGGCGGTAGAGAGCCGGTCCCATCGTGCGCCCGATCCAGTATCCGATCTGGTCGCCCGCAATCGCGCAGGCCATTACCGGCAGCAGCAGCCACCGTAGCGGCACCACGCCCGCCGCCGCAAAAATGCCCGCCGTGACTAGCAGAGAATCGCCCGGGAGGAAAAATCCCACGAAAAAGCCGGTCTCAATAAAAACGATGGTGCAAACCAGCGGCGCGCCGCCGCTGCGTATCAGTTCTTTTAGTCCTTCGGGGTCGTAGAGTGAGCGGAGAAAATGAAGGATCGATTCGAGCACGCGGCCTTGGTCCTCATCGAATTGGTCGTGGCTTTCAGCGGCACAAGCTCAAACGCTCGCTCGCGAGCCGCGCTAAACACGCCACAGCCAATACGGTAACAGAAAACGCCGAAATCATCGCCGCATTCGTACCAAAGCAGGCCTACGCCGGACAGCGCCGCGTAAAACGCGTTCATGTTCATCATCGCACCGCCTCCACTAGCCGCAGTTGACCCTGCTCTCGGGCATCGGATTCCTGCACGCTCTGAATACTTGCCGCGCGCGCCAAAAACTTCTGTATCCTCGGCAGAGCGCTGTGCGCCGCCGCCGCGCCTGCTTCGATGGCCTCATCCGCGCGGTCGAAATCATCCCACGCCAGCGATTGCACATCTGGCCGTAGCACCAGGTCCGCGTGCCGCTCCCAAACCTCCGATTGATGCTTCTGCGCCGCGGTTACCGCCCGGCTGACCACCTGAAAGATGTTGCTGGGAGTGCCGCGATACCCGTCCTGCATCCCTACCGAAACGCCCAGCACAAATTCCGCGCCCAGGTCGCGTGCTGCCCGCGTGGGCACCGGCGCCACCAGCCCGCCATCCGCCAGGCAGCGTGTCCCGATCTCTACTGGTTCGAACAATCCAGGGAAAGCGCAGCTTGCGCGTATCGCATCGATCAGATCTCCGTGTGAAATCACTACCGGCTCGCCACTATTCAGGTCGGTGGCCACTACCGCCATCGGTATGTGCAAATCCTCGAACTGACGCGCCTCGAAAACCCGCTCAATCAGGTCACCGAGACGATGATTGCTCGCGAACCCAAGCCGCGAAACACGCCAACGCGCGATGTCACGCAGCCGCAGCGTCCGGCACGTCGCCATAATGCGGGCCAGTGGCGCACCGCTGGCGTACGCCGCGCCCAGGATGCTTCCCACGCTTGTCCCGGCGATACAAGATATTGGTATCCGGTGCTGTTCCAGCACTCGCAGCACGCCCAAATGCGCGAATCCGCGCGCAAAGCCGCCGCCCAAGGCCAGCCCGATTCCTGGCCGTGCGGCCGGTATTGCCCGTTCGAACGGGCCGAGTGTGTGGTTCTTCGTCACGCACAGAGAATGCCAGTCTTGTTAAATCTCACCAATGGGTCGCGCGTCCCGAAAAAACAGTACGGATGTACTTCGCCGAGCTTTGCCCGGAAAAATGCGAAAGTCTTTCCGGCAGTACCTTCTTACTAGCACTCTGCCCTCTCTGTACCATTGGCCGCCGCGGTACGCTGCGCGATTCTCTCCTGCGTCAGGACACACCACCCGGAGGGGGCATGCCCAGCGTATTCGCAACGTGGATCGGACAGCCAGTAGTCCTGCAGGTTGCACTAGGAGATATCAGGGTTCCGCTGCGCGGGAAGCTGCTGAAAGAGGGTGGTGACACTCTCAGGATGCGCATCGGCGATGGTTGGGACGTAGACATCTACAAAACGATGGTCTTGGCGGTGGAAGAAGACGCCATGGCCACGGTTGCTGCCTAAGGAGGATGCTCATGGACGCCTCAGTTCCCAAATACGTAACGCAAGGCCGCGCCGCAATGCTATTGGGCATCCCCGAAAATGAGCTCTCCCGGATTTCCAGCGAATCCGGCCTGGGCCACACCGAGCGTGCCGGCGGTCAGGAAGAGACTTTCTATACCTACGAAGAGCTTCGCAAAATTTGCTTGATGACCGTGCACCAGGTCCATTAAGGCTCACGACTTTCCTCCGGCCCCCCTCAGCAGTACCCCCGCCCCGGGTCTTCTACCCCCCGAAGACCCGGGGTTTTTCTTTCCACAGCAAACCGAAACCACAAAGTCGAGCTTTGTTGTAGGATGCGTGCTCGCCGTTGTAGGGGAACGCTTTAGCTGCCTAGTGTATTTATCGTCGTCGATCGGAGCATCGAATGCGTAATTGGAGTTTGGCGAAGCCAGCCCTCACGCTCGCGTTTCTTTTCGCTGTCGCGACCGTCGCTTCGAATCTCTGCGTTCTGTCCGCCGATGAAACCTACGATGTCGCCATCCTCAACGGCCATGTCATGGATCCCGAGTCCGGTCTCGATGCCGTGCGCAACATCGGGATTCGCGCCGGCAAAATCGTCGCCATCTCCGAAACCGTTCTAAGCACGAAATCCACTGTCGACGCCAAGGGTCTTGTCGTCGCGCCCGGTTTTATCGACCTCCACGAGCACGGCCAGGAGGAGCGCAACTACGAGTTTCAGGCGCGCGACGGCGTTACAACGTCGCTTGAACTCGAAGCCGGGACCGAAGACGTCGACCGCTGGTACTCTTTGCGGGAAGGGAAGTCGCTCATCAATTTTGGTGTAAGCATCGGCCACATTCCCGTGCGTATGCGAGTGATGGGCGACCCGCAAGGTGGCATGCTCCCGACCGGCGATGCCGCGCATCGCGCTGCTTCCCCCGAAGAGTTCGATAAGATTTCCGCGGCGATAGACAAGGGCTTTCGACGAGGCGCGCTGGCCGAAGGCATGGGCGTGAACTACACGCCGGGCGCAACGCATTGGGAAATCGTGGAGATGTTTCGAATTGCCGCCAAGTACGGTGCCTCCGTTCATGTCCATTTGCGCTACGGCGGCCTAAAGGAACCGAACACCGGCCTGGCCGCACTTGAGGAAGTCCTCGCTGCCGCGGCTGCAACTGGCGCTCCTCTTCACGTCGTACACGTCACCAGCATGGGCTTGAAGTACACACCGCAACTTATCGCCATGGTCAAAGGCGCGCAGCAACGCGGCCTCGATGTCACCACCGAGTGTTATCCATATACCGCAGGCAGCACGGCGCTGCAATCCGCCATCTTCGATCCCGGCTGGCAGGAAAATATGGGCATCACGTACAAAGACATTCAGTGGACCGCCACCGGCGAGCGCTTGACGGCGGAAAGCTTTGATAAATACCGCAAGCAGGGCGGCATCGTTGTGATTTTTTCCATTCCCGAAGACGCGGCGCGCACGGCGGTGGCCGATCCTATCGTGATGATCGCCAGCGACGGCATGCCCATTACTGGAGCGAAAGTTCATCCGCGCGGGCAGGCGACGTTTTCGCGCGTGCTTGGCCATTACATGCGCGAGGAAAAAGCGTTGGACTTGATGACCGCGCTCCGCAAGATGACCTTGATGCCTGCCCAACGCTTGGAAAAGCGCGCTCCCATTTTCAAGGATAAGGGACGCTTGCGAGTGGGCGCTGATGCTGACATCACTATTTTCGATCCTGCTCGCGTGATCGATAAAGCCACATTCGATGAGCCGCTGCAATATTCCGAGGGCATTCCTTTCGTGCTCGTCAACGGCGTTTTGGTCGTGAAGGACGGCCAACTCGTATCTGGCGTTCATCCTGGCCGCGCGGCGCGCGCTCCGATTGCCAACTAGAATGCCCCAATTGCCGGCAAAAGAATCTCAGTCGATCAACCCGGTTAGTGAGCCACCGAAGGCCGGCAATAGCGGGAACGCGCGTCACGCCGTCCTCGCGGGATTTCTCGGCTGGACGCTCGATGCTTTCGATTTCTTTGTCGTCGTTTTCCTTTTCGACGCGCTGGCGCATCAGTTCGGCGTACCCAAAAAGAGCATCGTATTCACTGTAACCGCCACGCTGGCTATGCGTCCGGTCGGCGCGCTTATTTTCGGTTTGCTCTCGGACCGTTACGGCCGCCGCATTCCGCTGATGCTCAACGTCCTGTATTTCTCGCTCATCGAAGTGCTCTGCGGCTTTTCGCCAAACTACACATTTTTTCTGATTATGCGGGCGCTCTTCGGCATCGGCATGGGCGGAGAGTGGGGCGTCGGCGCTTCATTGGTGATGGAAGTTGCGCCGGTGCGTTGGCGCGGCATTCTCAGTGGCATGCTCCAATCCGGCTACACCTGCGGATACTTGCTCGCCGCCGTGGCCGCGCGCTTTTTGCTCCCTGCTTTCGGCTGGCGCGCCATGTTCTGGGCTGGCGCCGCACCCGCGCTTCTTGCGCTTTACATTCGCACCAAAGTGCCGGAGTCCGAAGCCTGGAAGCAACACCGCGCCGCCAGCACCGGCGAAGTGCTGCGTGTGGTTGCGCGCGAATGGAAGCGCTTCGCGTATCTGGTTGTGCTGATGACCTTCATGATGTTTCTCTCTCATGGCACGCAGGACCTTTATCCGGACTTCCTGCAGGAAGTGCACAAGCTCTCCGCGGCGACGCGCGCGAATGTCGCCATCATTTACAACTGCGGAGCGATCGTCGGCGCCATTATTTTCGGCCACTTCTCGCAAGTCATCGGCCGGCGCAAAGGTATGATGGCGGGCCTTGGCTTAGTCCTGCTCGTTGTGCCGCTTTGGGCTTTCGGCCACTCGCTGCAGCTGATCATTTTGTCCGCCTTCGTGATACAGATGGGGGTGCAAGGCGCGTGGGGTGTAATCCCGGTGCACTTAAATGAGCTTTCCGCCGACGCGGCTCGCGGCTTGATGCCGGGCCTTGCGTATCAACTCGGAATTCTTCTTGCGTCGCCGACGAACTCGATCCAGTACGCCCTGAGAGACCGGGTCGGATATCAGTGGGCCTTAGCCGGCTTTGAAATTGTGACGATCGCCGTTCTTGCGATTCTGCTCTGGCGCGGCAAGGAGGATCACAGCCGCAGCTTTGTCCGTGGCGAATCGAGCCGGTAGATTCGGCAAAGTGCGAGTCAGGCCCTAGCGGCTCTCCTATTCAATCGAATTAACATTCGCGATCCCAACTGGTGCCGGTTGCGCCGAGATGATAGAGTGCGCGCAATTTACGGGCGGAGGTCCGGCTATGGCACACATCATGAAATCTACGCGGCGCTCGTTTATGTCTGGCATAGGTGCGCTGGGGGCTGCTTTGCTGAGCCCGAGAAAATTGTTTGCCGCTGGCGGCGCTGCGAAAGACGCTGACGCGAAGCTGAGCGGGCTTGGCGCGTCGGGAAATGTTTACGAAGAGCTTGGCGTCACTACGGTGATCAACGGGCAGGGAACGATGACGATTCTCGGCGGATCGCTGATGCGTCCGGAAGTGGAAGCGGCGATGGCGTTGGCCAGCCAGCACTTTTGCAGCATCCCGGAGCTGGAAGTGGCGGCGGGAAAGCGCATCGCGGAAATGCTGAAGCTGCCGGCGGACTACACCGGGTTGGTGACTTCGGGCGCGGCGGCCGCGATGCAATCCGGACTCGCGGGAATTCTTACCGGAGACAACGAGCAATTTATTCAGCAGCTTCCCGATCTGACGGGAATGAAGTCGGAAGTAATCATCCTGAAATCGCATCGCAATGGTTTCGACCATCAGCTTCGCTCGACGGGCGTGAGGCTGATTGAAATCGAGACGCGCGAGGACTTGCATAAGGCGGTCAATCCCAAGACGGCCATGATGCACTTCAGCAATTTCTTGAATTCGGCGGGGCGCATCAAGGTGGATGAGTGGGTGAAGCTTGCGAAGGAATACAAAATTCCGTGCTTCAACGATGCGGCGGCGGACACGCCTCCGGTGTCGCACCTTTGGGATTACGCGCACATGGGGTATGACCTGATTGCGTTCAGCGGAGGGAAGGCGATTCGCGGGCCGCAATGCGCGGGCTTGCTGATTGGGCGAAAAGATCTGGTGGCATATGCGCTGCTGAACAACAGCCCGCACGAGGACACGCTGGGGCGCAGCCAAAAAGTGGGCAAGGAAGAGATCATCGGGATGATCAAAGCGCTGGAGAGTTATTTGAAGGAGGATCATGAGGCGCTCACGAAAGAGTGGTGGCGCCGCCTGGACGGCATCTCGGCGGAAATCACCAAGGTGCCGGGGGTGAGCGCGTCGTTTACCGTGCCAGAGGTTGCGAACCATGTGCCGCACCTGGAGATTCACTGGGATCCGCGGCACATATCGCTGACTCCGGTGGATGCGGTGAAGCAGTTGCGCAGCGGCAAGCCGTCGATTGTGGTGGCGAGTACCGAGACAGGGCTGATCCTGAATTCGTTCATGCTGCAGCCGGGCGAAGAAAAGATCATGGGCGAGAGCCTGGTGAAGTTCTTCCGCCAGAAGAATGAAAAGGCGTGACTGGTGATTGGTGACCTGTGGCCAGTGGAAAGCCCGGTAGCACCACCACCGGGATTGGCTTGGAGGGAGCCTAAGAAGACAGGCCGGCTTCGAAAAAGCGAAGCCGGCCCATTGAATCAGTTAGGTTATGACCCGCAAGTCTCCATCTATGCCGTTTCTATGATTAGCACGCATGTTGCTGATCCAACGTCTGTTACTTCAAGGGAGTGCCGAAGTGGCACGGATATCTCTTTGTCTTAGCCGAGGTTCTTGCAACTTTCTGCTAACGAAGTTCCTGATTTGCGCACGCCGCCCCTTCCAACCCGTGCTGCCCCGACGGGCCGTAGTCATCGGAGCCGATTACGGCCGCACTTCCTTAAAAAGAATGAGTGACAGGGAGATGCAACAAATCAGGTCAGCGGCAGGAGTCAGGCGGGCGGGCTGTTTTGGGTGGGGGGGCCTACAATAAGTACGGTATATCCTGCTTAGAGTTTGACGAATCAGACCGTTGTTCCTCGTTGTCAACCGGTTGTCGAATCCTTGGGAGTGCTCAATGCAATTATCGAACCCCGCCAGAGCTTTGTTGTCTGCTGTTGCGACGCTGCTGTCTGGTGTCGTCGCGGTCGCCGCAATGTGCACGGGGAGCTTACTAACGCCGGCTCAAAGCGGGTCCAGTCCGGCTACAGAAGGTAAGAGTGAGGTCTGCGCGAAGGATGACAGTGGGTTGAAGTTACCTGCTGGTTTTTGCGCGACGGTCTTTGCCGACGGCATTGGTCACGCGCGGCACATGGTAGTTGCGCCGAGCGGAGTCGCTTACGTCAACACATGGTCAGGCAGGTATTACGGCAACGACACGCCGCCTGCGGGCGGTTTTCTGGTAGCGCTGCAAGACAAGGGCGGTGCGGGAAAGGCGGATGTGATTCAGCGCTTCGGCGAAACGGTCCAAAGCGGCGGAGCGGGCGGCACGGGCGTCGGCTTGTATAAGGGATCGATCTACGCGGAGATCAATGATCGCATCGTGCGATATTCCTTGGGCGCCGGTTCCATTGTGCCAAGTAGCTCTGCGGACATCGTCGTTTCTGGATTGCCTCTGGGCGGCGATCATCCGATGCATCCATTCATCATCAACGCGGAAGGAGCGATGTACGTCGATGTGGCGACGGCGACGAATTCCTGCCAGTTGAAAAATCGGATACTCGAGTCGCCGGGCGCGAAACCCTGCACGGAACTGGAGACGCGAGGAGGGGTCTGGCGCTATGACGCGAATAAGACGAATCAGACCTTTTCACCGAGTGATCGCTACGCGACGGGCATTCGCAACGCGGAAGGTTTTGCGATCGACTCCGGTGGGCGGGTGTTTGTGACGCAACACGGACGGGACCAGCTGCATGCGAATTGGCCTGACGTGTACAAGCCCGACCAGGAGGCGACGCTGCCGTCGGAAGAGTTGCTGCTGTTGAAGGAGAAGGGGGACTATGGGTGGCCGGAGTGTTACCACGACCCGTTTGTGAGTAAGCTGATGCTGGCACCGGAATACGGCGGCGACGGGAAAACGATCGGCGCATGCGCGAACAAAATTGGTGCGGTTGCGGCGTTTCCAGCGCATTGGGCACCCAACGCAATGGTGCGGTATGACCAGAAGCAATTTCCGGCCCGCTATCGAGAGGGTGTCTTCATCGCATTCCACGGCTCATGGGATCGGTCGCCGTATTCGCAAGGCGGGTACAACGTAATTTTTCAGCCGCTCGCGGGCGACCGTGCGACGGGCCAGTGCGAGGTGTTTGCGGATGGCTTCGCGGGCGCGGAGGAAACGCCGGCTAAAGCGGCACATCGTCCGAGTGGCTTGGCGGTGGGGCCAGATGGTGCACTCTACGTTTCGGACGATGTGCGCGGACGGATCTACCGGATTGTGTATCAAGGCGGATCTGATGGCGGTGCGGCGAACATCACGCCGTGTCCGAGCGCGACAGCTCCGGTGGGCAATCCTGTTGAAGAGGCCGCGAAACCGCCAGAGGGCACGCATCCGAATGCCGGTGCGACCGCGGCTAGCCTGCCCGTTCCGGAAGGCGCGTCGCGAGAAATGGTGGTGCTCGGTGAGCGCATTTACCGCGGCCAAGTAGGTGGAGCGGCGTGCACGGGATGCCATGGAGAGGCCGGTGAAGGATCGCCTCTGGGGCCCCCTCTGACGGTCAAGAAATGGCTGTGGAGCGATGGAAGTTATGCGGGAATCAAGAAGACGATAACCGAAGGCGTGCCGGAGCCGAAACAATATCGTGAGGCAATGCCGGCGATGGGCGGGGCGCAGCTTACGCCCCAGCAGGTGTCGGCGGTGGCGGCTTACGTGTGGGGCCTAAGCCATCGCGGGTCGAGTAATCAGGATTGAGAAGCGTGAAACAGCAGTGAGGCGGACGGCCAAGGATAACTTCCAAGACGGTCAAACTGCAAAGGCCCGGCTCGGGTTACCGTGTGCAGTCACGCCCGATGGGACGTGGCCGCCTGCCTCACTTCAGGACCTTAGCGTAGGTCTTGATCTATGAAATCTCCATCCGTGGATAGCTGTACACGGGGATTACAGCGCGGCTTTTGGGATGGAACTGAGCCTAAAGGAATATTCAGCGGTATCCCCCTGTAAAGACTGTATCGACCTGAGTTCAACGGGTCTCTGATATTTGAAAAACCTTTCATTAGCTTCCAGAGCAGGGTGAAGTCTGAGCCCTGGCCAGACGGAGACCACGATGTCCAGGTGCCCACTGATGTTGCCGACAGAAGGCTGCGTTGGGAGGGAAGAATGATTATCACGCCCGGCGACCTCATTGGGTACTTCTTCATGTTATCGGCGCTGCAGCCACTGCTTCGGCAGCGGATGCTGGAAGTTTCGCGGCAGAGGCTGATTGCCAAGCTGGAGGAGCAGCGTAACTCACGCGTGATTCTGCTGGTGCATCGCCAGGAAACGATGAGCTTTCTGGGATTTCCAGTTCTTCGCTACATTGATGTGAATGATTCGGAAGAAGTGCTGCGGGCCATCCAGCTTACGGATCGCAAGGTGCCGCTGGACATTGTGCTGCATACGCCTGGGGGGCTGGTGCTGGCGTCGCTGCAAATTGCGCGCGCCATTCACATGCATAAGGGCAAGGTGACTGCTTTCGTGCCCCATCACGCCATGTCCGGGGGTACGCTCATCGCTCTTGCCGCGCGTGAGATTGTGATGAGTGAATATGCGGTGCTCGGACCTATCGATCCTCAACTGGGACAGAACCCGGCCGCGTCGATCTTGAGGGCGGTGGCGAAAAAGCCGATTGGGGACGTCGAGGATCAGACGCTCATTTATGCGGACCAGGCCGAAAAGGCAATTGTGCAACTGCGAGAAAGCGTCTACGAACTGCTGGTCGATAAAGTTTCTCCGGAAAAGGCTGAAGAGCTTTCGCGGCTGCTCTCTGAGGGAAACTGGACGCACGATCATCCCATCACTTTTGAACGTGCTAAGAGCTTTGGTCTTCCGGTGCGGACTGACATTCCAGCCGACATGCTGAATCTTATGAATCTGTACCCGCAGCCGGTTCGGCGGGAGCCATCGGTGGAATACCTGCCGGAGCCCCGGCGAGTCCGGAACATTGGTTCGCAAGAGGGCAATTGAGGGGTGGCAGGGGGCGATGGAGCTGGCGAGCGTTACTGGCCGGGGCCGTCGATTTGAACTAGCTCTTTTGGCGGGCTGACCGGTGGCTTGGCTGCGTTCCAGCGGGCGGGGTGGGTCGACTGCTTTCGTATGCGATTCATTAGGGTGCCGACACCTATCGATGCCCCGACAAAATGTCCGACGCGCAGTGGGCCGGCCACCTTTTCGCTGCGGATCCAATGGAATCCGCTGCTCGCCGCGCAGCCACATTGGGAACAATCGGGAGTGCCGCCAAAGACGCAGGGCTCAACGCGAGTTTCCAGATCCGCGGAGTAGTTGGCGGACATTTTCGAGAAAAGACAGTCGTCGGGATTTTTCGGCGGATACAGGAATGCCTGCGCTACGCCGTCGTTCATCAGGAGCTTCGGAAATTGCTTGGCCAGGAAGGGCAATTCCGCGGCTACTTGTTCGCGGTCGTCGGGCGCGAGCATCTCCGCGCTTCGCTCGCCGATTTGCGGCGTATACAGACTTACCCAGATGCGGTCGACCTCGGGACGCGCATTCCAGAAGGCTACGTATTCTTCGAGGTAGCCGGGGCGCTCGAGCATCGGCCGGGTGATCACCCAATGCACGTTGATTTTGCGTCCCTTGATGTTCTTCAGGATGCGGTCGTAGGTGGCCGGCTTTCGGCGCACGTCGTGGTGTTGTGGCAGGCCATCGACCGAGACCGTGACCCGCAAACGCGGGAGGTCCATCCATTCGAGCGGGATGGGGATCACGCCGCTGGTGACGACGAGCGTGAAAATGTTCATCGCGCTGAGCGCGGGGAGAATCGAGCTGAGTTCGTGATGGCGGACAAGGGGCTCGCCACCGACCAACGAGACGTGCATAGGCTGGTGTGCGCGGACTAGATTTAGGACGCCATCGACCAGGGCGTCTCCGCGAAAATCATGCAGCTCGCGTAGGAGTTTTTCGCCACCCAGGTGCGTGTCGCCGTAAGCGTAACAGCCGGGGCATTTTAGCGGGCACTCGCGCGTGATCTCGATGGAGAGCATGGGTGCTCTGCCGCGCAGGATTTTGCCCCAGGCGGCCAGGACTTCGCGGGGTGCAATGCTTGGCTTGGGCTTTGTCGTGTTCATACGATGACTTTGATGCGCGCGGCGCGAGTCAGATATGGTGCCCGTGTGTATTTTTTTCGGGAAAGCGGATGAATCACTTCCAAGTTATTGACGTAGCATGGTTTACTGAATGTTTAGCCGCTGAATGACGCTTCCCGCTCGCTCACGTGGCAAGGACATTCTTGAACGGCGGGGAGATAGCTTACGCAAACCCGTGTCAGCCCTTGGGCTCGGTGGAGTGCTCTGTCAGTTCAGGCACAGGCACTTTCCAAGTTTGGTTTGGCTAGGCCGAGTTCGGTGAAGCTTGGCATAAACTGGACGAATGAGGAAGACACGGAGCGCTGGGGGTGTGGTCACAAATGAGGAGGGCAAGGTCCTGGTGGTGAGTCAGCGCGGAACATCGTGGTCGTTGCCCAAGGGGCACATTGACCCCGGCGAGAATGCGCTGGCGGCAGCCAGGCGGGAAATCTACGAGGAGAGCGGGATTCGGGATTTGGAATTGGTGCGCGAACTGGGAAGCTACGAACGGCACAAAATCGGCGTGAATGGCGGCGATGATCGCTCGGAGCTAAAGGTCATTACGATGTTTCTATTCCGAACGAGCGAAAAATCGTTGAAACCGGTTGACCCCGACAATCCCGAGGCGAGGTGGGTCGATAGGTCCAAGGTCGGACAGTTGCTCACGCACGAGAAGGACAAGGAGTTCTTTGGAGGAGTACAGTTCTAACCTTCAAGCTTGTATTTCCATCTCGGTAGGCCGGCGTTTCGCCAGCACCGAAATCTTGACACATTCTGGCCGTCCGGCAGTATGCTGGGCGTAGGCAATTAGGCAAAATCGTCCCATTTGCTCGCTGTTGTCCTGGTCTGTAAGTCCGTTCACCATTTTCCTGAGTGCTGTGGCGGTGCGTGCTGCTGAAGAAGCTCGGCAAATACGAGGTCGTAAGCGAATTGGGGCATGGCGCCATGGGGGTCGTGTACCGAGCGCGCGACCCGGTGATAAATCGACAGGTTGCGCTTAAGACGATCACGGCCGGCATTGCCGACGATCCCAGCATGCTGGAGCGCTTCTATCGCGAAGCGCAATCTGCCGGCGGGCTGCAGCATCCGAATATCGTCACGATCTACGACATGGGTGACGAACGCGGTGTGCCGTATATCGCCATGGAATTGGTTGACGGCGAAAACCTGGACCAGTTGATTTCGCGGCGCGCTCCTATCCCACTGCCCCTGAAAATTGTGTACGCGACGCAGGCCTGCAACGCGTTCGACTACGCGCACAAGCGGGGAATTATTCACCGCGACATCAAGCCCGGCAACGTGATGGTGAACAAAGATGGCGCCGTGAAAGTCGTGGATTTCGGCATCGCGCGGGTGCTGGAAGCGTCCAGAACGCAAACCGGAATGCTCCTGGGCACCTTTGCCTACATGTCTCCCGAGCAGTATCACGGAGAGCACGCGGACGAGCGTTCTGACATTTGGTCGTTCGGGGTGCTTTTGTATGAGCTGCTTTGCTTCCAGAAGCCGTTCATTGGAACAACGCCTGCGGCCTTAATGCACAGCATCTGCTCGAAAGAGGCGCCATCGTTGCGCAGCGCGTGTCCGGACGCGCCCGAAGAGCTGGAAGCGTTGATGTGCAAGCTGTTGCAGAAATCGCCGGAAGATCGATTTCAGTCGATGGAAGACGTGCTGCTTCGACTCGATCCCATTTGCAAGAACCTGCAGGTGGCATCCGTTGCGGAGATGTTGGCGCAGAGCCGGGACCTCGTCGAACAGGGGGAGTACGCCCATGCGCGTGATCTTCTGCGTCAAGCGCTGCTGATTGATTCGGGCAATAGCACAGGGCGAGCGCTGCTGGAAAAAGTGAACACAGAGCTGCGTCGCGTAATGATTCGCCCGAAAGCGCAGCTGCAAGTGGATAAGGGGAAGGCGCTGCTCGAGGAAGGAAACATTGAAGAGGCGAAGGCCGCAGCGGATAGCGCGCTGCAAATGGACTCCAGCTTTTTGCCCGCGCAAGAATTGCGAAACCTGGTGCAAGAGGAAATTGAGCGGGTGCAGCGTGTAGCGGATTGGCTCGATGGCGCCAAACAGCTTATCGCGGAGGGCATGCCGGAGGATGCGGAGATGCTGCTCGCGAAAGTATTTGACGCAGAGCCGTCGAACAAGCGAGCGGGTGAGCTTAAGCAGGAAGCTCTAAAGCAACGCGCAGAGCGTAAGCGGCGCCTGGAATTGATCGAGAAGATGCAAGCGGCCCGGAGCCTCTGGACCCAGCAAAAATACGCAGAGTGCGCCGAGATATTGACAAAATTGCAGAAGGAGTATCCAGAGGAAGACGAAATCCCCCGGCTGCTGCAAACCGCGCGAGAAGACCAGGCCGAGGAGGAGAGAAAGCAAAATCTGGAAAAGGCGAGAAACCTACTGGCGGCGCGGCGTTATGCGGAATGCAGGTCGGTGCTCTCGGAGTTGCAGAAGGCGTTTCCCGACAATCAAGAAGTTTCCAGTTTGCTCCAACATTTGGAAGAAGACGAGGCGAATCAGCAGAAACTGCAAAAGATCATAGAGGCAAGGAGTCTGCTTGCGTCTCGCGCGTTTGATGAGTGTATTTCGATTCTCTTGGTGTTGGAAAAGGATCATCCCAGCGACGAGGAAATTGAAAGGTTACTCGCCGCCGCGCGTCGCGAGCGGGTTGAAGAGCAAAAGAAACAGGCACTGGCTAAGGCCAGAATGCTAATGGCCTCACGGCAGTACAAGGAATGCACCGCATTGCTCGAGGACCTCAGAAAGCAATTCCCCGCGGATGTTGAAATTCCACGGTTGCTCGGGACGGTTGTTGAGGAAAAAAGGGAACAGCGCAAGTTGGAAGCTCTGGCGGAAGCGAGAAAACTTCTGGCGGCTCACCGGCACCAGGAATGCATCACGCTGCTTACGAGTTTGCAGAAGGAATTTCCCGGCAAAGCAGACGTCGAAAACCTGCTCAAGACGGCGCATGAGGATGAAGCGGAGCAGCGCAAGATTCAAACGCTGGTGAAGGCACGCGATCTCCTCGCAGCGCGTTCTTTCGACGAATCCATAGCACTGTTGACAGAGCTTCAAAGGTCTTTCCCGAAAGAAGATGAGATTACGCGGCTTCTGGAAACAGCGCGCGAAGAGCAAGCCGAGCAGCGCAAACAGCAAAAACTGGTCGAGGCGAGGTCGTTGTTCGTCTCCGAACGATTCGACGATGCTCTGAAACTGTTGGAAGGCCTTGGCGCCAGTCATCCGAAGGATGCCGCTATTCAAAAGCTGCGCGCCGTGGTTGTGCAAGAGAAACAGAAACACGCGCAGGCTGAAAAGCTCAAGAACGGCATCGCGGAGCTGAAGAAATTAGTGAGCGAGAAGAAATATCCTGAAGTTCTGGCAAGGGCTGACCAACTGCTTGCGGAGCATCCTGGTAGTGCGGACTTGGAGCGGTTAATCGAGTTCTCGCGCGGGCAACAGGTTGAAATTGAACGAGAGCTTGCTGTTCGCAGAGCGGTGAACGAAGCGAAGTCGCACCTGAAGGTAAATCGATTTAATGAGGCGCTGTGGGCAATCAATGCGGGCCTCACGTCTGATCCGGAAAATCGCGAATTGATCACGCTGCGGGAACAGGTAGAAACACAAAGGAAGAAAACCCTCGCGCGACAGGACATTGAGCAACGGATCAAGGAAATCAAGGTCAAGATCAACCGCGAGAAGTTCAGCGAAGCAATCGCTCTCGCGGATGAAACCATCGCTACGATCGGGCCCGACACAGATGTGAACCAGCTGCGGAAATCGGCGCAAGTGGAGATTGCGGCTCGCGAAAAGAAGAGAGACCAGGAAAAGACAATCGAGAGTATCCGGCTGCTTGTGGAGTCGGGAAAGCTCGATGACGCTACGCAGACTTTAGATGCCGCCCTTGCCAAGCAGCTTTTCGATCCACTTGATTCGAGGACGCAGCGAGCGGCCGAAGAGATTGCTGCGTCCAGAAACGCAGCTAAGAAAGAGCCTTCCCCATCCGAGGCGGCTCAACCGCCGAACTTCGCGAAGGAATATGCGTTTCTTCAGAAACCGCCGCAAGTGGATACTCCACTTAGACCAGAAAACGCGACTTTGATAGACGCGCCCGAAGCGCGCGCTGCGGTGACCCCGCCCGTAATTTCTGCATCAGCTGCTGCGCCACCGGCTATCGAACCGCCGCAACCGAAGGAGCCGGCACAAGTTTCGCCACCGGGCGGCGGCGAGCCGATTACGCCAAAGACTCGTGAATCCGTTCCGCCCGTGAAGCAGGCCGAGCCGGCAAAGCCGGCCGAACCTGTAAAGGCGGCAAAGCCTCCAGGAGCAGGGAAGCCGACGCCATCGGTCGTACCAGCTGAGACAAGAAAGGTCGCGCCACCCACACCGGTCCCCGAGCCGGAAGCGGCACCTTCGCGGCCGACAATTTCGGAGAGCGTCGAGCCGAAGCACCGCAAGGCCACGGAGAAGAAGCCCGTGCTGACGGCTGTGTTAGCGGTCGCGGCGGCCCTCGCCGCGGCTGGCGCATATTTCCTGTGGCCTAAGCTCGAAACGAAGGTAAAGGTGCCAGCTGCCGTCTCAACCAAGCCCAGCACCCCCGTGCCGCCACCGAATCCGCTGGAGGTCAAGCAGCGGGACGCTATGAATGCGGCGGAAAAACTAGTGGCGGCGAATGATCTGGAGAGTGCGTTACGAACGGTTACGGAGGCTGAGAAACTCAACGGGCCGCTGACGTCGGATCTTCAGAAGATGCAGGGGCAAATCGAGGATTCGATCAAGGATACGCGGCTTCGACAGGTACGCCAGCGTGAAGCACAGCTATGGCAGCAGGCAGCAGACAAGATGAAATCGCAGCGGTACGGAGAAGCGCAAAATTATATGCGGCAGGTTTTGGCCTTGCCGGAAGGTGGTGTGCACCGCGACGAGGCTCAAAGCAATTTGAGTGAAGTCATACCGCGGCTCCAGCAGCAAGGCAAGTATTTGGCGCAAGCGCAGCAAGCGTTGCGGCAAGGCGATTTCGCCTCGGCGCGGAGCTTAGCGGCTCAAGTGCAGCGCAGCGGGGGCGACGCAAGTCAATTGAATGGAGACATCGACAAGTCCGAAGCCGATCGTCTGGCTCAGCTCGAGAACGAATTCAGGCAGCTCAAAGATGCGGACAACGATGCCGCCGTGCAGCAGCTATCGACATTGCAGCCGAAATTCAAGGCGCTGGCAGGGGCTGGAGGGCCGAAGGCTGGGGAAGCACAGACGTACTTCGACAACACTGCGACTGCGATTTCCGATGTTCAGTCGCGAATACAGAGCAAGCGGGTTGAGGCAGCGTTCCAGTCGGCGGTGCAAAAATATCAGCAGGCTCTTAGCGCATCCGATAAAAACGCGTTGACGTCGGCGAGTGGGGCACTGCAGCCGTTCGCACAAGGTGGACCGCATGCAGGCGAAGCGCAAAAGTATTTGAACGAGGTCAACGCTAAATTGACCGCTTTGAACAAGCCGGCGCCGCCGGTCGTGGAGGCACCGCCGGTTGCCCCGACCAAACGGGAAGCGCCGCCTGTCAGCCCTGTTGAGAGCGATGCGGGGGTGCGAGCGGTGGTACAGCGGTATAGGCAGGCTTTCGAGCAGCGGGACGCTGATGCGCTACGCCAAATCTGGCCGTCGATGGGAGAACGGTACAGGAAATTCAAGGAAGGTTTCGGAGCGGCCAAGTCGATTCAGATGCAAGTGGAGATCGTCGAGGTAAAGATGGGCGCTGATGGTGGATCAGCTACAGTCCGCGCTGTGCAAACGCAAGACTACACGCCGAAAGGCGGCGGCAAGACAATGAGTTCCAAAGACCAAACCGTTTTTTACATGGTCAAAGCAAACGGAAAGTGGGTAATCACGCAGCTTCAGTAGGGAACCGCTGCCGGCAATTTTACGCGCTTGAACAATTTTTGGCGGTCGTATAAACTCCGGCCAATTCCAGCATCTGAGTTTCTCCAGTGCGCGGGGTGCGCAGCCGCAAAGCAGACCATTTCGGGAGGACGAGATGTCCAAGCACGTGCTTCTGGGGACTCTAGCTTTAATTCTTGTGCCCAGTAGCGCGTTGGCGCAGGGCATCTGTCCATTGAACGGGAGCTTAAGCAACAAACTTGTTTGCGTCATTCCGCAGACGTTTGGACCCTTTGGATTCGGGAGCGGTCCCGGCGCACCACTAAACGCCAACCAGCATCAGGCTCACTTCGAAGGCGATTTCCTTTCGAGCTTTGGACCGATCAATGAAGCCGTGGGCATCCAAGTCTCGCAATTGCCGATTGCTTCTCCATCGTCAGGCATCACATTCGCGTACGACCCTGCGCTTAAGACTTTCTCGCCGTCCACGGAGGAAACCCTGGGGCCGATTCTCGGGGAGCGCGCGACTACGATCGGGCGCAACAAGCTTTACTTAGCGTTCAGCTTTCAATATTTCAATTTCAATTCGATTGACGGGGAGAATACCAGCAGTATTCCCGCGGTGTTGAAGCATCAACCTTTCCCTCCGCTTGGCCCGACGTTTCCGAGCTTCTTGCAATCGTGCCCGAACCAGACCGGAATGACGGGAAGCTACGCGGGAAATCCATGCTTCGTGCGCGATTTCATTGAAACCACGAACAACATTGACCTGAGGGTGCACCAGTACACGATCTACGCGACATACGGGATTACCCGCCATCTCGATTTTTCGGTGGCAGTGCCGATTCTGGACGTCAATATGAAAGTGAATACGGCCGCCACCATCGTGCAGAATTCCTTCGGGCCCGGCAATACCGCCTTCCACACGTTTAATCCTGCCATTGTTGCAGGCTGCACAACAACGCCGTGTTTCAATGGCACTTTTTCCAGTGCGCGAACGGCCACTGGGATCGGAGACGTGGTGCTCCGCGGCAAATACGAGGTGTACCAAGGGGAACACTTCGGGTTCGCAACCGGCGTAGATGTGCGCTTGCCTAGCGGCGACGAACAAAATTTCCTCGGCTCGGGCGCGATCGGAGTGCGCCCGTTTGGAGTCCTCTCCTACAGTGCGCGGGTTTCGCCGCATGCGGAGATCGGCTACGAAAAAAACGGCCAGTCGACGCTGGCGGGCGATTTTGTGGGACCGACGGCGACGAATGCCAAGGCCGGCCTGCCGGATCGATTTGTATACATCGTGGGTGCGGACGCTTCGATCGTTAAGCGGCTGACCGCGTCATTTGATATTTATGGGCAGCGCTTATTTGGCGTGCCACAACTGTTTTCGACTACGTTCACCGACTTTGGAAAGTGCAGCGACGTCAACTGTACGACCGTGACGCCGGGAACTGCGCATCCAGACGTTGGAGTCCGCTCCAGTACGGATTACAACATTACGAACGCTTCGATTGGTCTCAAGTACAGGTTGTTTAGCCACTTGGTAGTGACCGGCAACGCGCTCATCAAGTTAGACGATGCAGGTCTGCGGACTACCGTGGTGCCCCTGGTCGGCGTGTCCTATAGCTTCTAGTGTCGGATTTTCATCTCGACTCGTTAGCCAGAGGCGGATGGGCGTCTGTCAGTTTTTCGAGCAGTGGTTTCCGCGGCGCCGTAACTCCACGTTGAAATCTTGGAAGACCTTGGTAAACTGTTTGGAGTGAAGTGTCTTGCTGTGCGCCCGTAGCTCAGTTGGATAGAGCGTCTGGCTACGAACCAGAAGGTCGGGAGTTCGAGTCCCCCCGGG
>Ga0137415_10000646_pt1 | contig 33975 bp, 27 predicted proteins | sample CZODoug3_1_1_16f_FD_183082 | JGI IMG/M metagenome (GOLD analysis project Ga0137415, IMG submission 183082) | Vadose zone soil fungal communities from Angelo Coast Range Reserve, California, USA - CZODoug3_1_1_16fungal (Hybrid Assembly) | ecosystem: Environmental > Terrestrial > Soil > Vadose...
GGGTAGTTCGGGTCGTCCGACTCCCACACCGGGATCGGGCTGCCCCAGTACCGGTTGCGGGAGATGTTCCAGTCCCGCGCGCCCTCCAGCCACTTGCCGAACTGGCCGTCCTTGACGTTCTCCGGCACCCAGGTGATCTGCTGGTTCAGCTCCACCATCCGGTCCCGGAACGCGGTGACCTTGACGAACCAGGAGTCCACCGCGCGCTGGATCAGCGGGTTGCCGCAGCGCCAGCAGTGCGGGTACGGGTGGTTGTAGGTCTCGTGCCGCAGCAGCACGCCCTGCACGTGCGGGTTTGCGCCGCTCGGGCCGTCGCGCAGGTCCCGGATGATGTGGGCGTTGGCATCGAACACGTGCATGCCGGCGTACGGCGGGACCTCCACGGTGAACTCACCTCGGGAGTCGACCGGGACGACCACCTCGATGCCGGCCGCGTCGGTGATCTCCTTGTCCTCCTCACCGAACGCCGGCGCGATGTGCACAAGCCCGGTGCCGTCCTCGGTGGTCACGTAGCCGGCGGCGAGCACCCGGTGCGCGTTCGGCCGACCGGTGAAGAAGTCGAACGGCGGGGTGTAGCGCAGCCCGAGCAGCTCGCTGCCCTTGAGCCGGCGCAGCACGGTGGCCCCGCCGTCCGTGCCGTCCTCGGTGCCGTCCTCGGTGCCGTCCTCGCTGCCGAGCTCGCCCAGCTCCCGGGCGTAGTGCCCGACCCGGGCCTCGGCGAGCAGGTAGCGCTGCCCGTTCGCCGCCCTGACCAGGGCGTAGTCGATGTCCGGGTGCACCGCCATGGCCAGGTTCGAGGGCAGCGTCCACGGCGTGGTGGTCCAGACCAGCGCCAACGCCCCGTCCAGCTCGGCGTCGCCGGGCGCGGTGAGCCGCAGCCCCACGGTGACCGCCGGGTCCTGTCGGTCCTGGTACGCGTCGTCCATCTTGGTTTCGGTGGCGGCCAGCGGGGTCTCGTCCCGCCAGCAGTACCAGAGCACCCGGAACCCGGCGTAGATCAGGCCCTTGTCCCAGAGCGACTTGAACGCCCACATGACGCTTTCCATGTAGGGCAGGTCGAGCGTCTTGTAGTCGTTGTCGAAGTCCACCCAGCGGGCCTGCCGGGTGACGTAGTCGCGCCACTCCGAGGTGTAGCGCAGCACCGAGGCGCGGCAGGCCTCGTTGAAGGCCGCGACGCCCATCTCCTCGATATCCGACTTGTGCTTGAGGCCCAGCTGGTGCTCGGTCTCCACCTCGGCCGGCAGGCCGTGGGTGTCCCAGCCGAACCGGCGCTCCACGCGGCGGCCGCGCATGGTCTGGTAGCGCGGCACCACGTCCTTGACGTAGCCGGTGAGCAGGTGGCCGTAGTGCGGCAGGCCGTTGGCGAACGGCGGGCCGTCGTAGAAGACGAACTCGTTCGCGCCGTTCTCCCCGGCCGGGCGGGCCTCGACGGACGCCTGGAACGTCCGGTCAGCCTCCCAGCCGGCCAGTACGGCGCGCTCCAGGGCCGGGAACGCCGGCTGGGGCGGGACCGACTTCGGACCGCCCGAGCCGGGCTCGGCGGTGACGTCGACCTTGGGGTAGGACATCTCGCGGTACTCCTCGTGCAGCCGGGTCGTGCTCCGCACGGGGACGAACCAGGCGCTCGCCCGGGCCGCGGTACCACCCCGCTTGCCGCCGACGGCGTTGATCCACCGTCGGCGACCACTCGTACGCCAGGCTGTGACGGGCCGACCCGTCCGGTTCTACTGAGGCCGCGCGCGGCGGCCCGTTCTTCCGGAGGCTCCCCGGTGATGGCCGGATCAACGCCAGTTGGTGCTCGTGTGCTGCTTCCAGGGTAGCGCCGCTCAGGACGAGGACGCAGCCCGGTTCCGCGCGGCCAGGGTACGCACCGGCGAGCACACCCGACACGGGGTGAAGCCGTACTCCACGGCCTCCTTCGCCGGCAGCGGAATCGTCTCGTTCCCGGCCAGCATCCGGCAGCTGCGCAGGTGGTAGCGCGGCTGCTCGTCGATGACCACGACCTCCTCGGAGAGCGTGGCGACGATCGCCGCGGCAGCCGGGGTGGCCGCCTCCTCGTCCGGCTCCGGTGGCGGACCGACCTGCGCCGGCGGCACGACCTGGCCGGCACTGGCCTCCTCGGCCGGCGGCGCCGCCTCGGCGACCTCGCGGGCCGGCCGCTCCGGAGCGCTCGGCGGCGCACCATCGTCGGTGGTGGCCGGAATCACGGCGGTGTGGCCCTCGTCGTCATCCGGGCGCCCGGCTCCGGCGGGCCGCTCAGGGGCACGGTCCGCCGCCTTGGCGGCACCCAGGGCGGCCGCTCCGGCCACCGCGCCCGCCGCCGCGGCACCCGCCGCCGGTGGCACCGCGCCGCGGCCGGTTCCCTCGCGCTGGCCGTCCGGTGTGCGCTGGCCGTCCGGTGTGCGCTGGCCGTCCGAGGCCCGCTGGCCGTCCGGTGTGCGCTGGCCGTCCGGTGTGGCCGGCTCGGCGGGCCTGCCGCCGTCGCGGGCGCCGTCGCGGGCGTCCCGTGCCGGGTCAGCGGGAGCCCCGCCGGCCCTGCTGTCGCGCGGCGGCTCGGCGAACAGTCCGCCGGACGTGCCATCGCGGGTCGGGTCGGCGGGAGCGCCACCGGGCTTCCCGGTCGGCTGTGCACCGCGCTCGGGGCCTCCGCGCTCGGGCGTGCCGCGCTCGGCGACCGCGCGGTCGCCGGGCCGGTCCGCGCCTCCCGGGCGGCCGCCCCGGTCCTCACCGGACGTGTCCTTCGACCGCGAGCCAGCCGCCGCGGCACCGGCCGCGACCGCTCCGGCGGCCGCCGCCGCGGCAGCTCCGGCGGCAAGTCCACCCACTCCATCGCGGGATTTTCCCGTTTCCCGGGTGCCCTTTTCCGCAGTCTTGTCACCCATTAGGGACGATTCTTTGGAATTCGGCACATTCGAGCGATCACTCGACGGGGACGTCACCCTCGGTGACAGGGAGTCCCCTGATCGGCCCCCATCTGGCTCAGCGCTAGACGGTCGGTCGGGCGAGCCGGGCGGCTTAGCGACGGCTGGTATCGCAACCGTCTCCGGTGCGCCCACGCCAGACGGTCCGACGGCGGAGTTGGGCCGTATCGCCGGGAAGACCTCGGTCACCGGGTCCATCGCCGGATGCGCCATGACCGGAATCGCCGTGGTCGGCGGCTCCGACAGGTTCATCGGCGCGGGGTATGCACCGCGGGGCGCACGCTCCCCGGCACTGGCCTTGACCGCGGCGCGCCGCTTTGCCCAGTCGTAGACCAGAGCTCCGGCGGCAGCCACGCTCACTACGACCGAGATCCAGGCCCATGCGGCCGTTCCGGTCGTCAAGGCGACGAGCAGCAGCCCGAAGGCCACCACTACAAGTATCAAGACCAGCAGTAACACGGTTCACTCCGAGGTGACGACGACGCTTACACCGTCAGCCACCCTAATCGTTGGTACCGGACCGACGTCAGCTGCCTGCGTCAGCCCGAGAGCCATAGCCGGTGGCGGCATACCCCTGAGTCGAGTTTGCCCGACCATCCGACGGAGCGGCGGATCCCCGTCCGGCCAGTTCACGCAGCTGAGACTCCAGGTAGGTCTTGAGCCTGGTGCGGTACTCCCGCTCGAAGGTCCGCAGCTCGTCGATCTTCTTGTCCAGCACCGTCTTCTCGCGCTGGATGCCGCCCATGATCTCGTTGTGCTTGCGCTCGGCTTCCCCGACCAGCGAAGCAGCCTTGTCACGGGACTGGCGTTCCATCGTCTCGGCCCTGGTCCGGGCATCGTTCAGCATCGTCTCGGCGCGCACCCTGGCCTCATTGACCAGACCGTCGGACTTGGTCCGGGCCTCGGAGAGCAGCTGCTCGGACTTGGTCCGGGCATCGCTGAGCATGCCGTCGGCCTCGGTCTTGGCCTCGGCGGTGAGCCGGTCGGCCATTTCCTGGGCCAGCCCGAGCACCTTCGCGGCCTGCACATGGTGGTCACCACCGAGCGAAACCGGGTCCATCATCGCCTGGGGAGCGGCCTGGGGAGGCGGCGGCGGTGCCTGGACCGGAGGCGGCGGCATGGCCATGGCCATGGTCTGGCGGGACTCCTCCGCCGGACGGCGTTGCTGGGGAGCACGGGAGGCATGCGCACGCGCCTCCGACAGGTCACTCTGCGCGTTCCCGAGCTGCTGCTCCAGGGCGTTCACCTGGTCGCGCAGCTCGGTGTTCTCCTCGATGAGCTTGCCAAGCTCTTGTTCGACCAGGTCGAGGAATGCGTCCACCTCGTCCTCGTTGTAGCCCCGCTTGCCGATCGGGGGCTTGCTGAAGGCGACGTTATGCACGTCGGCCGGGGTCAGCGGCATCGGATCACCTCACGCAGTCCTGGGCAGCCGAGGCCCTGTACACGTCTCATAGCAACCTCGGGTGGAGCGGGTCGTCCATCAGGCCGTGCCGATGAACGTCAACAGTATGAGCACGGCCAGCAGCAGAACCATAATCCACGGGTCCAGTCCCGCCCCGTCGATCGGCACCCCAGAGGTCACGCTCCGTAATCACGGAGCGGAGTCCAAAGGGGACCGAAAAAACGGGGACTGGCACGCCTCAATCCTGGCCGAAAAATCCGCGTTCCGCGAGCTTTCTGCGCTCTTCGGCAGAGACCTCGACGCCCATTGGCGAGAGCAGGAACACACGACTGGTCACCTTGTCGATGGAGCCGCGCAGCGCGAAGGCGAGCCCGGCCGCGAAATCCACCAGCCGCTTGGCGGCGGCGTCGTCCAGCTCGGTCAGGTTCATGATCACCGGGATGCCGTCCCGATAGCGCTCCCCGATCGTCCGAGCCTCGTTGTAGCTGCGCGGATGCACAGTGGTGATCCGGGAGAGCGGGAGCTCCTTCGAGCCCGAGGACGACGCCGCCGGGCGGCCTGTGTCGGGTAACGCGGCGGGCGCACGGACGGGCTCGGCGGCCAGTGGCTCGACGGCCAGGGCGCCCCGGGTCAGCGGTGCCCGGCCGGCGCCCGACGAGCCGGCGGAGGCGCCGAGCGGGGCGGGCAGTTCGGTCGGCACGGACTCGGGCAGCGGGCGCTCCCGCAGCGCTCGTTCCGGGGACTGGCGGTCCGGGTGGCGGTGGTCGGCGTAGATCCGCTCGGCGGGGTAACCGGCGCGCTCCGTGCGCGGCCGAGGGGGCGGCTCGGGGTAGCCCCGGTGATCATCGTAGTAGCCCGATTCGTCGTCGTAGTCGAGGTAGGCGTCCATGTCCTCGGCCGGGACCATCCCGAAGTACGCCTTCAATCGATATAGCGCGCTCATGGCCACGCCCCCTTCCCCGACAGCCTGTCGAGCCAACGCGGGCATGCCCAAGCACCCGTCACCGTCCCGATCTACGTGTTCGGTGACACCGCGTTATCGCTCAGGGCGAGGCTAACGGCCGGTCACCCAGAAGGGCTGCTCCGACACGCACACAGGTCGATCCGTATCGGATCGCCCGTTCGAAGTCAGCTGTCATGCCCGCGGAGACCACAACGGCGTGTGGATGCAGTCCGCGCAGCCGCTCCGCGACGTCCGCCAGCGCGGCGAAAGCGCGGTCCGGCTCGGCGCCCAGCGGGGCAACCGCCATCAACCCGTGCAGTTCCAGTCCCTCGGCTCCGGCGATCCGATCGGCGAGCGCCGGCATCTGGTCGGCGGGTGTACCTCCCCGGGTGGGATCGCCGTCCAGGCTGACCTGGATGAGCACCGGCAGCGGGCCGGCCCGCTCACCGCTGTCCAGCGCTCGCCGGGCGGCCAGGTCCAGCGCGTCGGCCAGCCGGTCGGAGTCCACCGACTCCACCCGGGCCGCCCAGGCCGCCACCGAGCGGGCCTTGTTCCGCTGCAACCGGCCGACCAGGTGCCAGCGCGCCGGCGCGGAGGGGCGCAGCTCGGCCAGCTGGGCAACCTTCGCGGCGGCCTCCTGTGGCCGGTTCTCCCCGAACGCGCACTGCCCCAGGTCCAACAGCAGCGCCACGTCCCCGGCCGGGCGGGTCTTGGTCACCGCGACCAGCTCGACCTGCCCGGCCGGGCGCCCGGCGGCGCGGCAGGCGGCGTCGATCCGGGTGCGCACCGAGTCCAGCGCCGCGGCCAGCTCGGCGCGGCGGTCCGACTGCCGGGCGGCGGTCAATTCGGGTCCAGCCAGGTCAGCGCGGCAAGCCGGCCGGTGCGGCCGTCCCGTCGGTGGGAGTAGAGGTCGGGGTCCTCGACGGTGCACCGGGGGTCGGTGTCGACCCTGGTCACGCCGAGCGCACGGAGCTGCTCGCGGAGCCCGGCGCGCAGGTCGAGGCCGGGGGTGCCAGCCCTGGTCAGGCAGGCACTGGCCGGAAGCGCGGCGTCCACCTGGTCACGCATCGCCGCCGGCACCTCGTAGCAGGCACCGCAAACCGAGGGCCCGAGCAGCGCCTCGGTGTGCTCGGGGCGGGCCCCCAGCCGGCGCATGGCGGCCAGCGCGGACGGCAGCACCCCGTCCGCCGCCCCGACCCGCCCGGCGTGCACCGCGCCGAGGACGCCGGCCGACGGGTCGGCCAGCAGCACCGGGACGCAGTCGGCGGCCAGTACCGCCAGCGCCAGTCCGGGTCGGTCGGTGACCACCGCGTCGGTGTCTGCCAGATCCTGCTCCGGGGGCTCGGTGACGGTCGCGGTGGCGGTGCCATGCACCTGCCGCAGCCACACCACCGACCCGATCGGCAGACCCACCCCGGCGGCAAGGCGGCGCCGGTTGGCGGCCACCGCTGCCGGGTCGTCGCCGACCAGCGCAGAGAGGTTGAACTGGTCGAACGGCGGGCGGGATGCACCGCCCGACCTGGTGGTGACCACTCGACGAACGCGCACCGCGCCCACCTTAGGGCGTGTCCCGCGGATCAGTCGATCAGCGGCGCATGAACGGCGGGACGTCGACCTCGTCGTCCTCGAAGTCCACCACCTTGCGGGCGGCCGTCACTGGGGGTGGCGGCGGCGGGGACACGGCGGCGGCGTAGTTGGCGTGCGGCGGCGCCGTCTGCGGCGGGATGGACGGGGTGGCCATGCCGGCCGCCATCGAGCCCGGGCCGGAGGACTGCGCCCGCGTCGGCACGCCGCCGTTCAGCGAGCCGTTGCCGGCGTGGGTGCCCGGGCGCGGGGTGGCGCCACCATCCGCCCGGGATGCGCGGTAGGCGGCCGGGTCGAGCTTCTTGTGCGTCGGCGTGCCGGAGTCGAACCCGGCGGCGATGACGGTTACCCGCACCTCGTCGCCGAGCGAGTCGTCGATCACGGTGCCGAAGATGATGTTCGCGTCCGGGTGCGCGGCCTCCTGCACCAGCGAAGCCGCCTCGTTGATCTCGAACAGACCGAGGTCGGAGCCGCCGGCCACGGAGAGCAGCACGCCGTGCGCGCCGTCCATGGAGGCCTCCAGCAGCGGCGAGTTGATGGCCTTGCCGGCGGCCTGCACCGCCCGGCCCTCGCCGCGCGCCGACCCGATGCCCATCAGCGCGCTGCCCGCGCCGGACATCACGCTCTTCACGTCGGCGAAGTCCAGGTTGATCAGGCCGGGGGTGGTGATCAGGTCGGTGATGCCCTGGACACCGGAGAGCAGCACCTCGTCGGCGGAGCGGAACGCGTCCATCAGGGACACACCCACGTCCCCGAGCTGCAGCAGGCGATCGTTCGGAATCACTATAAGGGTGTCGCACTCGTTGCGAAGCTGGCCGATGCCGTCCTCGGCCTGCCCGGCGCGGCGCTTGCCCTCGAAGGTGAACGGGCGGGTCACCACGCCGATGGTCAGCGCGCCCAGCTTGCGGGCGATGCTGGCCACCACCGGCGCGCCGCCGGTACCGGTGCCACCGCCCTCGCCCGCGGTCACGAAGACCATGTCGGCGCCCTTGAGCACCTCTTCGATCTCTTCGCGGTGGTCCTCGGCGGCCTTGCGGCCCACGTCCGGGTTCGCCCCGGCGCCGAGGCCCCTGGTCAGCTCACGGCCGATGTCCAGCTTCACGTCGGCGTCGGACATCAGCAGGGCCTGGGCGTCGGTGTTCACCGCGATGAACTCGACGCCTTTCAGGCCGTGCTCAATCATTCGGTTGACCGCGTTCACGCCGCCGCCACCGATACCGACGACCTTTATCACCGCGAGATAGTTGTGCGGGGGCGTCATGCGCGGCACCTTCCTTACTGGCCTTGCACTGTCACTCTCGACCAGAGACTGAGAGTTATGTCAGCCATCTGCCTCGCACGAGAACGGTAGGGTCGGCTTCGGTCCCGGTCCATTAGGCGCGCCGGAGTGGTTGTCCGCCGCTACCCACCTGGGCTCAGCGGCGGATCGTCGGCAGGCCCGGCGCGGTCACGTCGAAGATTGTCCCTGGCTGGGTGAGCAGCGCGGTGAGTACCGCCGCCTTGCGGGCCGCATCATCCGCGGAACCCCACCGCACCTGCTTGCCACCGGTCAGCCTCAGGGTGACGTCGGTGGGCCCGGCGGCCTCCACGACCTGCAGCTTCTCCCGGATCTCGGGGGCCAGCACGGCCAGCACGGCCAGCCCCGCCCTGGTCGCCGGGTCGTCCGGGGCCACCCGGTCGGCCGCCAGCCGGGGCAGCGGTGGGGTCGGCCTTGGCGCCGTTTGGTAGGGCAGCCCGGTGGCATCGACCAACTGAGGACCGGCGGCCGAGGCGGCCAGCGCCACCGGGGTGCGCTCGGTCACCGTGACGGTGACGGTGCTCGGCCAGTCGCGGGTGACCAGCACGGTGGCCAGTTGCGGGATGGCCGCGACCCGGGCGCGCACCTCCTCGCTGTGCACCGCGAGCAGCGGCTGGCCGATCCACACGCCGGACGCGGCCCGCACCAGTTCGGGGTCCACCCCGACGGTCCCGGCCACGTCGACCTGGCTGACCCGGAACCGGGCGGCGTGCAGCAGCACGGACCTGCCGCCGAACACGCAGGCGGCGAGCAGTAGCACCACCAGCAGGCCCAACGCCAGCCGGCGGCGGCGCCGGTAGTGCATCAGGCTGGGCCGGTGCGGCTCTCCGACGGCCGGCCGGGCCTCGACCCGCTGCCGCTCCGGCGCCTCCACCCGACTCATCGACCGGGCTCCGAGCGCTCGGCGGACCCCCGGCGGCCCAGCTCGGTGAGGATCTCCGGGCCGAGCACGGTGACGCTCCCGGCGCCCATGGTGAGGACCAGGTCCCCGGGCCGGGCCAGCCCCGCCAGTACCTCCGGCACGGCCGCCCACTTCGGCACGTAGTGCACCCGGTCGGCCGGCAGCGTGACGGCGTCGGCCACCATCGCGCCGCTCACCCCGGGCTCCGGGTCCTCCCTGGCCGCGAACACGTCGAGCACCACGACCTCGTCGGCCAGCGCCAGCGCGGCCCCGAACTCCCGGTGGAACGCGCGGGTGCGGGAATAGAGGTGCGGTTGGAAGGCCACCAGCAGCCGCCCGTCGGTGACCGCCCTGGCCGCCTTGAGCTGCGCGGCCACCTCGGTCGGGTGGTGGGCGTAGTCGTCATACACGGCCACCCCGCCGGCCCGGCCCTTGAACTCGAACCTGCGGCCCACGCCGGAGAACCCGGCCAGCCCGTCCAGCAGTCCGTCCGCCGGCGCGCCCAGCTCCAGTCCGGCCAGCAGCGCGCCCAGCGCGTTGAGCGCCATGTGCTCGCCGGGCACCGAGATGGTCAGCTCGTGCTCGGTCGCAGCGTCGGCGCCGGCCAGCCGCAGCCGCAGCCGACCGGTCAGCCCGGCCGCCCGGTACTCGGTCAGCGTCGCGTCGCCGACGTGGCCGCCGGCGTCCCGGCCGTACCGGCGGACCCGCAGCCCGGCGGCCTCGGCACGGGCGGCCAGTTGCTCGGCACCCGGGTCGTCGGCGCAGCTGACCAGCGCGCCGCCCAGGTCGATCCGATCCAGGAAACGCTCGAACACCTCGGCGTACGCCTCGGGGCTGCCGTGGTGGTCCAGGTGGTCCGCCTCGATGTTGGTCACCACCGCGACCCGGGGGCTGAACCGCAGGAACGAGCCGTCGCTCTCGTCCGCCTCGGCGACGAAGATCTCGCCGGCGCCGTGGTGCGCGCCGGAGCCGGCCACGGCGGCCAGGTCGCCGCCGATGGCGAAGGACGGGTCCAGTCCGCAGTGCTGCAGTGCCACGGTGAGCATCGAGGTGGTTGACGTCTTGCCGTGCGTGCCGGTCACGCAGGCCACCTGACGGCCGGCCATCAGCGCGGCCAGTGCCTCGGAGCGGTGCAGCACGGCCAGCCCCCGCTCCCGGGCGGCGGCCAGCTCGGGGTTGTCCTCCCGGATGGCCGTGGAGATCACCACGGTGGGCGGGCCGTCCAGCAACGCCAGGTTGGCCGGGTCGTGACCCACCGAGACCTGGGCGCCCTGTGCGCGCAGCGCCAGCACCGTGCGGGAGTCCTTGGCGTCCGACCCGGACACCGGCACCCCCCTGGCCAGCAGGATGCGGGCGATCCCGCTCATCCCGGCGCCACCGATGCCGATCAGGTGCACCCGGGACAGTTCGGCCGGCCCCTCGGTCGGCTGCTCCACCCGTCCCCACTCCCCCGGTCCAGCGCTGCCCCGCACCGTCATCCCCCGACCACGTCGAACGTCATCCTGGCCAGCGCCTCGTCGGCCCCGGCATGCCCGGACCGGCGGGCGGCGGCGCTCATCGCGGCCAGTCGCTCCGCGTCGGTGAGCAGCCCGGCCAGCTCGTCCAGTACCCGCTGGCCGGTCAGCTCGGCGTCCGGGACCAGCGTGCCCCCGCCGGCGGCCACCACCGGGCCGGCGTTCAGCGCCTGCTCCCCGTTGCCGTGCGGCAGCGGGACGTACACGGCGGGCAGGCCCACCGAGGACACCTCGGCCACCGTCATCGCCCCACACCGGCACAGCACGGCGTCGGCGGCCGCGTACGCCAGGTCCATCCGATCCAGGTACGGCAACCCGACATAACGGCCGCCACAGACCTGGGCGCCGACCGGCAGCGGCACCTGGTTGCCGGCGCCGTGCCCGTGCAGCACCGCGATACCGGCGGCGGAGAGCTTGTCGAACGCCTCGGCCACCGCCGTGTTCAGCGAGCGGGCGCCCTGCGAGCCGCCGAACACCAGCAGCACCGGCCCGTCGGCGGGCAGCCCGAAATACTCCCGGGCGGTGCCGCGCTCGGCCGCCCGGTCCAGCGTGGTGATCTGCCGGCGCAGCGGGATGCCGAGTACCTCGGCGCCGGGTAGCCCGCTGTCCGGTACCGCCGCCGCGACCCGCTCGGCGAACCGGGCACCCACCCGGTTGGCCAGCCCGGCGCGCGCGTTCGCCTCGTGCACCACGATCGGCACCCGGCCGCGGGCGGCCAGGTATGCGGGCAACGCCACGTAGCCACCGAACCCGACCACCACGTCGGCCTCCACCCGGCGCAGCACAGCGCGGGTCTCCCGCACCGAACCCAGCACCTTGGCCGGCAGCCGGAAGAGGTCGGTGGTGGGCTTGCGGGGCAGCGGCACCGGCGGGATCAGCTCCAGCGCGTAGCCCCGGGCCGGGATCAGCGTGCGGTCCAGGCCGCGCTCGGTGCCCAGCGCGGTGACCCGGGTGTCCGGGCGCAGCCGGCACACCGCGTCGGCGAACGCCAGGGCGGGCTCGATGTGTCCCGCCGAACCGCCGCCGGCGATCACCACAGACAGGGTCTTGCCCGGCCTGCCGCTCATCCCCGGCTCCGCTTGCCGGCGTCCGCCGCTCATCCCCGGCTCCACTTGCCGGCGTCCGCCGCTCATCCCCGGCTCCACTTGCCGGCGTCCGCCGCTCATCGCCGGCCCCGCTGGCCGGGCACCTGCCCTCGGCCGTCGCGCTGGCCGGGCACCTGCTTGGCACCGCCGCGCCCGGCGTCCCGGGGCGTGCGCGGGCCAGGGGCGGCGCCGGAGCGGGCCCGGGCGCTCGGCGAGCGGTACGGCTCGGGCATCCGCAGCCCGAGCAGCCGGGCCACCCGGCCCTGGCCGTGCATGCGCAACGCCGCGATCGCCTCCGGCTCGTGCCGGGCGGCGTTGGCCAGCAGGCCTCCGACGAACATCGCGGTCACCAGAGCGGAACCTCCTGAGGACACGAGCGGCAACGGAATGCCGGTCACCGGGAGCAATCCCACCACGTACCCGATGTTGATCGTGGCCTGGCCGACCATCCACACCGTCAGGGTGGCCACCACCAGCTTCAACCACGGGTCGATGTTGCGCGCGGCGATCCGCAGCCCCACGTACACGAGCAGGCCGAACAGCACCAGCACGGCGACCGCGCCGACCATGCCCAGCTCCTCGCCGATGATCGCGTAGATGAAGTCGTTGTGCGCGTTGGGCAGGTAGCTCCACTTGGCCCGGCCCTGGCCGAGGCCCACCCCGAACAGCCCACCGTCGGCCAGCGAGTAGAGCGCCTGCTTGGCCTGGTACGCGGCGCCCAGCGGGTCGCTGTCGCTCGGCGCCAGGAAGGACATGATCCGGCTCTGCCGATACCCGGCGCTGAAGCCCAGCACCACCCCTCCGACCAGGCCACCCAGGGTGAGCGCGGCGAGCAGCCGCAGCGGCGCGCCGGCGAAGAACAGCAGCGCGTAGACCACGATGGCCAGGGATACCGCGGTGCCCAGGTCGGGTTCGACCACGATCAGGGTGAACAGCACCAGCGACACCGGGACCACCGGCGAGAGCATCTGGCGCCAGCTGCCGAGCACCCGCTGCCGGGCGGCCAGCACGTTCGCGCCCCACAGCGCCAGCGCCACCTTGGCGATCTCAGCGGGCTGGATGGAGATCGGGCCGACCACGAACCAGCTCCGCGCCCCGCCCCGCACCTGCCCGATCCCGGGCACCAGCACGGCCGCGAGCAACAGCACCGCGCCGATCAGCAAGGCGGGGGCCAACGCGCGCAGCACCTTCGGCGGGATCCGCATGCCGACCCAGAACACCACCAGCCCGGCCAGGCAGAACAGCAGCTGGCGGGTGAACACCGAGTAGGACGAGCCGGCGTGCTCGAAGGACTCCACGCTGGACGCGGAGAGCACCATCACCAGGCCCAGCAGGGTGAGCAGCCCGAACACCCCGAGCACGATGTGCAGCGAGGTCAGTGGGCGGGCCAGCCAGGCGGTCAACGCGGCCCGGGCCTTCGCGGCGTTCGCCACCGCCGTGCTCGCCGCGGCGGACACATCGGGCGAGGGCATACGGCTCCGATTGCTTGCCTCCGCGCTCAGTCCGCTCCTCGCTCGCTGGCGCTCGCTGCGATGCTCCCTCGCTGTCGGCTCGCTATGACCGCCGGTGCGCGTCCCGGTCACCTGCTGACCGCCGGCAGCGCCGCGACGGCGGCCTGGAAAGCCCGTCCCCGATCGGCGTACCCGGCAAAGTCGTCGAAGGAGGCAGCCGCCGGAGCGAGCAGCACCACATCCCCTGGCGCGGCCATTGCGGCGGCCATCCGTACCGCGTCAGTCATGGGGGAATCATGTCCTGGCGGCACCTCGACGGTGGGGACTTCAGGTGCGTGTCGCAACAGTGCGTCACGGAACATCCCCCGATCGGTACCCATCAGGACTACTCCGGCCAACCTATGAGCGTGTTGATGGATCACTTCTGTGACCGAAGCGCCCTTCAGTAGGCCGCCGGCGATCCACACCACCCTCGGGTACCCGGCCAGCGCCGCGGCCGCCGCGTGCGGGTTGGTCGCCTTCGAGTCGTCCACGAAGCGGACCCCGCCGAGCTCGCCGACCACCCCGCCCCGGTGCGCCGCCGGCACGAACTCGCGCAGCCCGGCCCGGATCCGCTCCGGCGTCACCCCGACGGCCCTGGCCAGCGCGGCGGCCGACAGCGCATCGGACAGCCCGGGCGGCCCGGGCGGACGGATCTCGGCCGCCTCGGCGAGCACCACCGCCTCGGCCAGCCGCTCCCCGAAGCCGCCGGAGAAGGCCCGGTCCACCAGCGCCCCGCCCCGCAGGCCGAGCTGGCCCGGCCCGGGCTCGCCCAGGGTCACCCCCACCCGGAGGGCGGCCGGGGCGGCGGCCAGGGTGTCGGCGACCAACGGGTCGTCCACCCCGGCGACGGCGACCGCCCCGCTCAGCACCCGAGCCTTGGCCGCCAGGTAGCCGGTCATCCCGCCGTGCCAGTCCAGGTGGTCCTCGGCGATGTTGAGCAGGCAGCCGGCGGCCGGCCGGAGCGACGGTGACCAGTACAGCTGGAAGCTGGACAGCTCCACGGCCAGCTCCCGGGTCCGGGCCGGGCCGGCGCCGCGCACCGCGTCGATCACCGGGGTACCGACGTTGCCGCAGGCCACCGCATCCCGCCCGGCGGCCAGCAGGATCGCCTCCAGCATGCCCACCGTGGTGGTCTTGCCGTTCGTCCCGGTGACCGCCAGCCAGCGCACGCCCGCCCCGCCGACGCCCGGGCCGCCCGGTTGGGTCCACCGCCAGGCCAGCTCGGGCTCGCCGATCACCTCGATACCGGCCCGGGCGGCGGCCACCAGCAGCGGCGCGTCCGGGCGCCAGCCCGGGCTGGTCACCACCAGCGCGGTGCCCGGCGGCGGCTCGGTCAGACCCAGCGCGCCGTCGGCGCCGTCCGGCAGGCCGGCGAGCCGCTCCGCCACCGCGTCCGCGACGGTGACCAGAGCACCCAGCTCGACCAGCGCGGCCGCCGCCGCCAACCCGGAGACCCCGGCGCCGGCGACCAGCACCGGCCGGCCGCGCAGCGCGGTGAGCGGCGCGGTGATTGGCCCGGTGCGTGGCCCGGTGCGTGGCCCGCCATGCTCCCCCGACCCCATGGAACTAACCTCCGGACGCGGCGGCCAGCCATTCGCTGTAGAAGATGCCCAGCCCCAGCGCGCAACAGATCGAGGCGAGCAGCCAGAAGCGAATGATCACCGTGGTCTCGGCCCAGCCGGCGAGCTCGAAGTGGTGGTGGAACGGGGCCATCCGGAACAACCGGCGCCTGGTGGTCCGGAACACCACGATCTGCAGCGACACCGACAGCGCCTCGACCACGAACACGCCGCCGATGATGACCAGCAGCAGCTCGGTGCGGGTCACTATGGACAGGCCGGCTACCAGGCCGCCCAGGGCCAGCGAGCCGGTGTCGCCCATGAAGATCCGCGCGGGGGCGGCGTTCCACCACAGGAAGCCGATGCAGCCGCCCATCGCGGCGGCCGCCACCAGCGCCACGTCCAGCGGGTCCCGCACCCAGTAACAGCCGGGGTGCGGCTCCAGCGCCGCGCAGGTGTAGCGGAACTGCCAGAACGAGATGATCACGTAGGTGGCCAGCACCATCGCCGAGGTGCCGGCCGCCAGCCCGTCCAGCCCGTCGGTCAGGTTCACCGCGTTGGACCAGGCCGTGACCAGCACGTAGCAGAACATCACGAAGCCGACCGTGCCGAAGGACAGCACCACGATGTCGCGCACGAACGACGGGCGCACCGAGGCCGGGCTCAGCCCGGCGGCGTTGGCGAACCGCAGCGCGAGGATCGCGAAGATCACCGCGGTGACCAACTGGCCGACCAGCTTGGACGTCTTGTTCAGCCCCAGGTTGCGCTGCCGGCGCAGCTTGACGAAGTCGTCCAGGAAGCCCACGATGCCCAGCGCCGTGGTCAGCAGCAGCACCAGCCAGGCCGACGCGCTCGGGCCCTCCGCGGCGTCACCGGTGGTCAGGTGCGCGACCAGGTAACCGATCCAGATGGCGGCCAGGATGGCCACCCCACCCATGGTCGGGGTACCCCGCTTCGATTGGTGGCTGGCCGGCCCCTCGGCCCTGATCTCCTGGCCGAAGCCCTGCCGGGCGAAGAACCGGATCAGGTACGGGGTGAGCAGGATGGACACCGCCAGGGCCACCCCGGCGGAGATCATGATGCCTCTCACCGGGCGCCCTCCGTCGGCTCGCCGGCCGCGTCGGGGCGCCCGGGCCCGGGCTGGGCCAGGAGGCCGGCCGCGATCCGTTCCAGGCCGGCCGAGCGGGACGCCTTGACCAGCACCACGTCCCCCGGCCGCAGCCGCTCATGAAGTACCTCCAGGGCCGCCGCCACGTCCGGCACGACCATCGACTCCTCTCCGTACCCGGCCCGGTAGCCGGCGACACCGCCGGCGCCGGCGCCCGTGTCGTCGTTGGTGTCGACCGCGACCAGGTGGCGCACCCCGAGCTTGGCGGCCAGCCGCCCCACGCCCACGTGCGCCTCCGGGGCGGCGTCGCCCAGCTCCGCCATGGGGCCGAGCACCGCCCACGCCCGCCGCGTCGAGCCACTGATCGCGGCCAGTGCCTCCAGCCCGGCGCGCATCGACTCCGGGTTCGCGTTGTACGCGTCGTTGATCACGGTCACCCCGTCCGGGCGGTCGGTGACCTCCATCCGCCAACGGGACGCCGGCACGGCGGTGCTGAGCACCTCGGCCACCTGCTCCGGGTCCGCGCCCAGCTCCAGCCCGACCGCGGCGGCGGCCAGCGCGTTGCCCACCTGGTGCGCGCCGACCAGCCGCAGCTCCACCTCGGCCTCGCCGGCCGCGCAGACCAGCCGGAACAGCGCCCGCCCGGCCTCGTCCAGCTCCAGGTCGGCGGCCAGCACGTCGGCGGTCCCGCCCGCTGTGCCGCCCGCTGTGCCGCCCGCTGTGCCGCCTTCGATGCCGAAGGTGACCACCCTGGCCTGGGTGCGCGCGGCCATGGCGGCCACCCTCGGGTCGTCGGCGTTGAGCACCGCCACGCCACCCCGGATGGCCGGCGGCAGCGCCTCCACCAGCTCGCCCTTCGCCAGGGCCACCGCCTCCGGGGAGCCGAACTCGCCCAGGTGCGCGGTGCCCACGTTGAGCACCACGCCGATCCGGGGCGGGGCCACCGCGCACTGCGCTGCGATGTGCCCGACTCCTCGGGCGGCCAGCTCGAGCACCAGGTGCTGGGTGAGCCGGTTGGCCCGCAGCACCGTCCACGGGTGGCCGAGCTCGTTGTTGAACGACCCGGGCGGGGCCACCGTGGCACCCAGCGGCTCCAGCACGGCGGTGATCAGATCCTTGGTCGAGGTCTTCCCTGAGGATCCGGTGAGCCCGACGATCTCCAGGCCGGGCAGCTGCCTGGCCACCTCGGCGGCCAGCAGGCTCAGCGCGGCGCGCACCGCCGCGCCCTGCGCCTCCGGACTCCCGCCGGGGTCGCCGACCAGCACGGACGGCACGTCCACCGGCCGGGCGGCGAGCACCCCGGCGGCGCCGGCGGCGTGCGCGGCGGCGGCGAAGTCGTGCCCGTCCACCCGCTCGCCGGGCAACGCCACGAACAGCCCGCCCGGGCCCACCGCGCGGGAGTCGAACTCCACCGACCCGGTGATCCGCTCGGCCCCGGTCGCCCGGTGCAACCGACCACCGACCGCCTCGGCCACCTCGGCCAGCCTCATCGGGATCATCGGCCGGCCTCCCCGAAACCGTGCGCCGCGGAGCCGGCCGCGGTACCGCGCGCCGCGGAGCCGGGCGCCGCGGGACCGGAGCCTGACCCTGGGGTGTCGGAACCGGGCGCCGCGGAGCCGGCGGAGCTGGCGGAGCCGTACGCCGCGGCCTCGGAGCCAGGGCGGGCGCGGACCGCCGCGGCGAGCTCCTCGACGTCGGAGAACGGTCGGCGCACGCCACCGGCCTCCTGCCCGGTCTCGTGTCCCTTGCCAGCCACCACCAGCACGTCCCTGTCCCTGGCCCGGGCCACCGCGGCGGCGATCGCCTCCCGCCGGTCGCCCACCTCGAGCACCTCACCCAGCGGCGGGCCGGCCAGCGCGCCGGCCCGCATCGCCGCCCGGATCGCCGCCGGGTCCTCGCCCCTCGGGTTGTCGTCCGTGATCACCAGCAGCTCCGCGCGGCGGGCCGCCTCGGCACCCATCAACGGACGCTTCGCCGCGTCCCGCTCGCCGCCGCAGCCGAGCACCACGAGCAGCCGGCCACCGGCGTGCTCGGGGCTGGCCAACCGGTCGCGCAGGGTGTCCAGCAGCGCGGCCACCGCGCCCGGCTTGTGCGCGTAGTCCACCAGCGCCAGGAACGGCTGGCCGGCGTCCACCCGCTCCAGCCGCCCCGGCACGACCACCTGGGCCATCCCCTCGGCGGCGGTGCCGGCCGGCACCCCGACCTGGTCAAGGCAGGCCAGCGCGAGCAGCGCGTTGGCGACGTTGTACGCCCCGGGCAGCGGCAGGGTGACCGGGGTGCGGCCGCCGGACGGGTCGACGGCCACGAACCGCTGACCGCCGTCCCCGGTGGGCCACACCGACTCGGCCCGCCAGCCGGCGCCCGGACGGCCCTCGGCGGACACCGCCACGGTGGCCGGCGTCAGTAGCCGCCGGCCCCATGCGTCGTCCACGTTGACCACCTCGGCGGCCGCCCGCCCGTCGAACAGCAGCGCCTTGGCGGCGAAGTAGTCGGCCATGTCCCGGTGGAAGTCCAGGTGGTCCTGGGACAGGTTGGTGAACGCGCCGACCGCGAACCGCGTGCCGTCCACCCGGTGCAGCGCGAGCGCGTGGCTGGACACCTCCATCGCGGCATGGGTCACCCCGCGCTCGGCCATGATGGCGAACATCGCCTGCAGGTCCGGGGCTTCGGGGGTGGTCAGCGACGCGGTCCAGCGCTGCCCGGCGATGGTGGTGCGCACCGTGCCGAGCAGCCCGGTGACCTTGCCCGCGGCCCGCAGCCCGGCGTCCACCATGAAGGTGACCGTGGTCTTGCCGCTGGTCCCGGTGACCCCCAGGACGGGCAGCCGGGCGGTCGGGTCGCCGTACACCCGGGCGGACAGCGCGCCGAGCACGCCCCGGGGCTCGTCGGCGATCAGGGTGGGCAGCCCGGCGTCGGCCACGGCCGTGCGGGCGGCCCCGGCCGGGTCGGTGAGCAGCGCGACCGCCCCGGCGGCACGGGCCTGCCCGGCGAAGTCGGCGCCGTGCGTGCGGCTCCCGGGCAGGGCCGCGAACAGGTCACCGGGCCGGACGTCCTGGGTGCGCAGCGTGACACCGGTCACCGAGCCGATCGGCTGCCCCCCGACCGGGCGCGCGCCGGCCAGCGCGGCCAGTTCGGCCAGCGCGGTAGGCGCGGTCCGCGCTGGTCGCGGGGCGACCGGCGAGTCTGCCGCGATCTGGGTCGGGGACACGTCGCGGAAGGCTACCGGCGCCATGATCGAGCCCTGGCGGGGCACTGTCCCCACACCGGGTCTCCCGGCCCAGCCCGCCGTCCGTCGTGCCGCACCGCCCGCTGAGCGATGACCTGCTGTTATCACAGCTTGAGCCGCCCCGCGGCAGCACGCGCTCGGCGGGCTCAGCGCCGGCAGGCCGGAAGCAGCGGACTCGGCGCCGGCCAGCTCGGCGGCCGCCAGCTCGGCGCCGGCCAGCGCCGGCCAGCGGCGGCTGGCGGGCGCCGGCGGGCCCACTGTTACCCAACTGCACACCATGCAGGTCGGAGCGCCGAAAAACCTGCCTGGTGTGGAGTTCGGTAACGAGCCGCGGGTGGGCCGGCCGGGCTGGGTCGGGCCGGCCGACTGGGCCCTGGCCGGGCCGGCGGGGCCCGGCTGGGGGAGTCTGCGAGGGCGCGGCCTCGGGCGGTCTTCATGGTCAACTGAACGCCATGAGCCTTTGACCATGGGGCGACCGGCAGTGGTGTTCAGTTGACCATGTGAGGACACCTACCGCGAGCCGCGAGCCGCGAGCGGCGAACGGGGGCGCCGGGTCAGGGCACCACCAGCGGGACCGTGGGCGCCGGGTCGGCGTCCACCGGGATCTGGTCACGCTGGGCGAGCGTCGAGGCGATCTGGTGGAACAGCGCGGAGGCGTTCTGCCCGTGCGTCGGGGCGTCCAGCATGATCGCGACCACGTACCGGGGCGACTGCGCGGGGAACATGCCGGCGAAAGTGATCCAGTAGCTGGACTCCGAGTAGCAGCCGCAGGCCGAGTTGACCTGTTGGGCCGTCCCGGTCTTGCCGGCCACCCGGTAGCCGGGCACCGCGGCGTCCACCCCGGTGCCGCGCTGCACACCCTTGCCGGCCTGGGTCACCGCGGTGAGCATCTGGCGCAGCTGCTGGGCGATCTCCGGGGTCACCACGCGCACCGGGTCCGGCCGGGCCTCCGGATGTCTGGTGCCGTCCGGGTCGATGGTGGCCGCAACGATCCGGGGCGGCACCCGCAGCCCGTCGTTGGCTACCGCCTGGTACATCCCGGCCAGCTGCAGCACGGTCATGGACAGGCCCTGGCCGATCGGCAGGTTACCGAACGTCGAGCCGGACCAGGTGTCCCTCGCCGGCACCCGCCCGGCGCTCTCCCCGGCCAGCCCGACCCCGGTCCGCCTGCCCAGGCCCATCTTGTTCAGCGTCGTCCAGAACCGGTCCGGGCCGATCTGCTGGGCGGTCATCAGGGTGCCCACGTTCGACGAGCGGGCCAGGATCCCGGTCAGGGTGAACTTCTGCATCGGGTGCGGCCAGGCGTCGTGGATGGTCCGGTCAGCGATCTTGATGCTGTCCGGGACGTCCTTCACCGACATCGGGTTGACCAGCCCGGAGTCCAGCGCGGCGGCCATAGTGATGATCTTGTTGACCGAGCCGGGCTCGAACGGCGTGGTCACCGCCGGGTCACCGAGCTGGTTGGCGCTCGCCGCCGCGAGGTCACGCGGGTCGAACGTGGCGTTGGTGGCCAGTGCCCGCACCTCGCCGGTGTGCGCGTCCAGCACCACCGCGCTGCCGTCCTTGGCCCCGTGCAGGCGCACGTAGGCCCCCAGCTGTTGCTGAACGGTGTACTGCACGTCGGAGTCCAGCGTGAGCTGCAGGGACGACCCAGGCACGCCGGACTTCTCGGCCCGCTGGCTGCCCGGGATGACGGTGTCGCCGCCCTCGGCGGTATCCACCACCCGGAAGCCGTCGGTACCGGCCAGCAGACTCTCCTGGGAGGCCTCCAGCCCGACGACGCCGTGCAGCTTGTGCTGGTCCATGTTCCACGAGGCGGCCCCGAGGATGTTCGCGGCCAATGGGCCACCCGGGTACTGCCGGGACTCCCGGTCCTCCTGGCCGATCTCCGGGAAGCGCTCGGCCACCGCGCGCGCCACCGCCGGCTCGACCAGCGGCACCAGGATCACGTAGTGCTTGTCGGTGTTGAGGTCGTCGTAGAGCTGGTAGGCATCCGCGCCGGTGAGCTGGGCGACGCCGATCGCGATGTCGGTCTTGCGGGCGATCGCGTTGGCTCCCTGGTTGCGGGAGATCAGGAACGGGTTGGCCACCAGCGCCTTGGCCCGCACGCTGAACGCCATCGGGGTGCCGGCCCGGTCCAGGATCGCGCCGCGCTCGGCCGGCAGGGGCAGCCGGGTGACCCGCTGCCTGTCGCCGTCGGCGCGGAGCTGCCCGGCCTGCACGGTCTGCACGGTGACCAGCTTCAACCCGGCCACGACCAACAGCGCGACCATGATCAACCGTCCGGCCACGATCCGGCGGCGGGGGTCGGCGATCCCGGTCGCGGGGCGCCCCCTCGGCCGGCGTGCTGGCGAGGTCGGGCGGGACTTCGGGCGTGTCCGAGGTGGGGTGGCGGTGCGCATCAGTGCCCGGCGCCGGTGGCGGGCGGGGGTGGCACGACCTGCTGGGCGGGGCCCTGGTCGGCCGGCACCCCGGGCTGCTCCGGGGCGGCCAGCGGGTCAGCGACGGCGGCCTGGTCAGTGGCCTGGCCAAGGGCCTGGGCCGCACCCTGGCCAGTGGCCTGCTGAGCCGGCTGGACGGGCTGTCCGGGCACGGCCGCGACCGGCTGACCGGGGTCGCCCGCGACCTGCTGACCGGCCTGACCCGCCACCGGCTGACCGGGCTGACCGGGCTGACCGGGCTGACCGGGCACGGTCTCGCCGGGCCGACCGGGCACGGCCTGGCCCGGAGCAAGCGGAGCCGGCAAGGCGGGCGGGGCCGGCGGGGCCGGCGCCACGGCGGCCTTCGGGACGCCCACCACCGCCACGGTGCCGTCCGGCGCCACCACGAGCCGCGCGACGTCGGACACTTGCACCATGCCCATGCGCTGGGCCGCCTGCGCCAGCGCCGGGGCGGACTGCATCGAGGCGATCTCGGTCCGCAGCGACTCACTGCGCTCGGAGAGGTCCCGGGTGGCCTGGCGGGCCGTGTCCAGCCGGTAGGAGTCCGCCGCGGCGGTGGTGGACAGCCACAGCGACGCGACCAGCCCGACACCCAGCAGCACCATGATCAGCAGCACGAACTGCGAGCGCCCCGAAGACGCGCCAACCTCACCGGCCAGCTTCTTCTCCCGGACCGCCCGTCGCGCGTAGGCCCGGCCGATCGCCCCGGTCGTGTCCTTCGCCGCCGGCATGCCGGAGGACCGGCGCGGGGTGCGGGAGCCGGGCTGGCGGGTGGGGCGGGCCGGTCGGGCCGCCCGCTCGACGGTGGGTGCGCTCATCGGTCTGCCTCGCTTCGCTCGGTCGGCGCCGCGCGGAAGGCCGGCGCCCCTGATTCGCTCGCACGCCGGCGTCCGGTCACCAGCTCTCCCTCGCCGCGGCCACGTCGCCCGGTCATGCCGCTTCCGCGATTCGTTCGACGGCGCGCAACCGGACCGAGGCCGCTCGGGGGTTGGCCGCGACCTCCCGCTCGTCGGCCTGCTCCGCGCCCCGGGTGAGCAGCCGCCAGCGGGGCCCGTGCCCGGGCAGTTCGACCGGAAGGCCCGGTGGCGTCCGGGACCGGGCGCCCTCCGCGAACGCCCGCTTCACCAGCCGGTCCTCCAGCGAGTGGTAGGCCAGCACAACGACCCGGCCGCCCGGTTCGACCGCGTCCATGGCGCCGGGCAGCACCGCGCGCAGTGAGTCCAGCTCGCCGTTGACCTCGATGCGCAGCGCCTGGAAGGTGCGCTTGGCGGGGTGCCCGCCGGTGCGCCGGGACGCCGCCGGCACCGCCTCGTAGAGCAGCTGGACCAGTTCCTCGCTGGTGCGCAGTGGGGCGCGCTCCCTGCGGCGCACCACGGCGGTGGCGATCCGCTTGGCGAACCGCTCCTCCCCGTAATCCCGCAGCACCCTGGCCAGCTCGGCGGCCGGGTAGGTGTTCACCACCTCGGCGGCGGTCGGGCCGGTGGTCGGATCCATCCGCATGTCCAGCGCGGCATCCCGGGCGTAGGAGAACCCGCGGTCCACCGCGTCCAGCTGCAGCGACGACACCCCCAGGTCCAGCAGCACGCCCCGCACCCTTTCGATGCCCAGCTCGCCGAGCACCTCGGGGAGCTCGTGGTAGACCGCGTGCACCAGGTGGGTGCGATCCGCGTAGCCGGCCAGCCGGCGGCCGGCCAGCTCGAGCGCCCGAGGGTCCCGATCCAGCCCGACCAGGGTGAGCTCGGGGTGCGCGGCCAGCAGCGCGGCGGAGTGCCCGCCCAGCCCGAGGGTGCCGTCGACCAGCACGGCGGGCCCGCCGCCCAGGGCCGGGGCGAGCAGCTCGAGGACCCGGTCCAGCAGCACCGGGACGTGCTGGGCGGCCGGTACCGACTCGGGATCTGACTCTGACACCGGCCCCCCTCCCTCCAGCGGCACGCACCGGGCACGCGGGCCCGGATGTCCCGAGGTCCCCGCTCCGCTCCCGGCGGACCTGGCACCGGGGAAGGTGCGCCAGGGCCACCAGCAGCGGAGTGGAGGCCTCGGGACACCCGGGCCCGGGTGTCCGCCGCCTCGGCAGGTCAGAACATGCCGGGCAGCACTTCTTCCTGCGCTTGCGCGTAGTCGTCCTCGTGTTGTTCCTGATACGTCTGCCAGGCCTGGGCGTCCCAGATCTCCAGCCGGGTGACCGCGCCGATGACCACGCACTCCTTGCTGAGCCCGGCGTAGCGGCGCAGCTCGGCGGTGATCGGGATGCGGCCTTGCGAGTCGGGGTTCTGCTCGTCGGTCCCGGCGAACAGGTAGCGCTGGTAGGCCCGCACCGACTCGTTGGTGAACGGGGCCTCGGCCACCTTGCGGGCGAGCTCCTCGAAGACGGGGCGCGGGAACACGTAGAGGCAGCGGTCCTGACCCTTGGTGATCATCATCCCTCCTCGCAGCTCGTCCCGGTACTTCGCCGGCAGCGTCAGCCGGCCCTTGTCGTCGAGCCGGGGCGTGTGCGTGCCGAGGAACATCGGCATCGCCTCCCTTGGGCTCCAACGATCACCACATTACCCCACTTTCCACCACAGTCAACGAGGCCCACCCCCACTTCTTCCCCGCTCGGCCACATCCCCCCTGGTCACTGCCGGTGGGGAAGAGTGGGGACGGTGGAGTACCCGGAGCGCCGATCATGCCCGCCAGCGGTCGGCCGATCACCCGGTGAGCAAGGGCCGACCTGGGAAAATGCCGGCGGTAATGCCGGCAGGGGGGCCCGCCGATGCCGGGGAGGGCCGGCGTGGGGGAAAGTGGGGGCGGCGCGGCCACCACCCGTTGGGTACCGACTCGATGCCCCCCAAGGCACGGTTTGACAGACTGCGTGCGGGCTATCGGCGATATGGGGAGGTCGAATGACGACGACGAGCAACCGGCCCGCGCCCCTGTCGGTGCCGGAGCTCGCCACGATCACCGCACGGATCATCGAGAACGTGCAGAAGGTGATCGCCGGGAAGCCGGAGGCGATCCGAGTCGCGCTGGTGACGCTGCTCTCCGAGGGCCACCTGCTGGTGGAGGACGTACCCGGGGTGGGCAAGACCTCGCTGGCCAAGGCGCTGGCCCGGTCCGTCGACTGCGCGGTCAGCCGGATCCAGTTCACCCCGGACCTGATGCCCAGCGACATCACCGGGGTGTCCATCTACAACCGCGAGAGCTCCGAGTTCGAGTTCCGCCCCGGCCCGATCTTCGCGAACGTGGTGATCGGCGACGAGATCAACCGCGGCTCGCCCAAGACCCAGTCCGCCCTGTTGGAGTGCATGGAGGAGCGGCAGGTCACGGTGGACGGGATGACCTACCCACTGGGCAATCCGTTCCTGGTGGTGGCCACCCAGAACCCGGTGGAGATGGAAGGCACCTACGCGCTGCCGGAGGCGCAGCGGGACCGGTTCACCGCGCGGATCAGCATCGGTTACCCGGACGCGGCCGCCGAGCTGGCCATGGTCGACGAGCACTCCGCGCACGATCCGCTGGCCACCCTGAGCCCGGTCTCCGACGGCGCCGAGCTGCAGGCCGTGCTGGCCACCGTGCGCGGCGTGCACGTGGCCCCCGAGCTGCGCCGCTACGCCGTCGAGTTGGTCTCGGCCACCCGCCGGATGCCGGAGGTGCGCCTCGGCGGCTCCCCGAGGGCCACCCTGCACCTGGTGCGGGCCGCCCGGGCGCAGGCCGCCCTGTCCGGGCGGGACTACGTGGTGCCGGACGACATGCACATGGTGGCCTCGCCGGTGTTGGCGCACCGGCTGGTGCTTACCCCCGAGTCGATCACCGCCCGGCGTACCGCTGCCGACCTGGTCCGTTCGCTGCTCGGCCGGTTCCCCGTCCCGCACGGCCCGGGCGGCGCCGGCGCGCCCCGTGGCTGACGCGCACCACCACCACATGCCCAGCGGGCTGACCACGCTGGGCCGGTGCCTGATCGCGGCGGGCGTCTCCGCCTCGGTGTGCTCGGTGGTGCTCAACGAGCGGGACCTGCTGCGCATCGGCGTGCTGGTGATCGTGCTGGCGCTGCTGTCCGCGCTGGTCGCGGCGCGGACCAGGCTGGTGGTGCACGCCGAGCGGGACCTGCGCCCGATGCGGCTGTCCGCCGGCTCGGACGCCACGGCGCGGCTGACCGTGCACACCGGCCGGCGGATGCTGGGCGGCGGGCTGGTGCTCACCGACTCGCTGCCGGACGCGCTGGGCGGCTCACCCCGGTTCGTCACCCGGCCGCCGCGCCGCGGCGACCCGCCGCTGGAGCTGGCCTACCCGATCACCCCCACGGTGCGCGGGGTGCACCAGGTCGGACCGCTGACCATGCGGGTGAGCGACCCGATGGGGCTGTCCGAGTACGAGCGTGAGCTGGCCGGGCGCACCACGCTGACCGTGCTGCCCCGGGTCACCGTGCTGTCCGGGCTGCCGGACGGTTTCGGCAGGGGCGAGGGCGACGCGGGCTCCACCGGGCTGCGCCGGGGGTTGGGCGAGCGGGACGCCATGGTCCGCGAGTACCAGCCCGGCGACGCGCTGCGCACCGTGCACTGGAAGTCCACCGCGCACCGCGACGAGCTGATGGTGCGGGTCGAGGAGCGGCCGTGGCACGGCGGGGTGACCGTGCTGCTGGACCGCCGCGCGGTGGCCCACCGCGGCATCGGCGCGCAGGCCAGCCTGGAGTGGTCCATCGAGCTGGTGGCCAGCGTGTGCCAGCACCTGCTGGAGAACGGGCGGCGGGTCACCCTGGTGGCGGAGAACGGCGCGACGCTGGCCTCCGGGCGTGACCCCGAGGATCTGCTCGACGTGCTGGCCACGCTGCGTCCGTCCGCCCACCCCGGCCTGGTGCCGCCGCCCCGCGATGGCGGTGAGCTGTTCGCGGTGCTGGGCTCGGTGGACGTGGCCGACGTGCAGCCGCTGATCCAGGGCACCAGCGGCGGCCATGGGCACGCAGTGCTGCTGGACGTGGCCGCCTGGACCTCCGCCGCCGCCGAGACCCGCCCGGTGGCCGGCGTGGCCCCGCCGGCCAGGGCACTCGCCGACGCCGGCTGGACCGTGCTGGTGGGCCGTCCGGAACGCGGACCCGACCGGGTGTGGAACGACTTCTGCCGGCGGCTGCCGGTACGGCTGGGGACCGGCCGATGAGATCTCCCACCGCTCCCCCGCCCCCCGCGCCGGGTCCGGCCGGCGTTCCAGGACCCGCGTTCCCGCTGGCCGGGACGCCGGTGCTGCCCCGGCAGGCACCGCCGCCAGGCCGCCCCGCGACCCCGCCGCCCGCCACCGGCCCTTCCCGGGTGGTGCCGGTGGCCGCCGGGCTGGCCGTGGCGCTCAGCTCGACCGCGCTGAGCAGCGTGCTGCGCGGCGACCGGTGGGTGGGCTACGTGCTGGCCACCGTCGGCCTGGTGACGCTGCTCGGACTGCTGGGCCGGATGCTCCGCGCACCCGTGGTCGCGGTGCTCGTCGCGCAGGTCACCGGGGTGGTGCTGCTGCTCACCGGGTTGTTCAGCACCGACGCGGTGCTCCGGGTGTTCCCCGGGCCGTCGGCGCTGGCCGAGCTGTGGCAGGGGCTGGCCACCTCGGTCACCCAGATCGAGGGTGGCATACCGCCGGTGCCCACCACGACGGCGCTGGCGCTATTGGTCGCGGTCGGCTTCGGGGTGGTGGCCGTCGGGGTGGACGCGCTGGCGGCGGCCGGTCACGGGCCGGCGGCCTGCGGGCTGGTGCTGCTCGGCGCGTACACCGTGCCCACCGCGCTGGCCCCGCGCCAGCTGCCGGACTGGTCGCTGGCCGCCGGCGCGCTCGGCTACACGCTGGTGCTGGTCACCGAGCACCGCCGCCGGCAGGCCAGGCGCGGCATCCCGACGGCGTTGCCCACCCGGGCGGCGGCCGCCCCGCCGAGCTCGGTCCGCCGCGCGCTGGAGCGGCTGGGCACGGCGGTGCCGGACGGCGCCGGTATGGCGCTGTCCGTGCTGCTCACCGCCGTCGCGGTGGGCGCGGCGCTGGGGGTCGGGATGCTGGCCACCCCGATCGGCACGCACGGCCGGTTCGCCGGCGGCGGCCACGGCGACTCGGGGGCGACCGACGGCCAGTTCGGGCTCAACCCGTTCACCTCGTTGCGCGGGCAGCTGGACGGCAGCGACTCACCGACCGAGCTGTTGCGGGTGCGCGGGCTGCCCAACGCCCAGTACCTGCGCTCGCTCACCCTGAACCGGTACGTCCCGCAGCAGGGCTGGCAGCTGCCGGACCGCTACAACGGCGTCACCGTGGACAACTCGCTGCCCTCCGGGATGGCGGTGCCGACGAACATCCAGCCGGTCAACGTGAGCTTCCAGAACATCGGGTACCTGGACCAGTGGCTGCCGCTCTACGGCATGCCCATGGGGGTGACCGGCGTGGTGTCCGGCCGCTGGCACTACGACGTGCTCAGCGGGACGGCGTACACCGAGCTGCCGGTGCACGAACCGGGCTGGGTCGAGCGGACCGGGCTGGCCAACCCGTCGGTATCGGCGATGGAGCAGAGCCCGCCGGTCACCGATGTGAGCCCGACCTTCCTGGACACCGCCGGGGTGGACCCCCGGATCACCGCGATCGCGCAGGCCGTCACCAAGCGGGCCGGTGGCAATCCGTTCCTGCGGGCGGTGGCGCTGAACCGCTACTTCCTGGACCCCTCGTTCGGCTTCAAGTACAGCGTGAAGACCCGCCCCGGCAACTCCGGGGACGCCTTGGTGGACTTCCTGACCAGGGGCAAGACCGGCTACTGCGAGCAGTTCGCCTCGGCCATGGCGGTCATGCTGCGTACCGTGGGCGTGCCGGCCCGTGTCGCGGTCGGGTTCAGCGCCGGCACGCAGGTCGGCGACTACCGCTCGATCAGCACCGGCGACGCGCACGCCTGGGTGGAGGCCTACTTCGCCGGCATCGGCTGGCTCCCGTTCGACCCCACACCGCTGGACGACGGCCGCGCGGTGCAGCCCGGCTACGTGGCCAACGCGCCCAAGGTGGGCATCGAGGTCCCGCCGTCGGTCCAGGCCGGGCAGCTCCCGCCGGGGCAGGGCAACCAGCGCCCTGGCGACCAGGGGCCGGACGCCCAGACACCCGGCGACCAGGGCGACCAGCACCCCGACCAGGGCACCGGGCAGGCACCGCCCCCATCACCGCCGGCCACGCCGCCCGCCGCCGCGGCGCCGCCGCTCGGGGTGGGGCAGCCCGGCGGATCGGACCCGGTCTCGGGCTCCGTGCCCAGCGGCGGCGACCGGCCGGGCGGCTCCCTCGGGTCTCGAGGCGGTGGCTCGACCGGCGCCTCAAATGGCGGCTCCGGGGAGTCCGACGGGCCCGGTGGCGGCGGCTCGAGTGATGGCTCCGCGGGCGGTTCGGGGGGTGGTCCCGGTGACAACGGCTCGGGAGACGGCTCGGGAGACGGGTCCGGTGACGGGTCGGGTGGGGACGGGTCGGGCCTGGGCACGCGGTTGCACATCGGCGGGTTGACGGTCGTGGCCTGGGCGTTGCTGCTCTCCGCGCTGATCGTGCTGGTGCTGGCCGCGCTGGTGTTCACCCCGACGGCACTGCGCGGCATCGCCCGCCAGCACCGGCTGGCCCAGGCGGCGCGCGGCGGCCCGGACGGCGCGGTCGCCGCGTGGCGCGAGGTCCTCGCCGACTTCCGGGATCGGGGCAGCGCGCCGGGCGACAACGACACGGTGCGGACCACGGCGCGCCGGCTGGCCCGGACCTACCGACTGGACACCGAGGCGGTCGGCGGTATGAAGACCGTTGTCGGGGCGCTGGAGCGGGGCTGGTACGCGCGACACCACGACCCGGGACCGGGCACCGCGCTGGTCGGGGCGGTCGGCAGCGTGCGTTCCGGGCTCAGCCGCAGCGCCCCGCTGCCGCTGCGGGCTCGGCTCTGGCCCCGCTCGGTGCTGCCCAGCAAGCGCGGCTGGCAGCGGATGACCGAACGGATCCGTCACCGGCTGCACGCACTACTGGGCGGCTAAAGGGTTCGCTGGGGAGGCCCGATGGTGGGCGCAAAGCGACGAGGCGACCACCCCTACGTGGGCGGCCGCCTGCTGTGGGCACGAGCGGGGCGAACTACTCCTGCTCGAAACGCCGACGAAAACGCTCTTCCATCTTGCCGCCGAACTTGTTGCGATCGGGCTCGGCGCCCTTGCTCGGCGCCTTCTTGCTGGCTCCGATGGAGGTGATGGCCAGCACAGCCCCGGCCAGCATGACCAGGAAGCCGACGACGCTGACGACCGGGACGTTCGACAGCCAGATGGAGCGGACCGCCACACCGACCACGAGCATGACCAGACCAAGGATGAACAGGACCAAACCCTGCAACCGACGCCTGCGGGTGGGCCGCCGCAGCCGGCCCGCACGCACGGTTGACGCGAACTTGGGATCCTCCGCTATGAGAGCGCGCTCAATTTGATCGAGCAGCCGCTGCTCGTGCTCGGAGAGGGGCATGACTTCGCCTCCGGCACAGGGTTTGGCGTTGGATGCCGCACCGTGCCACCGACACCCACCGAGCGCCCAGAAGTGGGCGTTACTGACGAGGATACGAGCCTCGGCAAGCCGCGACTACCCGGACTGGCAAAGACGTGCGGAACATACGCCATAGCGTGCCTGCCGGCACACCGTGGGAGGGCACCGGGAACCCCTTGCCGGGCAGGTCCGACCCCTCCCCAGGCCGGTCCCGGCGGCGCCGGACACGCCGCACCCGGCCTCCAGGGCCAGCTCAGCGTGCCATGACGGGGTCGGGGCCCCCGGCAACCGATCTCCCGAAGTGAGCGTCGCCGGCGGTCAGCCGCTCGGAACCGGGGCGCCCGGACCTCGCCGCGGCCGCCCAAAGTCGCCCCAACGGGTGACAGCCGTTCGAGTCCCAGACTGTTATCAAATCGATCTTCGATCGGCTACCTGGCCCACCCGGGCGACCAAGGCCGGCCGACGCCGGCCCGGGCGGCCGAAGTCGGCCCGGGCGGCCGAAGTCGGCCCGGGCGGCCGAAGTCGGCCGACGCCGGCCCGGTCGGGCCGGGATCGGTCAGTCGGACTCGGGGCGGCGGGCGAGCATGTGCAACCGGGCGGCCAGCACGAGCAGCTCGGGGGTGCCGGCGACCACCCCGGCCAGTTCGGCCACGCCCTCCCCACCTCCGGCGGCCGACTCGAGCACCGCGCCCGGCAGCCACCCCTCGAACACCCCGTCGCCCTGCACCAGCTCGATGGACAACCGGGCGGCCGACTCGAGCAGCCCGCGCAGCCCGACCACGTCCAGGCGTCGCTGCAGCTTGTCGGTCGGGCCGGAGCGGCCGACGGGGTCGGTGAGCACCGCCCGCGCCTGGTTGACCCGGCCGGCGTGGGCCAGCGCGAGCGCCGCGCCGTAGCGGCCGGCCACGAGCACGGAGAGCGCTCCCCCGGGCACCACCGCCTCGGCGAGCTGGCCGACGGCGGCCGCCACGTCGTCCACCACCTCGAGCAGGCCGTGGCCGAGCACCAGGTCGGCGCCGGCGGCCGGCACGGCGTCGACCAGCGCGTGGACGTCACCCTGGGTGGCGGTCACCCGGTCGGCCACCCCGGCATCCCTGGCCCGCCCCCGCAGCGCGGCCAGCGCGTTCGGGCTGGTGTCCACCACGGTGACCTGGCAGCCGGCGGCCGCCATCGGCACCGCCCACACCCCGCTGCCCCCGCCGACGTCGAGTACGCGCACCGGGAGTCCACCCCGCCGCCGGCGGGCCCGCTCGATCTCGCCGCGCAGGGCCCGCTGGACAGCCGAGTCGGAACGGGGCGTGCCCACCTCCGACCACTGGCCGGACCGCCCGGCGTCCGCCACTCTCATCCGGCCGTCATCCGGCCCACCGGCTGCGCACGGCGGCAGCTTAGGGCGTGCGTCCCCGATCATCCAGGTTCGCCCTCGTCGCGGCACAGCATGCGTTGTTCAGGGAGCTCCTGGGCACGGTAGGTTGACGAGGTGCAGGTGATCGCCGTACTCAGCCTCAAGGGGGGCGTGGGCAAGACCACAGTGGTGCTGGGGCTGGCCGGCGCGGCGATGCAACGCGGCCTGCGCACCCTGGTAGTCGACCTGGATCCGCAGGCCAACGCCTCCACCGCGCTGGAGCCGGACCCGACTGAGCTGACCATCGCCGACGTGCTCGACGACCCGCGCCGCTCGGTGGTGCACCGGGCGATCGCCCCGAGCGCCTGGGGTGACGACCTCGACGTCCTGGTCGGCTCGGAGGCCAACGAGCGGCACAACAACCCCGACCCGAGCCTCAAGCAGCTCGGCCGGCTGGACCGGGCACTGGACCGGTTGAACCACCGGGACGACGCCGGCTCGGCGGACCACGACGAGGACGCCTACCGGCTGGTGATCGTCGACTGCCCGCCGTCGCTGGGCCAGCTGACCCGGTCGGCGCTGGTCGCCGCCGACCGGGCCGTACTGGTCACCGATCCGACGATCTTCGCGGTGGCCGGCGTGCAACGCGCGTTCGAGGCGGTACAGAACGAGCGGGTCGAGCACAACGACCGGTTGCAACCGCTCGGCGTCCTGATCAACCGGGTCCGCTCCCGGTCCGCCGAACACGCGTTCCGGGTGGGCGAGCTGCGCGAGCTGTTCGGCCCGCTGGTGCTGACCGGCGTGGTGCCGGACCGATCGGCCATTCAGCAGGCCCAGGGCGCCTGCGTGCCCATCCAGCACTGGGACACCCCCGGGGCCAGAGAGGTCTCCGCGTTGTTCGACGGTCTGCTGGGCCGCATCATGCGCACCGCCGACCGACCGAACTCCGCCACCTGGCCGAGGACGCGGCACGCGGTCATCGGCGGTGGCACACCAGTCGCCGACTGACCTCGACGAACTGGCCCACCTGCCGAACCAGGTCGTCAGCCGCGCGGTCGGTGACCAACCTGGTGATGCCCGCCTCGGCGGCCGCCCGGGTGGCCGACCCGGCCGCGAAGAACGCCGCCCACTCGGCCAACTCCGGCGCCACCGCGGTGAGCAGTTGCCACACACTGCGGCCGCCGCGCCTCGGCTTCGCCGGCTGGGCACGCACCGCGAGCACCGCGGCACCGGCGCGCAGCGCGGCCAGGTGAGCCGTCGCGTACCGCCGGGACGGGTCGGCGAGCAGCTCGGCCTCGGCCAGTCCCTCCTCGGCCTGCCGGAGCAGGCCCAGCGCCGCTGCCGACGGCGGTGGGCCGGGCACCGTCGGCACCTCCAACGACAACATCGCGGTCATCCCAGCCCTCCCACGTTCGTCTCCTCAGCTCGAGTCGTCACGTCTAGTCCTCCGTGCGGACCAGGTCCCACACGCCGGGGCCGGCCCGCATCCGCAGCACGAACTCCTCCGCCGGGCGCTCCAGGTCCGCCGACGACCGCGCCAGCACGCGCCAGCAGCGCAGCCGATCACCACCGACCGGCATGGGGGACGGGAACGGCCAGGGCGACTCCTCGATCCAGCGCTCCCGGACGTCGGTCACCAGGAACCGGGGACCGCGCCGCACCGGGCGCCGCTGGAACTCGACCGGCTCGCCGTCCTGCCAGCGCACCTGCACCGGCGTCGGCTGTCGGGAGCCGAACCGGCGGGAGAGCACACCCACAGCTGCCACACTCCTCAGCGGTCACCGAAACCCGGTCGCGCCAGCGGCCCACCCCGAGCTCGAACACATGTTCGATGTAGTCCAGTACAGCGCGTCCTCCGCCACGCGTCAAGTCATCACTGGCGCCGATGTGTGATGTCATGTGCTCATGCCCGCAGCGTCCGCCGCCGCGCCCCCGACTTCGGGCGCCGGCGCCCGGCTCCTGCCAGTCCGGGCGGCCGGGCGGTGACCGCCGCGCCGCCCCGGCTGCGTGTGGTCCGGTTCACCCCAATGGGACTGACCGACCGGCTGTCCGACGCGCTGGGCGTGTACGTGGCCGCGATGGGCTACCCCCGGGCCGCCATCCGACAGCGCGCCCCGCTCTGGCGGGAGCACACCCACCGCCCCGGCTGGCGTGGCGTCGGCGCGCTGGACGAGCGGGACACCCTGGTCGGTCTGGGGTACGGCTACGTCGGGGCGCGTGGGCAGTGGTGGCACGAGGAGGTCCGCAGGGGCCTGCTCAGCACCGACCCGCGCGGGCTGCACTGGCTGGCCGACTACTTCGAGCTGACCGAGCTGCACGTGCTGCCCCGCGCGCAGGGCGGCGGCCTCGGCGAGCACCTGCTGCGGACGTTGCTGGAGGGGTGCGACCGGGGTTCGGTGTTGCTGTCCACGCCGGAGCTGGACCCCGCCAATCCGGCCAGGGCATGGCGGCTGTACCGGCGGCTGGGGTTCGTCGACGTGCTGCGCGAGCACCGATTCGTCGGGGACCCCCGCCCGTTCGCCGTGCTCGGCCGCGCGCTGCCGCTGCCGGCGCCTTCCGGCGGGCCCGGCTCGGCCAACAGCGGTTGAGCATCGGCGACTGGCACGATGGCGGGGTGCGCTATCCGCCCCACAGGCCCGGCGGCCGCCGCGGCGTCGGAGCCGCGCTGGCGCTGTTGCTGATCGGACTGGCGG
>Ga0137415_10000647_pt1 | contig 33968 bp, 24 predicted proteins | sample CZODoug3_1_1_16f_FD_183082 | JGI IMG/M metagenome (GOLD analysis project Ga0137415, IMG submission 183082) | Vadose zone soil fungal communities from Angelo Coast Range Reserve, California, USA - CZODoug3_1_1_16fungal (Hybrid Assembly) | ecosystem: Environmental > Terrestrial > Soil > Vadose...
AGCCACGTCTCCACCAACTGAGGCCATCCCGTTATCGGAAACTTCGTGCGCCGCAGCCCAAACGCATGCCCGCCCTGCGCATACAAATGCATCTCCACGGGAACCCCAGCCTTCTTCAGAACAATGTAGTAAGCCAGTGAGTCGTCTACGTTGTCCACGTGGTCATCCTCCGCCTGCAGCAAAAATGTAGGCGGCGTCTGGCTGGTGACAGGAACATCGGGATTCAACCCAAGATCTTTATCGGCATTCGCCGGATGACGGACCACAAACTTTTTGGTGCCTTGCTTAGCATCCCATTCCGCCGCGGAAAGCGACAGATGTCCCGGATAGATAGGTACCGCAAAGTCCGGGCGGCAGCTTTCTTTGTCGGCGGCATCGACAGCCGGGTACAAACGCTTCGCAAAATGCGTGCTGATCGCTGCCGACAGATGCCCGCCTGACGAAAACCCGAGCACACCAATCTTGTGCGGATCGATATGCCACTCCGCGGCGTGAAAGCGCACCAGACCCATTGTCCTCTGCGCATCTTCCAACGCCATCGGTGATTCCGGATACGGCCCCGATTTCGGATACGGCCCCACATCCGTCACGCGGTATTTCAGCAGCACACACGTAATCCCTTTGGGCGTCAGCCAGTCGCAGACCTCCGTGCCTTCAAAATCGATGGCCAGACCCTGATAGCCCCCGCCAGGGAAGACGACGACCGCAGCGCCCGTATTCTTCCCCTCTGGCGAATAGACCGTCATCGTAGGCCGCGTCACGTTGAACACCCCCACCACCGGCCTGCCGGCAATCAGCCCATCTTTCCCCGACGACGTCGTAGTGACCTCCGGCCCCGCGACAGGCTGCGGATCAGGCACTGCTCCCGGCCATATCGGCACTTCCGTATGTCCAGGCGATGGCCGCCAGGCAGGCGTCTGTGCCCTTAGACTGCCAAACGCAAACACAACACAGAAAGCAAAGAGCAAAGCCTTCATCACAATCCCCTCAGAGGCAGAATAGAGCAAGACGACTCTCGTCTCAAGATTAGGTCCAAACGCGCATCTCGTCAGTGCTTGATTTCCTGACGAGATGCCGACAATTCAGAAGTAATCTCTTTGGCGGAAAAGCCAAACCTAAATGAGCGTGTGCTTTGTTCTTGCGCCGCAGGCCGCGCTCAGTCTCGTCGAAATCTGGCGTTACATCAAAGAACAGACCAGCATCACAATTGCGGACCGCGCTGAATCCGCGATCCGCGAAAAGATGGCTTTCCCCCTACACTACAACCGACCCTGACGGACAGAGGATCGTAAATCAGGCATCGCTTTTCAAAAACCTGGGAAAGGATAGCTAGACAGGAATAGTTTGCAAAAAGAGAGTGCCGACAGCTTTAGGCCATCGGCGCTCGAATGATCTAGTTTTATTTTCTCTTGGCGGATTAGGCGAAAGCTTTTTTGTCCTTGTATTTCTTCCCTTTCGCTGGCCGAGACTGGATGGCCGACCGCACGAGAAAAGCCGATCGCGTTAGGCCAGCAGACCGCGCCAAACGGTCAATCTTCTCAATCTGGCTCTCCGGAGCGGTTATGTTGACGCGGATTGTCCGTTCAGAATGAGCAGGGACAAGAAACGCCACGGCATCCTTAATGGCAGGATCGCCTACCACGTCATCAACAGTGGATGGACTGGGAATCTTCTCGCCATCCTCAACCATACCAGCGATATGAAAGCTCAAGGCTTCTGCCGCTCTGCGCCGCGCTTCTTCCAAAGTTCTACCAGCCGTAATGCACCCAGGAAAATCTGGGAAGCTCACGCCAAAATCCGATTTACGATCCTTATGCAGATATGCGATGTAATCCATCAATCACCTCAGCCTAATGACTGCTTGCTTTTCGATGCTTCTCAGCGTGCCAATCGGTATATCTCGAACAGGATGTGGCACAGTGACCCGTCCTGGCTTCACCGGATGCTTGAACTGCTTGTGGCTCCCAACATGCGCAACCTCATACCAGCCGTCCTGCTTCAAGCGCTGTATGACTTCTCGGCTGGACATAAGACACGATACACACTTTCTACACACTTGTCAAGTAGGGGTTTACAGCAGCCACCGTCCGGAGCCTTGCATTTCCCCATTGGCTCTCAGATTAGGGGACCCGATACGTAATTCGCCGAAGCTTCTAGCGATCCTAACATCTCTCAGTAGGGGGATTTTCCCTTGCTATTCATAAGGGTTTTTCCCAATACAGAATAGGTACTTCACCGGCTAGCGTTCTGACCCCGAAAGACTAAGGTACCATTTGAAACGGGGTCGCTTCCGCGGACTGGCCTCTCTCAGAGACACCCAAGATTAGTCTCCCGAGACAAAGAGCCGGTTCAAGCTGAAGACGGTGGAGGCTGAGGTGTCATGTCTCCGTCCCAAGGGCGCATTGATGGGACTCAAGGGGCGGTAGCTTGGCTAGGTTAGATATGGAGACCGAAAACATAACTTATCCGTGGTTCGCGCTGCGGGTTAGAAGCCGGTACGAACATACGGTTGCCACACATTTGCAAAGAAGGGGCTACGAATCGCTTTTGCCCCTGTACAAGTGCCGGCACAGGTGGTCTGACCGATTCAAAGAAATCGACCTTCCACTTTTTCCCGGGTACGTGTTTTGCCAGTTTAACCCACTGAATCGGCTGCCAATTCTTTCGATCCCAGGGGTTGTTCATGTCGTGGGAGTTGGCAGAACTCCTGTCCCCATTGATGAAAGCGAAATTGCCGCCTTTCAGGCCGCTGTCAAGTCCGGATTACCGAGACAGCCTTGGCCGTTCCTCGAAATTGGACATAGGGTCAGAATAGCGTGCGGCCCGCTCTGCGGCGTCCAGGGAATCTTGTTGGGTTTCAGAGGGCATCAGCGTCTGGTGTTGTCTGTAACACTCTTGCAGCGGTCAGTCGCGGTCCAAATTGACGAGGCCTGGGTGCAACCGATATCCGGGCAGAACGGGATTTGCGGTGGGCAGGTGGCCTCTAAACGCCTTTCGTGGCAACCCACTATGTAGCCCCGCTGGCATTTCTGCATCAGGTCCATCCGGGCCACAAGCAGTAACAGCCTTGCCTCAATCCTGAAAGAAGAACATAGAGAACAAAAGTACGCACTCCTTTTCTGGCAGATCCCCGCCTGCACTAGATGGGCATTCCCAAGGACACACGAAGAAGTCGGGCCGGCTCAACGACCATAGTCCGAAAGTCTGCTTTGAAAGGTTCCGATGCACAACTCATCCAGTCGCTCTCCAGTTGGTCGCACGAACCGCGTAGCACGCGGTGCTTACAAGACATCGTTCAAACTTCCCGCCGCGCGCGGTGGCGAGGCTATCTGGACGGTGAGCCGCAGCTTACTGGAGGAGGCGCTCGACGCCACTCACCAGGTGCGAACGGCATGGGTGCATCGAACGCTTGGGCGCGCCTGGCAATGGCGGTATCACGCATTTGTGCTGTGCGTAGAAGGAATGCTCACGGGCTTCGCATATGTCTTTTCCGCTGCTCTTCTCTCCGAGGTGCGCGGCCCAGGCTGGACTTGGCGGATTCTGCCTCTCACTTTGCCCTGGATCGTTGGTTTGCGGTTCCTTAGCTTTCTACTCCTGGGTTCGTGCAGGTTTTCGCTACGGGTTGCCAGCATCCCGGAGTTCATCGGCATTGCCAAGGCGGTTTCTCTGAGTAGCCTGGCGTTTTACGCTATCACCCGGATTGCGCTGGCGGATGTGCGTTTACCTGCAGCGCTTTTCATACTCGACTGGACGGTGTCGATCTTTTTGCTCGTGGGGTTTCACTTCGGCATCCGGTTATATGGCGCGGAGCGCGCCATTGGGCGAAGCGGAGGCAAGCGCGCCCTGATTATTGGAGCCGGAGATGCAGGCACAAAGGTACTCAAGGAACTCGTCCTGGATGCCACCGCGGGAATTTTACCCATTGGTTTAATCGACGATAATCCCGAAAAGACCGGAACGACAATCTGTGGCGTTCCCGTGCTCGGCGGCTTGTCGGATCTCGCGCGCCTCGTGCGGGAGCAGCAAGCTGAAGAAGTATTCATCTGCATTCCCAGCGCGACACGCTCGCAGATGAAATTTATTCTCGCTCGCTGTCGAGAGTGCGAGATTCCCGTACGGACTTTGCCATCTCTTGCAGAACTGGTTGACGGGAGAGTAGGTCTGCGAGACTTGCGCTCCGTCCGCATTGAAGATCTGCTGCAACGAGAGGAAATGAAGGCCGATCCTGCGTTCGTTCGAGAACTAGTAGGAGATCGAGTCGTTCTCGTGACCGGAGCGGGGGGGTCGATCGGATCCGAATTATGCCGGCAGATCGCTTCCGGAAATCCCCGCAAACTTATTCTGCTGGAAAGGTCGGAGAACAGCCTGTTCTACATCAATCTAGAACTCCAGGACCGCTTCCCTACCCTTTGTATAGAACCTCGGCTTGTTGACGTGACCTGCCGCGACCGAGTTCGGGCAATATTCGAGAGTGAACGTCCCGAAATCATTTTCCACGCGGCGGCGTACAAGCATGTGCACCTCATGGAACTTCACCCCTGTGAAGCGGTTCGCAATAACGTGTTAGGGACCCGCAATACGGCGCTGGCGGCTCGGGATTTTGGCGCAAGCCGATTTGTCAACATTTCTACAGATAAGGCGGTCAAGCCTCGCAATTACATGGGCCTGTCCAAAAAAATTACGGAGCTATTAGTCCGAGAGCTTGCCCAATCCAGTCAGACGCGGTTCATGAGCGTGCGCTTCGGGAACGTGGCTGGAAGTACGGGTAGCGTGCTCCGCCTTTTCCGCGATCAGATTCAGAAGGGCGGTCCGATTCGAATCACTGATCCGCGAGCGACGCGGTACTTCATGACCATTGCGGAAGCCGTGTGTCTGATCTTGCATGCAGGGGCTCAAGGTCAGGGCGGAGAGACATTTGTCTTCGATATGGGCAAGCCTCTGAATATTTATGAAATCGCGCGCGCCTTCAGCCTTTTTTCTGGGCTTACACCAGGGAAGGACTTGCTCTTCGAATTTATCGGCTTGAAAGAGGGCGAGAAGATTACGGAAGAACTGTGGGAGTCATGGGAGACTCTTAAACCGACCGTGCACGACCGCATATTCGCGCTTTCCGACGCTGGCAGGGTTGCCGCCGGAATTCTGGAACAGGTAGATGAATTTGAACGCTTACTTGCCCGCGGGGACTACGAAGGACTGCTTGTCCGGTGCCACAAGCTTTTTCCAGAGTTCGCCGTCGACCATAGTCGGCATTCCACGCGATCAGAAAAGAAGACCAGCACACCCACATTCTACAAAGGACCAATACCGAATGAACCTGCCGCTTTCCCGTCCTGACTTGACTGCAGGGGAAGTGGAATACGTGACCCAGCGTGCTCCGGGCCCGGCCAGCTTGGTTTGAGGGCGCGGGCACTGAAATTTGAGCAGCAGGGCTGGAGAATCCTCAGTTCATTTACAAGCTCGGGAGAAATGGCCGGAAGTTCGTCGAAGCAAAGTTTAAATGGTCGAAACTGATAAGCATGATTGAACACTTAGCCTCGTCTCGCTCCAAATCCGTCATGTCAGTTGCCGCAACATCTTTCCTGCCATTCCACTGCGCTTCCATTGGAGAAGACGAGATTAGCGCGGTGGTTGAGGTACTTCAGAGCGGCTGGCTCACGACGGGTCCGCGCGTGAAGGAATTCGAAGAGAAGTTTGGCCGCTACATTGGCGCCAGTCACTCACTCGCTGTAAATTCATGTACAGCGGCTCTTCATCTTGCGTTAGCTGCAATTAGAATTTCCGAGGGCGACGAAGTGATTGTCCCGACAATGACTTTCGCGGCCTCGGGCGAAGTGGTGCTCTACTTCAAGGCTCGCCCTGTCCTGGTGGATTGCGAAGAGGGGTCGTACCAAGTCGGCCCCGAACAGATCGAGCGCGCCATCTCCAGCCGCACGCGCGCGATCCTTCCCGTGCACTACTCCGGCTACCCCTGCGACATGGACCCGATTCTTGATATCGCGCGGAAATATGACCTGAAGGTGATTGAGGACGCCGCTCACGCACTGCCGTCGCGCTACAAAGGCAGAACTGTGGGCACGCTCGGAGACATCACTTGCTTTTCATTCTACGCGACCAAGACCTTAACCACGGGTGAAGGCGGAATGGCGACCACGGAGAATCCAGAATACGCCGAGAGAATGCGCATCCTGAGCCTCCACGGCATCACGAGAAATGCGTGGAAGCGATACAGCGCCGAAGGATCATGGCGCTACGGAATTTTGGAAGCCGGCTACAAATATAATCTAACAGACCTGCAAGCCGCACTCGGTCTCGCTCAGCTCGTCAAATGCGACGCCCTGCGCGCGCGTCGCGTGTCGATTGCGGATCGCTACAATCGCGCGTTTGCTGGTTCTGATGCGTTTGGAATTCCTTCCGTACCTGAAAATGTCGAACACGCCTGGCACCTTTATGTTCTCCGCGTCCAGGCCTCAGCGCTCCGGATCGATCGCGATCGCGTGATTGAGGAGTTGAAGCAACGCGGTATCGGTACCTCTGTCCACTTCATTCCCCTCCATCTGCACCCGCTCTATCAGAACGAATTCGGATATCGCGGCGGGCAATTCCCTAATGCGGAAGAGCGATTCAATGAAGCGATTTCTCTCCCGATCTATCCCTCAATGACTCCCGATGATGTAGATCGGGTGATCGAGGCATTGCACGATGTCGCCAGCCGGTACCGCAGATGAATGCCGCTTAATCTTGGCGAGCATGAGCCATGGCTCTGAAAAATCCTGAGATGCCGTCCCTGTAAGCGAACCCTCTGAGGCCGACTATGTCCTCGCGCCTGCAACACCAACCATGACTCAATCCTTTTACTGTCGCACAGGAAAAAGATGGTTCGATGCAGCTTGTGCTTTGTTCGGGCTTATTGTTCTCTCTCCCCTTCTATTTCTGGTCGCTTTGTTCGTTAAGCTCACGAGCAGCGGGCCTGCGTTCTTTCGGCAGGTGCGAATCGGTCAATTTGGTCGGCCTTTCCAAATCTTTAAGTTCCGAACCATGAAACACAGCCCATCCGGCTCCGGCCCACTTTTGACAGCGGAGGGAGACACGAGGATTACGCCGTTCGGGAAATGGCTGCGCAAATCAAAGGTTGACGAACTCCCCCAACTCATCAACGTTTTGTTGGGAGACATGAGCCTCGTCGGTCCTCGTCCGGAGGTGCCTCGATACGTTGGAGAATACACCGGCAGGCAAAAGAAGACTCTCCTTTTGAAACCGGGCATCACTGGTCCCAGCGCGAATGTTTACGAGGAGCAGCTTCTTCGTGGGCATCTAGACAAAGAAACCTTCTACCTCACCACCATTCTGCCGGCCAAACTGGAGATCGATATCGCTTATTGTGAGAGCGTCACCTTCACGGAAGACGTGAAACTAATAATTCAGACGTTCTGGAAGATCTTTATGAGAATGACGGAGCTCCAAGAGCCCGTGCAACGTACCTCGTAGACGCAGATCTAGGAATTTGAAAGACCTATCAAGAGTACGCTCGGTGTCGCATCTAACCGTGAAAACATCAGCGACTGGGCCCGGCGCCTCCGTAGCGTCATCGCGTTGGAAGGGCTCTCTCATCCATTGGTTCCATAACGGCCATCCTGGCGAGCCGCGGAATTAGCGGCGTAACGGACAAGTAGGTATCTCGAGGCACAGTCTCCAGCGAAATGGAGGTGAACGGTATGAAAGGCGAACATTTCGGTCTCATCCTGCTGACAGCATGCTTCTTGGCGACGGGTCAACAGGTTCCAGCTTCACCTGCCCGGGCCCAGCCCGAAGAACAGTCGCACTACGTACTTGGGCCGGACGACCAAATCAAGGTTTGGGTACTCGGCGTGGAAGAGATCTCGGACAAGCCACTGCGGATCGATCCAAGCGGTGCCATCGATCTGCCGCTGATCGGCGAGATTCATGCCGGCGGCCTGGCGGTGGAACAGCTTAGAGCTGAATTGATAAAGCGGTTCTCGAAGGAGATTCTGAAGCCTCAGGTTACGGTAGAAATCGTCGATTTCGGCAGTCAGCCCGTTTCCGTCATGGGCGCAGTAAACCATCCAGGTGTTCATCAATTACGAGGGCGGAAGACACTGATGGAAGTCATCTCTATGGCGGACGGCCTAAGACAGGATGCCGGCCCTCGAATTACAATCAGCCGCGAGATCCAATACGGTCCAGTTCCCTTACGCACGGCAAAGACCGACGCAAGCGGGCAATTCAGCGTGGCGGAAGTGGCAGTAAGAGATATGCTGGTCGGCACGAACCCGACGGAAAACATCCTGATCTTCCCGCATGACGTGGTCACCGTTCCTGTAACGGAAGCAGTCTACGTCATCGGCCAAGTCCGAAAGCCCGGTGAGGTCGCCCTCAAGGGCAATGCCACCATTTCCGTCCTTCAGGCCCTTTCGAGCGCCGAGGGATTCGGACTGACTCCCGCACCACAACACGCAAAGATCGTCCGTTCTGTTCCCGGCACTACGGAACTAAAAGAGATTCCCGTAGACCTGAAAAAGGTGATGGCCGGAAAGGCTGAGGACATTGCCATGCGGCCGAACGACATCCTGGTGGTACCGCCCAGCGGCCCTAAGAAGGCCGCGGCGAGAGCGGTGGAAGCGGTCATTCAGACTGCCACCGGGATTGTTATATGGCGCCATCCGTAGATCGTGGCAGAAAGTGATTCGATGAACTGTCTATCGCGTCATACCGTTGCCATCATCGGCGCGGGACCGTATGGAGTCTCGATTGCCGCGCACCTGCAATCTGCGGGCATCGACTTCCGTATTTTCGGAAGGCCAATGTATCGCTGGTTGTGCCAGATGCCAAAGGGCATGTTCCTGAAATCCGAAGGGTGCGCTTCAAGTCTCTCCGATCCAACCGCGCGCTACACTCTAGCGCGGTACTGCGCCGAGAGGGGCGTGCCTTACGGGGAAAGGGGTACGCCGGTATCTCTGGAAGTGTTTACTCAATATGCGTTGTCCTTTCAGCGCGCTCTGGCCCCCAGCGTCGAAGAAATGATGGTCGATGAGGTTGACGCATCAGGCGATGGGTTCGAGTTGCGACTGGCAGATGGCGCGACGGTGAGGGCCAGCAAAGTCATCGTGGCAACTGGGTTGGAACATGCGGCTCATATCCCTCCGGTACTCGGCGGCTTGCCCTCGGAATTGTTGTCGCACAGCGCTGATCACCGCGACTTGAGTAGATTAAAGGGGAGGGATGTCACAGTGATCGGCGCCGGTCAGTCAGCGCTCGAGGCGGCGGCGCTGCTCTCCGAGGAAGGGGCTACTGTCCGCCTGATCGTGCGCAAGCCGTCGCTTGCCTGGAACCAAACGCCGAGGTTCCTCCGCCGGTCGCTGTACCAGCGGCTGCGCCGTCCGGTGTCCAATCTGGGGGAAGGGCTTGAACTATGGGTCTGTTGTACGGCCCCGACGCTGTTCCACCATTTGCCGCAACCGATTCGTTTTGAAAGAGTCAAGACCGTGCTGGGTCCCGCCGGGGCGTGGTGGCTGAAAGACCGGGTTATGGGGCGCGTGCAGACCTTCCTCGGTCATTTCGTGCGGAGAGCCGAGGCTAGAAGCGGTCGCGCCGTGCTGCAGGTTGCGGGGCAGGATGGACACGTCCTGGATATTACGACCGATCATGTCATCGCCGCTACGGGATACCGGTTCGACCTCCAGCGTCTGCCGTTCCTCAGTCAGAACCTGAAATCGCGGCTGCGCGCCAAGCAGCAGCAGCCCGTTCTCTCGACTCACTTCGAAGCCTCCGTCCCCGGCCTCTACTTTACGGGCTTGGCCAGCGCAAGTTGTTTTGGACCCGCGATGCGGTTTCTGCACGGCGCCGACTACACCGCTCGGCGTGTGTCCCATCACATTGCCGCCGGACGGGACCAAAACGGGTGGCCACCCGCATTCCAGTGTGCTCGCGCGCCGAGGTGCAAGGAATTCTGAAGAAGGCGGCGAGACGTTCTCATGCCCATACCACTCGACTTAGATGTGACGGTCCCGGTGCTGGTGTTTAAGACCGCCCGGAATATCATTCAGCATGGCCCCTTGGGTATCATTCGAAGCCTCGGAAGGCTTGGCGTGCCGGTCTATGCAGCCGTCGAAGACCGTTTCGCCCCAGCCGCTATGTCGCGTTATTTGACCCGCGCCTTTGTCTTGGACACCCGCGGCCTGCATACCGAGCGGCTTCTGACTGGCTTGGCGACTATCGGCGAGCGGCTGGGTCGTCCGACGGTTCTCGTTCCCACCGATGATTCAGCCGCTGCTTTCGTCGCCGAGCATTCGGACGCTCTTGCGAAATGGTTCCTGTTCCCGCGGTTGCCGAGAGAGCTTCCCCGCCGGCTAGCTAACAAAAGAGATATGTATTTCTTATGCCGAAGTATAGGGGTGCCATGCCCGGAAAGTGCATTCCCTGGTTCTCTCGACGACGTCCACGCGTTCATAGAACGTGTCAAATTTCCAGTTGTGGTCAAAGCCGCGGAAACTCAGCGGCTGCCGAAAGGCACCCCCAGTGTATCCATCGCGCAGACTCCCCAGGAACTGTTGGCAATCTACCGGCAAGCGCAAAGCCCGGAGAGCCCGAATTTGATTTTCCAGGAATACATTCCCGAATCTCTTGCCGAAGACTGGATTTTCCATGGATACTGCAATCCACAAACAGATTGCTTCGTGGCCTTCACTGGCAAGAAGCTGCGATCCCACCCGGCCTTTGCAGGTGTTACGACGTTGGGCGTCTCCGTTCTGAACGAACCGCTCCGCCGGCAAACTGAGATGCTGCTGAAAGCCATCGGCTACGCCGGCATAACGGACATCGATTGTCGCCTCGACAAGCGGGATGGCCGATACAAACTCCTCGACTTCAACCCGCGCATCGGCGCGAATTTTAGGATGTTTGAGGATTGCGCCGGAGTGGACGTCGTGCGAGCACTCCATCTTGACCTCACAAGAAGGAGCGTTCGCCGATTGCCGGTGGTTGAAGGCCGCACGTTCATCGTAGAGCCTTATGATCTGTTTACGAGCCTCAGCTATATGCGCCGTGGGGGATTGACGGTCAGCGGATGGTGGCGGTCGCTTAAAGGAAAAAGGGAAATCGCATGGTTCAGCAGGAACGATCCGGTCCCGTTCTTGACAATGTGCGCGCGTCTGGTGATTCGAGCCGTTGGACGCTCAGTCCAGAGAAGCTGGGCGCAGATTGTCGCGAGCCGGTCAAGCTCAAGTGACAGACGAAGGCCCCGGGCCATGGCACCCAAGCCGCTCACAGTCACACAGAGTCCGCCGATGCTGGACATCGCCGGTGAGCCAGTTTTATCGGAAAAGGAATAACTATATGTTGCACGACGACATTGGGAACAATATGAAGATAGAGCGTTCAGGACAAGCGTCGTACGTCCCGGCGGTAGCCAGTTACACGATTCTGCAGAGCGTCTCGCCTTCCGCGGATTCGTTGGGGCTCCATGAGCTGACGACTCCACTATGGCGAAGAAGGACGACAATTGCAGGAGCCGCGATTGGGGGTCTGCTGATGGGGCTGGTCATCAGCCACCTCATGACACCCATCTATCGGGCACGCGCGTCAGTACAGATCGAGGGCTTCAGTAACGACCAATTCGTGCGCGAAGTGTCTCCGATTTCTGTCCTTCCCAATGCGACCCCTGAACACTACCTCCAGAACGAGGTGAAACTCCTGGAGAGCGAGACGCTCGCCAAGCGCGTCGCAGAAAGACTCGGGGACTCGGCCGAAAACCATCAGAGGGGAGTGGCAAGAGCGCTGGCTTACCTCAGGAATCACATCAGCTTCTTACGGCCTCCGCGAATGACGCCCGCGCAGCGGCGCATCAAGAACGTCCAAAAAGCTCTTTCGGTGCGAACCTCGCTCCAATCGCAAGTGATCGAGTTGTTCTACGACGCTCCGGACCCTCACGTGGCCACCCGCGGAGCCAATTCCGCGGTCTCCGAATTCATCAGCCTGAATCGGGAAGCCGGATGGCAATTGGCCAAAGACACGACCGACTGGTCGAACCAGCAAGTGGCGGATCTGAAGACTACTCTCGAGAATTCCAACCGCGAGTTGCAGGATTTCGCGCGGTCGGCCGGATTGGTTTTTGCGGGCAAGCAGGGCACTCTGGCGGAGGATCGTATGAAGCAGCTGCAGGATGCGCTCGCGAAGGCCGAGGCTGATCGTGCCGAGAAACAGTCCCGCTACGAGGCTGTCCTGGCTAGTTCCGGCGACGTCATGTCCGACTCAGTCGCGGCAGGTCCGCTGCGGCAGTATGAAACCGATTTGCAAAACCTGCGCCGGGAGCTGGCTCAGTTGCAGACGATATACACCCCGACAAACTACAGAGTGGAAAAGGTAAAGGCGCAGATTGCGGAAACCGAAAAATCCATCAGAAATGAGCGCAAAGAGATTGTCAGCAGACTGCACACGGAGTACAAGGCCGCTGCCGGACGCGAGCGCATTCTCTCAATAGCTCACACACTCCAATTGAAGAAGGTGGAGCAGCAGATGGATCAGGAGAGGCGTTACGACGTAAAGAAGGGCGAGATCGATGCGACCCAGCGATTGTACGAGTCCATGCTCCAGAAGGTGAAGGAGGCGGGCGCCGCGTCTGCTTTGCGGACCACGAACGTCAGGGTCATTGACTCGGCGAGCGTTCCCTCTGTCCCTTACAGCCCGAATTCACCGCTCAACATGGCCATCGGCTTCGCGATGGGGGCTCTGGGAGGAATCGGGTTCGTCCTGGTCCGGGAAGGTTCCAGCAAAGTGAGACGGCCTGGCGAGTCGAGTTTGCCGGATGTCCCCGAACTTGGTGTTATTCCGTCTGCTAGAGACGCTTTGGCCCTTGAAGATCCGGGACGCAAACTGCTCAGGCTAAAACGCCCGCTCGGCGAGCTCGCCGTCGTGACTCGGAGTCGTGACACTTCCCTGCTAGCCGAGTCATTTCGAGCGGCCCTGACTTCGATCTTGTTCGGTGCAGCCTTCAACCGGGGTTCCGGTGCGAAAGAACTGGGTGGTCGGGTTCTCGCGGTTACGAGCATTGACGTGCTGGAGGGTAAGACAACCATACTGACCAATCTCGGAATCGCGGCAGCAGAAGGAAATCAGCGCGTTCTGCTGATCGATGCCGACCTTCGCCGGCCCAGAGTGCACGCGCTTGTCAATCTTCCCAACCGGTGGGGCCTTGCAGACATGCTGCAAGGCCGCCACCAGCCCCCCATTACCGAGGAGACGCCTTTAAAGGCTCTGACGCGGCGCACGGGTATTCCGAATCTTTGGGTGCTGCCCGCCGGCACAATCGACGCGGCCATGATTAGTAGTCTTCTTTATTCATCGGATCTGCCGATTCTCGTCCAGCGCTTCCGACGAGAGTTTGATCTGATCCTGATCGATACCCCACCCATGATGTTGTACGCGGACGCGCGGGTGCTTGGGCGAATGTCGGACGGCGTCATCCTGGTTGTCCGCGCCAACACCAAGAGTCGAGAAGAACTGAAAGCGGCGCACCTGAAACTGGTACGGGACCAGATTCCGGTCGTGGGGACGATTCTCAACGATTGGAAAATGGACCCGAGCCAGACCCGCGCGTACGGCCGATATTACAACCATTACCGCCAGATGTCGGCATAGCACGCGGGAACGAGCCAACCAGTCTCGATGGCGGGACCTCGCGTTTTAGAAATGGTCTATCTACATCACTCGCTGGCAGTTTAGGAAAGAGAAATCGTTTGTGACCCTCCCGATCATGAAGCGAATGAAGTGGACCCCTTCCGCGTGGCGCATGGGGTCCAATGTCAGCAGCAATCTGATGGGAAATGTGACCTACGCGTTCGGGCAATGGCTGCAGCTAACCATCCTGGCGCACATGGGAGGGCCGGCCGCCGTCGGTACGTATGTGGCTGCTCTTGCCTTGACCGCGCCGGTGATGGTGTTCGCGAACCTCTGCCTGCGCTTCATGCAGGCGAGCGATGCGCGATGTGCTTACACCTTCCGTGAATACTTGTCGCTGCGCGGAGCAACAACGGTCGCAGCGGTTTTAGTGATCCTGATAATCGCTCGGGCGACCGGTGCGGGACGCGGCGCATGGCCGATCCTCCTGCCAGTCTGTGCCATGCGAGCGGCCGACGCACTGAGCGACATCTACTACGGACTGTGGCAGCAGCGCGAAAGGATGAGCGTGATAGCTTGGGGTTTGGTGTTGAACTCTGCCTGCTCCGTTGCCCTGATGATAGTGGCGTCGATACTCGGCGGCGGCGTTCCGGGCGCGGCGGTCGGGGCTGCACTAGGGTCTTGTGCTGCATTTCTATTCGTCCGCCTTCGCACCGCGTCAGACCGGGAACTGCGAGGCGCTATTGCCTCTGATTCTGGACCAGTAGTATGGCGGCGAGTGTTCCAGCTTTCACGCGAGGCCGCTCCTCTCGGGTTTACCCTCCTGTTGAGTTCGCTTCAGCAGAACGTGCCGCGATTCTTCGTCCAGTGCTACGCCGGAGCGGCAGCGCTGGGCGTGTTCGCCGCAGCGAGTCAGCTCACCACCACGGCTGAAATTGTCAGTGGAGCGATAGGTGGGGGGGCGACGCCCCGACTCGGGCTTCTTTCCGCCGCAGGTGATGGGGGTTCTTTCCGGAAGTTGACGCGCAAGCTGGCTGTGGTAGGAGTGCTCCTTGGAGCGGCAGGCGTCGTGCTTTCAGCGCTGGCCGGCCGGTGGTTTCTCGCCCTCCTGTACAGACCCGCGTTCGCTTCCGGTTCGCACACGCTGGTGATATTGAGCGCAGCTGCCGGGATGGGACTCGTAGCGTCACTGCTTGGCTACTCTCTTACTTCGGCCCGCGTGATCACAATCCAACCCCTCCTGCTTACCGTGACCGTCACTGTTCTTGTGGTGTGCTGCGCTGCAGTCGTGCCGCGTCGCGGGGGAGACGGTGCCGCCTGGGCTCTACTCGCTGCGACCTCTGTCCATGCGCTGGTGAGCTGGTTCGCGCTGCGCCATTTCGTATGGAAACCAGCAGAATCAACCGGTCTGTACGAAACTCCAGAAGCAGCAGCGGCGCTCCCTTTGACTGACCGGACCGTTCGTGGGTCAAGTCGAAAGCGGCAGCCTTGTGACGCAGAGGCATTACTCAAGCACGCGCCTCTGGCTGAGGCTATTCGAGTCGAACCGACTGGAAAGTCGAGCGTATGAGATCCCACACGCGCTTTATATGGCAATTGTCGCTCGCCTGCGTAACTAAACTCACCCGGCACTATCTGGTTTCTCCGTTGCGGCCGAAGACCACGCCGAGGTGGCCGTTGCGGCCGATCGCATAAAGGTTTGCTAGACGGGATTTGGTTTTTCATTAGCTACTTCGGAATTTTCAGATGACTTCTACTATGTCCACGCTCACAGACGACGCTGGCTTAAAATCCTTGCCCAAAAAGGCATTCGGGCTGCTCGGGCTCAAGATCAGTCGCATCGAACCCGAAGTGGACCTGCTCAGGAGGGTGGAGGTGTCTGAGCTCGGGCAGCAGGTGTTGGACGAAATCCGTCCGTATCGGCCTACGGCGGATTCTGCAATCAAAACCCTGGCCAAGAAGGCATTCGGGTTCCTCGGGCTCAAGATCAGTCGGATCGATACCGAGCTGAACGTCGTCGAAGCCTCCCCGCTAGACCTTCAGATCATGGGCGCGATCCAAGCATATACGATGACTTCACCAGCACGGGTTTGGGCGCTCCTCAACGCGATCCAATACATCTCCGACAACAGCATCGAAGGCGACTTCTGTGAATGCGGAGTGTGGCGTGGCGGTTCGTCCATGGCGGCGGCGTTGAAGCTGAAATCGGTGGGGAACCTCAGGAGGTTGTGGCTCTACGACACCTTCTCAGGCATGTCGGAGCCTACCATTTACGACAAATGTATAACACGTGCCGTGCCGGTATACCGTGAGTGGAAAAAACACCGGCATGGCGATGCACTCAATAAATGGTGCTTTGCGTCATTGGATGAAGTTCAACGCAACATAAAATCCACGGGTTATCCGACGGATCTGGTGAGGTTCGTCGTCGGGAAGGTTGAGCAGACTCTGAGCGTTCCGTCCAACATTCCAGACACGATTGCACTGCTCCGACTGGACACCGACTGGTACGAATCTACGAAGGCGGAGCTCGAAGCGCTCTACGAGAAGCTATCGCCCGGGGGAGTCCTCATCCTCGACGATTACGGGCATTGGGAGGGGGTGCGCCGGGCCGTTGACGAGTTCTTTGCTTCGCGACCGCACAAGATCCTTCTTGATCGGATCGATCAGGGCGCACGAATCGCTATCAAAATCGCATGAGCAAAAACGCGTATTCCACTGATAAACGCGTGAGATTATGTAACGCCAGAGACGGCCAGGCCAGCCCGGCACGCCGGAGCATGAAAGCCGAAACGAGATGACAGCGCATGTGCGGGTGACAACGCAGCCGCTAGGCCTAGCCTCATCCTCTTCCGTGGGGATCGGGAGCGCGTTGGACCGGATCGCATATATCGTTCTCTGCGCTTTCGTGTTCGATCTTCCGTGGGGCGAGCTCGTGCCGCGACTGGGCGGATTGGTCCTTGGTACTTGGATCGGCTTGCTGGCCGCAGGAGTCACGGCGCTGCGGACGGCCGTAACCTGGCGACGCCGAGTCTTATCGCCACTGCACTACTGGATGTTGAGTCTGGTCGCGTGGTCCGCGCTCAGCATTTTCTGGACTTTGGACTGGGATAGCACAGTGACCCGCGTGGGCATGTACGTACAAGTGCTGACGATGGTTTGGCTGATCTGGGAGTTGGCGGTTACTGAAGGGCGAGTTGTGGGACTGCTTCAGGCCTATGTTTTCGGCGCATTGGTTGCTTCTATGGGCACCATCTACAACTTCATGGCCGGACGCACAGCGGCCCAGCTTGCGGCGACGATACCGGGAATGGTTGTGTGGGAAACCTACCGCTACTCCTTTGCATATATTAATGAGGACGACCTTGGATTAGCGCTCGCGTTAAGCATACCTATGGTTTTCTATCTGCTGGTTTCGCGAAAGGGATCTCTCTTGAAGCTGCTGTGCTGGCTGCAACTCGCGGCTGGCGTCGTCGCCATTCTCCTGACCGGGTCGCGCGGCGCCCTGGTCGCGGCGATCATCGGCCTTGCTATGTTCCCACTATCTTTGTTCCGCCTGCCTCGGTGTCAGAGGGTCGCCTCGCTGGTCGCGTGCTTTGGTCTGATCGCCTGTGGGACATATTTAATACCGCAATCCTCGTGGACCCGCATCTTCCAGTTTGGATCGGAGTTGTCCGAGGGCACACTGACGCACCGGACCGTCATCTGGGCAGCCGGCTTGGGAGTGTTTCGCGACCATCCGTTGCTGGGCGTCGGGGCGGGGGCGTACGGGCCCACGATTCTGAGGGTGGTGGACAAGCCGTATGTCGCGCACAACACCTTCCTTTCGGTATTGGTCGAACTAGGCGTTATCGGCGCCTTGCTGCTGTTTGCGTTGCTGGCGAGTATTCTCTATTCTGCCCTCCAGGCGCGGTACCTCGAGCGGTGCCTCTGGATCACACTTCTGCTGACCTGGACCGTTGGGGTATCGGCGTTGACGTGGGAGTATCGCAAGCCCACGTGGCTGCTGTTCGGCCTGGCGGCAGCACACGCCTACGCCCGCCGGAGAGATGAGCTGGCGGTGGTGTACCGCGTCGACCGCGTCCAACCAATGCACGCTGTGCGCCTGGAGCACGGGTCTCCGACTTCGTGGAGTGGTTATGAATTACACCGGCGCTGATACAGTCCGGATCTCCGCCGAATACGAGCGCCGTGCGCGCGAACTTCCGGCAGGCTTCTACGCGTGGAGCAAACCTTCGAATTTGCTGTTGCACGAGCATGCATTGCGGGGCTGTATCCCGATGCTGCACCGGGCGTCTCTGTTTCCGTTGACCGGACGCCGGATCGCGGACATCGGCTGCGGCGATGGAACTTGGTTGCTTGAGTTTCTTCAATGGGGAGCGGATCCGGCAGCCCTCTGCGGCATCGATCTCAGCGCGGAGCGCATCAAGTACGCCCGCCGGCGCATTCCTCAAGCCGACCTCCGTGTCGGCGGCGCGTCCGAACTCCCTTGGCCGGACGAGTCGTTCGACCTAGTGAGTCAATTTCTCGTTTTCACGTCGATTCTGGATCCGGCGTTGAAGCGGGCGGTAGCGGCAGAAATGTTGCGCATTCTCAAACCGGGTGGGGCCATTCTGTGGTTCGACTTTCGCGTCAACAACCCGGCGAATCCGCATGTGTGTGGCGTTGCGGCACGAGAGATCCGCTCGCTTTTTGCCGGATGCGAAATCGCACTGGCTTCCGTACTGCTGGCTCCTCCGCTGGGTCGGCTGATCGCGGGATGGTCATGGCCACTGGCGGAACTGCTGCATGCGCTGCCCTGCTTCCGCACACATTACGCCGGACTGATCCGTAAGAGACGTTCCGCTGACGATGACCACCGCGGCTGACAGGACACTCACATAAAACATGCCCACTTTTGAACGGCTTCGAGTCTTGCACATCACCCCTTCGTTCGGCGTTGCCGGCGCTGAGCAAATGGCCAGCTACTTAATGGTCGGTTTGTCGGAATCGCACGATGTTACCGCAGCAGGCCTTTATCCTCCCATGAACACTTCCATCGAGCACCGGCTGAAGAGGGCCAATATTCGACTATGGCATCTCGGCAAGCGACCGGGTTTCGACCCGAGACTATTTAAGTCTCTGGATCGTGTCCTCAAAGAAGTTCGGCCGCATGTAGTCCACACTCATTTGTCGGTCCTGCGGTATGCCCTTCCTGGACTACGGCGGCACCGGGTCCCCCTGGTGGTACATACTATGCACAACCTCGCAGAACATGAAACGGACGCATTCGGGCGCGTCGTGCACTGGTTCGCATTCCGGTGGGGGGTGCTTCCGGTGGCGATCTCGCGGGAGGTCGCAGCCAGTGTCAAGCGGGTGTACGGTGTGGAGTGCAAGGCGATCGTTCCTAATTGCATACCCGTCGAAAACTATCGTGGAAGCCTGGCAGATCGTGCCCGCTGGCGAGAAAAAGAACGGTTCGATCGCGACGCAATTCTCTTTACCTGCGTGGGGCGTCTGGAACCGCAGAAAAACCCGCTGCTACTAGTGCAAGCTTTCGCTGCGCTGAACAATCCGCGAATCCACCTCATCATGTTGGGAGAAGGCAGTCTCCAGGAGCAACTGGCTACTTACATACGGCAGCACGGTCTCGAGCGCCGCGTCCATTTGCTCGGCAAGCGAAACGAAGTTCCAGAGTGCCTTGCGGCGTCGGATGTATTTGTACTGTCCTCGAACTGGGAAGGGAATCCCCTCGCAGTCATCGAAGCGATGGCTGCGGGCTTGCCCGTCGTCGCTACGGCCGTTGGAGGAGTTCCCGAACTCGTCGAATCCGGGCAGCAAGGCATTCTTGTGCCTCCCGGCGACTGCGCGGCATTTGCGAACGCAATGCGGATTTTGCTTGACGATCCAGGCACACGCGCGGCCATGGCCAACGCCGCCTGTGCCCGCGCGATCGCGTTATTCGACCTGGACCGAATGGCCGAGGGCTACGCGCGCTTCTACAGGAAGGCATTAGCTGTGTCTTTCCGGCACGCTTCTCCAGCCGGGGGCCGAGCCGAGCGCGAGCCCGGGTGAGAACGATCCGCAAGAATCCGGCGCACCTATGAAGATCATCTATGTCACGGCCAGCCTCCCCCACGGTGCCCATGAGGCTTTCATCGTCTCGGAGATTCATCAGCTGTTGAGCACAGGACACGACGTACTAATCGTTCCGCGCTCCCCTCGAGGCATGGTGTTCCACGGACAGGATCTTCTGAAGTACGCGCGGCGTGTGGCTCTGTTCTCACCGGGGGTGTTGAAAACGGCCGCAAAGGCGACGCTGGCCGCACCGGCCAAGACGGTTGCCGCCGTCCGGCTCCTGTTGGGGGCCAGCTCGCTGGGAGTGACGCTAAAGAACCTCGCAACCGTCCCGAAGGCTCTCTGGCTGGCGGATACCGCAGCGCGGTGGAAAGCCGACCATATCCACTGTCACTGGGCGGGAACTACCGCCACCATCGCTATGTTGGCAAGCAAGCTATCGGGTATCCCCTGGAGCCTCACCGCACACCGCTGGGACATCGTTGAGAACAATCTGCTCGCAGCGAAAGTGCGCAGCGCCACCGTTGTTCGCTTCATCTCCGAGGACGGTTTGAGAATGGCCGGCGACCTGGGAATTGGACCCGTCAAGAACACCCGCGTGCTTCACATGGGTGTCCCGATTCCCGCCAGAGGCGCGAGGCGACCGGGGCCCAGGGCCGTAGTGCTGTGTCCGGCCCGCTTCGCAGAGGTCAAAGGTCATCGTTACCTGCTCGAGGCCTGGCAGATCCTCCAACGAAGCGGCCTAGATGCGGAGCTGTGGTTAGCCGGACAGGGTGAACTCCGGCCGCAATTGGAAGAACTGACCAACGCTCTTGGCCTCGCCGGCTCGGTTCGGTTCCTGGGCGTTCTGCCACACTCGGCATTGCTGAAGATCTATGAAGAAGGCGCCGTTTCCGCGGTGGTCCTGGCCAGCCTTGACCTAGGCAACGGATTGCACGAAGGCATTCCGGTGGCGCTTATGGAGGCCATGAGCTACGGCATTCCGGTTGTGACAACGGCGACGGGCGGAACGGCCGAGCTGGTAATTCCTGAAGCTGGCTTGCTGGTGCCATCCGCGAACCCGGCCGCTCTCGCGGCTGCGATCCAACGCCTGCTCCAGGACGCTCAGCTTCGGGAACAACTCGGGGACTCTGGTCGGCGACACGTAGCGGAGACGTACGATGTGGTCCGGGTCGCCGCGGAGTTAGTAAATGAATTTGAAGCCGCAACGCAAACTGGTCGCGCGTGCCTAACGCGTAGCATCTTCGTTTGAGGGTTTTCAGCGCCTTCCGGTGGGCGAAGCGTGTTCGTCGCGATCGGCTGATCCCGAGTTTGGGGGCGCGACACGCTCCGGCGGGAGCGCCGCAGTTCGCGTGTACCGGCATCGAGTGGTGCCCGATCCCGCGTTCCGGTTTCCCCGGAATGCCGGTGACGCTGCGCCGTCGATAGGCGATTCGAAGCCGGTCGCAACGCAGCTACCGGCCTCCTTCGCGAGCGGTATCGCACGTTCGGATGTCAACTGCGGATGAGCATCAACTGGTCCGTTGCTCGCGACGAGCGGAAGGCCAGCAACCACGGGCGGCGGAGTGAAGGCTTTGGGCGGGGACAACAAACAGATGCGTGTTGGAATTGTGGGGTGCGGTAGAGTGGCGGAGCACCACCTGAAGCATATCCGGCGCACTCGTAGCGGGCAGGTTGTCGGCTTGGCGGATACGTGTACAGAGAACCTGCACCGCTTAGGGGCCATATACACCGTGTCGAACCTGCACCGCTCTCTGGAAGGGCTGTTGGACTCGACGCCGGTGGACGTGATTCACATCTGCACGCCGCCTTCCGACCATTTCTCCATGGCGCAGACCGCCATTCGGGGTGGAGCCCACGTCTTGGTGGAGAAACCCCTCGCCTCCAGCGCGGCGGAGGTGGCCGAGCTCTACGCAGAAGCGAACATGCGACGGCGTTTGGTTTGCCCCGATTTTCTCCAGCTCTTTCATCCGGCGATGCTTCGGGTCATCAAGCTGGTGAAGAGTGGCGTGTTGGGCGGAGTGGTTCATTGCGTGTGTAACTATGGTTTCGCCGGCGATGATCCCGCCTTGCGGGAAGCGGTGGGCCTGCATTGGGTCTACCGGCTACCGGGCGGCCCGTTGCAGAACCACCTATCGCACCCGCTTTACCTAGTGCTGTGGTGGCTCGGCACGCCCCTCCGGACCCTAGTGGTTCCGAAAGCGTTCGGCACCCTTCCACGCGGCATGCCCGACCACCTGGAAATCACGCTAGAGGGCCAACACAGTACCGGTCACATTACGCTCACGATGGTCGATCGGCCTTTTGACTACTACCTCACGCTGCACTGTGAGCGCGGAATAGTGACGGTGAACTTCCGAACGATGACAGTCGTGATTGAGCGCCACGGCGTTCTGCCGGGCACCGTCGAGCGCTTGACCTCCGGCATCCGCCAAGCTGGCCAACTGTCGAAGCAATTTGTGACCAACACTGTGGCCATGGTGAGGGGCGGGTTAATCCCTTACCAGGGACTCGGGAACCTGATTCGGCAATTCTATGATGGCATCGCAACGGGCTCTGGACCCCCGGTCCCTCAGGAACTGGCGATAGCCGTGAGCAAGACCGAAGACGCCGTGCTGGCGCAGATCGGCCGGACGGAATTGCGAGGCGTGCTGCGGGGAGTGCGGCCGGTTGCGAAGCGCTGCGAGGTCGTCGTCACCGGCGCCACCGGGTTTCTGGGGCGGGAAGTCGTGCGTCGTCTCGTCAAGAGTGGTCACGCCGTGCGAGCGCTGGTGCGTCCACAGAGCCCGACGGACGAACTCGAGCAGCTGGGCGTGGAATTAGCGTATGGCGACGTGCGGAACAAGGACAGTTTGCGCGCCGCGCTCGAAGGCGCTTCGATAGTGATTCATTTGGCCGCCGGACTGCGCGGATCGGAGCGATTCATGCTGGACACCGGAGTTAACGGCACGGCGAATGTGGCCGCCGCCGCTCGCGAGAGTGGCATCCGGCGTGTCATTTACACCAGTTCGGTTGCCGTCTACGACCTCACCGCAGTGCCGGAAGGTGGCGTGGTGACGGAAGACACGCCGTTGGAGAGTCGTCCCGAGCGCCGCGGCACATATTCCATGGTCAAGTGCCTGGCCGAACGCACTGCCTTGCGAGAACGATCCAGTCCTCAAACTCCTTGGACCATTCTCCGCCCGGCAGTGATATTCGGGAACGGACACAGTGGGGTGTCTCTGGTCGGATTCACGCTGGGTCCCTTCCTCGTCTCCTGGGGACGTCGGAACAAGCAACTGCGCCTCATCCACGTGGCTGACGTGGCGGCGGCCATCGTAACCATGTGTGAGGATCCCTCGACTGCCGGGCGAGTGTTCAACCTAGCTCATCCGGATCCCATCACGACTCACCAGTACATCCGCGCATGTCTTCGAGCACCAGGAAACGGAAAACTTCGCGTCATCTACTTTCCGTACTGGCTATTCGCCGGCGCCGCTGTCGGTCTAAGCCTGTTAAGCCGAATTGTGAAGAAGGCACCGAAGATCAGTGCCGCGCGAGTGATCTACAATTGCCGGGGCGTACGCATCAGCAGTACTCGGATCCTGACCGAGACTAGGTGGAGGCCTTCTGACTCGCTCTTGGCCCAAGTCATCGCGGCCGATGGAGGGCAGCGCGCACACCGGTTGCCCTGGGATATAGGAACTCCACACGCGACGGCGGTCCGGGATGCACAACCATCCTAAGCATCAATCTATTTCCGCGGTTTATGAGCGAGTTCTCCCGGGGATTCGTGCTGGCCTTTCACGAAGTCCCGCCGGAGCGCTTGGCCGAGTTCGTGGATTGCCTGCGACCCGCACAGCCCGTTCACTTATCGGAGTTGGTGCAGCGCAGCAAGGAGCGCCGGTCCACGTCGGGCCTGTTCGCGATCACGGTGGATGATGGTGTCGGAGAGAACGTCAAGGCTTTGGCCCGGCTCTTTCTCGGTAGGGCGTGGCCCGCCACCTTTTTCCTCCCTACTCGGTATCTCGATACGGGTGAGGGAATGCTGTTCCAGTGGTGGCGGAAATTGAGGCCTCTCCTGCCGCGGAAGAAGCTGGAGCTGAAATCCGGAGTCATCGACCTCTCTCCTTCAAACGCCGTGGATGAACTGTCCAGAAAGATGGAACTCCTGTGGCATTCGCAGCGGTTGGAATCCTATCTTCTGCTCACGATGGAACTGGCCGAGATCGCCATGCGTGAGACTGGGTTGACGAGGGCGGCCATTCAGCCGCCGGGTCCGATCACTTGGCGGGAGGTCGCGGACATTAGCAAGAATGACTTGATTCGATTCGAGAGCCACGGCGTGTCGCATGCCGCCATGTCCTCGCTCACCGAGGAAGAACTTGTCTTCGAGATGAAGCACAGCCGGGACTTGGTGACGGAGCACACGGGGCGCCCATGCCGGCATCTGGCCTATCCTTTCGGGAACTGGCAAAGCATCGGGGCTCGTGCCGCCGCCACGGCCGAACGCTTTTACGACTCAGCGGTCACGATGAACTTGGGCCACGTAGACTACGCCAACCCCTGGCTGCTGCCGAGAATCCCTCTTTATCCCAAGAATTCAGTCCTGTTCGCGCGATTGAAGATCCTTCTTAAATGCAGTGCTGTCAGCTCCGTGAAATCAGACCGCGCCGCCGCATGAACCGGATAGTGACAGAAGGACTGCCGCCCAATCTGGGAGAGGCCGGATGGGGCGGCTGCAGCGAGTCGGGTTAACCCTTCGAAGAGAGCGCCGATGTCGTTGCGATCAATTGTCTCAGTCCATCGCATCCGAGAAATTTCAAGAGCGAGGTAGTGAACCATGAAATTCAGATTAACGAACAAGCCGGTTTGCTCCTGGCGTCTGCTTGTCCTTATAAGTGTGTTGACGTTGTTTGGTCAGTGTGCGAGCGCCGCGACGTATTATGTCGCGACCACTGGCAGTGATTCCAATCCTGGAACTCTGGCTTCCCCCTTCCGTCACCTAACCACAGCCGCGGCGACCGCCACCCAGCCGGGCGACACCGTGATCGTCATGGACGGCACCTATGATAACGAGGGCGTAGTAGCTCCCAACGTTGTCGTAATCCTCTCTTATTCCGGCACTGCGGGCAATCCGATCACGTTCCGGGCGCAAAATCGCGGCAAGGCAATTCTTGATTCGATGAACTCGTCGACGACGACCAGCTGCGATGGTGCCTCCGCCTATTTCGGCCTGAAGAGCATTTCCTTCATAGTTATCCAGGGCTTCGTCATTCAGCGCGGCTGCGACTCAGGCATCCTAACCGACGGCGGGGCTCACGACATCATCTTCCGATGGAACGAAATCAGAAACATCGCCAATCATACCGCGACTGATCAAATCGGCCGCAACGGAATCTATCTGCACACCTCGGAATACAACTTCATCTTTGATGGCAATTCTTTTCATGACATTGGCCGGACGGACGGCCAGACCCTTTTGCACTTTGACCATGGGATTTATTCTCAGGGCCAAAACATGACCATAATCAACAACATCTTCTACAACATGAACCGAGGTTTCTCGATTCAGATAGCGGATGGAGCCAGCAACTGGCTGGTGGCAAACAACACGTTCGCGTTCGGAAACGCCAACGGGGAAGCCGGCCAGATCATGTTTTGGAACACCAACTCCAACATCACGGTTCGTAACAACATCTTCTATAACCCCAATAGTTCGGCCATCACTCGATTCCAGGCCACAATCTCGGGCTGCCGATTTGACCACAACCTCGTCTATGGCGTCAGCACCGTAATATCGGACGTGACCGGCTTCACGATCGGCATAAACCAGATCGGCGTGAACCCGCTGTTCGTCAATGCTTCGACGGCGCCCTACGATTTTCATTTGCAGCCCGGCAGCCCTGGAATTGACGCCGGGGTTACCGACGTGGGCGCGCATGAGTACCCGGGATTCTCGCCGGTCTTCCCGTGATGGCCCACGAAGTAGTCAGGGTAGGCATTGTCTACACCGCTGCCATGATCCCGTTTGGAGCATGCCTTGGACTCGTCTAGACGCTGGTCCCGGGCCGCAGACGCGGAAATACGCGACGTGACAGCGAAGATGTCTGGCGTTCTGACGGGCCTGCTAGTGGCTCTGGTAGTAAGAATGGCAATGAGGGGAAGGGGCCTGTGAAGATATCGGTCATCATTCCGTGCCGCAACGAGAAACCGCATATTTGCGAATTCCTCGACTCCGTGCTTGCACAGGATCTCGAGCCCGGTTGGGAGGTCGAAATACTCGTCGCCGATGGCCTGAGCGACGACGGGACCCGTGCGTTGCTCCGCCAATACAGCCAGAAGGCGCCTCACGTCCGCATGATTGACAACCCTGGGCGAATCGTATCCACCGGGCTCAACGCAGGGATCGGCGCGGCCACTGGGGAGATCATCATCCGTATGGACGCTCACACGACTTACGCGAGAGACTATATCCGCGAGTGTGTGAGGGTTCTTCAGGAATCCGGAGCCGACAACGTGGGTGGCCCGTGGGTTGCGGAGGGCCGAGGGCTCATCGGAAAGGCCATCGCCGCGGCGTTTCGATCTCCGTTCTGCTCGGGCGGCGGAAAAGCGCACGAACCGAACTACGAGGGCGAGGTTGACACGGTGTACCTGGGGTGCTGGGCTCGCACTGTTTTCGACAGAGTTGGTCTGTTTGACCCCCATCTGGTGCGGAATCAGGACGATGAGTTCAACTTCCGCCTGCGGCGATTGGGCGGACGAATCTGGCAGTCGTCACGAATCAAGTCATCCTATACGCCGCGGACCTCCGTTGGGGCGCTGTTCCGCCAATACCTGCAGTACGGCTTCTGGAAGGTGGCCGTGATCCGGAAGCATCGCGCCTTGGCGTGCTGGCGGCACGCTGTACCCGTCGTGTTCGTGAGTTGGATCCTGAGCTCGCTGGTGGGGATCGCGTTGGCGGCGTTGCTCGGGATGAACACGGTCGCCTCCGGGATCGCCGCCTCATTGGCGACTGGGCTGTTCGTCTATCTGCTGGCGTGTGCCGCCTCAACGCTGCCGTTCACCCGCTCGCTGGAGCCGCGGGCTCTGCTGATCCTGCCCGGCGTAATCGCCGTGTACCACGTGGCGTATGGGCTGGGATTTCTCATTGGAATCCTCAAATTCACGGGGCGCGGGTCCGCTGGGATCGCTCCAGCCCGGCTCTTCACGGCCCTAACACGATGAACCACAACCTACGTTCCCGCAGTGCCGGACCCAACCTTGGATTCCGTAGCTTTGGAAAGTCACCACAAGACAAACTGGCGGCGTCTGCAAGTTCTCGGCTGTGAACTTTTTATGAAGTGGCTGAGTGACGTTGGGTGCGGTACTGGGCCGGGGGCGATGGCGCACCTTCCTCTTGGCCAATGGTGCCCGAACATAGACTAAGCTTTGTGTCTTTGTTTCGCGGCGTAGGGCCCGGCATGATTCTGCGGAAGACCGTGTAACAGTTTTGGTGCACGCGGGTGTTCCTTGGACTCTTCGCACCGGCGAGCGGAGCCCATGCGGCTTTCACCTTTCTGGCCGTCGATTATGCTCCGTCCTTGCGTGGCTGCGTTTCGCGAATTACTACAAATAAAATCGGATTTTCAAACAGAAATTCCAGTTTGATTCATCACAATGCTTTTTGACTCCCCTGCGTATTTCGTCTTCTTGATCCCTGTTGTGCTGGTGCACTGGCGCCTCAGTCACCGCTCGCAAAACGTCTTCCTGCTTCTCGCAAGCTACTTGTTTTACGGCTGGTGGGATTGGCGCTTCCTTGTACTCATGATCGGCAGTACAACGATGGATTTTCTGATTGCGCAAAGGATCGAACCCAGTCACGCCAACCCCAACCGCAAGAAGTGGCTTATTTTCTCACTTGCGTTGAATTTTTCGATTCTTGGGGTCTTCAAATACTTTAATTTCTTTGTAGACTCCTTTTCGGGCGCCCTAGCGACATTGGGCATTCACCATATTCCTCTGCCGCTGATCCGCATCATCCTTCCGCCGGGAATTTCGTTCTATACCTTTCAGGAAGTCGCCTACATCGTAGACGTTTATAAGGGTAGACTGCAGGCCGCCAAATCTTTCGTCGACTACGGTCTATTTGTCAGTCTGTTCCCGCACTTGATTGCGGGCCCGATTCAAAGACCGGCGCACCTACTGCCTCAGGTTCAGACAAATCGTTCCCTCGATGCCGATCGGTTTTTCGATGGGGTGATGCTGATTTTTTCTGGCCTTTTGCGCAAGTGCGTGGTTGCAGACAATTGTGCGCTTCTGGCGAACGCGGCTTTCGGTGGCCAACTGGGCGCTCCAAATTTCTGGGTTGTTCTCATCGGGGTCTATGCATTTGCCTGGCAAGTCTATGGAGACTTCAGTGGTTACAGCGATATCGCGCGGGGCAGCGCTCAATTGTTGGGATTCCATTTTATGGTCAATTTCCGGCAGCCCTTTCTGGCACAGCGACTTCAGGATTTCTGGCGGCGCTGGCACATCAGTTTGAGCACATGGCTTCGCGATTACTTGTACTTTCCTCTCGGTGGCAGTCCTAATGTCGAAGCGAAAACTTCCCGTAATCTTCTAACCACCATGACCTTGGCAGGTCTCTGGCATGGTGCAAACTGGACCTTTGTGGTGTTTGGTGCCATTCACGGCGTCGTTTTGGGCGTTGAGCGCTTCCTGTTCCCTGTGAAATCGAAGCCAGGAGATGCAGCTCAGCCTCAGCGCTCTGACGGTTTCTCCTCCGTTTGGGCACAACGGATTCTGACCTTCAATCTCTTCTGCTTGACCTTGATATTCTTTCGGGCCACCTCACTCAGTTCAGCCGTGCGGTTCCTGGCTGGACTGTCTAACTTCGCTTGGCGGAGCGAGTATGCCTCGGCCTTCTTCATGCTGTGTACTTTCTCCGTGCCTCTTTTCTTTGTAGACCTGATGCTGGAAGCTGGCAATCAGGAATATCTATTCGCAAACAGGCCGTACGCAGTTCGGACAGCAGTGGCGCTTGCGGCTCTCGTTGTACTTACCTTTTTTTCGGGGAGTGGTCTCAATGCGTTCGTCTATTTCCAGTTCTAAATCTGCGGCGTTGTTCTATGCGAAGGTGCTTGTCGCGATCTGCGCTATTTTCCTCGCGGGCTTGGAGATTTTTTCCATTTATCTGGTCAAACATCATTCGTTCACCTATGCGCGCGTTTCGCGGCAATATGACGAAGCCATCAAGGTGCGCCCCCCAAGACCTGGCGAACCAACGTCAGTTCTACTGGTAGGTAATTCCTTACTGTTGTATGGAGTCGATTTAGACCGATTGCACGAGTTGACGTCCGGTAGGATGCGGATCCATCCCATCTTCTTGGAAGCCACTGGTTACTATGACTGGCTATATGGGTTGCGACGGCTATTTCGTCGGGGGGCAAGGCCGCAGGTGGTGGTTGTCGGTCTCCCGGTGGATCTTTTCCTTGGAACCGAGCTACGCCAGGACTATTCGCCCCTGATGCTTTTTGATGTCCGAGACGTCCTCGGTGTGGCTTCAGATTTGAGGCTGGATCACACTGCAACGAGTAACCTTTTGCTGGAACATTCGAGCACATTTTGGGATAGGCGCAGCGCCCTTCGAGCAGAGGTTCTCCGTCGGATTGTGCCCCATTTCAAAGACCTTTTCTCGCTCGTAAAGACAACGCCGACGATTCCGCAGGGGCCTGAATTTGAAGCGGTTGCAATCTCTCGGTTGCGGACCCTGCGTGAATTATGTGAGGCCAATGGTGCCAAACTGATTATTTTGGTCCCGCCGACTCCATCTTCGGAGAGTGCGGTCCGCCAAATGGCCATCGCTTCACAAAAGGCCGGACTGCAGACATTTGTGCCGATTGATCCGGGTGCGCTCTCGTCAAGATTCTACCAGCCAGATGCACTCCATCTTAATTCCGAGGGCGCGGCGCTATTCACATCAGCCTTAGCAACTGACTTGGCTAGGCATATCGTGGTTCGGTAGCAGGTGACTTGGCGAGATTAAAAGCTAGGCTAGATCACGCTGAACGACAGCTCCTCTGGACTGGTAACCGGCACAGCAATGGGGAGCGGCAATCTGGATATGGCGTAGGCGGCTGTACCGCTGGCAGTGTCACTGATCTATTCCCATTGGTCCGTTCAGTAGTGCACTGCCTTAGGTATTTCCCGGTCGCATTTTTCGGTATCCACCCGCTTGTCTTCCTGTCTCGACTAAATCATTAAGTAGTTCGAAAGCGAAACGTCCCCAGAGGTGGCCGGGAGCAGGAAAGACTGGATGACGTTATCCAGACGGTGTGGAGAAGAAATCTCACTCGTGAGTTCTGTGCCGGGATGAACGTGCCTCTTCGAACGGAGTCCGCAGGCGGTCCTGTGCGGTGGTCCGTAACGAAAACAATTCCAAGTGGAGGAGTAAAAATGAGGAAACTGATCGCGCTGCTAATCGGATGTTTCGCGTTGGTTCTTGCATCGACGGTCCGAGCCCAGAACGCTCCCGGTGTGAACAACGCCGAACTGAACGGCGACTATGCATTTACCTTCAACGGGATCACTGGGGCCAGTGGGCCCTCGACTGTCTTTGCCGCCGTGGGAAGATTCACGGCGGACGGGGCCGGGAATTTGACGAACGGCGAACTGGATAACAACGGTGTAGGTTCCGGAGGCTCGGTCGCTCAGGCGTTCACCGGGGCGTATGCCATCGGTGGGGACCACAGGGGCGTAATGACCTTGAATATTGGGGGGAGTGTTGCGAAGCTCGCATTCGCGATGATGGCCAATGGCAATGCACAGTTCATTAAGTTCGATGCCGCGGGAGGATCCGGCACGATCGGCTCGGGGACCATGGAAAAGGTGGACACGACCGCGTACAACACCGCCAAAATAACGGGTGATTATGCATTTGGTGTCGCCGGCCTAGACAACTTGAACAATCGAGCCGCCATTGCGGGCAGATTTACTTCAAATGGGGCGGGCACTCTCACCAACGCGGCTGGGGACTTCAACGCCTATGGCACCGATTATTCCATGTCCTTTACCGCAGCGACTTATACCGTATCCGATACGACCACGGGGCGCGGCACAATGAACCTCTCCTTCTCGTTTGGCGGAGCGCCAGCGAGCATGAATTTCATCTTTTACGTCGTGAACGCGGGGAAGCTGTTTGCGATGGGGAGGGACATGGTCACGACTTCGACCCCCCTGCTAAATGGCGTCGTGCTGCGCCAGCAAGGTCCCCCGGGAGGGTTCTCCAACGCCTCGCTCAATGGCAACACGGTAATTTACCTCACCGGACTCTCCACGGGCTGTGGTGGCGTGGGTGGCGTGCCCAAAGCCGTCGCAGGTTTGCTCACTGCCGACGGCAATGGCGCCTTCACCCTGACCTTCGACGAGAACTTCTGCAGCGCACCCAGGTCCGTCACCGCTATGGCCGGGACGTACAGTGTGACAAGCAACGGGCGGACATCGATCACGCTCGGAGGGTACAGCTTGGTTGCCTATTTGGTGAGCTTGAATCAGATGTTCCTCTTCGTCACGGATTCTAATGTGTTGTTCGGGTTCGGTGAACCCCAGGCAGCAGGGTCGTTCACCAATGGCGCGGTGAACGGTAGGTATGCCGGCTTCACGACCGACCCGGTGGAGTTTGGTGTGGTGGTCCTCTCCGGCGAGTTCACGGCGGACGGTGCCAGCCCGACGGGCAATATCACCGGTACCGAGGATATCGGCGCATCGAGCGGACCGGTCCCGGGCGTGGCGTTCAATGCCACATACTCCATATCCTCATCGCCAACAAATGGAAGAGGGACCATGTCAGTCACTTCCGGCTCTGGGGGTAGCGCTGCTATTTACGTGATCTCCTCATCAAAGTTCGTGGCGGTCCCGTTGAGTGATCCGAAACCCGCAATCCTGATCTTCGAGCAGTCTTCACCGCCTTCAACCGCACCCAGCTACACCCTCTCAGCATCGCCCACCAGCTTGACGATTACACAGGGAGGCAACGGCACTAGCGCGATCAGGGTCACTCCGCAGAACGGCTTTAGCGGCAGCGTCAGCTTGTCTGCTTCGGGTCTGCCGAGCGGGGTGACCGCGTCGTTCAGCCCCAACCCCGCCACTACGACGAGCACGTTGACGCTTACGGCCGGCACCGCAGCCACCACCGGCACGGTCACAGTGACCATCACGGGCACATCTGGCACTTTGACGAATACGACCACGATTACCCTGGCCGTCGCGCCCCCACCCCTTCCAACCGTCTCTTCGCTGGAGCTGAACCCGACGAGTGTCATTGGCGGCACGCAATCCTCGACGGGCACGGTGATGCTGAGCGGGCCAGCTCCCGCAGGTGGTGCGCAAGTCCTGCTTTTCAGCAACAACGGGGCGGCCAGCGTGCCTTCCAGTGTGACCGTTCCGGCCGGAGCCACGAGCGCGACCTTCACGGTGAACACGTCCATGGTTCTTGTCACAACCTCGGCCAACATCTCCGCTTCTTATAACGGTACGACACGAACGGCGACCCTTACGATATGGTTTTAGTAACCTGAAATGGTTCGCTATATAAGGTCAAGAGTCTATGCGCAAGCGCCTCATTGTTCGCTACTGGAGAGAACTCGGTCCCTGCGGACACCGACCTGTTCTGGGTCGGCCACTGGAACAGACGGTCGACACCTGAGTCAGAAATCAAGTCAGGCAGCGTGAATCCGACGTCATTTTGTTTTGCGTTTCCCTTGCGGAATTTCAGTTCTCTCGAGCCGTTCGATCAAGCCCAAGAAAAGAACGGCGCCAGAGCAGTAGCGCTGCCCGCAGCGCTCTTTATCGCTCCAACTACGCTTGACTTCTACACGTGCCGAGATCAGACTCCGGTCCAATGCCTCGCAAGAGGATTTATATTTCCGAACCCTTCGTCCTGGGAGTGCAAACTCGCAAGGCATGAACGACCGTAGCGAAAAGCTTTGGCGATTCGTATTCGCGTTCGTTTGAGACTCGAGGGATCGTAGTTACTAGCTTCTTTGGGCTTTACATGCGACAGGACCCACGATGACGCGAGCCCGCCGACAGCTGCACACCCTGGCCGCTCCTCTGCTCGCATTCCTCGTCCTTAGCTTTTTGCCGCGGGTTGCGTTTGCCACGTGCACGGCGCCCAAAAACGCCATCGAGGCGGAGAATTGTCTGCCGGGCACTCCCGCTAGTCAGTGGTGGGTTGCTTCGGTTGGCAACGAAGGAGTAGGCACACCGAATATTCAGGGCTTTACGACCGACGTCAGCGTGAACGTCGGCCAAACGATATTCTTTAAAATCTCTACCAGTGCCACCTCCTATCGTATCGACATCTATCGGTTGGGCTACTATCAGGGAAACGATGGCCGGTTCATAGCTTCGATCTCACCCTCGGTGCCTCTGCCGCAGATTCAACCTCCCTGTTTGACAGACAGTGTGACAGGCCTGATAGACTGCGGAAACTGGGGGATTTCCGCGTCGTGGACCGTACCGAACACTGCCGTGTCAGGAGTTTATTTTGCCAGACTCGTGCGGCCAGACACGGGAGAGGTTGGGGCTGTGGTTTTTGTCGTGCGCAATGACTCCAGCCATTCTGATATCCTGCAACAGACGTCTGACACGACCTGGCAGGCTTACAACAACTTCGGTGGGAACAGCCTTTACGTCGGAAACCCGGTTGGCCATGCTTACAAAGTCAGTTACAACCGGCCAGTCAATGACCTCTGGGAATTCTTCGCCTACGAATATCAGATGGTTCATTTCCTCGAGGCGAACGGGTACGACGTCACCTATTCGACTGGCGTAGATACGGATCGTAACGGCGGGCTGATCACCCAGCACAGAGTCTTCATGTCTGTAGGACATGACGAATACTGGTCGGCTGCGCAGCGTGCCAACGTTGAAGCTGCCCGGGCAGCTGGCGTGCATCTGGCATTCTTCAGCGGCAACGAAATCTTCTGGAAGACCCGCTGGGAAACAAGTATGGATGGGAGCAATACGCCCTACCGAACGTTGGTCTGCTACAAAGAGTCGGAAGCTAATGCGTCAATCGATCCCCTAGATTCAGGTAGCTCTGCTATCTGGACGGGCTATTGGCGGGACGCACGTTTTAGTCCTCCTGCCGATGGTGGCCGTCCAGAGAATGCGTTGAGCGGCACGATGTTCCAGGTGAACTCGCCTCAGGACAACGCGATTACTGTGCCTCAGGATGACGGGAGAATGCGCTTCTGGCGGAACACCAGCATTGCGACACTCGGGCCAGGCCAGGTTGCCACTCTTCCGCAGAGTACGCT